>BNJU01000516.1_pt1 | contig 79170 bp, 77 predicted proteins | sample 8539281 | NCBI WGS metagenome assembly BNJU01 (sample SAMD00202456, study PRJDB9452) | human saliva metagenome | isolation source: human saliva | place: Japan
CCGCTTTCTTTTGGTGAACTGAACTTTGAGTAAACGATAAAAGAAATAAAATGTAGTAAGTTTTGGGGATATGAATGAAGTCCCTATCACTTACTACATTTTCTTTTTATACCTGGAAGGAACGGTGTTTTCCGTTAAATGCGTAGAATATATTTCGTATAGCTTTAACGGAAGAAGCGAGTTACTTATAAAATAAAGACATGACTAAGACGCTCATCTTCCTATTTTTATTGTTATCCTTCGACACAGAAAACCTTTTCATTTTTGATACTTCAAAAACCTCAGATAGGGTTCTGAAAAATCATTACATTATTTCAAGTAAACCATCTATAAATAAAGGGAAAAGCATGCATAAAAAGTAGACTTATAACCTACAGGAATCAATTAGTTATAAAGTGATAAAGTAAAAGATGCCTAATTGGACTTCAAAAGGGCGTTAGTAAGAGGCAAAGGGCACCTTTTGTAAGCCAAAGGGCGTTAATTGAAGCGATTAACGCCCTTCTCGTTTTCAGTCTATGATTTTTATTTACATTATATCCGCTCGTGCAGAAGCAAAACATTGTTGTATTTCGACTCCTTCGATTCCTTTGTTACTGTCCCCACTTACCCTGTTACCCTGTCTTCACGTACCTTGCACTGCATAATTACTTACTTTTGTTACCCTGTCTCCACTTACTTTGTTACCATGTCTTTTATTATTATGTCTTTTGCATTTTGTCAACAATACTACTGTAGTAATCATAAATGAATTATGGATTATGAATTTTGAATTATAACGGTAATCATAATTATGATTGTGAATTCTGAGTGTGAATTAATATTAGTGGTGGACATGAAAAAGCTAGAAAAACTTATTACTAAGTATTTCTAAGCTTTGAAGATACAGGTGCAGGACTCGAACATGCGACCTCCAGGTTATGAGCCTGGCGAGCTACCAACTGCTCCAACCCGCGATATTAATTAAGAACATTCATCTATGAACCAAGGTGCATTCCTGAATTGCGAGTGCAAAGGTAGTGGTTTATTACGAAACCGCCAAAGAATTATACATTATTTAACACACAATCCACTCCGCTTTTGCGGCTTCTAAGCTCTCTTTGCTACCATTACCGTAGGTAACTCCGCAGGTATGTGTACCCTGCATTTCGTCCCATAAGGATATCAAATTCAGCATCACCAACAACAAGCGTTTCATGCGCTTCGACGTTAAAAATGACGCAAAGTCTTAAGCACTGATTCAGCTGCTGGTTTCTTCTCGACAACATCGTCGGCAGCAATCAGATAAGTGATATACTTCGAGAGGTCTAATTCGTCCATCAGTTTTGCAAGCGTTCTATGGCTACGACTACTTGCAATCGACATCAGAATGCCTTGCGAAGAAAGTCTTTCCAACGTTTCAACAACACCCGGAAAGGCTTTTACAACACCTGGAACATTCTTCACATTAAAAAGATTTCGCATACACCGTAGCACATCCTCAGCCTGTTCATCCGTCATTGGAATGATAGATGAGAAACATTCCTTCAGTGGTAAACCAATCGTTTGGGCACATTCCTCACGACTTCTCATCGGTAAATTCAGGCGTTCTATTGTTGCAAGCATCGTGTCAGTAATGAGTTTTTTAGAATCGCCAAGCGTTCCATCGAAGTCGAAGATGATGAGACGAATACCAGAAAGAATCTCTGGATTGGAGAAAAGGTCAGAGGCTGTAGCGAGGCGTTCTGTTGCTATCACTCTTCATAGTCTCATCTTTCAGCTGTTTCTTCCGCCTGAAATAACCCTTCACCCGTTTGTAGCCTTCCTTCCCAAGAATAGCAATACCGCCATATTGAAAGCTCTTTGCCAATCCGAAAAAGACAGTAAAGAGTATGCCTTTCGTTGCCGTTGACACTGGGAAAAACACTTGTACGAATGAGAGGAGATAAAAGGGAATACACATCAGGAGTACGATGACACCTGTGCGAAAAGATAGTTTTTGAAGATAACTTTTGATGGACATAACTGCACGTAGCATTATTTCAGAACGCAAATTTAGTTAAAAACTTCCTATTATCCGTCATTCTATACGCAATTAAATAATAAAAAGGACTTTCTCTTATAAATTCTAACGTTGTGCTTTCGCACATTCCAACAATTATTAGTAAAATTTGCAGTGCAAAAATATTATATTCACTTCCCATATTTATGGCAGAAAAGATAAGAATCAAAGACATTGCAGAACGTGCAGGTGTAAGTGTTGGAACAGTTGATAGAGTATTGCATAAACGCCCGAACGTATCGGAATCCGCACTGAAACGAGTGGGAAAAAGGTGTTAAAGGAGATAGAATTATCAGCCGAATGTCTACGCAAGTGCATTGGCTTTATAACAAGAGTTACACGTTCTATTGTTTGATTCCAAAAGCACAGCAGTGAGGGCTTACTGGGAAGAGATTGAGATTGGTGCCATGAGGCGGTAGAGGCACGTGGAGACTTTTATATCGACTTGGAAATCATGTATTACAGTCGATTGGACCCTCACTCTTTTATCGAGACCTACCAGAAATGCCTTTAGGCAGAATCTGATGGCGTTATCCTTGTCCCTACGACATTAGAGGTGACACGCCAGTTTACCGACGAACTGCACGATCGCAACATCCCTTTCATTCTGCTCGACTCTTATATGCCATCGCTGCAACCGCTGTCATTCTACGGACAGGACTCTATTCAGAGTGGTCGTTTTGCTGCTCGAATGCTGATGCTCATTGCTCAAAAGGAGGAAAGCATCATGCTTATGAAACAGACGAAGGACGGAAAGATGGCAAGTCGTCAGCAAGAGAATCGCGAGGTGGGCTTCCGTCATTATATGGAAGAGAACTTCCCTAATATTAAGATCTTGGAGGCAACTCCCATTAGACGAGGAGCGGAAGCGTTATGACCATATCTTGGAAAAGTTCTTCAGCGAGCATCCAGAGGTACATCATTGTATCACACTGAACTCAAAGGCACATATCGTGGGTAAATTCCTGCTGAAGACGCATCGCCATAACGTTCAGATTATGGGCTATGACGTGGTGCATAAGAATGCTGACTGCCTACGAGAGGGTAGCATATCGTTCCTCATCGCACAGCATGCTTACCAACAAGGCTACTTCAGTGTTGACTCCTCTTCCGTGCTATCGTGCTGAAAAAGAAGGTTGAACCAGTCAACTATATGCCTATCGACTTGCTTATGCGAGAGAATATAGACTTCTATCATAGGTCGTGAAAGAGAGCCCCTGACTCGACCCTCCCGAAGGGGAGGGAGCAAATTTGCTAAGGTTAGGTGGTGAAGAAGCCTAGCCCAGTCCTCTTCCGAAGGGGTAGGGAGGCAAGATTGCTAAGGATTAAATGGTGAAGGAACCCAGCCCTGCTCTCTTTAAAGGTGAGGGAGGCAAGAATGCTATAAATAAGATGAAAGAAAGGTAGTAAAAGGGGATAAAATTAAATAAAAAGAAGGTATTGATAAAAAGGGTGATGATGCTTAACACATGACGTGCGGAGGTTAACACATAATGTGCGAAGGCTTAGCACAAGATGTGTGGATGCTTAAAATAAGATATGGTAAGTGTGAAAGGGGATGAATCATAGGTTAATAGAAATCATCAACACTTAACATTCAACACTTAACATTCAACACTCCAACATTTAACACCCAACATTCATCACCCACCACCCTATCTCCCTCACAAATCATCACCACCCATCACTCAACACCAAGCACCCAAAAATGACAGAAAACAAAAAAGGACTCCTCGCGTTGAGTCCGCTACTTGTGTTCATCGTACTATATCTGGTCACTTCAATCATATCGGGTGACTTCTATAAAGGTACCGATTACCGTGGCTTTTCATGGCTTCGAGTATCTTTGCTATTGCCATATCAGGAGGCTATCCACTCGCAAAAACGAATTGAGATATACAGCAAGGGAGCCAGCACAGACAACATGATGATGATGCTGTGGATATTCGTACTTGCTGGCGCATTCGCCAACTCGGCTAAGGACATGGGCGGTATTGACGCTACGGTCAACCCTAACCCTCTGTCCTACCAGATAACATGCTGCTGCCAGGACTCTTCCTCGCTGCTTGCTTCTATCTCTATGAGTATCGGAACGAGCGTTGGAACCATCGTTGCGCTCACCCTTATCGCAGCAGGTATTGCCACTTCTACAGGGGAGTTCGCTTCCTTTTGTCGTTGCAATCGTCGTCGGTGGTTCGTTCTTCGGCGACAACCTTTCGTTTATTAGCGATACAACCGTTGTGGCAACAAGGACACAGGAGTGTAAGATGGCAGATAAGTTTAGAGTAAACTTTTCATCGTTGCCCTGCAGCAGTCTTGATTCTGCTTGTCTATATCTTCTTGGGAAGAGACATACATACGACAGGACAGGTCGCTAACGTTGACATCTACAGAGTCATACCTTACATGGCAGTACTGGTTTGTGCGCTCTTTGGTCATGAACGTGATGGCTGTTTTGACCATTGGACTCTGTCCTCACAGGTGCTATTGGTATCATTGATGGCAGCTACGACGTCTATGGTTGGTTTGGAAGTATGGGCGCAGGAATCAAAAGGTATGGGCGAACTGATTATCATCACGATGATGGCAGGTGGTATGTTAGAGATTATCCGTGAGAATGGTGGTATCGACTATCTCATCAAGATGATTACCCGACACGTCAACAGTAAGCGTGAGCAGAGCTCACAATAGCCTTCCTCGTGAGTCTGGTGGATATCTGTACAGCTAATAATACGGTGGCAATCCTCACCGTGGGCGGTATTGCAAAGCAGATTGGCGACCCAGCTATGGCGTAGACAAACGTAAGGCAGCCAGCATCCTCGACACCTTCTCATGCTGTGCGCAGGGCTTTGATTCCTTACGGTGCACAGATATTAATGGCAGCAGGTTTGGCAAAGATAAACCCTGTGAGCATCGTCCCATTCTTGTATTATCCAATGTTATTGGGCATCACAGCCTTTCTTTCTATCCTCTTCCATTATCCCGTCGTTACTCATAACATATCATCATCACCCAATATTCAACACCCAACACTCTATTCACCACCTCCATAAACATATCATCATCACCCAACACTCATCACCCTAACACCCAATCACCATGCAATCAATAGATCATCTGGAATGGACATCATTCAACGCAACTTCTTTTCGAATCCTTTGTTCCGGGCGCATTCGGCACACAGTCGAACCTCGAGACCGATGTCGCCTTTCAAATGGCGAAGACTCATCACAGATGGTTGAAGCACAACAAGTGATGCCTATCTTCATCAATGGTATCGCAAGACACGCTATGGATGAAGGGCTCAACCTGCCAGAGAGTATCATCACTGACATCAAAGCAAAGCAGGAAGAACGCAAGACATTAACTGCAAGAATACCCAAGACCGTTAGACTTAGCAACGCATTATTAAACCGAAGACTAAAGAATCTTATCTACAATGAACTGCATAGTATCGACACTTCGATTGAGGCACTTGACCTATTGAAGCTGATTGTCAACAACTCTGAGACGATGTTTACACGTGGTATGAACTTAGGTGGTATCATTACGATGGGCGAATACCTCAGAACTCGGGGTAATAAGGTCGACTTTGTGAAACTCGAGAACTGGGCTGAACACCCTGCAGTTGAGTGCTATGGCAGAGCTACAGGGGTAATGTTCTCATCTCCGTCTTTGGCTTTTGAAGAAGACGAAATCCCCTTCGTTAGCAAGAGTGATCCTAATGCTTTACCGACTCACATTACGCAGTATTTTCAGACTTAGCGAAGGACACTGCACACGAATGGCACTTCAAACAAAATGCCGTAGGATTTGTACAAAAACAACAGTTCCGTACTTCGTCGCAACGTCCGTCGCAGTCTCCGCTACGTCAGGTATGCCCCCATTGAGACAACAAGTAACTTCTTTTAGCAATTTCTGTCAGGAGCCTTTCAGAGATTGAAGAGAAGCTTGAGAAAACAAAGATAACGCCTTGCCCCATGGACAAGGCATTATCTTTTAATAGAATAAGTAGATTTTTCTACACTTTTTCACCCTCATTAAGCATTTAATCAGATCTTTTTGTATCTTTGTCCATGGATAGTTGAAGTCCAGAATATAAAAACCCTAAATACAAAAACATTCATTTAATCGAGATGAAGAAAATCTTACTTTCAGTGGCATTGATGATGGCTACATTCTCACTTCATGCCACAGATGCGAACTACCAGGTAGTTCCTCTCCCACAAAGCATTACTGCTGAGAAGGGTACACCATTCGTTTTGGATGCTAACACCGTTATTAATGTTGCAAGCAACGATGAGGCTATGCGCCGTAATGGTGAATTCTGAAGCAATATATCCAAGAGGCAACCGGTATTGAGCTCAATGGTATGAACAAGAAAGGAAGTACTATTACCTTGAAACTCAATGCAAAGGTTGAGAATGAGGAGGGTTATGTTATCACCGTAAAGGGTAAGAATATTACAGTTGAGGGCAAGACTCCACGTGGTGTTTTCTATGGTGTACAGACACTTCGCAAGTCATTGCCATTGAGAAGGTAGAGAACGTAACCTTCCCAGCAGCTCGTATCGTTGACTATCCACGCTTCGGCTATCGTGGTACGATGCTCGATTGCGCTCGTCACTATTTCAAGATGAGTTTTATTAAGGAGTTCATTGATATGTTGGCACTTCACAATGTCAACACCTTCCACTGGCATCTCACTGAGGATCAGGGCTGGCGTGCACAGATTGACCGCTATCCAAAGCTCACCGAGATTGGTTCAAAGCGTGCGCAGACAGTTATTGGTCGTATGACAGGACTCTTTGATGAGACCCCATACGGTGGTTACTATACAAAGGATGAGATGCGTGAAGTTGTGAAGTATGCAGCTGATCGTTATATCACTGTTATCCCAGAGATTGATATGCCAGGCCACATGCTTGCTGCCTTGGCTGCTTATCCAGAGCTTGGTTGTACTGGTGGTCCTTACAAGTGGCTGAGCAGTGGGGCGTATTCCCAGACATTCTCTGCGCTGGTCATCCTGAGACCTACGAGTTTGTGAACAATGTTCTCGATGAAATTATAGAAGTTTTCCCATCAAAATACATCCATATCGGTGGCGACGAGGCCCCACGTACTCGTTGGCAACACTGTCCACGTTGTCAGGCAGAAATCAAACATCTCGGCTTGAAGGGTTCTAACGGTTTCTCTGCAGAGGCTCAGCTACAGGCTCACTTCATGAATAAAGTGGCAAAACACTTGGAGTCTAAGGGTCGTAACATCATCGGTTGGGACGAGATTCTTGAGGGTGATGTAGACAAGGGTACAACTGTTATGAGCTGGCGTGGTGTGAATGGTGGTATTGAGGCAGCTAAGCGTGGCTTGGATGCAATCATGACTCCAGTCAACTATTACTATCTCGATTACTATCAGAGAAAGGATAACACGATGACCCTCATCGGTGGTTTCCTCCCAGTTGAGACAACTTACGGCTACAATCCAGTGCCAGACGATGCTGCACCAGAGTTGAAGAAGCACGTTAGGGGTGTACAGGCAAACCTCTGGACAGAGTATGTTATTGGTCGCGACCTCGCTTTCTTCCAGCTCCTCCCACGTGTTGCTGCTATGGCAGAGACTGGTTGGACAGAGAACGACAAGAAGGACTTCGCTTCTTTCAAGGCACGTGAGACCCGTCTGAACGAGCTTTACAAGCACTTCGGTTGGAAGACTTGCCAGGACCTTTATAAGGAGAAGAAGTAATCTTAAAGCGTATTAGTACCGTCTAATACAAGCTAAATTATATTCGGCTGATAAGGTGTGAGGTTCTATCCTCGCAGCTTATCAGCTGTTTTTATCAGTAGAAGGACTATAGAGAAATAAAAAGTAAGATAAATAAGCTTTCACTTTCGTTAATCTATGTTTTTATGTATATTTACATCCTGTTATATTTACTTAATAACTAAATTGTAGAATATGAAGAAAATCTTCTTAGTGCAGTTTTATGCTTAACTTGTGCTTTATAAATTAACACACAGACGTTTAACGAAGAAATATTAATCCGTGTGTATTGACAAACTTAACTTCTCGCTGATTTGAAAAATTCTTATATGCATATTTCCGTCCCCAAAGAATCATAACAACAATTAGAGCCCTGATTTTCTTTTGTAGATATAGACTACAACTTGGTCATGTTCCCAGATAGTAATCAAGTTTATTATCACTTATATTAAATGTTAAATATCTGTTATATAATGTTTTTAATTTGTTGTAATGAGATTCTTTTCTATCTTTGTTATCATATAAGAAAATAGATTGCAAATCATCCTCTTCTCTATAAGGAGAAAACTGGTTATCAGTTGCACAGAGGATATTTCAAGAAGTTGTTGTTCTTTTCTCTTTGTATTCCCATGCTGGGCTAATAACATAGAGACTCTCATTTATTATTTTTCTAACAACCTAAAATTATTTAATCATGAGTTCAATCAGAAAAATATAGGAACTGGACAGAAAGGAATATGACATTCTTTATCCGAGAGGTAGGTGGTAGGGCAACAAGTGCAAAAGACTCACCAGTCATAGTTGCAGGTTTCTGAAACTTGAAGAATTACAAGGTAGCATTACCCCCATAACAAAGGTGAAGTGAATATGAACTTTGGCGGTGTGGACAAGTCATTGCAACAACCAAAAGGTATTCTTGTAAATATCTATTAAGATTTTGATTATGACTTATTGGGAAGAATTAAAAAAGAAAATTAAAGGAAAACAATATGTTGAATATCAACGTATCAGATACAGAAATGAGCAAACCGTTGCTATGAAAAATAAAATGTATGCTCATTAGTACTAATAGGTTGAAAAACAGATTATACCGTAGAGAAAGTTTATAATACTCATCACAACATTGTGCAAATTGCATTTAAAATAGATGATAATATTGTTTCTGTTTCTCCTGAACAGTATCAAGCAGGAATGAATATGGTTGTAGACCTTGGAAAAAAATTAAATGTCAGGCTGTTATAAATGTGGATATGGATACTGGTCACATAGGTGAGATTGTAAATCATGAAGAAATCGTCTTGGCATGGGAAGATTATAAAGACTACATCAGAGATAAATATAAGTTTCTTAGGTCAAGAAAACTCGTGACTCTGTAAATAAATTCCTTGAAACACAAGATAAATTGATTCTTGATCAAGAAAATGATGAAGGCGGAAATGAAAAAGTAAAATGTTTTACATGCTCATTTTCGACTACTATCTTGTAGGAAAACAAAAACAGAATGCCCCAGATATTATAACCTTTTCCGTCTCAATTATTCAAAGGTATTTCATTTCCAATGACTATTACACCACGAACTTATAAAGATTCTTCTGATAAAATCATGTATGACAGAATAGGAAGTATAGATGAATATATCGCAACACTACCAGAAATTGTTAAGTTTTTATAATGAACAATACAAGCCTACTATCCAATATAAGTTTAATCAGTATAGACCTATTTTTCAATATAAGCGAGACAGTCAATGAAGAAAAACGATATAGAAAAAGCAGAAGTGCGTTTGATAGAAGAGGTTGTAAACAATATAGACTTAACCATTCTTTGTAAATTAAGAAAAATAGAATAAGAACTATGCCTTTTAATATTGTATATCTGGGGACAAATATAGTCTGTACAAACATGACTTGCGGTTCCCCTCAAAAAATAGGGTGCGAAGAACAACCACGCTTTGAGCAGTACCGAGCTACAGATCCTGCCCCTATCTTGACTTATAAAGATACCAAGATTTCCGCATGCTTTGAATGTAGAGTCCCAAAAAGTTTTGCAAAAAGGAATTATGTACAACTTATTTTGGGCTATTAGTAGGTGTAGCTGCCGTTGTAGCTGTTGTTGTAGCTGTTGCACTGTCATTGGAACTGGTGGGCTTGCTGGAGTGGCAATGGGAGCTGTTGGATTTCTTGTTGGAGAGAGTTTGGGATTAGCAGCTATTATAGCTGCAGGTACTGCCGTGATAACTGGTATAACTTATGGTTATAGTCAGAAGCATGACTGCGATGTAGTATCTGGAATGAGTTGGGATATATCATCAGAGAATCCAAGTAAAAGGTGAATATACTACTGTTGATAGATCCTTACTTGAATGTCCACGAGGAGGTTTAATTGCAATTATAATGGATGATACTATAGCGCAAGAGACTGCTAGTATGCTAACATCCGCTAATAAAGAAATTATTTCAAAGAAAAGTGAAAGTGAGTTTTGGCAAGGAGTAGTTGACGGAGCTACTGGTGGACTGAATCCTATTTCATTAGGGATATCCAGTGCTTTCCATTTTGACTGGTACACAGCAAATTCTCATCATAAAGAGATGATTCTAACCAAGCATATAGCGATAATATTATAACAGAAAATTCCAACGACATCCAATCAGGAGCAGGACTTGTTAAAGATGGGGTAACAACTTATAAAGATTTGAAATCTTCATATGAATATGAAACTGTGAAGAATATTTCTGAAGATATAATAGCACTGAAAAGAGGGTTAGAAACGACTAACTCAGGTGGCTATAACAAAGGGAACAAAGGCTGCAACAAAACATGCAAAAAATCAACAAAAAGTTGTTGAAAAATTAATTTCAAAGGAAGCTGAAGAGGCTGGTAATGGGCTGAAGAAATTTGGGAAAAATATGGCTGGTTTAGCGCTTGGTGTTATAGGCGGAATTGTTGCCACGAAAATAGCTGATACGTATGATGAGGAATTAAAACTAAAAAGAGAAAGATATGATGGAGAATTTTAGCTCAGCAATAGATAGAGAGAAGCAAACTGGTGGTATGGTATCATTTACGTTAGGTAAAGAATGAATAAGAAAAAGTTTCAGACTACACTATCGTTTTTCTCTATTGGTATATGGAGAGCTATTGGTTTTTCATATTAGCTCCGTTAATCTATACCATATATAGTTATTTTGCAAATACAGGCAATACAGATAATTTGCAATATTTAAAGACATATATCAATGACTCAGAGATTGTTCAGATTGAACTACCATCTAATAGAGAGCAAATAGAAAGAAAGTATGTTACTAATTATCGGGATCAACATAATAATCTGATATATTATTTCACAGTATCATTTTTATGATGCTAAAATAAAAAAATATTGCGATATGCATGTTTTGAAGGTATTGATTTTTCAATCCAGAGAAACGTGGTGAGACTTAGGTGCAGCCAGAATTAAATCGTATTTTTAATCCAGGAAATATCTTCTTGGTACATGTAAATAAGACTCAGCTACATGATTCTAAATATGGGACAAAAGAGAATCCTGTTCCCGTGTTCTGGCACAAATTCATTTCGGAACTGTTGAAAGGCAAATAAAGAAAGATAATACACCTTACGATCGCTCTACAAAGTCAATCCTTTATTTTTGATGTTCAAGATAATCTTACAGCTGAAGAGTATCGCCTTTTTCGTAACGGAGTACCTTATAAGAGTTCTTGATAGGGAGGAGCTGAAAAAGGCTATATGAGCAATAATTAATCCACAATTATAGTTACCACTAAGGAACGTTCAAACCTCAAGCAGCAAAGGGTTAGAAATATATTTACAAAGCGAGCGAGTAGGAGGCTGGGAATTGGGCTAAAAACAAGCAAATCTGAACCTTCGTAAGTCTTTTTGCTATCAAGTAGTTGCAAGGGTAGTTTTTAAAAGATGCCTAATAGGACTTCAAAAGGGCGTTAGTAAGGGGCTTAAAGGCACCTTTTGAGAGTCAAAGGGCGTTAATTCGAATGCAATTAACGCTCTTTTGATTTTCAAGTTTTGAACTTTCTTTACAAAAATAGGTTTTAGATAATAAATTAATCACACGGAGAGGAAGTGTGCATAAGGCTTCATGACTCTTTGTGGCTACGCACCCATATTAGTCATTCTCACCTCAACTCCGTGTCTCCACGTGACTTATCATCTATTGCAGGTGGTCTTCACATTACAAATACTCAATCATATTAGACCAGTCTGTAAACAAATTTAATCTACCACCATGCTTTACGGATTAATAACTAACCCTTTCAACCATTTGTCCACTTTCTCCATGCTTTTACGTGCTTCATGTCCATAGATAGCAAAGCCATCCAGTACATTTGCTTTTGGATATGCTTTCTTTACATCTTCTACACAATCAGCCAGTCCACTTCCCTCGTGCGTGGTGAAAGGAATAAGTGTCTTACCGTTCAAATCATATTTATCGAAGAAGGAAAACATCACCTGCGGATACGTTCCCCACCAGATAGGACCGCCAATGAAGACCGTATCATACTCATTAATATTCTTCACCTCTCCCTTGAAGGCCGGCTTCTCGTTTTGGTTGGCTTCCTCCTGCGCCACCTTTATCAATTCGTTGTAAGGCATATCATAACTTTTCTCAGCTACAACTTCAAACATATCGCCACCAGTAAGCTTCTGTATCTCATCTGCAACTAACATGGTATTCCCAACTTTAACATTTCCTACACTATAATTCTCACCTGCATGCGAGAAGAAAACAATTAAGACTTTACCTTTATTCATCACTTGTTCGTTTTTAATATCCTTCTTCTGATTGCCACTACACGATAATGATAGCAGGATACCTGCCAACATCATAAATATTTTTCTGACTTTCATAGGCATCTATTACTTACTTGATAATTTTTTGGTATCTCTCCACATAAAGTTAGATACTCTGTTTTTGATGTACCATCGACCGGCTATCTTCTGATATTCGTCATTATAACGTACTCCCTGTTGCGTAATCATTCGTTTACCATCTACCACAGCTATCATTGCCACTTGACAATAGCTGATACCCGTTGCGTGGTCACCATTTAAGGTAACAGTCTGCTGCCCATTGATATGATAGATAGTTTCTTGTTTAGCAAGGAAGTTTCCAAAGACTTCAGCAATCTGTTTTCTGCCTTTCAATTCAGTACAAGTTTTCCGCCTATGAACGTTTTTACTGTTGCATCTTCTGTGAAAAGTAATGACTGCTGTTCAGCCTCTTTTGTGTCAGAAAGAGTAGAGAAAGTATCTACAAGGTTCTTCAGTGCAGCACGATCCTCCAACTCCATGATATGCTGGTCTAAGGTTTTGTTATTTTGTGCGTTCATTGTTACTACTGATAAAATGGTTATTAAACTTAATATAATCCTTTTCATTTTTACAATCCTTTTGTTGTTAATTTTCTTTTTGCTATCTCACCTACTTGTGCGTAGTTATCCTAAATACATCTTTGACTAACTTTTAACCGTATTTCTCAATAAGGTATCTAACAAAAGCAGGGTCACTAAAATTGATAAATCCTGCATCTTGCTGGTTGAGCATAGCCACTTGTGCCATCTCCTCTGCGCTAAGAGTGAAATCGAAGATATCAAAGTTCTGTTGCATGCGTTCTACGTGTACGCTCTTTGGGATGGCTACAATTCCCGCGTTGTGTAGCCAGCGGAGTGCCACCTGAGCAGCTGTTTTACCATATTTAGCACCCTATAGCAGCGAGGGTTTCATTCTTTACAATGCCGTCTGCACCCTGCCCACCGAGTGGTCCCCACGCCATTACCTTTGTATCAGTCTCATTCATGATAGGCAGGATATCATTCTGCTGTGCCAAAACGTTGCACTGCAATTGGTTGATCATTGGTTTTATATCAACATAATGGGCAAAGTCAAAGAAGCGTCCAGCCTGAAAGTTAGATACACCAATGGCTCTCACTTTACCGCTGCGATAGGCTTTTTCCATAGCACGCCATGTACCGAAAACATCGCCGTATGCTTGGTGGATAAGCAGAAGGTCTATATAATCTGTATCGAGTTTGCGCAGACTCTCATCAATACTGGCAGCAGCTTTCTCTTCTCCTGCATTAGAAACCCATACCTTCGTAACGAGGAAAAGCTCGTCACGTCTGAGTCCACTCTTGCGCCATGCACGTCCTACTCCTTCTTCATTACGATATGCTTGTGCTGTATCGATCAAGCGGTAACCCACTTTCAAAGCCTCACTCACACTACGCTCACACTCGTCAGGACTTACTAGAAATACTCCATAACCCAAAAGAGGCATTTCTACTCCGTTGCTTAACTTGATTGTTTCCATATTGTTCACTGATTAATTAATTTTTGTTTGTTTATCCTTATTATTTAATATGGTTTTGAGGAATAATAGTCTTCTGCAATTGCTTATATAACAGTATGTTACTCCGCAAAACGACTATCTTACCATTCCATATATCAATGTTTTTACTTATTGTTTGACGATGCAAAATTACACAAAAAGATACCAATCGGTTGTTTCACTTTTTTTCTACCTATTATTTCACTTTCCCCACAAAAATGTTTGGAATAGACCCTAAATAGTATTTATTTTTGCAATATGATAGTACAAAAGGACTTTGATTTCGTTTATTCAACCGACTTCTCCCTTTTAGAAGATGAGCGGTTTGCACATTGCTGTTTTCACATTATCTGCATAAGCGGAGAGGGCAGTTTTGTCTATAACGAGTCGTGTTTCCACATGAATAAAAATGATATTATCATCATAAGTCATCCCAATGATGTGAGAAATATAGCCCTTATGGACGACTTCCGAGTAGAGCTATTTGCAGCTGACTATCACTTCTAAGGAATGCACTTCCCCCTAACAACTATAGCATAAGAGGCAGTATGAGCCTCTATCAAGACCCTATCATCCCCCTATCAGAGGAGAATACAGAGAAGTTTCTTGGTGACATTCGTCGCCTTCGTGACAGACTTGGAGACAAAGAGTTCCTCTATTACCGAGAAATTATGGAAAGTCTGTGTCTTACAATGATATATGACATCTTCGATTTTCACGCTAACTACTATCGTAATCGGGAGGACGTAGACCATTCTAACTATATTGTAAATGAGTTTCTAAGGATGCTTTCTACAGGTATTACACGCACTCAGCGGGATGCTACCTACTTTGCCAACCAGTTGCATGTTTCCTTGAAATATCTCTCACGTACTGTAAAGCGCACCACAGGAGTTACTATCACCGCTTATATAGACCATGTCACCATTCCTATCCTGCGTAAATACCTTGACGACGAAAGACTTTCGCTGACACAAATCAGTGATATAATGAATTTTACTTCGCTTTCTTACTTCAGTCGTTACTGCTCTAAACACTTAGGGATGACACCAAGTAAATATAGAGAGAGTAAGGCATAGCGGATAAAAGTGTGAAGTAGGAAACCGCTGTAGATTATGAAAAAGCAGTGTTAGAATCCTAATGCAGCTTTTCTTATGGCTCTTCCGTTAAACCCCAATCGGTCATTAGAGCCTAAACATATTTTGTTTTATCTATCCTATTATCATCCTCTTTCATCGAAAACCTTTTCATTTTAAGACTTCGAAAATCTGTAGGCAAGAGTTTGAAAAATCATTACAAAATATCAAATAGAACATCAATAAATAACGATAAAAATACATAGAAGGGGTAGGGATGCAACCAACAGTAAGTCAGATAGTTATAAAGTAGTAAATTAAAGGTGCTTAATAGGACTTCAAAAGGGCGTTAGTAAGGGGCTTAAAGGGCACCTTTTGCAAGCCAAAAGGGCGTTAATTGGAAGCCAATTAAGCCTTAATAAAAAGCGAAGGAGGGAAAAATGTTGACAAAAACGAGGGGTAAATGGGTGGGGAATACTTACCTTAAAGTCCTCTGTTAATCCATAGGGATAGTTTTTCATTACCTCATGTTTTATCTTCTGCGTTCAGTCTTCCGCTCGCAATCTTAGAAGCAATGGCGTTTAAGGAACTCCTCATACTGGTTGCGATAGCCGTTGAAGACGTTGATGTCGACGTCGCTATGGATGCCACGCACCTTACCATCAGGACTTAACTGCCAGTAAGCCAATTTGAAGTTAGGCTTATATTCGCCATAACGGGCTATCCAAATGTGATAGTTGTCGCCCAAATCGGGTGCCAACGGCATGTAAGTATTGGCAAAAGTCTGACTGATATAGAGGATAGGGCGCTTACCTGTTCGCTTCTGCACAAGGCTCATCCACGCACGAATATTGCGGAACATCGCCTCTGCTCCACCCATCGCAACAATCTGCGCATCAGTCGGCTCAACGTCTAAGACTGGGGGCAGGTCGCCCTTGTTAAACTTACTACACTTGAGGAAGTAGGCTGCTTGCGCTGCACCTGCTGACATTGTAGAAAAGAAATGATAGGTACCTGTACGAATACCATGCGCACGTGCTGCCTTATAATCAGCCTCGTAATAAGCGTTTAGCACCGTACAACCCTCCGTAGACTTCACGTAAGCGAAGGAAACAGGATAATCCACCTTTCCCTTAATCGTCTTCGTACTCAGCGTACCAAGGTCGGTGATGCGCAGTTTGTTCCAATAGATGTGATACACCTTATTATTCTTTTCGTGCTGATGACGTGAGAGGTCGATGCCATAGATGCGGTCGGGAGTATACGTAAGGCGTTCACCTTTAAACACATCCGCCTTCCATTCGCCCACTTGCAGATACTCGTGTGGCGCAACATAGATGCCAAAGCCGTCGCGTTTTCCGTTCTTCCAATGTCCGTCATAGAAGCTGCCATCGTCGCCATAGTACTTTCCATAACCATTCGGAACATTCTTCTGGCTCTCGCCCTCATATCGTCCGCCAGCAATACGAATGCCCTTTGCAAGGCTGCTGATAGTTGCTGCGTGGGTCTTATAGTATGTGTTCAACGCGTCTATTGCCCCACTTTTCTGCAAGCGAGTAATCAAGCGAATTGGCGTTCTTTTACTTTCAGTTTGCAAGAGTACGCAATCATTCTTCTTATCTATTTCCAATCGGTTGCAAACAGTAGGCTTCGCCTTCTTAGAGGAAGTCTGAATAGTATAGCGATTTTGCTGTCGAATGCGCAGTTGGGCAGAAGAAGTAGAGAGAGAATTCAACACCTTCATCATCCGACGAAGCGAATCCATCTGCTGCACCACCTAGTATGATATTCCGCAATCTTGTTATATCCGTAATCCTGAACGCTATGTACACGAAGATAATATCCCATCTCGTTGCGCTTCGTTTGCAATCCGTCTAACTCCGAATCCATTTGAGCCATTGTCTGACGAATAAGCCTTAGCACCCCTTTTCCTTTCAAGTTGACGATTGTTAAAGGTTTATAATTCCACCGAATGAGAATACGTCCGTGGCAAGAAGGCACTACAGGCAATCGGTTCACCCAATAACCACGTTGCGTCATGCAGCGTGTATGAATCGAATCCTTATTGATAGAGCCACCCACAAACGCCGAATCGACATAATCAGCAAAGTATGCAAAGGGCTTACCATCAGCCTCTAACGTGTAATACGCCTCTTGACGGATGGTCACAGTACTCTTATCCACCTCCTCTTGTGAAGGGGGCAGACAACGAAAGACAATATATATGAGTAGAAGGACAAGCAAAATGCCCCCTCCTACATACAGGGTTCGCCTTGAAGGGCGGTAGTTGAACATTAAAATAAATTTAAAATATTTGCAAAGTTACAAATAATTATCTAACTTTGTAGCCAAATTTATGAGAAAAACGACAGACATATTACTATCCCTTCTATTGTCAACGATGATAGTATGGATTGGTTCGGGCATCATGACAGTGGTGTGCGTACATACTGGCAATGTGTCTGTTGCTAAGATGGAAGATAAAGGTCATTGCAATGATAACGATGTAAAACATTGCATGAAGATTGAGGTAAAAAGCTTGTCGCCTACGGATATGGCGCACAATAACTTTTACCACATTCAACCAATACAGCTTTCTCTTCTCCCACAATTCGTAAGTGATTGTCAATTATTGCCTTTGCCTGTTTTGACAAAGGCCCCAGAGAGGATATTGTCGTTGCTCTGGCATAGTCCGCCACGCCAATATCTCCAATTACTCACGACACTTATCATTTGATTTTTGGTTGTTTTCTGTTCCTCATGAAATGGGCAACAGAAGGTTTATCGTACCTGTTACACAAGTGTGTTCGGGCAAAAAAGCGTATCAGTATGTCACCCATTCTGGTACCACATAAGCTTTATAAACTTAACCCCAATCGGTCATTTGACCACAATATGTACATTCTTACGATGGTATGGTATTGTTTCTAACATCTTTTATTTTCTTATCGGCATCTTGTGTGTCTTTGCAACTTGACGTAGCCCGCTACGCCTGCGTTCCAAAGCCAAACAATCTGCTCGATAATAAAACAAAATATGTTTAGGCTCTAATGACCGATTTGGGTTTAAAAACAACTGAATATCAAACGAAATGAATAAAATTATATATTTAGCAGGACTGACCTTACTGTCTGTCCTACCTGCTACCGCACAGAATACTGTAGTCGACTCGACCGCAACCCTTAAAGATCAGACGCTCTCTGACGTGACTGTCACCGCAAGAAGGGCATCAGTGAGATCGCTCTCTGGCGCCATCAACGGTAAAGACATCCTACGTGACGAACTCTTCAAGGCAGCTTGCTGTAATCTTGGTAGAGCTTTGTCAACAACGCTTCAGTAGATGTAAACTACTCGGATGCGACAACGGGAGCCAAACAAATTAAACTCCTTGGTCTTAGTGGTACGTATGTTCAGATGCTGACCGAGAACCTTCCTAACTTCCGTGGTGCTGCCCTCCCTTACGGTTTAGGCTATGTACCAGGCAGTTGGATGAAGAGTATGCAGGTGAGTAAGGGTAATACATCTGTCAAGAATGGCTACGAAGCGATGACAGGTCAGATTAATGTAGAATACGTTAAACCTGAAGATCCAACAGGTATGAGCGTCAACCTCTATGGCAGTACAATGGGAAAATTCGAGGCAAATGCGGATGGTAACATTCATATCAATGGCAACAAGAACCTCAGTACGGAAATCCTTGCCCACTATGAGAACAACTGGCGACATCATGATGGCAATGGAGACGGATTCCAAGATGCCCCAAAGGTGAGACAATACAACCTGCAGAACCGTTGGTTTTGGAAGCAGGGCGATTATATTTTACATGCTGGTTTGTCGCTGTTGAAGGAAGACCGCATGAGTGGTCAGACTCCTCATGCTGCTGCAACGAATCCTTATCGCATTGATATCGGTACCGACCGCTACGAGGCCTACATGAAACATGCTTTTAGTTCTCAATCAGGAACACGCCACAAACATCGCTTTGATGGTGATGTCTCTATGCACAAGCAGCAGGCGCAATATGGTATTAAGCAGTATGATGTCAACGAGAAGAATGCTTATGCATCACTTATGTTTGAGACAAACTTCACCGATGAACACAATCTCTCTGCTGGTTTGAGTCTCAACCATGATTATTTGCATCAGACTCTGACACTCCCAGCAACGGCTGTGCCTTCTGATTACGGTAATATCTTCCCTCTCACGCGTGGCATTGAGAGTGAGACAACACCGGGCGCATACGTTCAGTACACCTATAATCTGCATAGTCGATTCATCGCTATGGCAGGATTGCGCGTCGACCATAGCAATGTTTACGGTACGTTCTTCACTCCTCGCTTCCACTTGAAATGGGTGCCAGCCGACTTCCTGACCCTCCGCCTCTCTGCAGGTAAGGGCTATCGCAGTCCACACGCATTGGCTGAGAACAACTACCTCATGGCTTCGGGTCGTCGACTCATCATCGATAAACTCGATCAAGAGGCTGCATGGAACTATGGTGCGAGTCTTAATTTCCTGATTCCAATAGGAAATAAGATGTTGAAAATCAATACCGATTACTATTATACGCACTTCCTCTCACAGATGTTGATTGACTATGACAGTAATCCACAGGAGCTGCATATCACGAATCTCAATGGAAAGAGCTTCTCGCACACCTTCCAAATCGATGCTTCTTATCCTTTGTTCAAGGGTCTTGAACTGACAGCAGCCTACCGATATAACCTCGTTAAGGCGACATATGGAGGAAAACTGATGTGGAAACCACTGCAGAGTCGTTACAAAGGACTCTTGACGCTCAGCTATAAAACACCTTTAGGACTCTGGCAGTTTGATGCTACTGCAGCCTTGAACGGAGGCGGTAGAATGCCAGAATCTTACACCTTAGCATCGGGCGAACGCTCATGGGCAGGCAGCTATAAGGCTTACGGACAGCTTAGTGGTCAGGTGACACGCTACTTCCGCAACTTCTCGCTTTATATAGGTGGGGAAAAACTCACCAATTACAAGCAGAAGAACCCAATCATTGGTTATCAAAATCCATGGGCTAACGGCTTCGAACCAACAATGGTCTATGGTCCTGTTGAGGGTGCAATGGCATACGTTGGTATCCGTCTGAACCTCGGCAAGCGACAATAAACATACATTTTTCACAAAAGAATAATATAAACGACAACACAGAGACGTTCTGAAATCATCTTTCAGACGTCTCCCTACAAACAAAGAACAATTATGAAAAATCTATTTTTACAATGATGTTGCTCATGGTAGCCATGATTGCAAACCGCAAAAGACATTAAGACCGTTATCTTCACAACTACTCCACAGATGCACTGTGCTAACTGTGAGGCGAAAGTAAAGAACAATCTCCGCTTTGCAAAAGGTGTGAAGGAGATTAAGACAAGTGTAGAAGAACAGAAAGTTTATGTAACCTACGATGCACAGAAGACCAATGAGGAGAAGCTTTCAGAAGGCTTTTTGAGAAGTTCGGTTATAAGGCAGAAAAGACGACAAAGGAGGCAAAAATCCCTGTTCATGAGAACGAGGAGTGCGAGAATATGTAATCGCTAACAGTAAAGTCTATAAGTAAGTAATCGACCATTACATGGCTCTCAACAGCCTATGTGATGGTCGATTCTTGTTTAACCCATATCGTTCTGAGGACAAAGGAATAGTATCTTTGAGTGGTGCGGAGGCTCCGCACATAGCGTGCTAAGCGTTCGTACATCTGGTGTTAAGTCTTAACAGGTTTCTAAAAGAGGGTAGGGATATGAGAGGATAGGCGTTATCGTCTCTTTTCCTATGCGCTTATTCTGTTAGATTTCTTTATAGGAAAGCTGCTTATTTCTTCCCCTTTGGCATCCTTCCTATTAACTGCAGCAACGAAGGAACGAAGATACACAGTGAGAAGAACAAACCAGCATACATCATGTGGTCGTTGCCGTGGAAGAAGTCGATGAGTTTTCCGTCGTTCATCTGTGGCATGAGGTTGAACATAAGATAAGCCACTGTATTATTCACCCAATGAAATACGAAGCCTGGCAGAATACTACCCGTTCTTGAATAGAGCCAACCCAATAGCAGACCAATCAAAAAAGCGTGTAAGCCTTGTGCTAAATTGAAATGGATAATACCGAAGATGAGGGCTGAAATGACAATGGCTATCCATCGTTTGCGTTCGCCTAACGCGTTTTGTAGTACGCGTTGAATAGCGCCACGGAAGACTATCTCCTCAGCGATAGGCACCATCATTCCTAAGGCTACATAGCCCCAAGAAACCTTCATGATACTTTCAAATATCTCTTCTGTGCCCGCTGGCATCGTTAGATTAATCTTCTCTGCAAGGAATTGCAGCGGAAGTATCGAACCTAAAGCTATGAGAGCCGACCACATGAGGACAGCCCAAGGACGCGTCTTCAAGTAGTTACCAGATACAGGTGCCCACTTTGTAGCGATGAAAAGAATTAAAGTTGCAAGACTACTGATGACTGCCGTTATGGCAAGAGTCTCACCATTTTTAGTCAGATAATCCCCATCAGCAGCCTCTGTCCCTCCAAGTAGGCTTACAAGTTGCTTACCTCCCTTGAAAGAAAGACTTTGTATCAAGATGAAAAGTGAAACAAATAAGATGACATAGAGCGTTGCGCTCAAAACGTTTTTATTGTTCATTTCTGCGAATCTTAGGGTGTATTAATAATATTCTCTTGTATGTGATAAGTCTCATCAAACAATCGATTGATTTGCTCTTTGTCTTGCTTCAGCTGTTGTGCTAAGGCTTTCTAAAAGAGTCGAACTTATGTTCATCTCTTATCTTACTGATGAAACTTACAAGGAGTTCCTGTCCATAGAGATCTCCCTGTGAAATTAAAGAGGTTGACCTCTATCGAAGTGGTTGTGCCATTGAAAGTAGGCCGATGTCCAATGTTCATCATCCCTCGCTTCCATCCGACAGAATTCTTCAAGCGCACCAAAACCGCATAGACGCCGGGTGCAGGGAGCAGCTGGTGGCAACCATTCATATCGAGATTGGCTGTTGGAAAACCCATCTTACGCCCATTCTGATAGCCACTCACGATGCGACTCTCTATCGTATAAGGATAACCTAAAAAGGCGGTTGGCAGCCCTCAATATTGCCCGTGCGGAGGTCATTTCTGATGATTGAAGAACTCACTTTCTCATCATTTGGCAGGAAGGCATCCGCACGAATGACCTCAATACCCATTCCCTGCCATACTGAACATAGTCTTCAAAAGTCTCAGAGCGGTTGTGTCCGAAGCGGTTGTCGTAGCCAATGATGAGTTTCTTTTACATTCAGCTGTTTGCATAACACCTCTTGCATGAAGTCATGAGCAGAGAGCGCAGCCAACGAAGCATCGAAAATGCAGTACGAAACTATTGTCAATATGTGTCTTTGAGAGCAGAAGTAGCTTCTCATCGAGTGTTGACAGCAGTTCTGGTTGGTAGTCAGCCTGCAGTACCTGACGCGGATGTCGGTCGAAGGTGATGACTGCCGATGCCATTCCTGACCGTTCAGCCTCGTCAATGACACGACTAATCAGGAACTGATGTCCGCGATGCACCCCATCAAAGAATCCTATGGTTGCAACCTGTTCTACCCAATTCATGCTCTCCCCTGCTTAATATATATTGTATTCAATCCTCTTGTCTTATAGTTCGTTTACTGCCTTGTAAAGGTAATTTCCATTCCCTGCAGCCGATGTTAAGCCCCCTGCAAAGATAGTCTCACCTTGTTACAAAGCCATCTTTACTTTCTTGCAAAGGTACTCCAAATCACCCATAAACCCATGTTTGGGCAAACAAAATGTGTTAAAACATTAAATTTCCTTATCGTCCTTTCTCCTTTTTCCATTTATTTCATTATCTTTGCACCCGAATTCACGAAATTCAGGACTTGTAGCTCAGTTGGTTAGAGCAACAGACTCATAATCTGGAGGTCCCTGGTTCAAGCCCAGGCTGGTCCACAAAGGGAAAAGAAGAGCTTTACACTATGCTGTAAGGCTCTTTTTTGTTGGTAATCAAGTAGTTTCATCAGTAGGTTATTATGATTGAAACGGTTCAATTGTTGTAAAATCCTCTATCTTCTCCTTAGCGCTAAATGCACATATCACACTATTTTGAGCAAAATTTCAGCTAATTTATCCACTTGTTGACCTCCTGTTGACCTATTGTTGACCTGAGGTTGACCTCAAAACGAGAGATTATGCTGACAATTAAAGCAGAAATTCAGAGAGACAAGTTAAGGCAGGATGGTAGTTACAACGTCCGTATCAGGTTTACGAAGGACCGTAAGGTAAAGCGTATTTCCACAAGTCTGTTTGCAACAAAAGCCGATTTAACTGACAGGTTTACTTTCAAGGAAGATTCTCTTATCAAGCAGGAAGCAGACGTACTTATCTTGCATTACCGTAAGATGTTTAACGAAATGCACTTAGAAGCAGAGACACTTGATGTAAACGAGATTGTAGCCCGACTGAACAGCAGAGACAAAAGCGACAAACCAGTAGATTTTATCCAGTTCGCTAAGGAATGGATTGCCGATTCCACGTTAAAGGGAGCAGTCAACTATACCTCCGCACTTAACAGCCTTATCCGTTTCAACAAAAGTGAGAAGCTGTACACGTATCAAATTACAAGTGAATTCCTACAAGAGTTTATGGCATTCTTACTCAATGAAAGCAAGGAACGAGCGGAACAATTGAAGAAGAAAGGCAAGCGTGTTCCCTCCACTCGCAGTACCTCCCTTTACTTAATGAGCATTCGTAGATTGTTTAAGGAGGCTGTAAAAGCAATACAACAAGCCAGACCAAGGGCTAATCCGTATCAAGAATACCCCATTTGCTTATTTCCAAATCCCCAAACAGCAGGCAACACGAAAAAGAGCTATCACAGCAGAATTAATCCGTAAGATAGAGCAGTTACCGTATCAGACAGTTTATAAAGGCATACATCACACCAACCGCTTCAATCTCGCAAAGGATTGTTTTATCCTCTCATTTTGCATGATAGGAATAAACTCTGTGGATTTATTTAACGCAACCGAATATGATGGCAATACGCTTACTTACTATCGTACTAAGACGAAAGACAGGAGAATGGATAAAGCTAAGATGATAGTAACAGTTCCTAAGATATTGCATCCTTTATTTGAGAAGTACAAGGATCCAACAGGCAAACGAATATTCAATTTCTACCAGAATTATGTCAATGAGAAAGCCTTTTAACAAAGCCATCAACAAGGGATTGAAAGAGATTGGTAGTATTCTTAAAATTGAGGATTTAGAATATTATGCTGCACGCCATTCTTGGGCTACCATTGCTCTTAACAAGGTTGGAGTAAGCAAATACGTGGTACACGAAGCCCTCAATCATATTGATGAAGCTATGCGAGTAACCGACATTTATATTGAACGTGACTTCTCAAATGAGAACAAGGCAAATGCGAAAAGTCGTAAGATACGTGTTCGGGAGATAATGTGACAGAATATAACGAAAAAGTTTTATACCCCCTGTTTAGAAAATGTCACCCAAAGAAAACTCCATCGGCTCTAATGCAGGTGGAGTCTTTTTATTACCTTTGCAAGAAAAATAAGACAAATGACATTAGATTTTCCCATCATAGATTTAAAACGATTGTATGCAGGTTTGCATGAATGCTATGGTTTCGATTATAGTGAACTTAGCGAAGAGTTTTCTTTGATACTCCAGCAACATTATCCCTTTAAGCACGAAGCTGAAATACTTGCTAAAGCAACTACCGAAGAAGGTAAAGTAGATATACAGAAATTTGCTTTAGAAACTAACGATTGCGTTGCCATTCCCATAACAACAGAATTTGCAAAGCAAGTGAAAGATTTTTATTCCATTTTCTCATCTGTTTTCATTCCTGAATTAGACGGTAGTGCTATTTATTATGAAGCACTGTGTCTAATGGCTGCAATCTATTATAGGGACAAACATCATCTTTTCTCCGAAATACACGAGGATATTATGAATGACTATTTTGTTTATTCACGTAGAATTCGCCCAGACCAATTAAAGCTATTTATTGAACTGTGTAAAGGACGTAAAAGGACGTGGGATAATATTAAAATATCTGTTGGCAATAATAGCCCTGTATTTTTGAGTAATTATGAATGGTGGCTCTCCCAAAAATTATTCGAAATATTACGGAAAGATTTAGGAGATATTACCGTAGAGGAAGCTGAAAAAGAGTTAAAGGAGTTATACTCTGATGAACGTGGGCGAAAAAGTACTGATCCTCACCTCAATTATTTCATGCTGGGTTCTTTTCTTTATATACGCAAGTTTTTAATTCAAGATAAAGACAAAGTTACAATAGCACAATGCAATTTTTGCAGAAGTATAACAACCTTTGGGATTCTTGATAAACAAGACAAGAACTACCAAATTAACAACCTACAATCAACTATCAAAAAGTCTATTAAGTGGCAAAAATAATCCCATTCAAAAGCATATAAAGGAAAAGAGAATACAGGTGCAACTTTGATATTATAAAATAGCATACGATTACATACTTTTTCAAAGGAAATGACAAATTAGAACGTCATTTCCTGTGTCAGTACTTTATTATAGAGATTATCTGTTCGTTGTACCAAACTTCATCTTTATCTACAAGGGACAAAGAAATATGACAGTAAAAATCCCTTTATTCCTTTAATACGTGTTGGTGTCAATATTGAAAATATATTGGCAAATTAGAACCTATCGCTGTAAAGGTTAAGTGATTTTTATAATATGTTAGTAAATAAATCCAAGTTAGAAATAATCAATGCAGAGACATCTGCAAGTACAGTAACTCAAAACAAAGAAAGCATGAGTAAAGAAACATTCACATTACCGACTTCACAGAAAGCACAAAACCAGTATGACAACATTGGAGCTTACAACCAACTCCAAGCGATGATGAAAGCAGGGCAGAAGTTATCTGTCAAATTCTACACAGGAAAAGACAACAAGCCATGTGCTTGGATTGAGAGTAAGCAAGTGACAGGATTTAGGTACGAACTTAAAGACACAAGTTTTAAAGGTTTGATGAACTACCTCTTATCAGGTGAGGTTGCTGATTTTTGACTCTTCGCCTATGGAAGTTCAGCCTTTGAAAGAGGGAACCAATTATGCCCTCTAGTGCTGAAGTTGATGCTGGAAGAAGACTGGGGCATCCAGTTCACACCTCTTTTTAGAGAAAGATCTAATTATATAACCGCCCAAAAGGTGTTGAGGAAAGGAACAATATACTTCCGAATCCCAAGAACTGATGAGAATGTAGAGCTACTAAGAGATTACGATGTAACTATCTAAATAATAACAGGAAGAGAGCTCCCTCCTCCATAATAAAAAAATAAAAATGAAGAAGAAAAATAAAGATCTCAGTGAATAACGGTAAAGTACAACATCTGTCAGAAGTCCTAGCCATTGATTCCAACAAACACAATCCTTTGCAAGACACTTACTGGCATAGGAGCAACTTACGGAGAAATTGGTCTGCCCGAAACTCTATCATCATAGAGCCGAACAGACCTGTTATTTATGGGAAAATGTCTCGATCCCAAACATAGAGATGACAATCTGTTAGGTGTGTACGAAGGAGTTTATACCAAAGATGTAGTTAATTACATTCTTCAATCTCAAAAACATGAACAAAAATAAAAAATATTGACTACTCCCGAGAGTTTCTATAAGGTGCAAAAAGCATTTTGAACAGGTGGGGATAGACATTCGGACAGACGGTTATTTCCTATTGTTCGATGAGTGCTCAGAAGATTGTTAAAGACTGTGGCTATCGTAAAACATATCACTGCCAATGGATTTCTTCTTTGAGTGTCAAGACAAAGCTATGGTTTCTGCTACACCTCCATCAGAGTTTGCAGACTCACGGTTTGAGAATTTTGATATTCTCATCATCCATCCCGACTTCAACTACAAAAAAACGATAACGGTTTGTACCACCAACAATGTACTGGAGAGAACACGGCAGTTGTTACTACAACTGGACGAGCGACCAGTTTTCTTTTTCGTAAACTCCACGGACATTATCCTTGCTATGATGGAACAACTTGGATTAAGGGATCAATCAGCGGTGCTCTGTTCTGCCGACAGTGTGGATAAACTGAAATCACAGAAGTTTAGCAACGCACACGAAAACTGGGAGAAGAAATACATGGAAAAATACAACTGGATGACAAGCCGTTTTTACAATGCTATGGATATTGAGTTGAATGAAAATCCAAATGTTGTTATGATTACCGATTGTTACACCGCTGATTACACAATGATAGACCCTTATATGGATGCAGTGCAGATAATAGGGAGATTTCGTAATGGAACTAACGCCATCTACCATATCAGTAATCTCGATAAAAAGAATCCCAATAAAAAGACAAGAAGAGCATTATCATACGGTATCAATGTGATAAGGAAATATATGAGAACTTTAGAACATTCAAGAACTGTGAAACAGATATCAACCGAAGGGCGGCTTTCAATGATGCTATGAATGTGTTGCCTTACAACAGATTCCTTAACGATTACAGCAAAGAGGATGCTTTCAAGATAGACAACTATATCCACGAAGAATTGGTAAGGGTGATGTACCATGATTATACACGTCTCTATCAAGGATATAATGAATGTGGATATTTTTGAAGTAACCACCTCAAACATAACTTATAGATACGGTGATTATGATCGATTGAAAATTACAAATAATACTTTACCTATCAAAGATATACGGAAACGAATTGTAGACCAGTTGGAAGCTCTAAAAGGAGACGAGACAGAAATGGCAATGCAATACTGAGATGAACTTCGTCACATAGATTCTTTCATAGTAAAAAGCATGGGAGGTGTTAGGAAACAGACGATTGAGGAACTTAAATATAATTCTAAATCAATTAGGGAGAAGATAATACTTACCTTACATGAGAAAGAAGGCTAAATCTTCAGATGTAATTAGAATGGTCTATAATTCGTTTACTCCAAGGCATTGGTATGCTTCTTCTTTTATAAAGCAAGAGCTAAAGCGAATTCACAATTTATTAGGAGTTCCCAAGAGTAAAGCTATCACTGCAAAAGATATTTGTCAATACTTCGAAGTTACAGAGAAACGGAAAGCAAAAGAAAGAGGTTATTACCTCATCAGTCCAAAAATTTACTACAGAATGAAAACTATTAGATTAAGATTACTCTTTATAAAGAAACTATCATCCAAATACAATGTGCTCCCTCACATTGAGGATGGATAGAATCACATTGAGCAAGAAGAGATTATAACGAAGATTATGGTAGAGCCTATTATAGGGTTTTGAAAACATCTGAATTTACTGAATTTGTCAGAGAATACAACTCAAAAAGGTTAACATAGAAAAATAGGTGATAAAAATGTCTAAAAAGTGTACAAAGAGATTAGTAAAAGTCAAGATAAGGAGAAATACACAGAGATAGTTCAAAAAGGCATAAGTAGCCCAACAAGTGAACAGATATGGACCAGAGTCAAAAAGGACTTTTATGATATTGCAAACCATGTTCGTTACTAAATCTATATATAGCTGCCAAACGAGAACACCCCTCCTCCTCTTCTAAAATGTAGATGCTGTAATAAAGGGGATATCCCACTATATACGTCATCCTAAAATATGCCCATCTTCTGTTATGTCCTCCCTTTATCATCAGAACATAGGTGCTTTATTATCCAAGCATCAGTTATGCAGAACTCACACACAAAGGCATACCCACTTTGCCTCCCCCTCCACACAAAACAAAGGGAAAAGAAAAATAGCAGAGGTTTCTACAGTAAAAAATAGGCTATGAATAAACCTCTATATAATCTTAGGGGATTTATGATGTGTAACAGGCTGGAAGTTGGAGTAATCCGCTTTCGGTCTGTTCTCATTTATGCCTATTTTCAATCAATATTCACTTAATCATTTACAGTTATGAACAACGTAACATTAATGCCTGCTGTTGTGGCACAAAACAACAGAGCCTATGATTTCAGCGATGCAGAGGAAGCCGTTATCATAGAGGACACCCCAACGGAGGGTAGCAGCGTTTCTTTCCTCGAAGCCAACACCAACGCAATCTCACTTGATGAACTTGCCAGTACATGTGTCGTCCCAACTTGGGGTAATCAAGAATTGACCATTGCACATCAAGACTTTTATTAACTGTGTACATGATGCTGCCAAAGACTTCTATCATGGCGAGCAGATAAATAAACCTGCTATCCGTGTTTCTCATATAGTAAGAGGTAGAACACCTAACGCATTAGGCAAGAAAGCATCTGAACTTTTAGAATGTGAAAAGACACAGTTCTATCAGCGTATGGCGTTTGCTTTTACTATCCCAACTATTTATGAAACCTTGAATGGTCAGAAGCTTGAACTTTGTGTGGGTGGAGTGCGTAATTACAACGACCTCAACCTTTATAGGGCAAGTAAAGGTGTAGAGAAGTTCTCTATTTTTGTAGGCTGGAGAGTAAACGTGTGCAGCAACCAAGTGCTAACAGGTGATGGTGTAAAACTATCTATTGAGGTAATGAGCATTCGTGACTTATATAAGAGTATAATGGAGTTACTTTACCAATTTAATCCAGCTAAGGATATACACCTAATGCAGACTCTCTCAAATACTTCGCTCACAGAGACACAGTTTGCACAGATAATAGGTAGAATGAGAATGTACCAAGCCTTACCACAAGGATATACCAAACAGATACCACGCTTGCTGATTACGGACAGCCAAGTGAACAGCGTATGTCGTGGCTATTACAGCAATCCTGATTTTGGTGCCAACGACGACAGTCTGTCTATGTGGGACTTCCACAATCTGCTTACGGAATCCAACAAGGGAAGTTATATTGACACCTACTTACAGAGAGCGGTAAATGCCACGGAGGTAGCGGTTGGCATCAACAATGCCCTGCATGGTGACGAGAAATATAAATGGTTCATTGGATAAGTGAACTGTTGATTGAGAGCGGGGAGACATTCTGCAATGGGTGTCTTCCTTTTTATTGGTAAACTATACACACAACACGATGAATAAAGAGATAGACAAGGCTCTACACCTTATATATACTTTACAGGAGCAGTTATGCAATATGCCACACAGAGAGGGCTGTCTTAAAATGCTATACCAGATAAGAAGCCTTATGGAGGATTTCGACAGTATGCTGACACCAGACCAACGCAAATACGGTATATACAGCAATGCTTATAAGGAGATATTCGCTAATGGCACAGGTCTTTCGCAATACGACAAGGTTTGTGCAACCATCTGCGAGAAAGAATATGCAGAACTACCATTTTAACAACAACTTATTTCATACATTACAACTATGGACATGGATTTCAAGGTAGCGGAGGTAACGCTACAATACAAACCGACCTACAAGAAACAAAGCAAGGTTTTTGGTTCAGAAGAAGCATATAATATCTTACTTCCTACATTCAAAGAGGGAACAATAGAGTACAGGGAATATGCTAAGGTGTTATATCTCAACCAAGCAAATGAAGTTATTGCTTATAACACGATTTCAGAGGGAGGACTGACAGAAACTGCCGTTGACGTGAGGATAATACTACAAGGGGCATTACTGACCAATGCCACGCAGATAATATTTGCTCACAATCACCCAACTGGTAACTTAAAGCCCAGCCCACAAGATGATATGCTTACAAGAGAACTACAGAAAGCTTGTCAGATTATGAGGATACGGTTTACTGACCATATAATCATGTCAGTAGATAGCTATTACAGTTATCGTGAAGAAGGGAGGATATTGTGATGGAAACCAATTATGTCGTAATTCTTGATTTCAGTACAGCAACTGTAATTAAGATACATCTATCGAAAGAGCAGATTGAAGAATCCTACAGATATAATGATTTTGAAGAATTCCTCTTTACACTTGAACCCAAATACGGCTTTCAAGTAAAAGACTGCTGTTGGATGATGTGTGAGACATTGAAAGAGGAAAACTACCTCTGATTATATTCACTAATAGAGAAAGTGAATGTTATTCTGATAATCAACCACTTAACAAAGAGGCTATCAGAATTATATTCACTTTCCTTATAAACCCAACATAAAAGAACATTATTATGAGTTTGAAATATAGCAACACAACGGCAGACTATCTTGAATGGTCAGAAGCCATGAACTTAATACATAGGCTGACAAAAGACAAGAACTATAAGATTTCGCTTCTTATAGCGATTGGTTGTTTTACAGGATTAAGAATATCTGATATTCTAACCTTACGATGGAAGCAGATACTTGGTGTTTCAGAGTTTACTATAACCGAACGTAAGACTGGTAAGCAACGAACTATACGCCTTAACAAAGAACTGCACTGTATATTAAAGACCGTTACGAGCATATCAATCCTCTTAGCATCGCAGCTCCTGTCCTTGTTAGTCAGAAAGGTACAGTTTTCACCGTGCAACGCATCAATGTAATACTCAAAGAACTAAAACAGAGGTACAGACTGAAAATAAAACATTTCAGCTGCCATAGTTTGAGAAAGACATTTGGAAGACAAGTTTATAATATGAATAGTGACAATGCAGAACTGGCACTGACTCAAGCTTAATGGAACTTTTTCAACTCATTCATCTGTAGCTATTACCAAACGGTATCTTGGATTACGTAAGGAAGAAATCTTGAAACCTACGACTGTCTTACATTCTAAGCAATGACTTTTTCAGAGAATAATCTTTTATACACCCCATACTAAAAATGTCAGCACATGCTGAATAACAAACAAAACAGCCTTAAAATAGAAAAATCACTTGTTATACAAACTTTTTGCAAGAAAGAAACATTTAATAAGAAAAATTATCTATCTTTGCAGTTGAACTTCCAGTACGTCTGTGTGTAGATGTGCGTTACAAAGAGTTCAACTTTAGAGAAGAGCGTTTGCTTTAATTATCCTTCCTCTGAAACGTGGAAAATTTCAATACTGCAAGGATGGTGACAGCAAGGCTCACGCTTGGGATTATTGTACCCTTACTAATGGGAATAATATACTCAATGCGTGGGCTATTGTTGATTATCTGCAGTGAGGTACTTTCCACGACCACAGAGGAGATAACAGCAATAGTTCCCACGCTTTTTCCATTTACCTAAATATTAACCGCTTACTTCTGGGAAACAGTGAGCACAAGATACAAAATTATGAAGTGGTTGACTACCATTATTGTTGTAGCTATCATTGCTGGAATCTTAGGTGCACTAAACTCCAAGGATGGAGAAAAAGGAGAAGGATTCTTTTCTGGTGCTCTTGCTGGAGGAATGGGCTGTGGTTATGTTATCTTCGAAATATTTTTAGTCGTAGGTGGATTGATACTTTTATTTAAACTCTTGGCTTTTTTATTTGGATAAAACAACTACAACAATTTCCCTGCTAGTGAAAAAGGAATATTTAACCTACTATCTATGAGTATATTATTCTTTGCCAACCAAGGGTATGCTCAACAGATTAATTCACATTTACAAGCTAATTCCACCTTACAAAAATCATGTCAGTTCCATTTTAAAAGAGAATATCAAAAAGGTAGATGCTATTAATGGACAGATAATAATAATGGATTGTAAGTCTGGAGAGATTAAGGCAATGGTAAACTTGATGAATACTAAGTCAGGCATCAAGCCAACAATAAGACAATTGTCAGAACCGACTGCCTTAATGCGTACAGTTTCATTATTAGCAGTATTGGAACAAGGTAAGGTAAACCTGAATAACAGTATTGATACTAAAGCAGGAATGCTTGATATAAACGGCTATCTGACTAAAAGATTACAACTGGCTTTAGAGGAGGAAATGGAAAGACAAGCTGTAGCAAGGCTTTTTTGTTATCATCAAACATCGCTACATACTTAACAGTTAAGCAAGCATTTGGCAAGGAGTATGACAGGTTCTATAAAGCCATTACCACTATGGGCTATGGTTTACCACAAAATAGCTTCAAAGCAATCTTACCAAGTCCCTACAATGATATTTCTCTTGCCAAGTTTGTAAATGGAAAGAATCAGCAGATATCACCTTTACAGATACTCACCTTTTATAATGCCATAGCCAATAATGGTAAGATGGTAAAGCCCACTTTTCATAAGAGGATACTACCATTATAAAAAGAACAAATAGCAAGCAAGGAGAATATTGCCACTATCCAGCAATTACTTATACAAAAAGACTTACTACCAAAGTCTTCTCTGATAAAATCCCCATTGTGGGAGAACAAGGAGTTGCCATTGTAAAGGAAGATGGAGATAACACAGTTTACTGCTTACAGTTCTGTGGCTACTATCCATCAGACAATCCACAATACAGCATCATCGTTTCTTTTGAATAAGAAAAGGATTATCAGCAAAGTGGTGGAATGGCAGGAGAAATAACAAAACAAATAGTAGAAACAAACAACTTTTTTGATAGTATGAATATCTATTTAATAAACCCTAAGTGGATTGATTCCACTAAATTTTAGTTTTCTTGAGATATTAAAGGTAAAACAATAATCAGTTTTATAAACGAGGAAGATTGCACTAAAAATTTACTGCCCAAATATACAGCAATAAAAGTTCTTGATTTCGCTAAGACTCCATTAAGGATGTATGGTAATAACTTTGAGTATAACAAAAATAGTTGATGAGTTCTTACAGCAGGCTGTATATGAGTTTATTAGCCCATTCTCCCACTAGCGAAAGATACTAAAGGGAAGATTTCAATATGCAAAGTAAACGATGCATATAAGCAAAGCACATTTAATAACCCTATCTACAATATTGAAAAAAACTTAATGATCCTAATATGTTGATTCTTTATAATAGTTATAAAATGAGCATCCTTTGTATCGTGCTGTAGCAAGATTCAAAAGATATGCTTTTTAGCATACTTGACAAATATTGTCCACAATTTGATTATAAACATAGAATCGCATTCGTCAGTTTTTGATGAGTTCTTATTTTCTAATAGTGTATCTCTAATAGTGTAGGAAATTCAGATTATTTCTTCAGGACAAAGTATTATTCTATATATTCAGCAAATAAAATAGATGATTTATTCTGTCCAATGCTTGTTTATCTCAAATCTGAAGGCAAATCAAACCCACTATAAAGAACAAACACTACAAGAACTTTTCTTGCGGATGGTGCAGAAACGAGCTATGGAGAAATTTGTTATTGAAAAGCCGTGATGCAGAATTACTAAGCAAAAGTTGTAGTTATGATTGCGATGATTCTAACGATTGGGGACAGAGAGGGTGAGTTAGAATATATATGAGAATGGCGGAGATTGGATATTAGATTAACAAATAATATAAAATATATGAAAAAGATAGAAACGCAAGAAGGTGTTTACATCATTCAAGAGAGGGGAACACTATGGCATTATCAACGAAAAATAATACATAATAATTCCTTGCATATATGAGTCTATAGAATATATTCTCACTGACAACATATATCTTATAAGATTAAATAAAAAGTATGGTGTTCTGAATACCAATTTTAAGACTATAGTTCCACCTGTTTACTCTGGATTATACCTATGGGGAAAAAGTTTATTGCAATCATTGCTGATGGACTCTCTGAAAACTTCAACTGGCTTTGGATTTATCAAAAAGAAAAAGTCACAACGCTTTTTATAATCCCTAAATATTCACTGTTAGATAAAGATGGACAAGAAATCTTCCATCCACGCTATGACGCACTACACCTGTTGACGAATCATTTGCTACAGTGACACTTGGAGATTATATTGGCTTGATAAATAGTTGTGGAATAGAAAATTATCCCTCCCTATATGATATGGAGAAAGATTCTATGATAGAAAAATAGCAAATGGAATCGAAGAACTAAAGGGTCGAATTATAATAAAAGCAATAGATATTATCGCTGGAACTTACCGATGGAAAAATAAGAGAAAAGAGAATATTTTTGTTTTTTCCCAAGGAATACTTTATACGTCATGGATGAAGAAGGCACTGTTTTTGGTAGTCAACAATACTTAATCATCCCAAGGTTTGATAAGACTGATAGTATTTGTAATAAAGACATCATAAATTTGTTAAGTAACAATGATACGATACGCAAACAGGATTTTGATTTTAGCAACATAGAACTATTCCGATAAGGATGTCCCAATTAAGAGGGTTATTTCACCATTTGATGCAATCATTTGGTGCTTTTATTTTATTTCTCTTGCAACTCTCAAAAGAAAAGATTATATTTGCAATATAAACGAGGAGGACAAGCAATGAGTACAAATAACACCACAACAAGCACATCCTCTTTGGAAATCTCAAAGTGGTATCTTGCTTTAACTCACTCATGAAGAGCTCATAACCTACAAATATATACTTGAAGCCACTAAGCAGCAGTGTCAAAAATATGATAATGTTGATAAATTATTTGCTTCCTTTATAATGGAATATAGGTTTAACTAATTCTAGTTTTGCCAACCTATTATTTCAACATATAAAGGAAATAAACATACAAATATTGTTGGGAATGTTTTAATATAAACCTTAGAGAAAATGCTCAAGCAAAGAGTTTCAATTACAGATAATAGTATCAAAAATGGAGTGACGAATGATGCTAAAAAGCTATATGTGAATTTATATGAATGGTTTTGATGCAAAAGCTATTCATATTAATATTGAATACCAATCCACCGAATTAGGTGCAATAACTCATCTCTATATAATAGATGATGGCGAAGGAACAATCAGTCAACTGAATGAGACATTTGAAAATATCAAGACTCAATTAAAAAGCGTTCTTCCAATGGAGTTCACAAGAAGGGACATAAAGGAAAGGGAAGATATGCTTTCAACTGTTTTGCAACTCGTGCTGATTGACAAGTATTTATAGTGATGGTAAGAATGATTAAACACACAATATCAATCAATGCTGAGACAATCATCATTTTAATGATCATAGGACTCAGATAAAAATTATATTGTTCATAATGAAAAACAGGAACCATTGTTTCATTTGCAAATGTTTATTAAACCAATCTTTTTGAGTCAAAAAGAATTTGTTGATTATCTAAAAAGAATATGCTGTTTTCCCAAAATTGAATGGAAACAAAGGTAAAATCTATCATCATAAACGGTAAAGAATTAGATTATAATACAATTATTGCAGATACGGGATAATAAGAAATACAAATTATGATGAAACAAATAACAAAAACTATCATTTTGAATTAACTTTTTATACGTTGGAAAGATAAAAAGAGAATTATAGTTATTATTTTCTAGATAATGGGCAGATTGAGCGCTTCGAAAACAACATCCCTTAATAGAAAAGATGTTGGTTTTCATCATAGTGTCTATATAATTTCATCGACTTTGATGAATTTCATCCAACTCGAGAAAGAGCCAAGATATAGATGAGGAATACTCACAACAGGAAATTACCTTTGATGAAACAAAAATTTCTAAGTCAGAAAAAGATAAAGTTTTAAGCAGTTAATTAAAATAGCTGGTGTTTGGCCAATGAAAACAGAAAGAATATATTTCGTTAGTAGCAGGTGAGGAACTATAGCATAGATTTGAAAAGAAAGTGATTGTTGCTTATCCAAAAATGAATATGCAGCCTCTCTATTTAGAATTAAAGAATACGGTAACAGGAATTTACTCTGTCCAACCAAAAATATTCGAAAATATTAGAGAGAAGCCAGCTAAAACACTGGTAGGCTGTTTAAAACTATTGTTACAGACAGATAAACGCGAAGATGACTCATAATAGATAGTGTTGTTAAAATGTCCGATGATGAGCGACATAAGTTAGCAGGTATTCTCAAAGTAACAGAGTTGTCGCATATTATTAGTACAATTGGACTCTTAGAAGATCGATTAAAAACAGTGTCTGCATTAAAAGCTATGCTTTTTGACAAAAGACTAAAGGCTTATGAAGTTAAAGATATTCAAAAGATAGTTTCGAGTGCCTTCTGGTTATTCGGTGAACAATACAATATAGTTACGGAAGCAGAGCCAGATTTTCAGCAGGCTTTAGAGGCATATTTAAATGCATTACACAATACTACAGCTGGCGTTGGAAAAAGTAAAGTTAGTGTGGATAAAATGCGTAGTCCAGATGTAAATAAAGAAATGGATATATTTGCTTTCTGCCAAACAAGAAACAGTAATACGGTAGAAAATATCATTATAGAATTGAAGAGACCATCAGTAAAACTAGGGGAGCTTGAATTGAGCCAAATAAAAACTTATATGAGGACTATATATCAAGAGCCACAGTTTTGTTCTGCAAGTGCAAAATGGACGTTCATTCTCGTAGGAAATGAATTAGATAATAGCGGAAGCATTGAAACAGAATACGATTCTAACAAGACATGGGGGAAGAGGGATTTAGTTTTACATGTTGATAAAAACTCTCAAAGATATGAGATTTTCGTTAAAACATGGAGCACTATTTTCGATGACTTTGAAATAAGACATGATTTTCTATTAAGGAGGTTAAACTTCGACGTCAGGAACTGTCTGCACAATACTCTAATAAAGAAGATTTGCACAACATCGTAGATTCTGCCAAGGAGAAATAAAAAGACAACATCCTATGAATAAAAATCATTTAGTGTCGTTGATGACATTTTTACTCTGAAAATTATTATATATACCAAATGTAAAAATGTCACTCCAAACGAGAAATTACTTGACTTTTATGTACCTTTACTCGTCTGGAAAAGTGAAGTTGCTTGGACTTTACAAAATAAGATACCTATATTTGTTTTAGATATTCAGGTAATCCCAACGATATAAAGGAAATATGGAGGTAGCAATGTACCTCTTTATTTATTGCTTGAAGTGTCGAATTTTTATTTATAAGCCACTACAGATAAAATCGAAGTACAGATATACCTAATGAAAGAAAACACATTACCAATGAGAGCTGATGGAATTGCCAATGAGAGCAATAGATACTATTAATAAAAACTATTACTTTATACAGCTCAAATCTTTCAGATTTTCGCTTATCTCAAACTTATTGATTTAACAATGGGACATGATTATAAAAAGTAACAACAGGAGAACAATTTGAAACCCGAAAAGAAGCTCAAAGAACGTGTTGAGGTAAATGGGCATTTGAGAGATTAGTAAAAAACGGAGAGATAAGATTTATAAAGGATGGTAATAACATAGCAAGCGATGGATTACACTACCCTAAGCAAGAAATCGGAGTTTGTCTTAATCCACTGCAAGCATACATATACTTGGGATTATGCCTACATACAGATTTTAAGAATGATATTTCAAATATTAATCAAGATACGTTGGCAAAGTTCCTACAATGTGATGTCGGTGCTATACAAAGAGCCTTACGAGTGTTCCAAGAGAACAACTTGCTTACCATTCATCAAGACAGATATGGCTGGAGAGAGAAGAACAGATATAAGCTAATTAGAACTAACTGGTTTGGCGTTAAAAGAAAGATACTGGAAGAAAACATAACAAGAGAACAGATAGGCTTTTCTTATTGTTGAAAAGTCTTTGCTACAACCACTGTAATTACACTGATTACTATGGCAAGGACTTACAGAAAATAATGACTCTTAAACGGAGCATGATTGACAATTATTTGAGGGCATTAGAAGCCAGACAATATATCAAGAGAGATAAGAAGAAGAAACGGATAACAATACTCCGAGATGATTTATTCCTAACAACAAAAGAATCAGAGAAAGAGAAAATTATGAAACTATGCCCAGAGGTTATGGGTGATAGATGATTACATTGATGAATATGGACAATACCATTTTGTAGACTAAAAATCAGAAAAGCCTTTGCACCATATTTATAAGACAGGAGAAAGGGCTACTAACAAAGATATAAAAACTACTTACAAATAATTTACACTAAGTTTGGTTGTAAGAGAAAGGCTAAAAGGAACATAGATTACTGAATATGGCTTTGCCACGCAAAGATGTAAAAATCCTCTACAGATAAGGGAAGAAAAAGATGAATGATATTATTTACTATATAACTTACAAACAAATGATAACAAAGGAATATTTATAGGCACTCGTCAACAAAGGCTCAAAAGCCTTGTTGATATATTAAAAGATATTGAGAAAGAAACAGAATAAAACTAACATAGAAGAGCTTTACTACTTTATTAGATAAATACGGCATAGATTATCATACTCTTCCCTATTAGACTGATACAAGAGAAAATCTCTTAAAAGACATACTTGTAGAAAACAGTACTTATCAATCTTCCAAACTAAAGAGACTGATTGAAGAGGGTATCAAGCAGGAACATTGCATGAAATATGCGGACAAGGTAACACATGGAATGACAAACTGCTTGTCTTGCAATTAGACCATATCAATGGTATACACACAGATAACCGATTGGAGAACCTGCGCATCGTCTGCCCAAACTGTCACACACAAACAGATACGTTCTGTACTCGAAAACTTAAACAACACAACTACTGCAAAGACTGTGGAAAAGAGATTACTCCTAAGTCTACTTGGTGTCCCGAATGTGCATTGAAACATAACCGTGTACACAAGGTTTCACCCTCTGATAAGCCCTCCAAGGAAGAGCTACTGCAGCTAATAAAAGAGAAACTATTTACCGAAATCGGTAGACTGTACGGAGTAACTGACAATGCTATCCGTAAATGGTGTAAAAAGATGGGACTACCCTCCACGAAAAGAGAGTTAAACGCATTATATAAGAAAAACACAGATAGAGGATAAACAGCCATACCTCCTATTTCAAAGTGTGAGATTATTTTCATACAACCGACCTCAAATATGTTAGTTTAGTCAGTATTATTCAAGATATTTTTGTAACTTTGTGATACGATAGAGCGTTGACCTATAGTTGACCTCTTATTCGCACAAAGTTCATTAACAAGCTGATAAATAAGCTCATATATAGTTTGTGTGGCGAGACTCATAATCTGGAGGTCATAGGTTCAAGCCCTATCTGGTCCACTACTGAAAATCAAGGAGTTACAGTTATGTAACTCTTTTTGTTTGCTCGCACGCTGACCTTTGGGTGAACTTTTTAAAGGAAAAGTCATACAAAGAAACATCATGTACACTAAAACGATTACATTTAGATTTCATAGAACATATTCCAAATACTTTTTAGCATACTGCTCAGGTTAAGATTTTGGCAAAAACTTAACATGAGACTACGAACGTGTTAAGTTTTTCGGAATTTCTTAACAAGTAAAGGAAACATGGAGCCAGTAGATAATTGATGAGGATTATCAGTTTGTTATTCCTGAAAATAAGCTTTTCTGAATAAACATTGCATAAGCCCTCGATAAAGAATCTGCCGCAGAAGACTATACCTTAGGATAAGGTATAGTCTAGCATTCTTCCACGGCAGATGCATCTGTAATCGGCCTGCTGTGAAATTATTTTCATATCACTGCCGTCACTCTGTGAATACATATAACATACTAATGAACAATGTATTAGTGAAGAATGTTAAAAGTGACAGCAAATGAGAAATAAACTTTTGCAGTAAAAATTGGTAATTCTGTCCTCATTGTCAGCATCCTGCACCCTAACTTTAGAAGTCTCTTATAAGTAGAATGAGTCTCACGAAAAATCTACTGTCCCGAAACATGTTACAATCTCAGGAATTATTTTCTGTTGATTATTTGTATTACAAGAGGTGAGCATGGCATTTTAAATTTCTTACCACTTCCACATGGGCAAGGATCGTTTGGTCTAACACTTTAAACCTTTCTGAAAAAGTAGTTTTACTTTTCTCTTATCATTGTCTCTTTTGACACAATCATCTATAAGGGCTTTTAATTTATTGTCTAAGAAAAATTTGGGTGCCACCCTTTTAACACATTATCAAGCAATCATAGCTATCAAAAAGTTGAAGCTACTATCCCCGGTAAAAATCCGCAATGCCAATTAAATGTACCCATTAAGTAGAGGTTGGAGAAGCTTAGAACCTATAATATTATTGACAGAGTTCAGCACATCTTTACGCATTAAGTTTTTCTTTCGTAATCTGTCAACTCGCCCAATATCTAAACAATTTTTCCATTCCACTCTCTCGTAATTTAAGAATATCATCTAAATCGAGTATTTTTATTGACAAAAAGTTCCCCAAGATCTGGAAATCCTTTTGCTGTTCAATTCTTACGAGCGCATCAGAACCACAGTGAATATCTTTGCTAAAAAGCAGACACTGTTTTTCAACATAAGATTATTGATTTCTCCATCCATTTTTATGTTGTCTATTCCAAGTTCTAGAAGCTAAAATTACATTTTTGTTCAATTCCTGTAAACGAATCCCTACTGATTAGATTATATTCCCAGATTCCATCACTTCTCTTCCGATAAAAATTAGAATCAGAAAGAAATGTAGGACTTTTTAGAATCCATATCAGTTTCAGAATTTACCTTTGACTGGAAATTCTTAGAATTAATATTTGCAGAATTTTCATCTATAAGATAAAGAATAGCGTTTGCCTCTATTCCTTTAAAACCATGTTTGTTGAAGCAAAATTCAATATGTGTCCATCTATCTATTTTATCGGGATTATAATCAAGAGAGTTTCCATTGGATAAGAAAAATCGCATTTCCAACTATTTCTCCGTCATTGAGCATAGCAGGATTTAATTCTTGATCTGGGATTATACATAGAATGTGCAGGCGCAAAAGTTCTTTTTACATATGTACTTTCCCCAAACCTGCATTACATCCCAGACATTATTCCCTTGTATATATACGATCAAATGTTAGTAAAGCTGTGATTAAATCACGTGCTATTTGCAACGTAACTTCATGACTGTTTATTTGAGTATCGTAACCACATAAGACCTCCAATGTTTTACTTCTATCATTTTCGTCTACAAATGAAGGATGTTGCAATGGGTTGGGGTAATTTGCTATGAAGATTTTACTTTCTTCCATTTGTATGTCAATTTATTAAAAGACGAAGAACTTTGAGTCCATTGCCTTTTTCTGGTTATATTTCTTTTGTTGTATCGAGGGCACGCTCGATGCAGATAAACTCGTGTCCGTATGAGCAGGAAGTATTCAACTGTAGCATCGTCCAGCTTGCCATCTACGAGTGATATGCTTGCATGAATGGCATCGGTGGCCAGATACACATGGTTTGCCTCAAACTGCGGTTGCAGTTCGAGTTTGTAGGTGAGCCGAATCCTTGCTAATCGAATCTCAGTAATCAGCTCTTCGGCATTAAACTGAATGGTGAGTTGCTGCTCCTTTTGCTGAATATACTCTTGCAAGAGTTGCAGGTTCTCTTCGTCGGTTTTCTCCGGGTCGGGTGCAAAAATCAACACGAGGGAAGCTGGACTTATCAAGTGTAAACACCTCTGAAGCCTATGATGACCAAGTTGCTCTGCTCTTCGGGAGTTATAATCTTTCCCTTGAAGGAATCCTGCACCTTTTCAGCCACAGCCTTATTCCGAGCAATAGTTTGGTCGCTAATTTTCTTATATCCATATTTATACTGCAATATGATTTATTTGATATCGCTTCAGGAAACTGAATAAGTATATATCTCCGTCGTCCATTGCCATCTGCAAGATTACAATTTTACAATAGCGTGTCCTGTTGTACCGGAACCTGCAAAAAGTCCAAATAGATGCCTTCATCATCATTATTCATGCGTATAAGATATTCAATTAATTGGGTTGGCTTTGGATAATCAAACCAAAAATCCTCTAATGCTTTTAGTTCGCCAGATGCAGTTTGCGTCCCACCCAGCTTCCCTAAAGTAGATAGATATCATGGTTTAAATCCTCTATCCTTACGTAATCAATATTACCAGACTCAGTAAGTAAAATTTACTGATTGTCCTTTCGTATCTTTTACTGACTGCCAATTGTTGTTTATACTCCCACTAATTGACCGCGAGCGGCCCATCCACTCATATACAGGAACGTCATAAGCTACTTTAGAATCTTCGACTATTATATCTTGATCAAAAAATGTGGCCATTGGTCTTGACGAGCAGGTATGATCCTTTTCAAAGTCACAGAGAATCCTGCCTTTAGAATAACTTTCGCACAGGATTCTTTGGTCCGTTTTTAATAATAGATTATGAATCAAAAATCATTATTTAGTTTGCTTGTCCGTAATATTAGGATCTCACTAAAACGAGGAAATCAAACGTTTCATGAGGTTCTCAGCGTACAGTAAAAATATACTCGTGGCAATTTTTGCTCTGGCCTGGTTATCAAAGATTTTCCATCTGTCACCCATACAAACTGTGATCAGTTAGTAGGAAAAACACTTCGTCACATATCTTCTTTAGATGTGCAACTTCCTTGTCATTTATAGATATAAAAATAAAGCCCATTATCTGCCAATAAATTCCTTGCTATCAATAAACGAGAATGAGATTGCTCAACCATACCACTGTGAAAACGACCCGGGTATAGTTTCTGAATCAATTACGATTCCGTTCTCTGTTATGCCAGTTTCTTCTAATATGCTTTGCGTGAAATCATCATTAGCAGTAAGTGCATCTGCATTATATGGTGGGTCAATATAGATACACTTAACTTTCTCACGATACCCCTGCTGGAGTATCTTGAGCACTTCGAGGTTCTCACCCTCAATGATAATGTTTTCAGTCTTGTCGGCATTGACGCTGCGAGTGGGGTCGTAGTGCAGGGTAGCTCGTCGTAGGTGGAAAGCATTACGCTTTGCTGTTGACCTGCTGAACCATCGGAATTCATATCGTTCGGTATCGCTCGCATCTTCTGCGCCCGTGGCTTTCTTTTACCTCATTGATGTCAGCGATACCTCTTGGGTAAACCAGTCAGGTCATAGCTTTCGGAGCGTTTGCAGACGCTCGTCGTTAAGATCGGGGGTGATGGTGATATGGTCTTTGTATGTTTCCATTATCGTTATTTTGTTTTCAAGTCTCTGTTTGCTTGGTACATGTCTCAGAAATCTTTGATGGGTGCCTTGAACTGTACATCTACGCCAAGTGCATCAAAATGGCGAATGGCGCATTTGATACGCGCTATCTCGTGGGGTGTGAGTGCCTTTTGGTTGTTGATGTCGTTCGTGCCCTTGATTTCTACCACAAAGTAGTATTCCTTTTCATTGGCTTCTGAGCCTTTTGCGTTTTAGGACTACGCCAAAGTCTGGCTCGTAGTTGCCTATGGGAGTGGGGATTTTATACCATGTGGGAAACTTCAGGAAGCACACCACATTCTTATCTTCCTCATCGGCATCTCGTGCAAAATCGCGTTCGAGCAGGCTGTCATAAAAGTGTCTTGTCCCACAGACCGTGATTTGGTGTAGAGACATACTCGTTGCAGTCGTCGCGATAGAAGTTGGTGAATCTTTCAATATCGTATTTCTCATCCGATGGCGTATATTCCACACATCGCACCAATTCGTCCAACTGCATGGCACATATCTGCACCACTGCACGCTCAATAAATACGGGCGGATTTTTCACATACTCCTGCTTATTGTCGATATCATTGAATATCCTCATCACCGACCGATAGCACAGTCCTGTTTTTTCGCTCACGTCCTCAATAAAATCGGTAGGTGTGAAGTGTCCTTTCAGATACTTGTATTCCGATCCAGTGTATTCTCTCTGTGAGAAGTCGCTGATGTCTTGCACTCGAAAGCTTGCCACCTCGGCCACATAATCTTCAATTTCTATGGTGTTGACGGCTCGATGCACCGATTGACCAATGTATCTTCGTCGAAGTGAACCTGGTAGGTGGTAAAGCCGTGATATGTGTTTCAAAACTCTTGGAAAGCATGCTGCACTATCCTTTCCATTGAGTTTTGAAGGTAACACGATGTGCAGGCTTCACTCCCATGTGTGAGGTCTCATCTTAGGTCCGGCATCGGTGAACCATAATCCTCAGCAATCTCCGCCTGGTAGCTCCGGGCAAAAGGTCTCGGTCGGTTTCGTTGGGCACGATGGTAAGCTGATTGATTAGGTCATCCTCCGGGTGTATCATCTTTTATCATAGAACACGTTGTCCCTCTTGATTGACACAGATACGTAGTCCACGGCCCTATCTCTGCCGCTTCGTTCTCCGAAAAGCTCTCGTTGAGCGTGGCACATACCGAAGATGTTAGGATTGTCCCAACCAACACCCGAGTGCCGAGTGGGAAAATAAATTCGATGGGACTGTCGAACGATAATAGAAATTCCTTGCGATGGAGTATCTGATCGTAAATTTCCTTGTTACCTTTCATCGAGTCCCTCACTGTCAGTATATTCGCCCCTGCGAGGTCTTGGCAAAATAATACCCTGCACGTGGCCTCGACCTGTTCCTCCATGGGTTGCTTGCCTTCATGGTATTCAGGATAGAGCTGCTTTGTATTTCTCCTCGAAAAGTTGCTTGATAATAGGGTGTTCACACTCATATAGTTGGCTACCCTGTCAATGAATATTAGCGAGAGGTTCTGATGCCCCTGCGGTTTCAGACGGGTTGTATTACGAAGTGCCTCCGCATGAGCCATTCCAACTGTAAGCTCTCAAAACCTGTTCCTTGTTGGCAGATGTCTGTTTTTCTTCAATGGATGTCCCATTGGTAAAGAATTCACCATCCAGCGATGATTGCTCATCTGCTTATAGATACGGCTGATAGTGAAGTCTCGCATAAGAATCATTGCCTGACTTAGCAGCCAGGTCGTCTCCTTTCTCAGGAATCCTGACTCTTTAAATTCAAATCGTCCTTTTGTTTTATTGAGTTTCCAAAACTTCAACTTCACTTTCGGTTCGGACTTTGCTTCTGAACAGCAGAGAGTTCAATCTTCATCGTTGCCTCATCGTTCTTCCTCGCGCTGTAAGCACTTCTATCTTTTGACCAATCCCATCTATAGCTTTCGGCAGGAGTCAGCTGACAGATGGTGTTCCATTTCACTTATGGGTAGCAGAATAACGTATTTTGAACAAAGGCTGCAACTTTGACAGCCAAGCCACGGAATTCGGAGTCCATACCTCCTGTGGTTCGTCCATAAAGATAATAGGATGCGTTTGTCCTACTGACTCAATGATGGTGAATTATTGAACAGTCCCCTCCTGTTCCTTTGCGGGTTCAGAGAGTTGTCCTCAGTATTAAACGAGAGCTATGGTGAGAATCATAATCTGGGATAGTCCTGCTGTGATAAAATCACGTAGTTTGCTTAATCGCGAACTGTCATATACAGTATTAGGGCGTAAAGCCGTACTTGTCGGCCAGCTGGTCTTTTGAAATTCTCAAAGTATCGATTACTCCTGACGGATGGTATGGAGGGACAATAACAACAAATCGATGAGTCCCATACTTTATAGAGTGCGTATGCCGTTTGTAGATAGGTCAAGGGTTCGCCCTGCACCCGTCTCTCATCTCTATACACATCATCGTTGGTTTCTTTAAAATGAATATCAGTTTCGTCAATGCCATTCTCCTTTTGCTATTTTGTGTATATTGCTCCAAATCTGCTGAGATACAAAAGAGCAGACATTGGTATAGATGTCTTCCTTTTAGCATTATTAGAGGAGTTCTTTCCATACCATCAAAAATACCCACAACTACTTTTGATGGCTAGTGTTGATGCTCTGGGGATTCTAATTGAAATTTTCATAATCTACTTCCTTTCGGCAATTACATGTCGGCTTCTATCAGGTCTTTAATGTCCACTTCAGCAGTTTGGCTATCTCTCTACGAGTTGTGATACTGAGGGCTGCACCTTGTTGGTGCTCCATCGCGACACCGTCATATCGGTAACGCTTATCTGTTCTGCCAACCAACGATTGGTGATTTGCTTTTTCTGCAAGCACTCTACCCTCAATTCTGTTGGATGAAAATATTTTCGAGCATAGTCGAATTTTATCATTATGTGCTCAAAGATAAAACATTATTTGCATGACACCAAAAAAAGAAACACATATATTTCTTAATTGATAACAAAAATCAATATAATTCCATTTTAACTTTCAATCTATCTTCTAAACTTCGGTCTCATTTCTTATTTCCTCTGCTGTTTTTGCTTTTCCTTGTACCAATCGAAGTTGTCGACCACATTCCCAATCTCCGTCTTTCCCTTTTGATACTCGAACAAGTTGAGAAAAGGACAGGTAAGAAGAGCCAAAATGGTAGCACCATTATGTCTGTCGCTTGATTCATTAGTAAGATATTCGTTGACAGCTGCAGCCTGGAGGAAGTGATGTAATTTAGTGTCACGAATAAAGTCAATAACGGCATTGATGGTCATGCATGATCGTGAATCCTGTAGGAAATCTGTTAGCCCAGTCCTCATTGTAGCTAATCACGTTGTTGCAACTCTTGCTTGAGATTCTCTTCCTGATTCTTCAATTTGGTAATCAATCCTTTGTAGATACGCTCTTGCTTTATTACATTCAGTAAGCCAGAACTCTGCACGATTCTGCCCCTTGGCTATCTCCTCTTTATAGGTAATGGTTAAGATTTCTACTTGCTGAGCAACCACTTGCGGAATTGCAGCAACTTGTTTTTTCATTTCTTCATTTTCCACTTCCACATTGGGCGTACTTGCCCTTTCCTGCAGGCTAGCCAGCAGACAGATGGTGCTTTCGCTTTTCCCGATTGACTCTTCGCCCGCTTGTCGTGAATGTCCTTATCCAGCTTTTCACAGGCGAGAACTTTCTGCCTCGTTCCTCTTGCCAGCTTCTCCGCTTGTTTCTTGCTTTCATCCAACTCACGCTTCTGTTTGGCCACGATATAGTCTGTCTCCGTTCCAGATGTAGCTTTTCGCCCGTCTCCAACTGAAACGCACGCTCCATTCCCAATGCCTCGCCGCCATGTCCTGCACGAGGCTGATGTCCCTCATTGTCCAGCTTGTAGGACTCACCTGCCTCGTGGTTCATCCAGTCCTGCAGATGACATGGGCGTGATAGTTAGCTTTCCATGTAGATGTGTCATTCGGATCAAGACAATGCCCCTCGTCACGATGGAGGTGTATGTATGGCCGTAATGCCGAAACGCTGCCGACAAAGGTCGGCGAAATGACGCAACTGCTCCATGGTGGTGTCTGCCTTGCACACCACGACGCCCTCACGCAAGGGAGTACAGCGGCTATCTTGGTTACTCTGCCCGTCTTCTTGTTGATCTGCCCCTCGTCTCCTTGGTCTGCATGACTCTGCCTGTCTTTTTCCTTCACTATTCTGCCAGGCATCGTAATACTGCCGCAAGGTCATATCGCCTTGCAGTTCCGATGTCCACGATTGGTCCTCAGGCGTCAGGTCTTTCCTGATATAAAGCTTCTGCATTGATGTGGTCGAGATATGCCTTTGTCCGTTGGTTGTGTGCTCTACTTTGCCCGATATTGCAGGGGCTTTGATGTGTACCGATGTCATTTGTGTCACAACAAAAAGGGAATTAAATGATTGTCTTTTTCATAAGGTTCTTAGAGGCTCCTAAGCGGAGAGTCCAGAGAGAGGGTCATGCTCTGGTCAGGGGCTTTGGGGCAGATGCCACCGAGTGGAGGGTGCGGGTGAGAGTCATCGCCGGTTCTCCCGATTAGGCCGCCTTTGGGCTCACAACTACGAAAGCGCAGCGGGCAGTTATAGTGGTTATAACAGGGCAGAGCCCTCGTGTCTCCCCGAGTTCAAGGATCGCACGACCTCTGATTTCTGTCAATCGGTACGGTTAATGTCCCGATGGACAAAGCCATGGTCCACCTTGAATCCCTGCCCCGAACTGCTCTTCCCAATAATCACAGCTTATATCATCAGGAAAAGGGACCACCCGCTTGCCAGCCAGTTTACTCATCACGTTATTGGTGAGATTATAGCCTTCTCCAACCGCCAACCAGTCAACGGCCGGTTTCGCCAGCGTACCCAGCAAGCGTTGTTTTTCCTCCTGCACACTGGCAACAGGCTTGTTTGAAAGCAGATGTCGCCAAAGAAGACCTCATCATCCGTATAATAGTCAAAGCAGTACCAGCTATAAAGATGCTCCACTAAGTGACTCTCTCTGCAGGTGATTGCTCCACCTCAGCATCAAAGTACTGCACACTTCCTCCCACAACCTTGTTGTTCCGGTTAATCCGATGGCACTGTGCCATAATGTCCGTTCACAAGTTTGGTAACGGCTCCCAGATGAAATCTCATAATTAAACTATCAATAGCGACAATATCTTGGAATCACAACCAGCTGCCTTATCTAGATAATCCGTAAGAAGAATAATGGCATCCCATATCCTGCTTAGGTATCTCTATCAACATCCGATCACTGGGAGCAGCCTTAGTCGCCGATATTCTCTTTCAGTCCTGATTCTCATTTTTGCTATGCGTTTTATGCAGTTTATGCACTTATGCATATTGCATAAACTGCATAGTGAATAATCAACGGTTCAAGAGCCTTGACACCTTTGCTTTGGGTGATACCGCATTCCCTGGCTATGTCCTGCTGCTTCATGCCCTGCGAGGACAATTCCCTGACCCTTGATTTCAGTTCCTCACGCCCGCTGGTACCTGTTGTTTCCAGATGGGCGGCCTCCGTGTCATAGCCGCGAAAGGTAAAGTAAAGATTGCCGTCCTTGTTCTTGGCTCGCTCATACAGAGCCACATTGTCGGCATCGAGCACAACTTCGCCGTTGCGCCACTTACACTGCTTCACATAGACCAACGACTTGTCACGGACTGACTGCCCCAGTCCCACGGCATCGTCTATCAACTGGTTGAGTTTGGCGGAGCCTTGGATGGCCGACAGGGAAAGAGGGACTGAACCGGAGAACATCTTGGGAACATGGTTGAGGACGACCAGCGTCCAGTTATACTTCCGTTTCAAGGCGTTCAGCGATGCCATGAGCGAGCCCGCGTCAGAGCTTTTGTCGAGCGACTGGCTGAGTGCGGTAATGTTGTCGATGAACACCACTTCCGCAAGATTCGCCACGGCTGCTTTTTCTATTCCTTCAATACATCATCAACGAGATTGTCTCTGTCCATCTCGCACGGGCAGAAGGTAGGAGGAAGTTCGAACCTCGTACCGCAGGGCCAGCTGACGCATCATCTCAAAAGTCGGCATAGAGCACACGTCCCCTGTGCGGCAGTATCCCTGCCACCTGCGTCTGAAGATGGTTTTGCCGATGCCTGACTGTCCGAAGATGATGCAAAGATCACCTTTCGAGGACAATGTTCGGATAGAGAACTACAAGAGGCGGCAAAGATTTGGCCGCCTTCAAGAAAATCGTTCGCATGGATGCCACATGAAAGCTACCCGCATCAAACTGGCATCTTGTTCCTGCAACTGCTGAAAGAGGGAAATAATATAATCCACCTCTGGCGGTTTGAGGATATTCTTACTAAGTTCTGCCATAGCCATACTACCTGCTTTACAGAATCAGAAGAAAGTCCATTTGTTATCAGTGCATCCACTTCCTCGCTTAGAACTACAGGTTGCAGTCTGCCAATCTTATGGACTGGATGTCGCCACGCTTTTTCCATGCGCCACAATGTGGTATAGGTGATGTGCAAACGGGCGCACAGCTCGTCACGGTGTAATACTCGGTGGATGCAGTTTGAGTTGGTTCTTTCAGCAGATTCTACACACCATTGTCTCAATACTTCTGCAATGGCCTCTCCTGAGGTCTTCCTTTTGCAGCATAATGAAATTACCTTTCATAACATGAAATTAAAAATATGCTGCAACATATCACAAGTGGAAAAGTGGCTAAGTGGCACTAAAGAAAATATAATCTTTGGTAGTTTTGTTAGAAAACCACCGATATACAAACCATTTGTGTGAAATAAATTTATTCTATGCTTTTGTCAATGGCAAATAAGGTGATAGTGGGCGTAAATCAGATAGGTACATAGTATCGTATGAATGTGCAAAAATGGCGTATTTCAAAGTGAGATACGCCATTTGTGTATGTGATGATTTATGAAATCGTTATGAGCGACTATACTTGCAGAAAATATGGTCAATCTGTTTCATCACGGTACTCTTCTGTTGCGCTATCGTTCTATTGTGTTTCTTGTTAATATTTCTCAACTTTATAGCCAATTTCTTATCTATATCTGAGCCAAGTGGCAAGCGAAGATTCTCGGGTAAGAGAGAGATAAACTCATGAAGAATCTACATGAGCATTCTTTTCTGTGAGCATTCTGAGAGGTAATCTATATGCGATCTGCGGGTAATAATGCTTTTAAATTCTTCTGGTGTGGTTATGTTTTTGAATATTTTTCCGTTGAAACTCTTATAAAGTTCTTCCATCAAGTCATTAGGAAATATAATCATTTTCACCTTGAGATCATTGTGAGAATTTGTTCGTATTACTTTTGGATTGGCCGTTCTGCCCATTTGCCATTTGTCCAGTCTAGCTAGTCTTTCTCGGCCACATAAAACAATGTGCCCTCACGTCGTCCAAGGTTAATTGTATATCTGCGGAACATATCTAAGTTCCATTCACCACGCTCCAAATCGTCTGACGAATTCAATTTTACACTCCACTGAGCAAAGTCCGTATGCTTAAAAGGGATGGTCATGTCATATCTACGACAGTAGTGCTAGGCAGATGTGAAACCATTCACGTACCAGCGACTTACTTGTGAGCTTAGTAGGCCAGCCTGTTTCTGTGGATTCTGAATGCTCTATCAAAAGATGCGCAACAGAGCCAGCGCATGGTGGTAATCGTAGCTTTGTCTCGGTTCCTCATCCCATATGGCATATGAGTGAAATATCCATCAACAGTTTTGGAACTGAATTCTTGCAATCACCCTTAAACCATGGAAGGAGTTTCTCCTGAAAGAAATCGTATGGTGTCATTATAGTGCTTTATAGGTTCGGTTCTTATTACTCCACACGCCTCAATTCGCCCTTGCTCAACCAAGGTACTGAGATAATAACGAGATTGTGTGACTTCAATCCAAATGCTTGCATTGATATCTGATGTTTTAACTTCTCCATTATTCGCAATATAATCCAATATCACTGCATTTTTATCGCTGTGTTATCGCCAGTTTCTGATTTTCATCGCCGGTTCATTAGGGTGTTTTATCGCCGGATCTTCATTTATCGCCGGTTTACTCGCCAGTTTCTCGAGTTTATCGCCGTATTGGTCTATGGTCTTTACCGTCACTACTCTTTTTTCCACCCCATCATCGGAAGCCTTTCAAACAACACTTCCGAAAGATTTGTGCAATGTAGTCTCAAAATGGTTCGGTCAGGTTGCGCGTGTCTTCCACGTCGGCTGTTCACCGTATGCCGATTTTCCAGCCATCGATGATGGTTGGGATGCCACCTGGCACGTTCTCCAAGGTCGATGAGGCGAACATCTTAAAGAGAATTGCATTGCGAGGGTCTGAAACGCCACCACCATGGCCTCTTTCATACCTCTTCGGAAATCACCCGGTTCTCAAAGGTGTAAACCATCAGGATATTTCTTGATGACCACCTCACGTCTGCCATGATAGTCAGCATTAACCAACGTATTCAATAATGCTTCGCGCACGGCCTTCGTGAAGTGGGTGTCATCCACTCGCATCATTCCCTCCAACTTGAAAGGACGAGGAAGTGTCTGGCTAAGTTTAGTTTAGCAACGGCAAAAGAAGAAATCGAATACATTGCCACCATTCGCCCGATGAAAACCAATCTGTCCACCCAACGGATACTCGGGTCTCGATGGTCTTGATAGTCGAGGAAATATTAGAGGATATTCTGAAAGAATCTCGTTTTCATACCCAAAATCATCAATCCTGCCGTTGTAGGATAAACTTACCTTCTACTCAGCATCGTAACCAATGGCTCCTATTACCAAGAAATTCTTCATCATCCAGTTTTCGACCAAACGTGATTGATGTGAGAAATATTGAAAATATTACGATAGCGCACATGTCCATGCAGAACACTTTCATCGCGGTGTTTGTGCACCCCTTACGATCTTGGGTCAGTTGATAAAGTGTCCGATACATGGCCGATACTTTCCTCGTGAGAGCAATGGTAATCGCCCCACCGTTGCGCCGAAGGATGCCAGACATCGGGTCTTGACCGACATAGACAGGACGAAGGTATCGGTCTGCACGAGGTCACGAATAGATGACTTTCTTGCCTTCGTAATCTCTACCGTCACATCTTTTTCAACAAGAAGATTGACATTGATTTTCTGGCGGTTGTTGACCATATTCCAAAAATCCTTCAACATCTGGTCGGCATTCTGCACATCCGACACTTCAAAAGAGCCATCTCTTTTCATCAACACCAAGCAATATAATACCACCATCGGTATTAGCAAAAAGAAGAATATGTCTCCCACATCGAGTTAGGATGCCTCCCTTTGCCTTCTTAGCTCCAGTCGATTTCCTTCCTGTATGAACTGATTTCTGTATATTATAAAGGTTCTCTTCCATCTTCATTCTTGTTAATGACTACAAATATATAGATTATTTATAACTTAAACAAATCTTATTTGTTTCTGTTTAGAATAAACTTGTTACAACGAAGCTAATAATTGCTTTGCGCTCTTCATCGGTCATCTTCTTGAGTAGAGCGACAAGACCTCTTTGCCATCTTGCGTTTTGTCATTCAGTAAATACCAATTATAGCAGCATTCTCCGAGGACAGGCCCCATATAATTGGAAGTTATATCTCCATTGCCACTGTGCCCTCATGCTGTCGCTAATATATTTATATGGCACTGTCTTCCCGAGTTATTCAGATTAGTGGCAAAACCATGTCGAGCTCCAGGTAGATGAAGGTCTTTGTTCTATGCCAGCAGTTTCTACCACCTTCGCCATATGCTCACGAATATAGCGATTATATCGTTGATCACGCACTTCTTGTTCTGGAGTTATCCACTCACCTCACATCGGGAACACACGCTTGTCTGAGTGTAGCGCTCATTGCCATACTTGTCTATAATCTTTGTAAAGTTCTGGAGTAATGGAAGATGACCCTCGCTAGCACTCGTTTCTGCCCTCTCGTCTTTATGACGCAAGAATCGAGTTGCTTTCCATGTGCAGCAAATACCAACCATCATAAGTCAGTCGTAAGGTGTCAGCCAAATTTTTGTCCGTCACCCAGATACATAAAATAGGAATAGCCTAAATCACGAAAGATGTACGTGTTTCTCTTTTGGAAAAATATCACTTGCCTTTTTTCGTCTTTGCTCTGTCTCTTCCCAAAAGTCATAAAGCATCTTCATGGTAGGAACATCAAGGAACCTCATGCTCACGACTACACACCTTATTGTAGCCCGTGTCCTTGAACACTTTTTGAGTGCTTCCTTTAATCAAACCACTGGTCAATGCAGATATTTACAATGGTGCGGAATGTACGCAATGATATTCCAATGGATGTTGTACTGCGCTCATTTTTCTCATTACCTTACCCAATCCAGAATAAAGTTGTGACTATATCACTTAAAGATACATTCTTTTCCCATATCCGTACAAACCTCTTTAATATATCCTCACTGCATCGAGCTGTTCCTGCCTCACATCGTCGCGCTTGGATACAATAAAAGATTCCCAAAATGGAGTAGATTATACTCATCGTCATCTTTCCTCCCTGATGTCGTTCCCGGAGTTTTCTCAAAGAAAAGTTTCCCTCATCGATGAGTTGATTTACAAGAGTAGCCACTTTCCATCTGTTTTTAATTCCTTTCGTTCTGAGGCTTTCTTGTTTCCGTGATAATTTCTCGCATTCACATAGTTCTATCCAATCTGTTCATATATGATTTTCCCTATCCGTAGAAAAACTTTCACCATGCATATGCTATACGAATAGCGACGGGAAGTTTGGGAAATAATCATCATCCATTCTTCTGGGATCCAACATAAGTGTACCCTGTAAATCCTCCTGTTGGAAGATACGAACTTTACAAGGAGGTTTTCTCCCTTTTCGATACTTTGAGACATATTTCTACTTCCTGAACTTTCCCTGACTTTTTCCATTATAATTCTCCTTTTAACAGGGATTCACGAAATCATCCGTGAAACTCTTCAGTGAACTTTCTGAATAAAACTGTTGCAAATTTTAAGATATTTTCTGGAACAAATAAATAATATAACTTATTTATTTTCAGGAATTTAATATTATTTATAATTTCATGAAATACACATCGAAACAGACTCATAATCTGGAGGTCCCTTGTTCAGCAAGCTGGTCCACAAGGGTATTAAAGTTGTAGAGGTTTCTCAATCTATGTGGTCATTTTCGAAGGTGGGGGTGGACGGTTTGCCGGATATGTAAGGATGAAAGATAAAGGCGTGTTTTGATGTTGCTTTACTCCGTTATTGAATGACCACGAGATCGTTATGCTGAGTCGTTAACTGAAAGGGCTTCATCGGGCGTTGAGTATTGACTTATCACGGAAGGAGATGTTTAAATTAAGATACTACAACTGAAAATATTTCTTTTAAAAGGGCGATTTTCTGATTTTATTTGTATTTTGTCATGCTAATCGTACCGTTTCGGACGCTTTTATCCAATAATAAATACAGGTGACTTTTACGATATGGCAGTCCTCATGATAGAACTCTGTGCTATTCATGTCTGTTGCAGCGCTACTGAGGCTCTGTAAAGCTGATTCATTCATGGCTTTATATGAGGAAAATCAAATGCGAAAAGAACAGTAACACAGTGTTATCTACTTCTGGTATCATCATCGGTGCAAGTATCATGTTCCTCTGGATGAAGAACAAATCAACACAGTGAACAGAAGAATGCTGGTGAGCAATTAGCTGTCTCCAGTCAACTCTGAAACAGAACGAAAAGAATGTTGATGAGCGTATTATGGTGGTGAAAGAGAATGCTTTTGGTAGCAACTGAGGCAGAAAGCGCAAGCATGGCGAACAGCTACGCAACGAACTCCAGGCTAGACTGAAAGCGAAGAACCGACTTTGTAGGAAGAGGTGATGCAATATGGCTGCTCAGATGTTGGATGAAGCTCGAGAAGATGAATATGGCTGATAAAAGAACGTTGATGTCTCCTCTCGCCGCTAAAAGAACGTTTAGAGCTAGTCAGACTGTTACAAACAACAGTAAGGAGAATACTGCCAACAAAACAGAGATTGAAAACGACCGGAGGAGGCGATGAAACGCCTTCATGGGAGCGCAGACAGCCATCAAGGCGATGCGTGAGGATCAAGAACTGACAGTGAAGGAACTGCGTGAACAAACGGAACGTATCGGTAATGATGCCTTGCTCACCACGAAGCCCTTAAAAGGCGACTCTTAGATGCAGGGCGATTTGGGGTGAGATGATTGACAAGACGTTGGAAGACTGGGGTCTTATTCAGGGCAACAGTATTTTCGTAAGAGAACTACAAAAGACAAGGATCGTAATAATCTCCGACCAGATGCCGTGATAGTCTTCCCGAACGAAGAACGTCATAGATGCTAAGGTTTCATTGACAGCTTATCAGGGCAGCAATCAGAGAAGAAGATGCAACGGAGCGAACGCTATTTGAAGCGAATACGTTTCTCAATCAAGAAGCATGTCGACGAACCATCGACTAAGAACTACGAGAAACTTGTACCGGGCTGTATTGGTTTCTGTACTGATGTTTGTTCCTTGCAGTGGCTATTTCTGCTGCCTTGAAGACCGATCCATCTATCTTGTAATCACGCTTATCGCAAGCATATTATTATTCTGAGTCCAAGCAATCTTCCTCATGGCTTTTACAGCTGACACATATTACGATGGCAGAACTTCCGATGACAAAGAATGTAGAGGAAACCTCCACCATCAAACGAACTCTTCGATAAATTCGTCACCTTTTGTAGAGACTTTCGTAAAGTTAGGTGTTGGCATCGAACGCCTACAGCAGAGTTTCAATAGGGCTGAAGGGTCAACTAAACGAGGGTAAGCAGTATCGTCCGTCGATTAGAAGGATTAAAATATTAGGTATCAGTCCGAAGAAACAGATTCCAGAGAGTCTGTAATAAGTGGAAACCCGAGCTATAAATGGCTTCTGTAAACATGATATAAAACGTCCTCAACAATCTGCTCAGATTACGAGGACGTTTTGTCGATCTCTGAATCTTTACATTGTTTTCGTGCTTTTATACGAGCCCTAAAGAATGGCGTTTTGTCCACCTTTGTAACCTTTCTTTATAAGGAAGTTAGTGAAATGGAACTTCAAGAGGTGCGACTGACTTCAAAGTGAGTGTTAGTAAGTGGTCTTAAAGGGCACCTTTGCAAAGCCAAAAGGGCGTCTTTACGAACCTAAAAAGAGCATGTGTGTTGGTTTTCAAGCGTTGAATTTTTATTACAAAACAGTTGGTTGTTTTTGGATTGTTCTGAATAGAGATTGGTAAAATCTATACTATTCAAAGAACATATTTATCTTTATTTGTGTGAATATGTATTCTACTAAGAAGATGGGTACACAGAGATAGAGCGGATGGAGCTAAAAGTAATATTACAAAAGTGATGGTATAAAAGAATGACAGCGACGAAGCTTATAAATTTTATCAATAATTCTGATAAAGTCTGCTTTGTTTAATACTTTCTTTATATCTTTGTAGGTAGAAAATCGTTCGCATAAAAAGGAGGTGACACGGTGTTGTGTGGGTGAAGATAATCACTTGAGCATAGGGCATGTTTAGAAAAAGAATCAGATAGTAATGCTCGTTATATCAATACAGATATCGTCTTTCAGGAGTTTCCCGATGAGGTGACGCTGCCATTATATTTCGGGATGTCCGTGTCGTTGTCCGAGCTGTCATAGCCGCTCTGAGGGCAAATAGGGAGATGAATTGACGGCTGGAAGCACTGTCTGCGCTGATTCATGGTGCGAAAGATACCATTACCTGTGTGGGTTTCTATGGGGAGGGCGATGGCGACCCAGCGGCTGTCGACCTGCTTGTGAAATATGTCCAAGAACGTCACCACGGTTTGAAGGTTGGTTGGACACTAGGGCGCACAGCAATCTCTCCGCTCATCGATCAACAGCATTTTCGACTATATCAAAGTGGGACCCTACCTCCGCCATCTTGGTGGACTCGATTCCCCACGTACTAACCAACGAATGTATCGCCGCTGTACAGATGGAAGCTTTGAGGATATCACTTCCCGCTTTTGGAAACATCAGACAGAGAGTAGCTTATAAGAAAAAAGTCTGCTCCGCTTGACATTCTGCTTTAGAATTTTACCTTTACAATCGCTTTACGGCTACTCTTAAATAATGGAAAATTTGTTTTTAGAGTCCTGTCACATTGTGGTGTGATTGTAGAAAAGGAAGGAAAACTCTATGTGCTTGAAGCCTCTAATGTTGTCAAGCTCACTCCACTAAAAAAATGGATTGATAGGGGTAAGATGGGAAGGTATAAGAGAAGACGAGTACTGAACAAACCTGTCAAAATTAAGTACGCTAAATACCTTGGTAAGCGTTATGATTTAGCCTTTAAGTTTAATAATGATAAGTACTATTGTTCAGAACTTATATACGATATCTATAAGGATCAGTTTGGTATTCAACTCGCTACGCCCAGTCTATCAAGTCTTATCGTATCTTTCGGACTTGGCAAACCAGTGTAGTGACGTGGCATGGACCCAAATCAGAGGCGATTTGCTGACTTCGTGAGCTTGTCATGGATCTGGCGGCATGACGAAACCGAAGTTTTCATGTTGTCTCGTACTCTCCACAAAGCGGCTCGTTAACTTGCTGGACCTCGTTCACTCGTGCTAGTGTGCCACCCCTCATAAGTGCATTGTTTTCTCAATGTATTTCCTGTACACAAACTTTGCTGTCACTACTGTTATCACTCGAAGAACTCGTCTAACTTATTAGTTTAGTGCGGTGATTACTTGAACTGTTGCAGCGACAGCAGTGAAAACCCCGAAACTCTTCTTTGTAAGTAGATGGCTAGGTCTCGGCTTTTCAGCTTCTCCCTATATATTATAAGTACACTGTTCTGTTACTGTGTCCTTTCCTCTGCAATCAACTTGTTCCCTCTGTCTACTCGTCATCGCTTGTCAACTCGTTCGTGTTGCACATTGTCTCTCCTCCACCTACCAACTAGCATTCACCTGGTTCACCTCGTTTACTTCAAGGTCCACCTCGTCCCCTTGTTACTTCTGTCTCTTTACTAACTAACTTGTTCACTCGTCCACCCGTTCACTTGTCCACCTCGCCCTCAAGTGCGTCATTTACGCAATATCCTCTCACTCTCATTGCTTATTTGTATTAACTTTGCCTCACATTGATAAAAGAAGTGAGTCTGCATGCTGGAGCAACAAACCCTCATAGCGTCTTTTGAAGAGGAAACCTCGAAAGAAGGTGTCAGAGACAGATAAGACAGAATATAACACCCACAACTATTATGCATAAACAATTTTTAATCGAGTTTATTATTATCGTCATTAACAGCTGCACCATGCAGGCTGGATGGCATCCTGCTGGAGTGGGCCATCTCTTCAGTCAGGCAACAGCACCAACTGGTACTGAATGGCGAGTCACCTGGCATCTGCGGTCACAGGTCAAGTTGCCAGCTCGTGCTAAAAGGCTATCTCTTCTTTCTCATCCGGTTGATGCAAAGAGAAATGTTATGCAGTTGCCAGAGCCATATGATTACCTTTCTCTTAACGGAGAATGGGTTTCCTTCTCCAAAGAACCCCGATGAACGTCCAAAAGACTTTCTTCACAAAGGGTCTAGTGATGCAGCAAGGTAGGACCGTCTCGCAGTGCTTGCCAGGCTGGAGCCTATGGCTGGCATTCAGAAAGATGGAACACTGAGAGTATGGTGTGCCTATCTCATGTGAATCAGTGGGTTATCTTCCAAACTATAACACTGAGACCGGGCACGACTGGAAGAAGGGTGTTATGCGTGACCGCCGAAAGAACTACGCACGCACGAATATCTCGTAATGAGGCAGTGTAGTTCGTTCAGAAGTAGCTTTGATATTCCAACCACTTGGGACGGTGAGCAGTCTACCTCAACTTTGATGGTGTAGACTCATTCTTCTATTTGTGGATCAACGCGTTGCGCAGGACTCTCAAAGAACTCACGCACACGCACACTCCCGATGTACCCCTATATCGCTAAGAAAAGAATGAGCAGCAGTAGAGGTTTATCGTTCGTCAGACGGTAGTTTCTTTGAGGCACACAGGATATGTTCCGCTTGCTAGGTACCTTCCGTCAAGTGTCACATGCTATCTTCTCGAAGGTACATATTAGCTGAGTGTGAAGGCTGGTCCTTCTTATACTGACAGCAAGGTGCTGCAAATCTCAATACAACACTAGCAGAAACCTCACAACGAAAGAATGCAAAGTGACTTGCACCTCGTTTGAGACATCTATAAGAACAGACTCTAAGCTGACGACGGCGAGGCTCGTTGCTACTTCTTCGAGATGCGAGCTAAGTACATCGCCAGGGCAGCAAGGACAGGACCGACGTTCGCAGACACTCACGTGAACAATGCACGGCAGTACGGACAGCTGAAAGGAGCCCAACGCTCCATGTTGTTGTTGGTGAGCCGGATGCAGTGGTGCAGCAAAGTGGTTGAAACGATGAAAGTTTTCCAGCGTTTCCGTACATTGAGATTAAGGATACACCTGTGTAAGTCAAAGACGAGCCTCGCTTCGCTGGAAGATATTATTACATCAATGGTAAACCTGTGAAACTCAAGGTGTAAACCGCGTCGATACAACTCCATTGACTGGTACAGGTTATCTCTCGTGGAGCAGATGGAACGTGAGATTATGCTGCTGATGAAACGTGCGAATATTAACCACGTGCGTACCTCTCACTATCCTGAATGACCACCGCTTACTATTATCTCTGTAACATGGCATGGTATTTGACTTGGAGAGCGAGGCAAAACATCGAGGCATGAAAGTACTTCTATGCAGGCATCAGCTTTCTCGCGTACCAGAGTTCCAGCCAGCACACGTTGATCGTGTGATGACTGTACTCGACAGCTCGTCAACCAACCTTCTATCGTTATCTGGGTCACGGGTAACGAGGAGGCAGGACCGGGTCATAAACCGTCGTAGCCTACGACTCTTTGAAGAGTCTTTACGCGATAGTCTGAAGACTCCAGTGCAGTATGAGCTGGCAACAACGACATCGTGGATATGGGTTCTGACCAGTCCATCCAGTAGCGCGTGGACACGTGATGCGGCGAAGGCAAGATGGGTCTTATCATCCTTTCCATTATTTCAGCGTATGCCCATCTCGATGGGTGCAACGCTGTGGGGTAACCTCGTTGACTACCGGGAGGCAATGGAGTCTACCTGGGCTTCTCTGGGTGGTGCTGTCTGGGACTGGATTGACCAGATGGCGTAATAACCACACGAAAGAGTGGCAGCGCTACCAGTGCTGCTTGCGGTGGTGACTCTCGGTGACACGCCTAACGATGGACAGTCGAGCCATGAACGGTGTTGTCTCTTCGGTGATGAGTGTCCCAAAACCACAGCATTATGAGGTGAGGCAGTTGTTGCTTCACCAGCATATTAGTACCAAAATTGGAAGCGACGCAAAGACAGCTGCTTCGGATGTCTTCAATAAGAACTGGCTTCACTCTGATGTGACCTTAGTGGTTAGGTGCAATGCCTTGCAGCCTCGACAGCCTGATGGTGTAACCGTGCAGAAGGGTGATCTTGAGCGCGTGGCATGTTACCTGCAAGAAGCCATAAGAGCATTACAATCGCAGTGACCCAACGAGGGAACTGACCTATTCGCAGAGGGTACGCTCCACGTAACCTATCGTCTGACATGATGGGCGCCTGAGATGGCCAAGTGCAGGTATGTATCAGGCTAGAGAGCAGTTGCCAGTGCAAGCGGTGCAGTGGCTTCGCGCAACTATTGCAGCTGGTAGCAGGTAGAATATGTCTGCCGTAAAGGACAATAAGATGTCGTCTCTGGCAGAAGACACTTTCAGCGACATTCACGACCTCGTCAAAGGTGCGCATGCCTATAACCTCAGTATGATGGTAAGACTATTATTGCACGACGGTTGTGGACCCAGAGACTGAAAACGCTTTCCCGTGCATGGGTTACGACAATGACAACGCTCACGAGGTCAGGCGTAAACGTTAATCAGCACAAGTGCTACGGGCAACTAATCCGAGCAGCCCACGCAAATGGTGACGGTTGTCCATCTGTTGTGTTCAATGTTGAGTCACTGGGCGACCTTATGGTTATCGCCTAACGAGGGCGGTACGCCAGCACCGAAGATAGCTGTTGAGTACAAAAGAAAGCCATTCGCGTGCGATACAGGACGACTTCCGCTTCAGTACGCGGGTGTGTACGCCATCTTCCCCGACGGAGCATCAATGAGAGCGAGAGCGCAATCACAGCACAATAAGCTACTCCACACCGCCATGGGTTGGGTCATACAGTCTCGTGTTCCCAAAGAAGCTCAACCTCTTGACTTACCATGGTCGTAGTATGGTTGACAACCATCCAGACCGCAAGACGGGTCAGGGCGATTGGTATCTACGAGCGGCAGTGAAGTTGAGGATGTAGTTCGTTGCCTCCTAAACCACATAGTGATGGCTGGCAACCACAGGATTACTCGTATGGCTCTCACCTGCAGGCAATGATGGCAGGCGATGCCCTCTGGCGCAGGCATCTTTCGTGGCAGCAAAGGATAAGATGAGTTTCTCTGCGCTTCCATGGTCGCGGATCGGATACCATTGCAGGCCGGCTTCAACCACCCGTCACCGAATCTGCCTGAGCAGATATACTCGTCGGCACGTGATATGGCTGGCCACTGGTCTTTGGCGGTAACAGTCGTGTGGGAGGTGGTCCGTTGTTGCTGACCGTGTACGTAGGCCACTGCACGCTCGGTTATATGATATCGCCCAATCGACTCCTGTCAAGGTAACGTCTACCTCGTGCCGGCTGCAGATGTGAGTCTTTAATGGTGCCACACCGCTACCATCGTACGTGACGGTGAGGGCAATGCGACACTAAATGCAGATCAGTCTTCAGCAGGGCGATCTCATGCTATCCACGTGTTAACGACAGCAAGCATAGGGCTGCGAAGTACACTGGTCCTGTTAGCGTGCGCACTGGTGAAAATACATGATTGTGCTTGGACAAAGGAGTAATGATTGGCATCGTGAAGCTACTCAGACTCTCTCACGCATCGAGCATTCCCATTGTCTGCAGTCTTTGCTTCAAGTCAGGAGAGTGGTGAGGGTGATGCAGAAACCACCTTACCGATGGAAATCAAAAGCAGCTACTGGCACACACGTATGCTCTGTTACTGTGGCTAACTACCCACACTGGGGTTGACTTCGACTGCGTGGTAGGAAGACTATCAGCGGTTTCACCTACACTCCCACGTCAGGACAGTGGCAATGGCCAGCATCAAGAAGCACAGCGATCTAGGTAAGCTTAACGACGGCAAAGACATGTAGTGAGCTGCTGCATGAAGGTGAGTTTGAGAACAATAGAGAAAGGAAAAGACTATCCTCCCTCACTCACACTGTCACTGGCGTCGTTTTCGTCCGGTCTCGACAACGCCGGTGACAGCGTCATGGAGACTTCGCAACAGGTGCTGAGTTCACAGGTGGTGGAGAAGCAGCGACTTCTATCAGTTGTTGGGCATTCTGCACTGCTACCCCGCTTTCCTGATTGAGCTTTCGTTAAAATGAATACGAGGTGGGAAGAAACTGTGCTTTCTTTCACTTCTTTTCGTGTAAAAGCGATGCTGCCTGAATACAATATTGCTCATTTGAACCATGTGTGTCTTGAGATGGGAACATTCCTCTCTCACCAAGCGATGACGCCGCTGAGAGGTGGAAAAAGCTCTTTCCCAATGTTTGAGAAAAAGCGACGACTGATTGTCGCTTTCGGCGATAACTCGATCTCTCTCTCAGCACACGTAGCGAGGTGGATAAGGGAGAGTCGGGCAGCCATGCCTTTAATCTCTTCGGTTGCTCTGCTTTTGCTTTACCGAGTGTTTGGATAAGAGCAAAGCGTGTCGCCACGTGCTATCCGTAGAGAGGATAGTGGCCGTATCGGACACGTAGAATCAATGCCCAATACTACCATTTCAGTTCTTTCATTCGCGTCACAACCATCGCCCATGAGTGCATCATTCTCAGCGTTGCCTGTTTATGGCTGTATACACGATATACCGGGCAAGATCTCATCTTAAGGTCGTGCGTTCTTCGACGCATCGCTTTCCCTCTGGTGCAACGTGCGGATGGACACTACCTTCAGTCACAGGAAGACCTCGCCATCAACCTGATAATGCACGGCGCTTTCACCTTAATATAGGTCAGTGTGCTGTCGTCTTGTATGTGAGAGTGCCGCTGTCCGACCGAGAACAAGAGTTCGGATTAGAGTGTTCGCTACCTGTCGTCTGTACTGCTTGACCAACGAATACCTGGCACTGCGACTCCATACCTCCAGATGAGACACATAGTCCTTGATGTCGCTTCGGAAGCTCACCTACGTTTCTACTGCTGTGGAGGTTCTCCTACCGTTCTTGATCGTTTCGTCTGCTTTCATAATGTCTTTTTGTTTTGGCCACGTTTTGTTTGTTTGATGATGCAAGGTATTGACCTCTTCAATCTGGTCTACAAGCAGGCACGCGATGCCCAGCCAGTTGCAGCGTGAGTGGGCACGATGACAATAAAGCACGTTGAGGGTACTTTGTTTTGCTTTACAGCCATCACCAAAAGACACGAGCCCAATGTAATAGTTACTTTTGTGCAGTAATGTGACTTGAGAGTTTGTAGCATGAACAGAAACGAAGCCGAGATGCTCTCATCCGTCGGTCCGGCCCAGCAAAGAAACGTATCTGTCGAGCAGAGGATAAGTGGTCGATGTTGGTAAAGCTCACGTTGGAGTGAACAATGACAGCCAACGCTGATGGAACTAGCGTACGTATACCGATATTTCTCAAAAGATGCTGGTCTGCAACGCTGCAAGATGTTGAGGAGGCAGATGGACTTATTCATCCAGGAAGTCTTCTGCTCCAGAGATACCACCCGCGTTGAATATTCGCTTGCAGGAGAAAAGGGAAAAGTCTACCGCTTATCGACAACCTCCTTTCGCCGGGCAGATGAGAGAACACATGGTATAGATTATATGTGGAAGTCGAGAAAGACAGTACTTCCTGCAATGCAGCTAGGTTTCTTTTAGAGTGTCTTGAGGCTCAGTATCCAACTGTTAGCAAACTCCCTCTTAAGTTATGTGCCCACTGATATTGCTCGATTTTATTTATCACCGGTGCATTCAGATGCCCTTGGTTTGCGCCCTTTTGGCTTCAAAAGATGCCTCTTTAGACCTCACTAACGCCTTTCTTTGAAGTCCACTCAGCACCTTTTGTAGGCATACTGGTTTTAGAATTCACGTTTTATAATCGAATGAGTTACAGACAATGAGAAAAAGTACTGTCAGCATGGTAAACTAAATCAATGGTGAAATGTAAACTAAAATTGGACCCGTTTCTTATAGGATAGGTGGATTAACAAAGCTTTACCATAGCTATAGAATTGATGTGTAAAACTCATTTGTGAGACTAAAAAGCAGTCATTCTTCGATGAGAAGATACGTCAAAGATGTCAGAAGAATGATCAAAAAGGCTTGAGATTTTGCCCACCAAGTTTCCTAAACCCCAGTCTCAATCATTAGACCACAATATGTTTGTTTATATTATGGTATTGTTTCCCAACATCTTCTCATTTTCTTATCGGCATCTTTGTCTGCGTTTTGTAAATCTTGGCGTAGCCCGCTACGTCTCACGCTCACAGCCAATCTGCTTTGATAATAAAAACAAACAAGATATATGAGTTCTAATAACCGATTAAGTTTTAAATAATATAACGTTACAAGAGTTTTCGTTGAAGGCTAACGATATGCCTTCCCATAAATATTAGGCTGATGAAAAGAGAGGACAACAGGATGCGTGCGGCTGAGAAAACTTTTTCCAGCCACGCCACACATCGGTCGTCATTCTCAAAAGTGTGTTAAGTAGCTACTCGGATTTTGTCCGAATTACCTACAGGCGATTGATACGACGTGGGAATGAAAGCAAATCACACGGTGCAGTACCGAGTTGGCTGGAATGTCAACCATTGGCTGATGAGTGACCAGGGAACGACGTGTAGAGTAGCTTCGCACAGTGCGAACACATCGCAGCTGCGCTCTGCCTCAAACGCCAACTCTAACCGGCGTTCTTTATCCTACCAACGTCTTGCTGTGGCAGCAGTAAACTGAGTCGCACCGCATAGCTTCCACCCGCCGATAGCAACGCGTCACGGACGATGTTCCACGGCCAGCCACAGAATTGCACTGTGCGTACATACTGCACTTCACATTTGCTTTCAGCACGATTGAGATACATTTCGTCGAGATCGAGATGATGGCAGGCGCATGGCAACTGATTTCTCCTTGCCACCTGACGAGGAGCACTTCACCACATAGAATCGCCGGATAAACGCGGCTGGGCTTCATCCGAGCAATCAAGCACGCCACGATGGTATGTCCCTGATGAGTTGGTCAGAGTCAGACGCTGTGCGGGCGCGATAGGTGAGAACCAGAGTGGGGTGCAGTGTGTGTCCGTTCGCGTGGTATCGCAAGTCAAACTATTGTCTGGTTGACGAGCGAGTATAACGCAACTGTGGCCGTAGTTGATTCACCTGATCACCCATCGCATCACATACAGACACTCTTGATGAAACGCAGATATGACGAACATACTGTGTCGTATCTTATCTTTTTACATATCAGCAGCTCAGCCGAATTGCGCAACGAATATCAGTGTACTTCTTATTAAACCGAGTTCGTTCTGTCCAGTCTCGTTCTAAAGTAAGTCAAAGTATTTACCAGACGCATACATTGCTTTCACAACCCTTACCGCGTCGATATTTGAATACAGGTCACCGCCGATGGTGCAATAATAATCCCGTACCAGGAACCGAGATCAACTCTTTTCACCCACCTTACGAAGATGTTTTTCTGGATTGTCTGGCTCAAAGCAAAGCTGTGCTAACGCCATAGTCCTTGCGGCTCAACAGACTCAAATCCTGCAGAGAGTCGATCACCTTTGCTGCGTACTCAACGCTCTTCTGAGCGGTGAAGCGGTGTTGAGCGTTTCGCAAGTTTCCACTCTCATAGAGATAGATTCTACCTCGAGACGCAGCTCTTTGAGAGCAAAGATGCAACGTCTCTTCACCGTGCAGTGTCTTCTGTCATCAGCGACCGCCTTTCCCCAGTCCTTGCGCACTGTTCGTAGGTTCTGCACAGTAGACGATTTGGCGAATACGCCGGCATGTACGGGGTCGTCAGGTGTACCGCCAACGCTGACGGCACACTGAGGTTTGGCAACTCAGGGTTTTGCGCGTATGGCTCCACCGTATGCACGACAGAGATAAGCAATCATGTACCCACGCAGATAGTATACATTCTCCCAACTGCGTATCGGTAATCGTACTCTTACCTTCAGGAATATCCTGATATTAGATAGTGTTCAGCAAACCACTCTCTTCAGCAGCTATAATCCCAGAAGTTCCTGCAATCGGTAGTTTATTAAGGGTGCGCGAATAAGAGATAAACTCAGCAGAGCACCGGTAGACGCGGGCCCACGAACCGCGCTGTTATCTCCGGCATATTCGCGCGCGGCTTGATGTATAAGGTCCGGACCACGTCAGGGAATCCATAGCATCCATTCAGTAGCGATGGAAAACTCATCAATCGTGGTCATGGCATCATCAATCTCATCATGTATTCAGGATGACGCTCTACGCTACGATACGATTTATTAGCAATACGCTGAGACGCACATACACTTTTCATAGCAGACTCTTACTTGTAGAATGCGACGCAACGCCATGAGCACATAAACTTGCCGCACAGTAGCGCGACAACACCAGCGCCTGTTGAGATTGAAAGGGCTGTTGAGGCTGCCCGCCGTAAGTAGCGCGACCACCACCAGCTACAGGCGGCAATCAGACTGGGTCACACCAGAGTAATTGCGATGCTGAAGAGGGTTTTCACCACTCGATATAAACGTGCGCAATGCCTTCACGATATCACTCTTAAGACCGAAGTTGTAACCCAAAGTATCATCGAGCGAAGCTTCAGAAAAGTCAGAGTCTCTTTGCAGCGAGTTGACGCGCCGATTGAGAGCAGATGGGTTGTCTAGGCGGCAGCTGGTGTGTTGCAACGTCTCTGTGCCCTATCTCCTTGCAACCTTTCTGCAAAGGCTGCCTGGTTACGATCGGCGTGCACACGCCCAGGTCTACTCCTGTCGTGAGTAGTCATGTACAAGCATTGAGTAGCGCCGAAGACGCGTTGAAGTCAGAGATTCTTATAGGTAGAGATAATAGTGCAGAGAAACTACCGAATACACTAAGGTAGCACGCCTGTCAAGTGGCACTTGATTCTAGCCTTTGGCATAGTCGTTGTCAGTAATACCGATCGACAATATTCGCATCCGTTGTGTACCATTGTGGCGCACCATTGGCTCTGGAGTCCTTTTCGCCCATTCACGCAAAATAATACGCATCAGCATCAGACCTGGGACGTAACAATGTATGTTGGATTTGAACCAGCACTACCATCACCTTCGATAATCTGGTTCCCTCACCACTATACAGCTTCTAATCTTGTTAGAGTTGGTAGAAAGTTTAGCACATCAACTGTCCAAGTGTCTCACTGTGAGATATCAGCCGAAAGGGTGGTCTCAAAAGTCGTGTGGTAAGTCAACAATCTGTGTGCCAGATGCTTGGTCACACCGACAACACCAGATAGGCACGGCAAACAGAGGAGGCTGTTGTACGCTTTACTAAGTCAGAAGTCGAAGGTTATACGAAAGGCGTTTAAAACATACTGAGGTCAAGACCGGTCACCAGTGGTCTAACTCTTCTCCCAAGCAGTTTCTCTGTGGCAGCTGAGCGACCCGACCAGCACGGGAACGCAGCTATAGCCTGCACGTAAGCTGTGCAGTCCGTATTGAGGAATGGCTGTTAGGACGACTTCCTACCGAGCACATACGATGCACGTGCAACTGCAAACAGTCAATGCAAGGGCACCTGAAACCACTTTTCAGCTAGTATGCGCAGCCACCACCAACAGAGAAGAAAAGTTCCATGCGCAGCATCAGACCAAAGCGACTTTGCACACATCCGTTCTCGAGTGAGTGAGCTGAAGCCAGCAGTATTACATCATTCGCATTGAGGTTATGCGCAGTAGACGCACTGCCCACTGCATTTATTACCTCCCACAGCCCTCAGAGCAGGTGTACGTTGAGCAAAGCCCGAACTGCCAGTTCCGGTCAATACTGGCGAGGGCGGTTCACAAAACTCATAACCAAGCATTACAGTGCCATGATATCACCGAAACCATGTACAGCTTATAGCTATCTGCATGGCGATCGTAAAGCTTGTACTGTGCGCCACTCACACGACCTCACCTGGTTCTGATGAGGATCAGAGAATTCCTATCAAGGTGGGTACTCCAATGATATTATTCACAGAAGAGAACGTCAACAACCAGTGAGATAGACAAGTGCCCAGTAGCTGCTATTGCTGCATAAGAACGTAATGGCCCAATTATATTGCACCTGTAAAGGCAATTGTAGAAAGTTGCTATCACCCATTATTTACGATTTATTACAATAACTTACCGTTTCAATCGTGTACTGTCCATGGCAGCATAGAATACATTGAATAGGTAGCTGGACGGTCAATCACCCTTGCTACCATTAAAGTGATGGACTGACAGGCAATCCACATTAAGTGTTCTGAAGTTCAACTTCATCATCAATGCAGCTGTATCGAGTAGTCAATTCATCACGTAACCATCCTCTTTATAGACACCACCGTGAAGACAGCACCCTCAACCTCTTCACCGCCACCACAGGTAAGGTCGTACCCTGAAGCCCAGTGTGTAGCTAACTCTCAATCGAATTACCATCACGAGTTTATCATTCCAGCGTAGCACCAGTATTAGTAAACGAGATTTATACAGTCGTATAGCCGGTTTCATCCATCATTTTCATATTTTACCGTTGTTCGAGCGAAACGTTCATCTTGGCAGAGAGAAGGCATGAAGTTCTACCAATTTGCTCCTTTGGTTGGTAATTGAATGATGACACCATTACACCTGAACCATAGATAGCTGTTGAGGCTGCATTTTGAGTACGGTAAGTGTTCGATGTCGTTAGGATTGATGTCACCCACCTACCGACGATACCATCAATAACCCACAGGTGCAGTATCGTTGGTAGGTTCTACCACGAAACGATGATGGCACCGAACGAATTCCGCTTACTGTAGTCCCGGCATAACGTTCATTCCGTATTTTACCCGTCAAGACAGCAGGACATTCGTTGTCGTATGTTAGTAAAAGTTCTTTACTATCATCATTTCGCAACAGCCTCGCTGTCAGACTGAAAGTGGTTTGCGTTACAGCCCACAAATCACTGTTTCTGCCATATCGTAGGAGGAAGAAAGTTCATGTTAATATCAGGCATAGCCAGCTGCACCGTCGTTTTCATAGCCAGGACGCAATCAGCCTCACCAGCCTTTGCGTCGATAGAGAACCCACCATCGTCGTTGGTAGAGCGATTTTCTTTCGTACCACTTACGGCAGACACCTGGCACTTATAACCGGTTCGCCTGTGGCCGTGGAAATATAACTTTTCCTTGATAACAGAGGTTTGTGCCTGTGCCGGTTACTGTCGGCAGCGGTGTATGCCCAGTGTGGTATGCAGACAACACACAGGCACTACCAGAAAACCTTCCAAGGCGCTGATTCTTCAGGCTTCATGCTTTGTGCTATTTTTATTTATATTTGTTTTAGTTCGGTGACATTAGATATGGACACTTTAGTTGTCGATAGCTTAGATGTGTAAAATTATAGTATTTTTTTAATTCATGCATGTTTTATCTTTAACACAATATTACGTGCGTTTATTTCCAACTTTAGACTGAACACACACAGAAGTATGTAGGTGTTACCTTATAAAAGCAGGCTGGAGGTAGTATATTGAAAACAAATGCGAAACGACACATTGATAAGGTGGCAAAGAAAGGGTGAAAGAAGAAAAGATTTGATTACAAACAACCAAAGTCAATAGATGCTTAATTGTTTTGAAAAGACGCTCTTTTGGCTTTACAAGATGTCTTTAAGAGGCTAACTAACGCCCTTTTGGACCCTTTAGAAAGCACTTAGAATGACTTAGAACTTTGATTATCTGTTGTTATAAATAGAGTTGCTTTTTTAGTCTTCTTTTAGCTAAAAATAAGGCCAGCGTACTGAGGCAATATTTTTAGAACTTGTTGTCAAAACCAAAAACGAGAGGTATAAGAGAAATGCGAAATATTAGAGAATTTCTTATTTCAACATAGCTTTAAACAGTCATGAGTGTCCTCTCTGATAAGAGTCACGCCCCGTACGACGAAAGTCCTATAAAAGACTGAGAGGAGTGAAGATAAAACCGGAAGCCAAAGAATAATCCAAAGGGTCGCCATCTGTATTTCTTGAAAACCACTTAAGCCGAAGACGACTTCATTACAAACTCACTGAAATTTTCAATGCATTTCTGGTTTCACCGTTTGTTTAGAAACGTGGTACAATTTACAGCTCCAATCAACTTCATCTCGATCCGCGTTTCTTTAAGAACCAACGAGATGGGTTGAGACAGAAGATCCTGGCTTTTTTTTACCACAGGTGAGGTGTCGCCAATGGAATAACGAACGAGCATGTAAGTGGAAAGACTTAGGGCATCAAACCGATAGCATCATACTACAAATGGCAACGATATTTCATTGTCCCATGCTGCTCAGTCTCAGCTACGTGTCATGGATCAGTTGCTGTATTTGACAGCACTCATGATGGTGTACCATAAAAATGCTGAAATGTGAGCAGAAAATAAGTAATTCAGAATTTACCGAATTATCTGAACGGGTGTTCTACAGCAGTAATTTGATATTGTGGGCGAGTTTCCCATTGGCATGATGTGAGATATTTTGTTTATGGATTAATAAGTCTTAAGGTCGATACTGATTTTTCGTTTTTAGTATCTGCACTTCAAGAATCATTGTGAGATGGCGATCTCAACAGGCCACTGCTTATTAGAATGGTATAGCGGAGGACAGAAGTTCAATAACTACAAAACAGGATAATAATGAGAAAAAATAATTCTTGCGGTATCATAGCATTACCTGTGCGGCTAGGAGCGACACTTGAATTCATCGATCCACGGCCAACCAAACCCCATTACTGAGCAATGGCAGAAGTAACGACCGATTGATATTAGAAGTTCTCAATCTTGACAAGCAATGGTGAATGTTTTACTGCCATTGGAAACGGTAAAGGCAAAGTTTATAGGAATAAAACCGTCAACAAAGGTGCTGAATGTTGTATGTAGATGTGCTTGAATAGCGATGAAGAAGGGTACTTTTACGTTGAGAGGCGGGTAATAGCAGGTAAACCTTTACCAAGGACATTGAATATAAAGGTTTTACACAGAAACCAAATGATTATGAGATGGTTTTTACCGGTTGCTGCGGTATGGAAAACGGATGCTAACTGTCTGAAAGACTTTGATTTCGATACACCTTTATCGTCTTAAGATAATAGAAAGCCATTGCAGCGTATTTTACAGAAGCTTATTAATCTGTCTTTCGCGTTGCAGGCAAGTAATAATAATTCCTTGCACCGCTGATTGGCAAATACAATCGTTAAGCGATGTGCGTCACGTTGCGGTGGCACGTCTGGCCGATTGCTCATGATTACTAGGCGGTCGAAAGAACAGTTCGGTTGGTGTTGAGATGAATAAGAATGAGTATTATCGCAAACCAAATCAGCGTAAATACAGAGGAGGTTAGTGTTATATATGCAGGTACGAGCATACAGATTACTATACTTTCACTTAATTATGATAGAGATACAGACTTAATTCCTACAGGTAAAGCAGAAAACGATGGTTCGTACTGATGACCTCATCCAATCGTTATATGGTCAATGACACAGAGTTACACTCTACCGGAATTTATAGAATGGAACCACTTTCATACCTGATAAAGAACTTTATTGCCACCAGTGGCTGCACACGGGTGTTCTTTGGGGCATTTTGTAGCGCAAGGTTGATGGCGACTATTCAGCTACAGGAAGGCATTGAACGGTCGAGTATGGCCGGTAAGTTCCATGTCATTAATGCGATGGTTAAGCATTGATTTTATATGCAACGAGGCAGAGTGGTGACAAGGAATTCTAACTCATCGCATGGATTCCGGCGGTGATTACTGGCGAAACATTTGGACATCTGTCTTGGGACCCACGTACGAGGCGGTAAGTGCGCAGAAAACTTGGCAACTTCGATATCAAGCATGTTTGCTTGTCATCACAGGTGTCTGTAACGGGTAAGAAAAACTTACATAGCATTCATTGGCACCATAAGGAGGGTCAGCAGCACAGTTCACTTAAGTAACAGAAAGTGAGAGTTTGCAGATAAATGATAGTACATCCCATCGCCACCTTATACAGGCGGGAGGTAAAGACCATACGTAATGTGGTAGGTACCATGGAACAAAAACCATGGGTGTACCAATAGTAAACAATGGCTGGCAGAGCTTGCCGTCTGACTGCGAGAAGCCAGGAAAGAGCGGCTACCGCTTGACCACAGAGAATTAACCCCTTTCGATGCTACCCCTCGACCACAGGTGGATCACATGTTACACAGAGAGCATGAAAGCCATCAAGAGTACTATCGCACATGCATATCTTAATATCACCGCTCCCACATGTGCAGAGAGATTATTAGGAACAAACCAAGATGACAACTAAAGGTATGACAAGATGCGCTTGGTCACAGCCCGTGAACTACCGAATCGTCTGTTGCCATAACTCGACAGTATATTAGAATATCTGTATCTGCTCAAGGTCAATAAGTTCCAAATTGAGATTGAGCACGCAAGCCAGCACTTGAGGGCATGTAAACTTCCTTCATTATTACTTTGAATAATTAGATAACTTAATACACGCGAAAGGGCAAACGACTGTATTGTTACAACCGCTATCGTTTTGCAAAAAATAACTTTTAGAAATTCAATGTTAAAATTCAGCTTAACATTAACTATAAATATAAATTGTTAAACCTTTGCAAAACTAAACAGATTATTGTAAAATAATATATATTAAAGTTTATCAGAGTTTAAAATTTATCAAAACAATAAAAAAGAATGGTATACGACCAACTAAAACTGAAGAGCCAACTCTGCTTCAGATTGTACACAGCACGCCTTATCACTCAAAACTTATTATCCATTGCTTGAGAATTAGGTATTAACTAACTAATATCTTGTATTGATGCCTCTTTGGAAGAAGACAATCAAAAGAGTGTAACTGCACAATGCTTTATTCCGATCTCAAACACAATGACCTCACTTGTTCAAAGCGTAAGGATCAACTTCATTGCTAATCCAGCTGGCAGAAAGGATGGAAGAGAAACCATGTTTGCCATATTTACACGCAAAAGAACCTGCAGAGAGAAGGCGAAGGACATCCCATCCTGCATGGTAGGAAGTTGTTGAATGAAGAGGAGTTCCTGTCATGATATAGTCATGAATCTTATCGCCCCATACCGTCTCTCAGCGACAACGCTCTAGAAGAGGAAGGTAATAAAGACGAAGAGCGCTTAAATTTCTAAAAGAAAGAAAGTAAATGCAATAACCACTCTAAATTAACACGTGTAATCAACACGATAACCATTAGGTACACCTTTAATAATTCAAATTAAAAATCTAAAATCATACAATTATGACGCGATCCAACTTATTAACGCCACACACTCAACCAGAATAAAACTCAAATAACAAGAATCAGTCTACAAGTTCAGATGAAAAGTGAAATTGCAGTTTATGTGAGAAGAGGCTTACACATCATAAAGTTCGAAACAAACCCCACACAAAAAAAAAACCACAACACAAAAAAAAAAAAAACCAAACAAACAAAAACCGTTCAAACTCAAAAGTTCAACAAGAATAGTTCAAATAAAACCCCAAAGTAAAGCAATTTTCTCCTTTCATTTATCTTCTATATTTTTCATAATTTTTAACGTCACACATCATTGCTTTAAAATGATAAGGAATAAAGAAATAAACAAAAAACAAAGAACAAGAAAACAATACACTACTATTATTTAAGTTCTACTTTCAATGGCAAACGTGCAAAAAGATATTGTTCTGATGATGATGCATAAAATCTTTCAAGCAAAGACACCACAAGTAAACAAGTGCTTTAGAGAAGCAAGGCACAGCTATAAAGGAGTCCAACGACGAGTAAAGATAATAATGGGTAAAGACATAAACCCCAACCTGAACGACTTCCGCCAACACCTGGTGAATGGTAATCCCAGTATGGCACTTCCTGGCACAAAAATGGCATGCATGATATCTATTCTTAACCGTACTGCCTTGCACTGCACAGGTGAGCGATGGATATGATGCACATGTGAAGGGACAGACATCGCTTGATTTGTAATGAAGGATAATCAGCCAACAATTAGCTTTATTCCTCCAGCAGCCACTTCACTGTGCAAGATTACCGAGCAAGCGAAAAGACACAAGAAAAGCGATAGAAAACCAAGATAATGAAGAAGAAACCAACCCATACAAAAATCCATCTGTGCTAATAGCTTGTAGGTTATAGGCACTGCCGTCCTCATGGAAAAACGTGCAAGAAGGTTCTCGAAGTACGAGGTGATATCTCGGTGTTATCGGTATTGAAATGATCCGAAGATTCCTGCATTGACAAAGGAAGAGAGAAAGACGGTAGTGAAGTAGCAGGAAGCAGAAGCCCCAGAGAGAATCTTCGAGTCGAAGAAACAAGCACTTAGAACCTGTCAATGTTCCACAATTCAGAAGGTCAGACAGAAACCAGTTGTAAAGGCTCCAGTGCCCAGAAATTAAAACATACGATCGACCAGATTGAGAATTAACGGGTGTTGCAGAAATGCTTATGCTGATGGTTTCAGGGCAAAATGACATATAATATCTCACATAGAATATCAAGGTATATACTTGTATTTAAAATAAGTTGTCACTTTAACATTTCAACATCTAAATAATGGAAATTTGGTGAGCCTTTGGATGACAAAGAAGGACAGCAAAGTTTTATTTTACCAACCATTAACCCAAATATAAAGCATATTGTTTTTAAAAGTCTTGTTTATTGTTTGTATTGTAGTCTTATCTTGATATTTGCCACAACGCTAATATAAGATCAATTAATTCCCGACAACAAAACAAACCTGTTTAATGCTAATAACTTATTTATCTAAAAGGCAAACCAACACCAACATGTTATTCTATGCTCTTACTTGCACAGACAACATAATCACGTTTTGACTCACCACCTCACATCGATATCCATTGCAGAAGGTATCTCTAGGAATATCTGCACCAGCATCACTATTTATTTACATCTAGCAGGCGAACCAAAGTGCCAGATTGCTTTTGACATCAGCTGATAAAGTCGCCGTCATAAAACGGTCATCCTCACCGTAGCACCACCCGAACCCAACAATGAAGCTTACATATGCAGCACCAGAAATCTATCCGTGCCCACCGTTGATACCAAAGAGTTGACGCACCGCAGCAAACCGCTCTTTGCTCTCACCATCCCATGCTACCTTTGCAACAGCAGACCTCCAGCCTTCTCCTGGTGTCAGAATATTCTTCAACCTCATCGGTTCCCTACTATGAAAACTATCTCGACATGCCTCAAGGCCAAGATAAGCATTCTATTATGCTTTTTAGCCACAGCCTGCCCAGTCTATCTCTTCAACTTGCTCCAACTCACCACGACATGTTTTGAGTCCGAGCACTTAAGCAATAACTGCCGCAACAACTTTATTGCTGGTCACGCCACAGAAACGTCATTATCAGACTGTTGCATATCTGGGTAGTAGTTGTCAGCACCCCTTCAACGGACTGATATACCCACGATGCGCCCAGTAGCAGATACCTCCCTGAGATAATTCTTTAAACAATGTCACACTCATTGCTTGTGCGAAAGCCTCCCCGCTCAGAGCTTTGCTTGCGCCCACCCTTACACAGAGGAATAGCAAATAGCTGCAGTGATAGCAGCAATGAGCAGTGAGACAGCCAACGACAGATTATTTCTTATCCGAGTTTTCCCCTCGCCTCAGCCATAGCCCCGGCACAAACTCCACCTCGTCAGCATTACCATCCAGATTAAACACACGACACCACTCCTCCGTCTTGGCCTGTCGAACGTCTCAGCTCATCGTCGCAATCATCCGTTCCGTGTTCTTCCGTTTCCACCGATGATAACATCATCGTTCCGTTACTCCTCCCTTTCAACTGACATGAGAAACATGCCCCGCACCACATTTCGCATCCTCACGCAGTGATGTCTGCAAACAACAGAACTCCCAATACAGGTTCCAAGATGACAGCCCGACAGATAAACCTCTTGAGGTACACCACCGCAATGAGAAAAATTTAATGATATGTCCAGCAATTTAACCGCAGCCAGCATACAGTAGCCTTGTCGTCACTGATACCACATCCAGTATTGATGATCATCATCCAACGAGATTATATAGTACAATCATCCCTTTTCTTGCGTCAAGCAACGCCTTCGTCGGAAATCGCAAATCACGCATACAGGTTACCCATCGTCGAGACTTATCAACATACCTCTCACACCGGATACATCTCGCCAGCGTAACATACAAACATGTCTTTCATCAACCAGCCTGCTCAGCAACCGTTATACTCAAAACAAAGTTTATAGTCGAGCGCAACCAACTGAGATATTCATATACAAGTTATATGTAACCAACGGTTTGACAATTATACCAAAGCCACAAGTAATGAGAATCTCAAAACCACGCGTAGCCTCGAACCAGTATCCCACATCTACCATTGGAATGAGGTCTTATTCTAGTGGACGACACGCATGCGGAAGTTGCGCAACCGCTCTCGTGGAACAGCCACGATAAAGCGGTAAGAACCACATTCATACCATAACGCCGTGCTTCAACATTACCAAGATGTTGGTCAAACGACCGAAGCTTTCAGCTTTTGGCAAACAGCAATTGGCTATGATTATTTCCAGCCACAGCCTCACCACACACGCCTTGTAATGGCTCACCAAGCCCATGAACATGAACATGGTGGTGTCTCGCATTGGAAGCATGTACTTCCTCAAACCCGCAAAAGAGAATATGTACATACATTAATATCTTTTTAACTTACAGATGAAAGACAACATTTAAGTTGAGATAGCAGTCTGAACAAAGTATAACTTAATGATTTTAATTTAAATCCACAAAACTAGATTTATTCGTGTCTTATGTTGCGTAACGTGAGCGAAAGAGGCGTAAGATTTACAAATTTATAGATTATGACAAACCAAAATTTGCTTAAGAAAGGGGAAACAGCCAGACAAACTGGGAAAAAGTGGTTTGTTACCATGCTTATATTCAGTGGTTTTCTGTCTGATACAACCTGATAGCTATGATGTAGAGTTTTGTCAATCATTTTCTTTAACGACCGAACGCATTATTTTTTGCTTAAAGACGTTCTTGGTTTACAGCAAAAGATGCCTTAAGCCTCTTCACTAACGCCCTTCAAAGTCTAAGAACTTTGTTTTACGTCTTTATAACTGCCTATCACTGATATGCAAGCGCGGTTTTTAGTGTTTTCCTTGGCGAGTAAGCCACCAGTGCTGGCGTGTTTTTCAAGCCTTTTGTTGTTGCTTTTATGATGTCAAGACAGAGTGTTTTAGTGTGAGCGGGTAAGCGAGACAGAGCTAGCAGTGTTTTCTTTAGGGACTGCTTTTCGATAGCAAAAAATATGCATCTTTACAAATGCGCACGTTTATCATACCAATTAACGAAAGACCCGAAAAAATGTTTCTGTTAGCTTTTATGCTTCTAGCCTTTCAGATACTGGTCGAAGCCACTGCTTGCTCGGCAATGAGAGCTGACTGTTTGTCGAGGGCATCACAGCCTTGCAG
>BNJU01004981.1_pt1 | contig 79150 bp, 83 predicted proteins | sample 8539281 | NCBI WGS metagenome assembly BNJU01 (sample SAMD00202456, study PRJDB9452) | human saliva metagenome | isolation source: human saliva | place: Japan
ACCAGGTCACCGGCACTGTGGTACCTAACGGTAACTACCAAAGCGTCGCCAACGCTAAGGGCGAGGTATTCATTGGCGCTTCTGTGGGACGCCCCCCGATCAAGGAATCCACCCTGGTTAAGGGCCACTATGACGCCTCTGGCAAGTTTGTGATCGACAAGCAGATCACTCCTGCCGCAGCTGCAGATGGTAAGGGTGTTAACGGGGTTTACGGCGTGGCCGTGGACGACGCTAACGGTTATGTGTGGGTTAGCAACACTCGCCAAAACACGGTGGCTGTTTACAAGCAGTCTGACCTGTCGCTGGTTAAGCAGTACCCGGCTAACGCCGTCACCCACGCCCGCTCTATGCGAGTAATTGGTGACAGTGTCTACGTAACTGAAGCTGCTCGCGGTAAGGGCGGCGGCATTAAGGTTTTCAACGCTAAGCAGCTTGACGCCGCCCCCACCACCATTGACTTGCCCGAAGGTGCAGTGCCGATGGACTTTGATGTGGATAGCGTCAGTGGGCGCCTGTTTACGGTAGACCTGAAGCTGAACAAGGCCTACGTGATTGACACTAAGAACTCTAACCAGGTCACCAGCTATGACCTGCCTGGCGCTAATGGCGCCTCGGGCGTGGCCTATGATCCGGCCAACAACCGTTTGTTTGTAGCCAACCAGAGCTCTAACAATGCGGTGGTGCTGGACCTGAGCACCGGCAAGGTGATTGCCGATATTCCTACCGGCAGCCAAGCCCTGGGCGCTGTCTACTCCAACGGCTACGTCTACGTGGGTAACCGCACCGCCGGCACGGTTAGCGTAATTAACGCTTCCAGCTTGAAGGTTGAGGCTATTTTGCCCACCGGCACTAACCCCAACCACCTGTCGGTTAACCCTGATGGCAGCGTGAATGTGTTGGATAAGGCTCCCAGCAATAACCAGATCTTCCGTATCGCCCGTAAGGGAGCTACCCCGACGCCGACCACGCCGGCACCCACGCCCACCGCCAGCCCCACGGCTGCACCCACCAGCCCGGCTAACCCCACGGCTGCGCCAACTGCAGCCCCGGTGCCTACCGCCCCGGCTAGCCCGACCCCGGCGCCCTCTACTCCGGCTCCTAGCAGCCCGGCTAAGCCCAGCGCCTCAGCAACTGCGCCGGTAACCATTACCCCACTGCCGGGTAAGGTCACTGGCGCTCCGCTGCAGCCCAAGGGCGCCGCTAACCAGGCCGAGGGCGCCCGCCCGAGCCTGGCTAAGACTGGTGCAGCCAGCATTGTGGGCCTGGCTGCACTGGCATTGATCGGCGCCGGCGCCTTTATGCTGCGTTCACGCCGCCGCGCCTGAGCTAGCCCGGTATCGGGTTAACTCAGCGTCATCATTTAAGACACAAGTGGGGGGTCTAAGCTTTGCTTCGACCCCCCACTTACACTTTGGTTTCTTTACTACATACCCAAAGCTTCTTTATTGCTTTGCTAGTAGTTTGCCTAATGTTTAGGTGTTTAGCACAGTAGACCTTCGCGCTGGGCCTGGGTTAGCAGAGCCGGGCGGCTGGTTTCTTCCATGCCGTTGTTAGCGCAGGTTTGACGCCCTAGCGATGTATATCTATTCACTGTGGCCACGGTCAGGCCCAGTGCGTTAGAAGTTTCCTTGGCAGTGTGTCCCTGCGCATAGGAAAGCAGCACATCACGGCGGCGTCCCTGCAGGTTATCGGTGATGACATAGTCGATGTAGGGGCGCACCTGCACCCACGAAACCGGGCTTAAGCGCCTGCCAGTGGCCACTTCCAGTACCGCGCGACGCAGCTCAGATCCGGACACACACCGAGTAAGCACGGCCTGCACACCTAATTCACATACGCTACGCAGCAAATAGGGCTGTTCTGAGCTTTGATATGCCACTACCGGCACTTTAGCTTTTGCAAGCTGTTCTACTTGCTCAATAACTTTATTAGTGCGCTGCGCATCTAAATCAACGACCGCCACATTTATACGACGCTGATTTAAACCTAACTGCGCAATATCGTTGAGATAAATAATCTGATTGGTTTGCGCCACCTTAGCTAAGGCCGCATACAGACCTAAACGTAATACTTCGCAGTCACCAATGATAGCGATGCTATAGCGCTCAGATTGCCGAGATGGCACATATAGATTAGCCACCAGCTTCCCTCCAGACTGCGTGCCAATACGATACTAGCGCGACATAACCCAAGCAGTATTGCGACGCTATCGCAGCAATTCCTTGATGCGCACCCTACTGCGGATTAAATAAAACCAACTATGGGACATAAAAGCAATACAAGATTTAACACTTGGTAAATCAAAAATTTAATTTGGACCAGCTAAAATCGGTGTATAGCAATATTACTTCAGAAACGCCCTCATTGGCTGAAAATTCAATCACGGTTCTATTACAGTTCACTGAAAAGTTTCTAGGCATTTGCCCAGCATTTCATGAACATTACCTGTATTTAAGTGGGCGTAGACTTGTGCGGTTGCCGTAATTAAATTACCGCAACCGCACAATTATGCATAACTTTTGCAAGCTTTTTACCCGAGCTGACTGGGGAACGCAGCAAACATTGATTGCGCCGCCTCCAATTCAGAGACTTCCAGCTCCAAGTTATCTACCAAAGCTTCCAGTGCCGGCATCACCTCAGGCACCTGCGCTGAGCTAGTAAATAGCACTCGCGCACACAGGTCATTGCCGTGTTGGCGCCAAGCGTAGAAACCAGTTAGACGCAAAGAGTGGTGACCGACGTCGTCGCCATCAGAAAAAGCCCCCAGCGAGCGGTAAACCACCTTACCGCTAGCCAGTTTGTGCTCCTCAGCCTGAACTGGCCCCTGCTGGTCCTCCCCCACGGTGATCAGCTGAGTCAAAGCCTGGGCCTCATCACCTTTAGACGGGTAGGCGTACAGGTCCAGCAAAGCCGGAGCCAGCAGCTGCGAGGGCAGGTACAGGAAGCGCGCGAAGGCCTCCTCATCTGCAGGCAAACGGTCAATACGGGCCACCATCTCCATAAACGCCTGCTGCACCTCGGCGTCGGCGTAGACGGGGGCGGCCTGGAGCTGCTCCACCCAGCCGGGCTCTACATAAACCCAGTTGCCGTCAGTTTGGGCGCTCCAGTTCATGGCTGCATCCTCAGGCTGCGGGCGACGGCGTCGTACAGGTGCAGCAGCGAGGTGGCCAGCTGGTCGTGCTCGGGGCTTGAGGGCAGGTTGATGTAACCGGTTAGGGTCACGATCGCCTCGGTGACGTCCGGGTTGGCCAGGAAGTAGGTGATCTGCCGCGACACCACCTGCGGCACCTCGGGCAGCTGCACGTTGAGCTCCTGGTTTACGGCCTCAGCGGTGGAGCGCAGCAGGTCCTCACCGTCACGTAGGGACATGGTGCGCATGACGACGCTGTGTCCGCCCTCGATCACCTCGGCTTGGCCGTTGTCGCGGCCGATGGCGAGCATGGCGTCCATGGGGGCGACGTCGTCGGTCAGTGGTAGCGGCACCACGAACATGGAGGCACCGGTGAGCACCCCGGCGGTAGGCTCAACTTCCACCAGGAAGTTGGTGGCGCCCGCCTGCTTGAGGGCCTCGGCCTGGGAGCGGAATTGACGGTCGATTAGGTCGCGTACCTGCTCCGTCTTGCCGCTTTGCCCCAGGTAGGTCATGAAGCGGTCACCAACCTGACGGGTCTGCTCAACTAGATCGCCGTTCAGATCAATATCAGCCCAGTTACCCGGGACAATGTAACTAACTTTCATGAGTAATCCTCCATGTTTTGCGCGCCTACCTGCGCGTCAAAGCCTTAATAACCGGCAGCTAAGCCTACTCGCCACCAACAAGGGCCTCTCTTATAGCCATGCAGAATTTCTGCACCGCCTTTGATCATGCCTCCGACAGCTTCACCCGTACCTTTAGCTACGCCACCTACAAAGTCGCCAGTGGCTTGCGCAGCGCCTGCAGCGGATTCACCTACTGCACCTACATAGTTGCCACGGTTCCAGGCATCAGCAGCTCGCGCACCGCTAGTAGCAAGGTGTTGAGTGGCGTCATTAACCCCAGAAGTTATATCTGTACCACCTTGCACTACACCGCTGAGCATTGAGGCAGTGCCGCTTGCATTACCTTGCTGTACATATGCACGACCTATGTTGGTAGTAGGTGTCCCTGAGGCTGCAATATGGTTTGCTTTAGGGTCTCATATTGGGCGTCTAATGGCCCATATAGATGGTCCATATAATGGTAATCAATAGGATTATGAGGCGTGATCTTTGTGATGAAATCAGCCTGAACTATATGACGCTCGCCATATGCACGTGGGACATAAGTGTCAGCCGGACCTAATATCGGTTTATCGTGCACATAATCTTGGGCTGCATTAAGCGGGTCTAGCTCAAAGCTATACGCCTTAACATTTGATCCATCCGCAGGTGCCTGGGCATCAAAACCAAAGGCATCGATACAGTGTCCTCGCGCGATTGACTGGTTAGTATCTGAAAGACCAGCAGCATTAAAGGTTACTGCGTTTCCTCCAGTAGCCAGGGCAGCAGCTGAGGCCAGCTCACCGCCCAGCGAGTGACCAGTAAAATCAACGTTTTCACGGCCCACCGCTCTAGCTAGTTTGATGGATAGGTCTATAGCTTCATGAACTTGATCCGATGCACCCGTAGCACCTTGCAGATCAGCCCAGCCATCTTTGTAAAGCTCTCGACCAGGCTCAGTGCCACGGAAAGCCAGCACATACTTACCATCAGCATTCTGATAGACACTCGCCTGCATGCCGTTCGCAGTGTCTAACTCAGACGGGTCAATCCCTAGCTTCTTCAGCTCATCAGCATCAACCTTGCGCCAACCATCAGGGATAGGGTCACCAGCTTCATAAGCAGCCTGAGCCAAGCGCGCATAGTCCGCATCACGCCCAGCTTCACCCTCACGCGGCTTGCCATTGTAAGGATCTTGTCCTGCGGTATTTGCGGTTTTACCCAAGCCAGTCGCAACCTGGAGAGCCTTAGCTAGCATTGCCGCAGTCGCACCAAGTGACCCATTAACTGCAGAAGCTTTCTCCTGCTCATCAGCCTGCTGGTTCAAACTGGTGTTACGCTCACGCAGAGAGTCCACCACATTACGCACCAACACAGTTAAGTTGGAATCCCAGTCAGACTTGAACGCATCAGCGTCTTCACCTACCCAGCCAGCGCTGTGTAGCTGCCCATTAATCGAGTTAACAACGTCTTCAAGTGAAGTCGCCTTGTCACCAAACAACTGCGCTAAAGCACGTAACTGCTCAACATCAGCACCAACACTAGCCACAAGCAACCCTTCCTAAACAAATTCACGATGCACTGTCGCCACAGTGCACTTACATCTGCCCTCAAATTACCCTGTTAGCGTTAGGTAGCCCTATGGGGACAAAACCCCACTACTCCCCAGGCCAAGAGTGCTTTGAAAGTAGGGTTGTTAACTTTTTTGAGCCTACTCGCCGCCAAGAATAGCTTTCTTGAATCCGTGTATAGCTTCCCCGGCGCCCTTGACCGTACCAACCACCACATCGCCGGCGCCCTTAACCGCACCAACCGCAACGTCACCCACAGCTTGTGCAGTACCTGCAGCGGTTTCCGTGGCGGCACCTACATAGTCGCCACGGTTCCAGGCCTGGCCGGCACGGTCAAGACCAGAGTTAAAGTGCTGTCCCGGCGTCATTAAAGCCAGAGCCTACGTCATTGACACCCATTGGCGATACCGTTACCTACTTCACCAATACCGTTAACGATTCCCGTACCCACATTTCCAATAGCTACAGTGGTGGTGGGCCTACCGGAAGCGGCAATATGGTTCGCGCTGGGGTTTTCGTACTGAGCGTCTAGAGCCCCATACAGGCGTGCCATCTCATGGTTATAGCCAGCATCAAGAGGGTTTGCGCCTTCACTGGCAGGAATAATATGGCGTTCACCGTATGCACGTGGAGCAATCAGTCCATCTTGCCAAGTAGCCCCGAATCATGTGCCATATCTTGCGCCCCATTAAGTGGGTCGTAGGCATAGCAATAGGCTTTAACATTAGAGCCGTCCATAGGGGCCTGGGCATTAAAGCCAAAGTTGTTTAGGCAGTTACCTCGCGCAAGTGCCTCACTGGTAGCTGAGAGCCCCGCAGCGTTAAAGGTTACCGCTTTCCCACCGGTGGCCAATGCGCCAGCTGAGGCCAGCTCGCCACCCAGCGAGTGACCGGTAAAGTCAACGTTTTCACGGCCCACTGCTTTAGCCAATTTAGTAGACAAATTTATTGCTTCCAACACCTGAGGCGATGTAATGGTGCCACCCGCAATATCATTAGCAATATCCAAAGCTGGTTGTCGGCTAGGCTCAGTGCCACGGAAAGCCAGCACATACTTACCATCAGCATTCTGGTAGATAGTGGCCTGCATACCGTTTGCAGTGTCTAACTCAGACGGGTCAATCCCTAGCTTCTTCAGCTCGTCAGCATCAACCTTGCGCCAACCATCAGGGATAGGGTCACCTTCTTCATAGGCAGCCTGGGCCAGACGCGCATAGTCTGCGTCACGCCCAGCTTCACCCTCGCGCGGCTTGCCGTTGTAAGGATCCGAACCAGAAGAACCATTTGCAGCTTTAGCAGCTGAACCTGCCCCAGCTGTACTCGCAGAGCCATTAACAGCGGAGGCTTTCTCCTGCTCATCAGCCTGCTGGTTAAGGTTAGTGTTGCGCTCACGCAGAGAGTCCACCACATTACGCACCAAAGCGGTCAGGTTTGAATCCCAATCAGCTTTAAAGGTGTCGGCGTCTTCGCCCACCCAGCCAGCGCTGTGTAGCTGCCCATTAATTGAGCTCACAACGTCTTCAAGTGAAGTCGCTTTGTCACCAAACAACTGCGCTAAAGCACGTAACTGCTCAACATCAGCACCAACACTAGCCACGAGCAAGCCCTTCCTAAACAAATTTCACTGCGCGCCACTGAGGCAACGCAATAACAACTGCACCCAAATTACCCTGTTTAAGCGAGCCTATGGGAGCAAAACCCCATTAGTGACTCAACTCAGATCCACTAAAAGCAGGGTTTTAGCTTTCTACCGAACGCTCAGGAATCTCCACAAAATCGGTGGGATATTGGGTGCTCAGCTGGGGCAGTTCAGGCAGGTAATTGATGGGGACTAGCGCCATCACCAAAAACATGCACGCCCTGCTGCCCAAACTTGCCGCCCGCTGCGATCCCGCTGACTGCAAAACTGCCACTCGATCCGGTTACGCCGGCATCTGCGAAGCTACCGCTCGAACCGCTTATACCGGCATCCTCAAAACTGCCAGTTGAGCCGGTTACACCGGCACTGCCACTGCCACCGCCGCCACCAAAACTACCGCTCGAACCGGTTATACCTCCGCCGCCATAGCTACTCCCGACGACGCCACCAGCGCCGCCGCCACCACCGGAAGCCTGCTCCTGCTCGTCAGCGTTACGGTTTAGATCCCAGCCAGCTTGCGCCAAGGCCTGCGCCGCATTGCGCAGTTGCGGGGCCAAAACACTATCCCAGTCATCCTTGAACTTATCGCCGTCGCTACCTTGCCAATCCGTAGCAGAAACCAAAGGCCTTTAAAGCCAAGTTAACGTCGTTATCCAGAACCTGAGATTTGTTGTTAAAAGTCTGTGCCAGCTGTCGCAGACTCTCAACGTCTGCCCCATAAAGCGCCATAGAAACCCCTCAAACGGTAGTGTTAGAAAAGCTCTTTTAAAAAAATCTTAAGCGAAAGTTGGGGCCGAGGCGCTTAAAGCACCTCGGCCCCACTTTTAACACGCTAGAAGCCAATCAAGGCTGCTGCGATCAGTGACCAGAAGCCTGCTCCTGCTCGTCAGCGTTGTTGTTAGCGGTGGTCTGAGCCTGACGTAGGGCGTCAGCAACGTTGCGCAGCTGAGAGGACAGGGTGCCTTCCCACTCGCTCTTGAACTGGTCGGCGTCAGTACCCTTCCAGTCAACGGACTGGACCTGGCCGGAGATGGTGGAGATTACGTCCTCGACGGTCTGAGCCTTCTCACCGAACTGCTGCGCAAGTGCCCGTACGCCCTCAATGTCCATACCTAGGAATGCCATGGTATTTCCTTTCATGTAGTAGCTAAATTCCGTGCTTCAAGCCGGAACCTTTCGACAAGAAAATAATGCAACCTATCGCCACACCCAACAATGGGGACCAATCCCCCTGCCACCCGGGTTAACTAGCTTTTGCTTGCAAAACCGCCACTATCTGGGCTTTAACTAGCCACAATTTGCACCTTGACAGCCTTGGCGGCACTGATCCAGTACCCGCGTCCCAGGCACCATTTCCCCACGCTGGATGCGCGGAGTGGGGGTGCGCAGCAGGGTTTCGCCGTCGCCCGTATCAGGCTGAATCAGCAAACCAGTACGCGAATTCTTAATCTCTGCCAGCATCGGCGAGTAACCAGACCAGCCGGAAGTCTCACCCTCAGCAATCACCAAGTGACCGCTACGCTTAGCCTGCTTAACCGCAGCCAACAGGTCCTTTTCAACCGGCGTGCCCACAACTTCGGGGTAGTGCTCCACTACCAACACCAGCAGCGGGTGGTTGTCGGGGGCCTGCATGGCAACGTAATCCTTGATTTTCTCCAGGCCTTCCTTGATCTGCTCGTCGCCCACCATGGTCAAATCCCACAGCCCAGCCACATCGGCCAAAGCCGAACGGCGCGGAGAAATAAACACCCGGCGTACCTTGGGATCCCACTGCTTTAGTGAGCCAGCCAACCAAAGCAGCGCCGACGTCGTCGCCGCCTGAGGCGGACCCGCCACCATCATGGCCCCAGTAGGCACAAACGTGGCCGGATCCAGATCCTGCGAAGCCATACCCAACACCGGCCAGCCCTGGTAAACCTTAGGCAGATCAGCCTCGCTAAGCTCAGTAGGCAGGTTAGCGATAGCTTCAGGCTTGATGCGGCCTTGACGGCTCAGGTACTTACCGAAAGCCTCAATGAGCTGGGCCTGGGCCATCTCATTAGAAGAGTCACCCATAATCGCCAACTGCATTTCACGCCCGTCACCCATAATCATGGCGCGCCCAGGCGGGCTAGCAGGGGCTGAGCACATCCTTGGCCACACCAAAGTTGATGTAGTCATCCATATTGGATTGACGCAGCACCACCTTCATCAAGAAAGCAGACAAAACATTGCCGCGATAAGGCGTAGTCCAGTCACAGGTGGCCGCCACGTGCACGCCCACACTGCGTCCATCAGTCAAAATACGCTGCAAAATATCCAGGTTGGCGGCGCCGTAAACAGTCTTCTCATATTCACTACGCATCGCCCCCAAACCATCAAGCAGCAGCAAAATTCGGTGGTCATTGGTGTGACCACTAATGCGCTGATAGTCGCTGAGCGTCCCTGCACTAGCCGCCGTAAACCGGTCGGTGCGCTCATCAATAATGGAGCTGAGCTTACGCAGCAAACGCTCCACACCTTCAGAGTCATCGCCAGAAACAATCGTGCCCACACTGGGCAGCTTCTCCAGCACCTTTCAAAGAGGCCCCGGCAAAGTCCATGCCGTAAATATCCACCGCACCCGAGCGCGGCGTAATCGAGGCCGCCAAAGCCAAACTACGCAGCGCCGTCGACTTACCACTACCGGCAGCCCCAAAGAAACAAATATTGGAGTCTTTCTCAGGCAGGAAGTAAGCGGGCACCTGGCTTTGATGCACCGGATCATCCACCACACCCAACACCAGTTTGGTGTCGCGCCGCTGCGGCAGACGGTTAAGGTCATAGGCGGTAGCCAGCTCATCAAGCCATGGTTTACGCGGCACCGGCAGGCCCGCAATGCGCGCCGCCTGACCCACCGTGGCCACCACGCGGTCAATATCCTTATCGATACTGCGCCCGCTGGTTTGCACCTTCGCCACCTGCCAGGGGTTAAGCGCCCCAAAAGTCATCTCATCGACGCTCACCGACGCACCGGTAGCCTGCGCACTGGTACGCGCCCCCGGGTAGGCCGACTGGAACGGCGTAATACGCCCCGGCCCGGTCTTAGCCGCCCCGCGTCCAGGAATTTCCGGCGGGAAGTGCGCGGCAATCTTCTCCCCCAGCACGTCTTGGGAGTCAGACTCGTCGGCCATACGCAGCGCCACACGCAAGTTAGTGTTAGCGCGCAGGTTGTCTTTAATGACGCCGGCGGGGCGCTGGGTGGCCATGATTAGGTGCAGCCCCAGCGAACGGCCACGTTGGGCGACGTCGACGACGCCGTCAACGAACTCAGGCACCTCACCTGCCAGGGCCGCGAACTCATCAACCACAATGATCAGCGACGGCGGGCACTCGGGGTCACCGGATTTTTCCAGCTCAGCCAGGTCTTTTTTACCCTTTTCGTTAAGCAGGCGCTCACGGTAGTGGATTTCGGCGCCCAGCGAGGTCAGGGCACGGCGTACCATGGCAGGCGAAAGGTCGGTCACCAAACCCACGCAGTGCGGCAGGTGGGTACAGGCAGCGAAAGCTGAACCACCCTTATAGTCCACAAACAGGAAGGTAAGGCGGTCAGGTGAAACCGCCTGGGCCATACCCAGCACCCAGGATTGGAGGAATTCACTCTTACCGGCACCGGTGGTACCACCCACCAGGGCGTGGGGACCGTGCACGCGCAGATCCAGCGCCAAGGGGGCATCGGCCCCCTGCCCTACCAGGGCGGAGAGGGAGACGGGCCGGTCCATGGGCACAGTCTTGGTGCGGTCAATGATGGAGTTAGTGGCTTGCCAACGGGCCACCTGGGCGGAGGCGTCGTCGGCCAATTCAGCGCCGGTAAGCGAGATGAAACTAATCGAACGCGGCAGGTCAGAGTCGTCATCCACGGGCACACCCGCATCCACCATGGGCGACATGTGCTTAGCTAGCGCCCGCACCTGGCTTAGCCCCAGGTTTTCGGGGCGCACATTGGTGGCGTTAACGCTGCGACGCACAAAACCCACAGTGGACTCTTCACCAGACACCATCAGGTAGGAGCGGCAGGCGGCGGGCACCTGGCTGGCAGATTCAGCCACCCAAATCACGTGCACGCCCACATCCGGGCCGCTCTCCACAATACGGTTAAGTCGGGCCTGATCCACCTGGGATTGATCAACAATCACCACCACGTCGGGCACATGCAGGGCGTCTGTTTCTTCAACCGTGGGGTTGAGCGGGCCACGCGGGCGTGGGCGGGTCTGCAGACGCTGGAAAATAATTTCTTCCAGGTGCGAGACCAGCGAGGCGCCCACCGCCGCGTCAGCCGCTAAATGCAGCTCCCCTAGCGGCGAGAAGGGCGAAGCGGTGTGGGGCAGCCATTCAAGCCAGTCCCAGCGCGAGCGCCCAGCCGGGTCGGTTAGGCAGGCCACCACCAGTTCAGCGGGCGAGTGCATACACACCAGCTGGGTGATTACCGCGCGCGCCACCGGGTCAATATCTGCGCGCAGCCCGCTAATACCAAAAGCCCCGTCTTGGCGCAGGTTAACCACAATCGGCACGTCGTCGATCATGGCGTATTGGGCGCGCAGGGCCGCAATGGTGGATAGGCACTGGGGTAGGCCGTTTTTGGCTTCCTTGTCTTTCCATCCGGGCCACGGGTAGGTCTGTGCCCAGGCCGATACGGATCTGCATAAATTCGGGGTGCTCAGGGCGGCGCGACCACAGCAGTGGGCCCCCCATTTCGGCGTGGCGCACAATGGCTTCAATGGGCGGGTATTGCTGTTTGCGCACTTCGCGTTCGTTAGCAAATACCTGCTCAATGTGTTTTTGGGTTTCTTTAATTGAAACCTCAAAGGCTTCTAGCTGCTCTTTAAGGGCGCGTTTGCGCCGCCACTTGCCGTCAACCCACATACCACCCATCATCATGGGGCTCATGCATACGAACATGAGCGAGTAGGGGTTGTGGGTCACCGAATACATCATCAAACCCATAAAGGCCGGCGCCAGCATGGCGATGAAGGGCAGCGGGTTGGGGTTTTGCTGGGTGGGGGCCTCAGGCAGTTTAATTTCTACCGCTGGGGTGCGCGGCACTACGCGCGGGGTGCGGATGAAGTTAATGCCGGCGCTTCCGGCGGCGTCGGTGGCGCTTAGGGTGGTGGTCACCAGGGCCACCTTCACCTCAGATTTACCGATCTTGACGCTGTCTAGGGGCCCCAGCTTTAGGCGCTGTACCCGCTGGCCATTAACGACGACGCCGTTAGAGGAGTTCAGGTCACGTACTTCTACTTCGGTGCCTACTACCACCCGCATATGCTGCTTGGAAACCATCGGGTCGCTAAGGCTGACGTCTACATTGTCGTCGCGCCCCACCAGGTTGGAGCCCTCATAGAGCGGGAAAACCCGGCCCCTATCAGGCCCTGAAACCACTGACAATACGGCCACGTGCTCACCGGCCACATTGGTGTCTGCCGGGTTTTGCATTAGGGAGACTTTAGCGCCCGAGTGCAGCCCGGAGTCTTCCAGCAGGGTGTCGCTGGTTAGGGCGCGAGCGCGCCCACGCCCGGCGGTGTCAATAATGTTGATGGAGACCGTGGCCGGATCTATGGCCTGGCCGGCTTCACTTGGTCCGGCACTAGCCAGTGCGGCAGCTACGTCCCCTACCGTCGCGGTGGCGTCCGTGGTGATTTGCAGGTTATGCGAGCCGTCGCCGCGCAGTAGGTTAAGACGTAGTTTCATTCGTGGGCACCATCTAATAGGGGAAGGTCTTCAGGGGTTACCAGGCGTGAGGACAGGGCGTATTCCACCAGCTGCACGCGCCGGTGGGAGGCGTGAGAGCCAGCCCCGCCACGCATTCCCTTAACGCCAGCCCGGTCAAGCTTGTCGCAGACATTGTCTAGCTTGCGGTTGAAACGGGTGATACCCCAGCCTAGGCGCGCGGCGGCGTCGACGTTACGCGGCAGAGAAACCGTGCCGGTACCAGCCCTACGCAACCATGGCTCAGCCAAAGACAAAATCAGTAGCTTTTGGCTTTCAGTGAGCACCACCATGCCCATAGTGGCCTGGCCGGTGTCGCTATCTGCCTCAGCGGCCTCAGCTTGCTCCGGGCTCACGGTTTTCATAGGAGGGGCAGGGCACTTCCGCCAGGATCTCATAGGTGGTGGAGCCGGCACTGAAAACTACCGCCATCTGCCCAAACACCATGGGCACGCGCACCCCGGGGGTAACCCAGGCGCGTGAGGCCCCAGCCATGTCGGCCACGGTGGCCCCCAGACGCGAACCCTGGTTGTGCACCCACCATAGGCCGTTTTGGAATTCAAACACCAAGAATTTGCGGTGCAGGAAGGGGTTGTCACTTAAAGCTAGGTCGCCTTCACGACCCACCGTGAAGCTTTGAGTGGGCTCGACCCGATAAATTTCTCCAGCGAAATCGATTACCAAGACATCTTTGCCGGTTTCGTTGTCGTCGGGCGTGGGCGCTACGCTCATGGTTTTACCTTCCTGTCTACGCGTTTAATAGGTCTTTTATGCAATTGGGTAGCGTGGGCCGGGCGCGCTTAGTGAGCTACTGGCTAGCCGGGGTGTCGATGCAGTCAATGACTGGTTCTGATTCACGCCCCGCCTTGTCACGCGCGACTATCTGCACGCAGGTACGCGGCGGCGTTGGCTTTAGCGTAGCGCGGTGGGCGCTGGTTTCCTGCAAGCCTTGCGGGGTCTGAGATTTTTGCGGGAACCCCAGAGTTAGTGACGCTGTAGAGGAACGTGGCGTTTGTGGCTTTATAGTCCCAAGTGGCCTCCACCTGCCCGTTAGCGTAGCTCAGCTTCAGGTTGGTGACAGGCTCAAGGTAGCCATTCACATCCGGATCCATGGGCGCAGCAGTGCCTGCGGTGGTTACCGCCGGTTTGGGGTTAAGCCCGCCGCGCTGTAGGCCTCGGTAGGCCGCGAAAAGCTATTACGCCTATTAATACCACTACTAAGGCGCTGATCAGCAGGGTTTTTAAGGATACGCTGGAGCCGTCTTGCGCTGCGCTAGCGGCCAGGGTGGAGCCAGGCGCCTCTGGTGAGCCCTGAGGTGGCTGGTTTGCGCTGCTCGCCGGGCCGTTTTGGCCGACGCCGCCGCTTTGGGGGCCGACGGCGCCCGCTCCCGCCGCAGCTGGGGCGCCGTTTTGGGGGTTGAAGGGGCCGCCTGGGACAGTTCAGGGACCACTGAGCCCGAGGCCGAGTATGTGCCATAGCCAGAACCGGTATTGGCGCCGGGACTGGCCGCAGAGCCCAGGGTTGTGTTGCGGTTAAACCCCGAAGTGTTACCGGTAAAAGAGCGCGCGTCGGCTGGAGACTGGTGGGCGTTGGGGTAGAAAGTGCCCGAGTGGCTGCCTGAGCCGAGCGAATCGCCCCAGCTATTGGCGCCGGCAGTGTTGATACGGGCGTTGGTGTCGGCGGTGCGGCCAGTGTTTTCAGGAGAAATGGACACTACCGGACGCAGCCGGGTGGCGTCGTCGTCGCTGCCATCAGCAGCAATTACGGGCTGGTCCTCCCACACATCAATATTGGTCAGCGGCAAGCCCAAAGAAGACTGGATTTGACGCAAAGCCCGCGCGAACGCCATCGCCGAAGCGAAACGATCGGAGGGACGCTTAGACATGGCGGTAAACAGCACCCGCTCTAGCGCGGCGGGCACGTCATTGCGACCAATGGGGGCGATAGAGCCGTGGTGCAGGCGTTTAAGAATAGAGGCCGGGTCATTGTGCGCACCCGGGGTCATATCCACATGCGGAGGCCTGCCCGCCAGCATGGTGTAGGTGGTGGCAGCTAGTGAATAGACGTCAGAAGCGGGCGTCAAAGGCCGGTTAAGCTGCTGCTCAGGCGGCGCCCAGTAGGGAGAAAACGCCGAATCAACCTGATCGGCGGGAGTGTCTTGACTGATAGCAATACCAAAGTCAGTCAAAACCGGGTGCCCAAAGGCGGTAAGCAAAATATTGGCCGGTTTAATGTCGCGGTGCAGATAGCCGGCACGGTGGATAGTTTCCACAGCGCCAGCAATCTTAATGGTGATCTCCAAAGCCTGCTCCACCCGCATTGGTGAAGTAGTAGAAAATCGTTTGCCCAGGTGAGGCGGGGGGCAATACTCCATGGTGAGGTAAGCACGCCCATCGCGCAGACGCCCGGCGGCGTACAGTGAAAGCACCGCCGGGTGCGCCCCGAATTTGGCCATCAGGTCAGATTCGGCCTGGAATTTTTGTTTTTGGGCTGCGCTGGCCCCCGAACGGATTACTTTAACCGCAACTTCACGCCGAGGCATGTCTTGGCGGTAAAGAAAAACGTCCGCGAAACCACCCGCACCGAGGAAGCGGATAAACTCCGCCCCCTCCAGGTGCGGGCCTACAGGTTCACGCAGCCGAGCAGCCATCAGGGCTCCACAGACAGAACTACACCGTCACCCAGGTCAATCCGGTCGCCGTAACGCAGCAGCTCACGCTGACCGCCGCCCAGGCGACGCGGCAACTGGCCTTCACGCAGCAGGTAGGTGCCGTTAGTGGAGTTCAGATCCTCCAAGTTCAGCTCCCAATCATCAATGTTGATGCGGCAGTGAGACTTGGAAATGGACTTGGTGGGGCTAGCCACCGCCATCAGGTGCACCGCAGTGCCGGGTGCAGCCTTGGGCAGGCGGCCCACAATGACGTCGGCGTCTAGGGTTACCGACCCGCCGGTGGAGGCCACCAAAGTGCCCAGGCTGGGGCGCTTTACGTGGACAATCTTGCCGTTTAGTGCCCCACCGCAAATGCGGCAGGAGCTGGCGTGCACCGGGTTGGGGTGACCGTTGACGCAGTTAATTGCCAGTACTTCAGGGCCATCGCTATCGGCGTTGGCGCTGTCAGCTACGGGCGGCGGCGGGGCCTGCACACCGCCGGTGGGGACAGCGATGGTGTAACCATCGTGCGTCCAGGGGGTACCGGGGGCCACGTCCAGTGCGCCGGTGGGGGCCTGCACACCGGGTAATGGCACCGCATTACCTACCGGGTTGATCTGGGTGGCTTGTGCCTCTAGCGGGAGCTCAGCGGATTGGGTTCGGGGATTGGGAACCGGATCCGACCCCGCAGTGGCGGGGTCACCACCAAAAGGGGAAGAGCTAAAGGGGTTACCCTCGTTGATACCCTGGATCGGGCCGGTGGGTTCCGCTTTCTCCCCCTTTCGGCGTGAGAAGTCCAAGCCTTCGCCTTGTTCAAAGTTGAACTCCAGGCCTGATGCCTCATCATCGCGCAGTTCACGCACGGCAGCGTTTTCTACATCCACCCCAATGGTTTGGCCGTAAAGGTGACCAAAGTACTGGTCTTCGGGGTTTTGCTGGTTCTGAGGTGCGGCCGGGGCAGCCGTAGCGCGGGCAGCGCGAGCGTCAGCAATAACCAGTTCACCAGAGCTAGCCGGGGCGCTAGGAGCAGCCAGAGGGGCACTGGGCGCCACCACCGGAGCACTAGGAGCTGCTAGCGGGGCGCTAGGCACAGCCGGGGCGGCGGGCACAATCTCAGTGGGGACCGTAGCCGGGGCGTCATCCATACGGTAGTTGGCCGCTGGAGCTACCGGGGCGCTGTAAGCCGCCGGTGCCGGAGCCTGGTTCTTGGCGGCGCTTGAGCCGCCCAGCATAGCGGCCAAAGCTGCAGCAGCCCGGGAAACCTTGGGTTGAGCCGGAGCGCTAACAGGCTCTGGGCTAGGAGCAGCCTCGCTGATTTCCGCACTGGGGGCAGCCGGGGCCGGCACCGGAGCGGCGTCAGCGGGCACATCCAGCAAGCTAGTGGAGGCATTGGCCGCAGCTGAAGCGGCTGAAGTAGCAGAGCTGGCCTGGCTAGGCAGGTCAGCAGCTACTGGGGCGGCGTGCGCACCGCTAGGAGCCGGCGACGGCGCCGAGCTGATTGCCTCAAAATGCTCAGTGGCCGGGGTTTGGACTACCGGGCTGGGGGCAGCGGGACTAAAGCTAGCTGGGCTGGGTGCAGCCGGGCTAGCGGTGGCGATCGATAGATCCAGGTTTTGGACCAGGCACCAGCTCAGCTGCCAGTGAGGCACTAGCTGCCACCGGGTTGGGTGCGGGCACGGCCGGTAGCTGCGGGCTGGGTGCGGACAGTAGTTCCACGCTGGGCGCAGCCGGACTGGGAGCAGACGGCAACTGCGGGCTAGGCTCGCTAAGCGCACTAACCGCAGCGGCGGCGCTAGTCTCAGCGGCGTCAGCCTCCGGGGAGGGCGCGCTAGGCAGCAGGCCGGCTACCGGCTGGGAGCTGACCTCGCTGATAGGAGTGTCCTCTAGCAGGCTACGGGCCGCTGAAGCTTCAGCGGCGCTGGGCACCACCGAGGCGGGGCTGTAAACCGAGGCGGCACTGCCGGCGCTGTAGCCAGAGTAAGCCGAAGCTACAGACTGTGCCGACCGCGTCGCCGGCGCGCTGGCTGCGCTGACTCCGCTGGCTGCCGAGTTTGAACTGTAACCGCTGTAGGCTTGACTTTTGACGGCTCCCACCAGGCGGTTAACCTCACGTAGCTGCCAGTGCAGCATGGAGGCGCGAGTAACCCCGCTGCGTAAAGGTAGAGCCTCAGTACCAGCTCCGTGAGCCTGAATTACCAGGGCGGCGACGTCGTCAAGACGTACTTCCTCCCAAGCAATGGGGTTAAGCGCCGAAACGGTGCGCACGAAACCATTAACCTGAGTGACCTCAGCGGTGATAGAACCACGCAGGGCCAGGTGGACGGCGCCGTCGGAGAAGACACCAGCCACAAAGTCAGGCAGGTGGAAGACGTTGTTGTTGTAGTAACCCGCCAGCACCTGCAGCAGACGCTGCAAATTAGCACCATCTTCAAGCTCGCGCCACAGGTCGAGCAACAGATCGTTGGGCCCCTCTAGGGCAACGAATCCGCTCTCGCTGACCGCACTGAGAGTGGTACCTGCGTACCAATTAACTTGAGTATTCATTCATTGTCCTTGAACATCCATGACCATTGCTCACTAGCAACCTCATTGCCGCCACGCCACGGCAGCGACCTATCCAGGGTGGGAGCATCCGGATCATAGTCCCAACCCTGCGTGCCAGGCAGGTTCTGGTGGGTCAGATCGTCATCCTCCCAAGGCGGATATGCGGCCGCAATATCCACCACGATCACCGAGATATTATCCCGACCGCCTGCGTTCCTCGCGGCTTTCACCAACGCATCAACCACACCCTCAGGCTCACTAACCACAGCTGCGGTAGCCTCAATGAGAGTGTCGGTAACCATGGAAGAAAGCCCATCTGAACAGATGATGTAGCGGTCTCCCACACGTGCAGGCAAGACAAAATAGTCGGCGCGTACACGCGGGCCGCAACCGGCCCCTAACGCGCGCGTAATTACATTACGACCAGGCAGGTGCTGGGCTTGTTCGGCAGAGATGAGCCCGGCATCAATCTGCTCTTGCACCTGTGAGTGGTCTTTAGTGATTTGCTCAAAGCCGTGCTTGCTTTGGTAGTAGGTGCGCGAATCGCCAATATTGAGTACGCGCACGCACGGCATAGCCCCATTTTCACTAAGCACCAAGCCGGTCAGGGTAGAGCCAGGCGCGGGCACTCCCGGCAGGCCATTGACTGCACGGGCCGCGCGTTTAACTGCTTTTTGCAGCTGGGAGGGCTCAACCAGATGGTCCTGGGTTAGCTCGGAGAAGGCTGCCAGGGCGGTGGCGGCAGCGACGTCGCCTGCCTTGTGTCCCCCCCATACCGTCAGCCACTAAAAATACTGGGCCGGAAGCTAGGTAGGCGTCTTCGTTGTGTTGACGCACTAATCCCACATCAGTCCCTGCGGCGTATTTGACCGCGATGCGTGTGCGCATCACTCAACCTCCAGGCGGCGGTCGCCGAAAACAATTGAATATCCCTTAGTAACTGGAACCATAGCCCCAGCAAGCACATGTGTGCGACTTCCGTCAGGGGCAACCACGCTGGTGCCGTTGGTTGAGCCTAGATCGGTGACAAACATGTACTGTCCATCGACGCGCACCGCCAAGTGAGTTTTTGAGATAGAAAAGTTGGGGTCAGCCACAGGCACCACGTCAGCTTGCGCCCACATACCTGCGGGAACCGGGTTGCGCCCCAACACCACGGCGCTGGTCACGTTAATGACGTCGCCGGTGTCTAGGCGCAAACACTTACCTACGCTGGTTTTAGCGATAGTGACGTGTTCATCCCAATCCGTGCCGCTGATATCCACCTGGCCGGTTTCTTGGGCAGCGGTTGCCTCCCCCATTAATTCGTCGGGAACTACCACCGGGATGGGGCCGCTAAAAGGCTTATTTGGCACTCGCAGCTGGCCAGAGCTGGGGGCGCTGGCAGCGGGAGCGGTTTGGGCGGGAGCCTGGAAGTTGGTTGGGCGCACCGGCTCCATACCAACTTCAGTGTTGGCGCTGGGAACAATGGTTTCGTCGTAGCTGTTGCCTAGCGTCTGGGTGGAGTTGGGAGCGCTGGTACCGGGGGCGGTTTGGGCGGGAGCCTGCAGGTTCCAGTCCAGGGAGGTGATTACCCCGTCGCTGTCACGTTGTCCGCCTTCAGGGCCGGGGCTGGTTAGCTGCTGCTGGGGCGGCTGATTGGCTTGGTTGGTGCCAAAGCCGCCGCTTTGATTGGCGCCAGCAAAGTTGGCACTAGAGGAGGCGGGGGCTGAGGCGGAGCTAACCGCGCCGGGAGCACCGTTAGCAGGCCCTGCACCACCAGGAACTCCAGCGCCAGGAACTGCCAGCGCCGGGGTTGAAAGCGCCATTTGGCCCGGGGGCCTGCGCGGCGAAAGAATTTTGGGCCAGGTGCGCCGCCGCCTGCACTCCAGGCAGCTGCGGGTGTAGCCCGAACTCATCCATGTCCCCGGCCCCGGCCCCGGTTTGGGGCGCGAAAGGTTGGTTAGGAAGAGTCAGTGGGTTGCTTTGCAGCCGTACCGGGTTTACGCCTTGGCGCACATTAAGCACAATCACGCCGCTAGCGCGGTCAAACCAAAACCGGTTCAGGTGGTCGCGGCTAAGGGCGTAAATAACTAAGTTGCCAATCCCGGCAGTAACTAGGGACACCCCTAGCTGCAAGGCTAGCTTGTTGAAAGCTGCCCCACGCGGCGGGCCACTGTTTTTAAAACCAGCCCAAGCTAGCCCCAGCATCCGCAAACCCGGGGTTTGCCCACTACGCATCAAAGCCACCAGGTAACCAATACATAGCAGCACAGTTACCGCGATTGATACACCTAGGCTAATCCAAAAAGGGGTGCGGTTAGATTGGTTGCCAGCACCAAAAAACATTACGGCCCCGCTGCCGCCGCCAATGACTAGAGAAAAGATAAGCGAGTCAATTAGACGCGCAAATACCCTGGGCCAAAGCGCAGCAAGCCGAGTCCCCTGCAAATGCGCGGGGACCGGGGCCGGGCGACTATTTAGGCTCATTTCTTTCTCCTGAAGTTAGCGCGCATGGTCTGCAGCCACTGCGGCACACGCATCCCTAATGAAACTGGAGATACCGCAGCTAGCCATCGACGCGTGCGTCGCCTACTGGCACCAAGGTGCTGTTTAAGATTTTGCATCTCTAGCCATAAGGGTTCCTGGGAATCAGCTGAAAGCTGCTGCTCAGTTAGCTCCAGATTGGCGTTATTTGAACGTTTTTTAGACTTTTGTTTATCTGCAAAGCGCCCCTTGCGTTGCTTACGACCCACTTGGGGTGCTTCGTAGCCACTTTCGTGCCCAACTCCCTGGGGATCTGGCAGTTTGGCGGGGTTTTGGGCGCCATCAGCGGTAGTTAGGCTCGCCTGCTCCGACTGGCCGAAAGCTACCGCGTTGACTGACAACGCAAAGTTACGCACCGAGCCTGGCGGGAAGTTAGAGCCAAAGACCGGCTCTAGCGCGTCGGTTCGTGCCTGCGCTAGGCGCTGGGAGCGTTCGCGAGCGCGGGCCCACTTTGGCTTTAAGGGCCTTAATGGGGTGACGACGGCGCTTTTGGCGTCCCTTTACGGGCACGTACAGGGGCGCCGCCACTGCGCCACCAACGCCACCAGCGGGCTTGACCACCGGCAAACTGGGCGCCACCCTGCCAGCCCGTGGGCGCCGTCGTTAGCGACGCCGGCACCACCAGAGCCCGCCCCAACAGCAGCGCTACCAGCGGCGTTAGCGGCCGCAATGGCCTCGGCGCCACGCAGTTTAGGCGCCAAATCAACCTGCCCACCCAGTGCCTGGGCGTTACGTTTAGCCTGTTGCTTGGCGCGTTTAGCCTGCGCCACCTGGGCGGCGGCGGCGTCATAATCAGCCAACGCAATATCCAGGTAGCGTGCCATCTGGGTGCGGGTGGCGTTAGCGGGCAGCTTGATGCCATAGTCGCGCATCCAGTCTTCCAGCTCCGCCCAGGCACCCAGGGCACTGCCAAGCTCGTCACGGTTACGACGCCGGCGCCCACGCACCGCTTTAAGCGCCAAAATCAGCGCGAACGGGGAGCTAACCAAAGCGGCCACACCCAGCCCCTGCCCTACCAGCAGCAGGTAGTGGGCCCAGTCAAAACCATGCTTTTTCTTAGTGTCACGGTCGTCAGAGACATCCGGGGTTAGGTCAGCTTGCTCCTGCGGGGGCGGCGGTGCCTGCAACACCTGCGGACGCGGCTTGGGCTTGGGCTGCGGCTTGGGGTTAACCAGTTTCTTGTCGCGCGGCGGGGTGGGGTCAAAAGCCACCCAGTCGCCGTCGAAGTTAACCTCCACCCAGGCGTGCGCCATAGTGCCCTTAACCTCTAACGTGCCCTTGGAGTAGTGCTCAGGGTAGAAACCCAGCACCACGCGGGCCGGGTAACCAGCCTGGCGGGCCATAAGCGCCATAGCCACGGCGTACTGCTCGTCATCACCCACCATGTAGTAGTTGGGTTCTAGCAGCTCATCGATGCGGGCGGTGCGGTGACCGGGGCGCGCCATCGAGTCTGAGCCGTCAGAGTAGTAGCCCTCATCATGGTATTTAGTGGCCATGGCGCGCACACGGGCCAGCGGGCTGTTAGCGTTACCCACAAACTCACGCAGACGCGTAGCCACCACAGCTGGCACATTAGTGTCTGTGCCATTTGCTACCTTCCCAAAGCTACGCTTAGATAGCTGCGCATCCGAATAGGTAGGTACAGTAACCACATTTACGCTGTAGCTGTCGCCTTTAACCAGGGTGCGGGTGCTAAGCAGGGCGCCCAGATTAGCTGAATAGAACAGATCCTGGGTCAGCCCCTGGCCTTTACGCGGGGTGAAGCTACGCACCTGTCCCCCACCTGGCAGCCAGTTACCCTGGTAATCAACCATAGTGAAAGTCAGGTTATGGGTTTTAGCGCCTTTAGGTAATACGCGCGTATCAACCTGGGCCCCAACCCGCTTAAAACCCTCACCGTTGTCTGACGTCCCAACTCGCATAACGTTTCCGTCATAGGCGTCCATTGTGGCGACACGGATACGCTCACCATTTTGCAGCCCCGAAACCGTAAACAAAGTGGTGTCTTTTTGAGTATCCACCCAGTAGTGCAGGCGCGTAAGCGGAGCCTGATACTCGGCAATATTCAGCGGCGGCGTCACATAGCTACGCAAAACCTCACGGTTATTAGCCCCCGTCACCTGCGGGCCCAGCACCGCCCCCGCAGCCATGGCACAAGCCAGCATCAGCAGCGTGCCCAGGCGGGCTCGACGGCGCAGCCGCCCCGCCCCCAAAGCGATCAGCCCGCGCTGGACCCCGGCCGTGACGCTTATTAACCGCCCAAGCCGCCCACGCCAGCGCCACTAGCACCCCCACCAGCGCACTATCGCGCCCATAGGGAGCCTCAAAACCACCAAATAGCGCCCCCAGGGCAAACATCAGCCCAGCCGGAAGCAGCGCCCACAACTGGCCGCGCTGGTGGCGCAACACAATCGAAGCACCCAAGCCAGCACACACCATGGCACTCAAATACGGCACCACCGTAATACCCGCATAGGCGTTAGCCGGCGGCGCCAAAGTCAGCAAGTCACGCCAACTAGTCACCGCCCCCAACACCAGGGTTTGCACCATCTGCAAAGACGGAAACACCTTAGCGCTAGCCAAATTCGGTAAAGCCAAAGCCCCACCCAACAGGTAGGCAATCACCAGGGCCAAAATAGTTTCCAGCCGCCGCAACCCCAACGCATAAGCGACGCCAGTAACCACCACAGCCAGCAAAGTGCCGCCCATGGCCGCAATATAGCCAGACCAGTCCCCAAACACCGCCCCATGGCTAACACTGGCAGCCAACATCAGCAGCGTAAAAGCAACCAGCCCCAGCCAGTTAAAAGCCCGACGTTTAGAACCAACCGTCTCAAGCCCATCAACACTCATAGCGCCGCCTTTCGCAATAATGCCGGAAGCTCACTAAGCGCCCCCAAGTGCAGCAAATCCATTGCCCCCAAACGGTTACGCCCCGCCCGCCCCGGGCTCACCCGCAACACATAAGAACGCGCCGACACCGGCAGACGCACCCAAGCACGCTCAATTAGCTCCAAATCAGCCCCTGAACCAGTAATCAACACCGCCACCGAGGCACCCGGACAAGCCGCCACCGCCTCCTTAGTCAACTCCGGCAAGTCAGCGGCGCGCCCATCCATCTCCACCAGGCTCAACGCATCCAAAGCCCGCTTAGGGTTAGGCAGCGCCGGCACCCCCGCCTGAGTCACCAAAGTAACCTCACGGCTAGCCTTAATCGTGGCCACAATCAGCGACGCCGCCGCCGAGACAGCCACCTCAAACTCAGCCTCACTAGCCCAAGATGCCGCCCGCGTATCCAACACCACCAACAGGTGAGCCCGACGCGTCTCCTCAAACTGACGCACCATCAACTTGCCGGTGTGAGCCGTAGACTTCCAGTGAATATTGCGCCGATCATCGCCGGGCACATACTCACGCAAAGTATGAAAAGACACATCCGAGCTAGACAAATCCCGGATCGTAGCACCCTCAATATCCTTAATGAAACCAATGGCTTCACTTTCCAAAGCCACCGTACGCGGATGCACATACAGCTCAATGCGCTGACTCCAGCGGCGCTCGCGGCGCACTAGGCCCAGCCCGTCACCGTTAACACTGCGCACTGGGCCGATTGGCACCAGGCCGCGTCGGGCGGTGGGGATAGCTAGAGGCTGGCTAATCATCTGGCCGGCGCGCAGGGAGGGCACCAGTACGTCAGCGGTGGATTTACCTACCGGTAGTTCCATCACGGCTTGCGGGTACGCCGGGTGCCGGCGTTGGTGGCTTGTAGCTCGCCGTAGGCGTTATCGCCCACCACCACTCGCTCGTTTTGCACATACAGGTTGATGTTGTGTTTACCCAATCCCAGGGCGCTTAGCGGGGATAGTAGGGCCAGTACGCCTAGTACCAGGCCGATCACCGCCAGCTCCACCCAATGCGTTAGCAGGGCTAGGCCTAGCGCGCTTAGCGCCACTGCGGTCACGCCCCACCACAGGGGGGTGAGCACCTGGGTGGCGCGGGTGCGCAGGCGTCGCCAGCTAGTGGGTTTTTGGCCCTTTGCGCCGGGGTTTAAGTCGACGCCGCCGCGTGGGGGCGTAGAGCTAGTTTTAGCGGTCATGGTTTAGCTGTGTGCGGTGGGCGCGGGGACAGAAGCCAGAATCTGCTCAATGACGCCTTCGGCGCTGGCGCCGGAGAACTGGGCGTCTACATCCAACACCAGGCGGTGAGCCCACACCACTGAGGCCAGCTCCCTGACGTCGTCGGGAATTACGTAGTTGCGCCCCTGAGCGGCAGCCCATACGCGCACCACGCGGGTCATGGCGATAGCGCCACGGGTAGAGACCCCCACGCGCACCTGCTGGTGTAGGCGGGTGGCTTCAGCTAGGGCCGCAATGTAGTCCAGTACGGCGCCGTCGACATAGTTAGTTCCGGCTACATCCGCCAGCTGGGTGACCACAGCGGAGGAAACCACAGCCGACAATTTAGCGGAGCGGTCGGGGTTAGCTGAGTCAGCCAACACCTGGGCCATAGCCCCACGCTCGGGGTAGCCCACGGAGGTTTTCATCAAGAAACGGTCCAGCTGGGCTTCGGGCAGCGGGTAGGTGCCGGCCTGCTCAATGGGGTTTTGGGTGGCGATAACCATGAAGGGGCGCCCGGTGGAGTGGGTTTTGCCATCCACGGTAATTTGCGACTCTTCCATGACCTCCAGCAGCGCCGACTGGGTTTTGGGGCTGGCACGGTTGATCTCATCAGCCAGCACGATAGAGGCAAATACCGGGCCCTTGTGGAATTCCCACTGGCCGCTGCGCTGATCGTAGATGGTCACCCCGGTGATGTCGCTGGGTAGCAGGTCAGGGGTGAACTGGATACGCGAGTGGGTGCCTTGGATAGTGGCCGCCAGGGCGCGGGCCAGGGCGGTTTTACCAGTGCCCGGGGCGTCTTCGAGCAGCAGGTGCCCCTCAGCCAGCATGGTGGTGACAGCCAGGCGAATTACCTGCTCTTTGCCCAGCAAGGCCTGCCCTACGTTAAGCACCATTTTGTTAAATAGATCAGCAAACTGGGCGGCGTTAGCCTGGGTGAGCGACATGGGTTATTCCTTTCAAAACTTTTCGCTGACGCTTATATACGGGGCAGTTTTAGGGCTGCAAAGCTGGTTTATTGGTGTGTGCCAGAATCGCATTGCAAGGCGGCGTTATCTTCGTTTTCTTCCGCCTGGGTAATGCTGGTAGCAACATACAGGGTTACTCCACCGTCAAAGGTGGTGTAGCGTTTTTCGTCTTTACCAGCAGCGGGGGCCATCGTGTAGGTTTTGCCCGCCCAGGTAATGGTGCACTTGGTGGTGGTGCCGTCCTTCCAGTCCCACAGCTTGACGCCGTAGCGGTAGCAGTTGGGGCTGGTGCTGCCGCAGCTGCCGTTTACTACCTGGGAGCGGTCCACAAAGCCCTGGTAGTTGTTGGCTGGCTTGGGTTCTGCCGCCGACGGCGCCGCTAGGCTTTGGCAGCGCGGTTCAGATTCGCGGGTGCCGGCCTCGCTGGTTACCTGCTTGGAACTGGTGCAGATTTTTACTTCTTTACCTGCTTCAACCCCGTTTTGGAATTCCACAGTGCCGCCGCCTGCCGGCGGCTCCTGCTTATTGGTGTAGGCACCTGCACCAGTGCTGATGTAAGCCGAGCTGGTGGCGGTGCGCCCATTGCCGTTAGCGGGGCCAACTTGGCAGCTGACCTTAGTGCCCTCAGGGCGAGTGCAGGCCAAAGTGGGCGAGATTGGGGCGCCAAAAGGCGTCACCTTACCGGCCACTACTCCTTCAGAGCACTTACCTGAAGAGTTACAGGCGCGCACATAAATAGTGGATTCTTTACCGTTAGTTAAGCCGTTACCTGTTTTATTGGCTACCGACTGCCAGGTGTTCTGATCGGTTGACCATTCCAGGTTCTGGGAATTTTTGTCACCGCTGGTAGCCGTGAAGTCTACAGAGTTATCGGCGCCAGTAGCCTTGGGGGCTGCAGACACTGAAGGAGCAGATACTTTACCCTCCAGCTTCATAGTGTATGAGACTTCCTCAGACGTGCCGCCGTGAGTTACCGCTCTGACTGAGAACTTCACGGTCCTGTCTACGCTTGTATCAATTTCATAGGGCTTACTTAACCCATAAATCACTATGGCACTAGAGGCCGTAGGGCTATCGGTGTAAGAAAGGAGGTAGTGGGTAATCGGCAGCCCACCAGTGTTGGCTGGCGGGTTCCACGACACCAGCACCCTGGTGGTGCCATCTGAACCCTGGCCCTGTTTAACTGCCGTCAAATTAGTGGGCGGGCCAGGCTTGCCATAGGGAGTCACCGGCTGGCTAGCAGCTGATTCCTGACTGGCACCTTGAGCATTAACCGCGCGCACAGTGGCCGTATAGGCCGTGCCGTTGGTTAGGCCCGTGAAGGTAGCCTTAGGTTCGGTTACGTTCTGGCTGAGCCCACCTGGGGAGAGCGTAATTACGTAACCGGTGATACGCGAGCCGGGCGAGTTAGACCTGTTCCACGTGAAACTAGCGCTGCCGTCACCAGCCTTACCAACGGGGGCTCCGGGCGCCGTCGGCACCACACTGACTTGCACACTGGCAGTATTAGAACGCGGGGACTGACCCACCGCGTTACGGGCCACCACATAGAAGGAGTGGGTAATTCCCGGGGTGCGGCCGGGCATAATGCAGCTGGTGACCACGCCACAGTCAAGCAGGTCGCCCTGCACTGTGTCGTGGACGGTGAAGTTATTGATGTCGGCGCCGTTAGAAGCCCCGGCGGTGAAGGAAACTGTCACTGCGTCGGAGCCGTTAGCGGTGGCCCTAACCCCGCTGGGGGCGTCAGGCAAGCCGCGTACACTCACCGCAATGGTGCCCGTAACTTCACGGTCGGCGTCGTTAGTTTTATCGCCCACTCGGTAGGAGATGTTGTAGGTGCCGTGCAGGCCATCTCGGGCGCTAATGGTCAGGGACGTGCCCGAGGCACTCACGCTAATACCGTCGCTGGAGCTAGGCGAGCCCACTAGGTGGATCGGGGTGTCAGTAAAGGGGTTAGTAGCGTAGTTAGCCACGTCAACCGTGGTGGATTTACCTGCATCCACACTCACCTGGGCTTGGCTTAGCTGCACCAGCGGCTCTTTAGCGCCGGTGACACTAACCGGAATTACCGCTTTAGTGCTGGCTCCCTTGGCGTCGCGCACAGTCAACGCCAAGTTAGCGCTGTTGCCGCGCTTAGCCCCCGTGCCGGTCTGCACCTTGAGGGTGTGACCATCAACGCTGGCTTGGATACCATTGGCGGCCCCCGAAACCGTGTAGGTCATGGAGGCGGGGTCGTCGCCGTCGGGGTCGCTAACCCAGCTGCTCATATCCGCGCTGACGCTTTGACCACCCACGGCCACCTCAATGGCGGTGGGGCGCACCTGCGGGGGACGGTTAGCAGCGCCCGGATCCACAATCAGCGGGATCGTGAGCGTGGCAGACAGGGCTTTATCGTCGCTGCCGTCAGTTACCGTAACCGTGATTGAGGAGGGCCCGGAATAGTCAGCTTTAGCCCCAAACTCCAAGGTGGCAGAGTCTTTAACTAGTGTTGAGCCATCCCAACCGGCGGAGGCGCTAGCCTGCCCATCTTTCGGCACACTTACGCTGCGACCGCTACGTACACGCACATAATTCTTTAGTGCGATAGCGGTTTTAGTGCCGGCTTTAACATGGATAGGAGTCTTAGACACATTCAGCTCAGGGTTAGTTACCTGGTTGCCAGGCACCCACACCACAGCTGAAGCAGACAGGGAGTCCTTGTCGGTAACCGTGTAGAGCACGTAACGCCCCTGCGTGGCCGGCTCAATTAGCAGGTCTTTACCCGAAACTTTCACGCCCGGGTCAGAGCTGGTGACGCGGTCAGATTCAATATCGCCGTCGGGGTCTTCATCATTATCAAGCACAGACACCTTCACGGTGCCCTGGGCGGCGCGAACCTGCTCAACACTGACCTCGTCGTCGCGCGCAATAGGCGCAACCAGGGCGGCGTCGGGCGAAACCACCACGGTGACCAAGCCAATTACCGGCTCAGAGTGGCCGTCGCTGACCCCGTATTGCAGTGAATAGGTACCGGCTTTTTCAGGGGCCTTGAACACTACCCGTGAATGCTCAGCGCTGACCTCAATTGAGTCGTCGCTGCTGCGTACATCGTCTGCCACTAGTGAAAGTGGATCCCCATCGGGGTCAAGGTCGTTAGACAGCACCGGGACCGATACTTTCACGCCTGGACGCACCCGCACCGAGTCAGAGATAGCCACCGGCTGCTGGTTAGTGCCAGCTACGGCGCTTACCCCCACCTTGACCTGGCCGTTAGCGCTGCGCCCTAGGCGGTCGGTGACGGTGTAGCTAAACACGTCCGTGCCGGCCGCGCCGTTGGCGGCGGTGTAGGTCAGGTATGTGCCGCTAACTTCAGCGCTACCCAAAGTGGGTGAGGTTGCCAGGCCCGTCAAGCTCACCGAGTCACCTTCAGCGTCAATGCCCTGCAGCGGGATAGGAATAGTTACCTTCTCCCCCGCCACGGCGCGTGCCTGCACATCTTGCGGGTGGGGGGCGGTGTCGTTTTCAGGATCAGAGCCCACCACCGTCAAGTTCACGGCGGCACTAGCTACGTTCCCGGAGGCGTCGCGCACCGTGTAAATGAGCTTGCCGGAGCCAGGCTGGTTAGCGGCACGGAAACGCACCACATTGTCAGAGACGAAAGCTTTACCCAGGTTGGCTGACACTGAGCTTTGCAGATCAGGCTGCACGGTGAGCTTAAGCCCGCCCGGGGAGCGGTCATTGTTTAGCACCGAGATGCTACCCACGTCACCAACGCGCACCACCAGGTTGTCGTCGTTTAGCTGCGGGGGTTTAGTCATGTCAGCTGCCGGGGTGGGCACAACCCGGATAGTGCCCTGGGTGGCGCCAGACTGGTTGACGGCGGTGTAAGTCAAGCTAGCCGGCTCACTTAGGCCACTGGGCGCCGTGATTTTCACGACCCGGTGCTCCAAAACTGCGGCCACCAGCGGGGAGCCGTCAGGGGTTTTAACTGACTGGACTGACAACACGCCCCCGGTGGGGTCAGTGTCGTTATCCAAGGCGGCCACCAAAGCCGAGCCACCCTCAGGCAGAGAGGTGACGTCATCTTGCACAATTGGCACAGATTTTTCTGCGCTCTTAATGGCATCAACCCTAATAAAGCCCGAGGCGGTCTTGGGGCCGTTAGAAACCTGATAGTTCAGGTAGTAGGTGCCTTCTGCAGTGGGGGTAAAGGTAAGCACCCCGGTAGGTAGGTCACTGGTTACCGACAAGCCGGCGGGAGCTTCATCCACCTGGGTTAAACGCAGGGTGCCGCCGTTAGGGTCAGAGTCGTTATCCATGGGGGTTAGCTGCGCGGATACACCCACCGGGGTGACCAGGTGGTCACCGTTAGTGATGGGGTCCAGGTTACCCGGGGCCTTAACGCTAACGTTCAGGCTGCCTTCGCCGTCAGCGCGCCCGTCAGAGAAGATAACTTTCAGGCTTACATCCCCGGGGGAAGTGCCGGTGTCTTTAATGGTGATAGTGCCGTCAGCGCGCCAATTGACGTTCATGGTGGACGGCGCCTGCACGCTCTTGATGTAGATCTGGTCCCCATCTGGGTCTAGCCAGTCGTTGGAGACGTTGATTTGCCCCTGCGCGCCGGTGGCCAGGCTTAGCACAGAGCGGTTGGTTTGCTTGGGGGCTTCGTTTACCGAGTCAGGGTGCACGGTTAGCTGCACGCTGGCTTGGGCGTTGGCGCGTCCGTCACTGAGCTCATAGTTGAAGGTGCTAGAGCCGGTGGCGCCGGCATCTACCCGCACCTGCAGGGCGGCGCCGTCACGCACCGGGGCCACATTCCCCCAGCTGGGCTGGCTGAGCGGGGCGGCGGTGAGCACATCGGCATCTTCATCAGTGTCGTTGTTGATTACCGGCAGGTAGGCGGTGCCACCTGCGCGCACGCCGTACTCGTCGTTATTGGCTTTGGGCGGGTGGTTTTCGTCCTTGTGTTCTTTGGGGGCGTTTTGGTCGCGCTGGTTGGAGTCGTCTTCCTCGTCCTCGTTTTCCAGCTTGGATTTGACCTCTTCCCAGCCCTTTACCTCAACCATGTCCTTATCAGGCAGCCACAGCCCACCGGTTTTGACGTCGTTGAGTACGATCACGTCGCGGTTGGTGCGAAACACTGCCTGGCTGGCCTGGTTCAATGTGGAAACTTTACGGGCCAGGTCATTTGGTGCCGGGGCAGTCACGCAGGAAGCTACCTTGCCCACTCCAGGCCGCATACACACAGCCTCGGTGTAGCACCGGGCGCGAGGGGGAACCCTGGGCGGTTTTGGCTTTAACGGTGGTGACTTTTTTGTCATCCAGGTTTACTCGCAGCAGCGCCCCCCGCGTGCCTACCAGCACGTCTTTAGCTTCCGGGCCGGCTTCTTGTAGCTGCAGGTCGGTGCCGTTTAGGTGGACGGCGTCTCCGCTGGGCAGTACCAGCGTGTTGTTTTTGGTGTCCAGCACCACTGCCTGCTTACCTACCGCGCTGACCTGCAATTTGGCGTTGTTGGCGAGTTTGGGCAGTTTAGTTTCGCTTACGTCTAGCTGCTCACCTGCGGGAGTGAGGGTCTTAATTTTGCCGGCTTTTAGGCTTACTACGTGGGCGACGCCGTCGCTACCGATACTTAGCACCGCGCCGGGCATGTCGGTCACCACCGGGGAGGCGGTGGCGGGGTTGAAACTGGCGGCCTGAGCGGCGTCAGCTAGCCACACTTTGCCGGTTTTAGCATCCGCATAGCCGATACGTGAGCCGCCCATCTGGATTTTGTCAGCGCCAGCGAATTTAATGGATTCTTTTCAGGGCTACGCGGGCGGGATCCACGCGGGTAAAGAGCCGCCATCAGTGTTAGCTACAAACACTGTGGCGCCGTTTTGGCGTACATCAAAGTTAGTGGAGTCGGTGCGTACGCGCCCGTCGAGGGCTTGGGCTTGGTAAGACAGGTGCCCAACCAGGCGCATGTCCTGGTTAGTTACCCACACGCCGCCGTCGTTGAGGTTTACTTCTTTGGAAACAATGCCCGGGTGGGCTACTGCCAGGGCCACCACGGAGGCAGTAGCTACGGCGGTGGCCGCACCGATTAGGTTGCGAAGTTTAATTCGGGCTCCCATGCCTGCACGTAAACGTGTACGGGCAGAGCTATCGGCGCCTTGGCGCTTGGAGCGCACCAACTTGGGCAGCTTCAATTTTTAACCTCACTGAAAATTTTGGAGCTGGCAGCCAGAGCTCGCGAGACTCTCACTGCCGGCCACTGTTCAGCCTGGTAGGGCCGGGGATTTGTAGGTTTATGTTGCCGCCAGCGCGCTTTGAGGGCACAAGCAGGGCAACAAACACCCTAGGTCTAGCCTTCACCCTAGCGCGATGGGGAGCCTTCCCCATAAAACCTAGGTATTTAGTTAGCAATCTATCAGGGCATTTTTGAGCTTTGTCACCTCCTTTAGGGGCAGCCTTCGCAGCCTTCAGCGCCCCCTAAGTGCAATCAGCGCACCTCTCAGCGCTACCTTCATTGCATCCCTCAACACACCCCTCAGCGCAGTCTCAATTTTGTCCACCAGATAAACTGGTGATTGCACAGCCGCTCAGATGTGTTAGCATCAAACCACTATGAGTGTTTGGACCGAATTCGAATTCCCCCAGCGCATGCGCGTATGTGGATCGATTCGTGCTCGAATGTGCAGCTGACACTGTTGTCCGCCATTCACTGACCATTCCTTCGCACTAAACCATATTCATTAGTCTCACCATAACTACAGGCATATCTGTAGCTACTCGAGTGCAGCTACCAGGCGCCGCAACCAGCGCAATGCACTTATGCGAAGGCACGGTCACAAACACGAAAGTTTCTATAGTGCCTTTCTCTAACGACATTTACGCCTGCCCCTGTACCCACGACCACGAGCCCACCTTGCTCTCCTTTGAGGTTATGCCTCCGCGCAAACCCTCCCTGGAGGCCCCCTTCTGGCAGACAGTGGATCAGCTGCTGCAAGTGCGCCCCGACTTCATGTCTGTCACCTACGGGGCTGGTGGCAAGGACCGCTCAAACGCCCGCGCCACCGTGCACCGCCTGGTGGCAGACACCCCCATCCAGCCCATCGCCCACCTGACCTGCGTGGGTAACTCCACCGCTGAAGTGGTTTCCACGGTTTATGACTACCTGGACTCTGGGGTGCGTACCTTCCTGGCTCTGCGTGGCGACCCCCCGGCAGGCGAAACCAGTTGGGAGCCCGGCCCTAACGGCGTCGCCAGTGCCACTGAGCTAATCCACCTGATCCGCACGGTTGAACAGCGCCGCTGCGACGCCCACCCCGGTGAGGCGCTGCGCTCAGCTTTTAAGCCCCTAACCATTGCGGTGGCCGCCTTCCCGGCTGGCAACCCGGCGGCTGGTACCACCCCCACCCAGGAGGTGGAGCGGCTGCTAGTTAAGCAGGCAGCCGGCGCTTCTTTCGCCATCACCCAGCTGTTTTGGAATGCAGAGGTGTACGCCTCCTTCGTGGAACGCGCCCGCCGCGCCGGCGTACACATCCCGATTGTTCCCCGGTATTTCTGCCGGCCACCGACCCGGCGCGTCTGCGCCGCGTCCAAGACCTAACCGGCATTGAGGTGCCCGAACAGCTGTTGTCCACTTTGGCCGGCTACCAGCACCAAGAACAACGTGACGCTTTCGGCGCGGCTTTTGGCTCCAAACTGATCCACTCGGTTTTGGAGGCGGGCGCCCCTGGCGTGCACCTATACACCTTCAACAAGGCCAAACCGGTACTAGACATTTTGTCTCTAATGGGTGTGGAGCCTACCGCGCACCACTCCCCGCTACTTGCGCGCTAAACCAGCGCCGTCGTCGTCAATCCGTAACCATCAACCATTAGCTACCCACTAGCGTGCGTCTACTTTCGTGCGCGCTAATCCAAGAAAATCAAGGAGAACACCCATGTCTGCTGCAACTACGCAGTTCCCCACCGCCACCATTTTGGCCTATCCGCGCATTGGCCGTCAGCGTCAGCTAAAGCGCGCCCTGGAGGCCTACTGGGCCGGGCGCAGCAGCGAGACTGAGCTGCTTGAAGCCGCCAGCAAGCTACGTCAGGAGAACCTGGCGCGCCTAGTTGAACTGGGTTTGGGCGCCTCTGACGCCTCCCTGGCTGACGCACCTTCTTTTTACGACCAGGTGCTAGACGCCACCGTTTTACTGGGTGCTATCCCCCCGCGTTTTGCCGGCCGTGAGGGTCTAGACCTCTACTTCGCCCTGGCCCGTGGGGATGAAAAGGTGGGCCCCGAGGAGATGACTAAGTGGTTTGACACTAACTACCACTACTTGGTCCCCGAGATCGGCCCTGACACTCCGCTGCGTTTTGCCGACGACGCCGTCACCCGTAAGTTCGTGCAGGCCCGTCAGTGGGGCTACGTGACCCGCCCGGTGCTGGTGGGCCCGCTGACCTACCTGGCACTAGCTAAGGCTGACCCGGCCACCCCCGACTTTGACCCGCTAAGCCGCCTTGATGAGGCTGTGGCCGCTTACGAGCAGGCCCTGGCCTCCCTGCACGAGGCTGGCGCCCCCTGGGTGCAGCTGGACGAGCCGGCCCTAACCTCCGACAACCTCTCGCACCCCCGCGCTGAGCTGGCCAAACTGGCTGTGGGCGTGTATGAGCGCCTAGCTAAAGCCACTAACCGCCCCCAGATCCTGGTGACCACCCCCTATGGGGACGCCTCCCAGGCTGTAGGCGCCCTAGCTAAGACCGGGGTGGAAGCTATCCACGTTGACACCCTGCGCGGCAGCCTACCTAAGGACGCCGACCTGTCTGGGGTGACCCTGGTGGTTGGGGCTGTGGACGGCCGCTACATTTGGCGCGCCGACCTGGCTGCTCTACGCCAGACCCTAACCGCCGCCCAAGCCCTGGGCGCCGCCAAGGTGACTGTGGCTACCTCCAACTCGCTCCAGCACGTGCCTCACGACACCGCCCTGGAAACCTGGGATGACCCCACGCTGAACGAAAACCTGCACGCCTGGCTGGCTTTCGCCGACCAGAAGGTGCAGGAAGTGGTCACCCTGGCACGCGGCCTAGATGAGGGTTGGGAGGCCATCGACGGTGAGGTAGCCGAGGCGACCCGCGTCCTAGAGCAGCGCGCTGCCGCCCCTGGCGTGGTACGCCCCGAGGTCCGCAGCCGCACCGCCGCCCTGACCGACACCGACCGCGCCCGTGAGCCCTACCTGGAGCGTGAAGCTGCCCAAGCCCAGCGCCTGCACCTGCCTCCGCTGCCCACCACCACTATTGGTTCTTTCCCGCAGACCACTGAGATTCGTAAGGCTCGCGCCGCCAACGCACGCGGCGAGCTTTCTGACGCCGACTACCAGGAGCGTATGCGTGAAGAAATCGCTGCGGTAATCAAGCTGCAGGAAGAGCTGGGCCTAGATGTGCTGGTGCACGGTGAGGCTGAGCGTAACGACATGGTGCAGTACTTCGCTGAGCTGCTTGATGGCTTCGCCGCCACCCGCAACGGCTGGGTGCAGTCCTATGGTTCGCGTTGCACCCGCCCCTCGATCCTGTGGGGTGACGTGTCGCGTCCGGCCGCCATGACTGTGGGCTGGACCAGCTACGCCCAGTCGCTAACCGACAAGCCGGTTAAGGGTATGCTCACCGGCCCAGTGACCATCATTGCCTGGTCTTTCCCGCGTAATGACCTGCCTCTGGGCGAAATTGCTGACCAGATTGGTTTGGCGCTGCGCGACGAGGTTAGCGACCTGGAAGCTGCCGGCATTGCCGCCATCCAGGTGGATGAGCCGGCTCTGCGTGAGCTGCTGCCCCTGGACGCTGAGCGCCACGCCGACTACCTGGGACTGGTCGGTGGGTTCCTTCCGCCTGGCCACCTCCTGCGTGCGCCCAGACACCCAGATTCACACGCACCTGTGCTACTCCGAGTTTGGCCAGATCATTGACGCTATCAAGGGCCTGGATGCGGATGTAACCTCCATTGAGGCGGCCCGCTCCAAGATGGAGGTTGTCCCCGAGCTGGCTGAGGCTGGTTTCGACCACGGCATTGGCCCTGGTGTGTGGGACATTCACGCCCCGCGCGTGCCCGGCGAGGAAGAGTTGGCGCAGCTGATCGGCCTAGCTGCCGACGCCGTACCGGTTTCTCGCCTGTGGGTTAACCCCGACTGTGGTCTAAAGACTCGTGGCTACGCCGAAACCAAGGCTTCGCTGGAAAACCTGGTGGCCGCTACCCGCCAGGTGCGCGCCGAACGCGAGCTGAACAACTGACGCCGCTAGGCTCAGCACTGGCAGCCCGACTCGCTGCCCTAAATGGCAGGCGAGCCCCCAGGGGCTGAAGACAACTAGCTAAACCAAGGCTTGGGGGTGGAACAGTGTTCCACCCCCAAGCTGTTTATTTCAGTTTAGTTATGCTTCTAGCTAGTTATGCGCGCGCCAAGCTTTGGGCTAGGGCACGCCGGTCAACTTTACCGATGCCCTTATAGGGCAGCGCATCAGCTAGCAGCACCTGCTTAGGGCATTGGGCGCCACTAAGCTTTTGCTCCAGATAGACACGGATTTGGGCCAAAATAGCACCTTCATCTACCCGGCCCAGGCCCGGCATTGAAGCGGGCACCACCACTGCGGTAACCACCTGCCCCCACTGCAAATCGGGTAAACCCACCACCGCGCATTCACTCACCAGCGGGTTTAAGGCCAGTAAGGCCTCAATCGGGCCAGGGTTCCACCTTAATGCCGCCGCTAATAATGACGTCATCTAGACGCCCAAGCACCTGTAGACGCCCATCTACAATATGGCCACGATCAGAGGTAATAAACCAGCGCCTGGCCGGCTCACCGGCGCCCGCATCAGAGCCGGCACCCGGCCCGCACCGGCCTCAGCGCCCGGGCCTGGTCGCACCAGCCTCAGTGCCTGCCCCGGCTGCCCCAGCCTCAGCGCTTTCGGCCGCGCTCGCAGTTTCACCCGCGTCGCTTGTTCCCCTCGCCCCGCACTGCGCCTGGGGGCGGCTAACAAAGCAGCGCCTAGTTCGCTCCTCATCACCCAGGTAGCCGGTGGCCAGCATCGGCCCAGACAACCAAATTGCCCCGGTGGCCTGATCTACATCCATACTCACCCCAGGCAGTGGCTGGCCGTCATAGACACACCCGCCACAAGTTTCGCTCATGCCATAGGTGGTAACCACCCTAATCCCGGCAGCTTTAGCCTGCTCCAACAGCTGTGCATCAGCTGCCGCTCCCCCAATCAGCACCGCATCTAGCCGCGCCAAGGCGCCGCGCAGCTGCTCATCATCCAAAGCCCGGCGCAACTGCGTGGGCACCAGCGAGGTATACACCGGGCAAGCCCTGCCAGAGTCGTCAGCAGCGAGCGCCCCCTCAGCCTCCCCGCCAGCGCCACCAGCGCAGGAACTAACGGCGTCGTCGTCAAAGGAAGAAGCGGCGTCGCAATCAGCAGCAGCTGCGCAGGCGGCGTCGATAACCTGCGCCACATGCTGGGGGTCAAAACCACCCTCCTTATAGGCGTTAAACACGTGCGTGCCGGCCACCGCCGCCCGCACCAAAACCTGCACCCCAGCGGCATGATAGGCGGGCAAAGCCAGCACCCAGATTCCCGGCCCACCCAGGCGTTTATGGGTGGCCCGTGCCGACGCTACCAGCGCATCCATCGACACCCCCACCAGCTTGCCAGTGCCGGTAGTTGAGCCGACGTACGCAGCACCATATCCACCCCCACACTGCGGCCACTAGCCCGGGCCGGGATCCGCCGCGCCAAATTCGCGGCCACCTCCCGCGTATCCTCATGGGGTGCGATAGGCACAATAATTTCGCGGCTAGGGCGCAAATACTGTTTCGCCAGCGAACGGGCCTGGGCGTGGGCCACGTCAGCAGCGCTCAAACTACTGCGGCTGACCAGCCCTGGAGCGGAGGTTTGCGGCTTACGTAAATGCCCGCCCCGGCCGACGACGTCGGAAGCGTCCGCAGACATGCGCCTAGCTAGCAGCTGGGCGAACTCCTCAATTTGCGCTGCACTCTGGGTGCGCTGGATGCGAAAAAGGCTCACGCTTTCAATGGTATGACTACCAAGTCACAAAAATATGGTTAAGCTGCACTTATGCGGCTTTTCCTAATGGTATTCGTGATCGCCTTGGCGCTGTATGCCCTCATTGACTGTGTACGCACACCCGAGGAGGACATGCCTGCGCGTATGCCTAAACACCTGTGGATTACGCTGATTTTAATGTTCTCCACCATCATGCTTGGCCCCCTGGCCTGGATCATTACCTCCCGGGTAAGCGCCGCTGAGAAACGCGGCGGGCAGCTCAGTGGCGGGCTTTGGTCTGCGGAAAAAGGCGTAGATCTGCATCTGTCGCGCCACGCTTCCACCCCGGCTGCTCCCGACGACGACCCTGAGTTCCTGCGTAAATTAGATGAGCAGGTGCAAGCCGAAAAACGCCGTCGCCAACGCGAGCAGCTCCAACAAAACCGCTCCCAGCGCCCCCAGGCCAGCCCCAATCAGGCGGGCCGCGAACAGGCCGGCCAATCCACTAAGAACCCCGCAGAGCCCACTAGCGGCCCCCAGCCTAGCAAGCCCAAGGAGCCCGGCAGCGCCGCCCCAAGCAGCCGCGAAAAAGAGAACGAGCACCCCGAAAACTAAGGCCAGCTACTGAAACTAGGGCCAGTTACTGGTGTCCACCTCACGGTTGTAGGCACGCGCATGCAGAAACCAATCCCCCGGCAGCCAGCTACGACCCACCAACTGGGGATGCTCAGGCAAAAACAAAGCCGCCCAAATAACCATAACTAGCTCAGCCCACTGCCCACGCACCTTCAAACGCACGTTGCCCTGCTCATTGGTGGCCGCCAGCATCACTTCACCCACACCAGTTACCTGGCACTCGCGGATCTGCTGGTAACCAATGAACATCACGCCGTCAGGCGTGCCCAGGTAGATGCCGTGGGTGGATACGCTCAGGCGGGCGTTGGCCAGGTGGCGCCATTTCAACCGCGTCACGCTCGGCGCGGCGTTTGCGGCGAGAATTAACTACCGCCTGTCCCCCAAAGAAGGCCGCCATCAGCGCCAACCCGGCAGCCCCGCCAGCTAAAAAGAAGCCGCGCATAGGCTGATAGTTGCTGTTGTCACCGCGTTTAAAAGCCAGGATTTCCCCGTCGCAAGAACCCAGAATCACTTCGCCGCTGTGAGTGGGGCGAATCGGGTCAACTACTGGAGAGACCGGGTTGGGTTTAAAACCTGCCCGCACAGCGGTGAGCACCTGCGCGGTATTCCACCAAACATAGTCTTGGCCGGTCCAGGGGCGTTGGGGTTGGGGGCGCGGCTGCAGGGTGCGGCTAGTAGCTGGCACTAACTCGCCGGAAGCCACTGCGCCGTGTCTGGGCTCGGTTGAGTCACCGTGCGCGGCTGAGCCACTGGGCTCGCTCGCCCCAGCTGGCTGCGACGGCGTCGTAGCCCCCTGATCTTGCGGCTGCGGATGCGGCGCCGATTGGCTCACGCACGCCCCTCGCCGTCGCCAATTTTCAGCCCGGCCACGCCGCTGCCAGGCACCATATCTTCAGCTTCACGCAGCAGCGCATTAGCCGGCTCAGTGTAGGCCAAGCCCACCAGGGTGTTGTCTTCAAAAGTTAAAGAGGTCAGGGACGCTAAAGAGCATTGGCGTCGGCGCGGATCGTGGGCCAGGGGGCGCCCATGCAGGTACAGGCTCAGTGACCAGATCGGTAGCTGGTGTGAAACCAGTAGGGCCTCATGGCCGCGCGCCTGCACCAGGGCGCTACGCACGGCGGCACTCATACGCGCCACCAGCTGGGTGTAGGGCTCGCCCCAGGAGGGGCGTAGCGGGTTGATGTAGTAAGCCCAGTGTTCGGGGTGGGCTAGCACCCAACGGTTACGGTTTACGGCAACGCCCTCAAAGTGGTTTTCGGCCTCAAGTAGGCGCGCGTCAGTGCCGGCGTTAATGCCAAAAGCGGCGGCGGTGGGGGCTCCTGATTCCACGGCCCGCTCTAGGGGTGAAGTGGTTACCACGGTGATGTCTTTGCCGGTTTCCACTAGGTAATCTGCCACCATCTGGGCCATGGCATGGCCGCGAGGGGTTAGGTGGTAGCCGGGCATACGCCCATAAAGGACGCCCTGGGGGTTATCTACCTCGCCATGACGCATGACGTGAATTGTTGTGCGCACCATAGCGGCAATTCTATGCCAGGGTCAGAGCCTCAGCACGTTTTAGCGTGTTGAGTCTGCGTCGGTAGTGATCTTTTCCAGCAGCTCAGTTAGTGTGGCCAGCTCACTGGGGGTGAAACGGTCGATTAGGTGGCGGCGCACCCCGTCGAGGTGGATAGGCGCAGTTTGAGCCAAAAACTCGTAGCCAGCCTGGGTTAGGTGGGCGTAGACGCCGCGTCGGTCGTTGGGGCATGAGGAGCGCAATACGTAGCCGGCGCGTTCTAGCCGCCCTACCGTGTGGGTTAGGCGTGAGCGCGAGTAGGAGACTTGGTCAGCCAGTTGGCTCATGCGTACGCGCCCGGCTTCGCTTTCAAATAGGCGTACCAGGATCTCATACTCATACATGGAGATGGCGGCGGCCTCGTCTAGCTCGTGGTTTAGGCGCGCCGACACCAGTGTGCTGGCCCCTAAAAAGCTCTCCAGGCCCGCATTTGCGACTCGGTTAGTAGGCGCTTGTCACCCTGGCCGCAGCTGCTGGCATTGCTTGCTTCTTGCCCGCACCCGGCAGATGCGACTTCTTGTCCACAGCCGCTAGCTGGCTCGCTCACTGCCTTGGTGGCTTCTTGCCCACAGCCGACGACGGCGCCCGCAGCAGTCGTTTTAGGTGCAGCTCCCTGCCCACAGCCGCCTGCAACACTAGAGCTAGCGGAAGCGACGACGTCGTCGCCCATACCCATTGCACCCGAGATTGCACCAGTGCCGCAGCTGGAGGCCATGTTTAAAGCTCTCATTTCTTACTAGATTGTGCGGCCCAAGCAGCCAGCAAAACAAAGTAGTTCAATAATAAAGTAAATCGTGGTGTGAAGGTAGTTATTTAAATAAACGAAATGGCTGCCACCCTAGGGATAGCAGCCATCCAAGCACTCACGTGCCAGGCGTCACTTCTTGTTACGACGCTGGTGGCGAGTCTTACGAAGCAGCTTACGGTGCTTCTTCTTGGACATGCGCTTACGGCGCTTCTTAATAACAGATCCCATATGAGAACCTCACAGTCTTGCTAAGCGTGCCCAACGGCACCATGATCGGTTGCGGCCGGGCACACCGGCCACATACGTGACCAAATGAGTTTAACGCGTCTCAGGAGCCAAATGCAGCCGCGTCGCCGTGGCTCCAATCACCTAAGCCACTGGCCATGAACTCCTGGACAGCCGCCACGGGCACCCGGTAAGAACGTCCCACACGCATTGCGGGGAGCTCACCCGAGTGCACCAGGCGATACACGGTCATCTTGGACACCCGCATCATGGAGGCTACTTCCGCCACAGTCATGAAGGCGGGAGTCTGAGGCTGTGCCATCGCGCTGATTCCTGTCCTTGGGTTGGGCCCGCATTGGCGGGATCGATGTAACTATACCGGTTTAAGCTGGCAAATACAGCCGTTTTGAATCTCGTTTTAACTACAGTGACGGCGCCTATCAGCCAAATTGGAAACCTCCGCATAAATTAGGGCCAACTACCCAGATGCCAACTGGGCTAAGGTAAGTAAAGAAAGATACGTGTGGGTACCTACCGGCAGACCTGGCAAACTACCAAGCGCCCTGCTGCTAGCCCCCATGCTCCCTGCAAAACGTAAGGTGACCTTTTGTTTTCGCGTGCTGTGCGGGCGTTTACCGATATACGTACCTGGCTGGAGCGAGTTGGACGTCACTCCAGCGCCCGCCTAGCCACATGCCTATTCGCCGCAATTATCGTCATTATCACAGGCCTACTTGAGCTGCCTATTGCCACCGCCAGCGGCGAGCGTGCCCCCTTCGTTGACGCCCTATTCACTGCCACCAGCGCAGTTTGTGTAACCGGCCTAACCACTGTGGACACCGCCACCTACTGGTCTACTTTCGGCCAGGCCTGCATTATTTTGGCCACCGCCGTGGGCGGGCTGGGGGTTATGACCATCGCCTCACTGCTGTCCCTGGCAGTTTCGCGCCACGTGGGCCTGTTCCAGCGAATGCTTACCGCCGATGAGCACCAGTCCCGTTTAGGCGACGTCGGCTCACTGCTGCGCGCGGTAATTATCGCCTCCCTGGCGGTTGAGGCCACCCTAGCTCTAGTGCTGTTCCCGCGCTTTTTAACGCTAGGCTACCCGCTGCTTAAAAGCGCTTGGTATGCCTTCTTTCATGGCCTTATCCATCTTCAATAATGCGGGCTTCGTGATTATGCCCGATGGCCTAGCACCCCACGCTAGCGACTGGTGGATGTGTTTACCTATCGCCGTAGGTACTTTTGTGGGGGCCATTGGTTTCCCAGTGATTTTGGATGTGCATCGTAACTGGCGTATGCCACGCAAGCTGTCTTTGCACTCCAAAATGACCATTTCCACCTACGTAATTATTTCGGTAATTAGCGCCATCTCTATCACCGCTTTTGAGTGGACCAACCCCTTCACCTACGGCCAGCTAGACACCAGCGGCAAGGTTCTTTCCGCCATCGTCAACTCCGTAAACGCCCGCTCTAGCGGCCTAGCCACCATTCCCACCTCGCTGATGCGCGAAACCACCTGGTTGCTGCAAGACATCCTAATGTTTATTGGGGGTGGCTCAGCCTCCACCGCTGGCGGCATTAAAGTCACCACCCTGGCTGTGCTGGTGCTGGCGATCGTGGCCGAAGCGCGCGGCGACAGCGACATTGAAGTGTTTGGTAGGCGTCTACCCACCTCCACTGTGCGCGTCTCGGTGGCCGTGGCCTTCGTGGGCGCCTCCATCGTGCTGGTAGCTACCCTAATGCTGCTGTGGCTAACCAACCTCTCCCTTGACACTGTCTTATTTGAAGTGATCAGCGCTTTCGCCACCGTGGGCCTGTCTACCGGCATCACGCCGCTACTGCCACTTGAAGCCAAGTATGTAGTGGTGGTGCTTATGTTTGTGGGACGTACCGGCACCATGACCGCCGCCAGCGCCCTAGCCATGCGTGATCGACGCCGCGTCATCCGCTTCCCTGAAGAGCGCCCCATGATCGGCTAGCGCCCCAAAAAACGACGACGCCGCCGCTCCCCTGCAGCGCCCAGCCGCTCTGGCCGCCCCGCGCCGTCGCCACCACCCGCCCCGCGCCGTCGCCGCTAGCGCCGCCCAGACCAAACAAGACAAAATCACAGCAAGACTTAAACTAGAACCATGCCCCAGGTGAACCATCAAGACTCCACACTCGTAATCGGCCTTGGCCGCTTCGGCACCGCCGTCGCCGCCACCCTTGACCGTCTAGGGCGCGAAGTGTTGGCAGTTGAGCACAACCCCAACACCGTACGCCAATGGTCCGGACGCATCCCCCTAATTGAAGCTGACGCCACCGACATGGAAGCCCTAGAACAGCTAGGCGCCACCGAATTTGGCACCGCCGTAGTGGGGGTGGCCTCCTCCCTGGAAGCCTCCGTGCTAATCACCTCCAACCTGGTAGAGCTAGGCATCGGCCAAATCTGGGCCAAAGCCATCAGCGCTACGCACGGGCGCATTTTGCACCGCATCGGCGCCAATCACGTGGTCTACCCCGAATACGACGCCGGCCAACGCGCCGCCCACCTAGTGTCCGGACGCATGTTGGACTACATCGAAATGGAAAAGAACGGCTTTTCCATTATCAAAATGCGTCCGCCGCACGAATTACACGGCTTCACTATCGGCCAGTCCAAGGTGCGCTCGCGCTATGGGGTAACCATCATTGGTTTGATGAGCCCAGGTGAGCATTTTGAGTACGCCACCCCACAAACCATGGTGGGCGCTGAGGATATTTTGGTGGTAGGTGGCGACGCTAACCTACTAGAGCACTTCGCTAACCGCCCCTGAACAGGGATTTTCAGGCCACTAGCAAGCGCAAACGCATTGTCTGCGCCCGCGCAGTCACCTGCACGGGCGTGCGCTGTTGCATTTACAAAGTGCCCACATTGCCGTCTTTTCCCCGTCTTTACAGCCCAGCGAGCAAAATTCTGAACTGTGATCCACAGATCACTAGCTGCACAATGGGGTTTGGAGTTTGCATGAGCACGGTTGCAATTCTCGGGGCAGGCATTATGGCGTCGGCGCTAACCTTCCCGGTGACTGACAATAGACACCAGGTGAATCTGGTAGGCACCCACCTAGACCGAGACATTATTGACTCTATTCAGCGCACCGGCATCCACCCGGAGCTGGGGCTGAAAATGCCTGAGAATGTAACCGCCTTCCAGCTAGAAGAGGCTGAAGCCGCTTTTGCCAACGCAGATGTGGCCATGAGCGGCGTTAACTCTTTCGGGGTTGACTGGGCTGGGGCGCACCTGGCCACGCTACTAAAGCCGGGCATGAAGGTTCTGTCCATCACCAAGGGTATGCAGGCCACTGAGGACGGCACGCTGACCATGTTCCCTGATGTATTGCGCGCAGCCGTTGGTGAGCCCCTAGCCAGCCAGGTGACCTGGTCGGCAATTGTGGGCCCCTCGATCGCCGGTGAGCTGGCGGTAGGCCACGACACCTGCGTGGTGTTCTGTGGTGAGGACCAGGCCAGCCTGGATGAACTGCAGCAAATGTGGGCCACCGACTACTACCACATCTGGACTTCCACGGACTTCATTGGTCACGAGGTAGGCGCTGCCACCAAGAACATTTATGCTTTCGCCGCCGGTTTCGCTGACGGCCTGTTAGCCAAGGCTGGTAAGGAAAACGACCGCTACCGCATGTACAACTACGGGGCCGCCATCTTCGCCCAGGGGCAAACTGAGCTCACCCAGTTCATTGAGTTGCTGGGCGGCGACGTAACCACCGCTAAGGGCCTAGGCGGCGTCGGCGACATGTTCGTCACCTCTATGGGCGGACGCAATGTGCGCGCAGGCAAGTTCGTGGGCCAGGGTATCCCCTTCTCTGAGGTGCGCGACACCCACATGAAGGGCGTAACCATGGAGGGTGTGGCCGCCATTCGCGTGATTGGTGGGGCCCTGGCGCCGCTGACAGAGCGTGGGGTTATCAGTGAAGATGACTTCCCGCTGCTGCGTGCGCTACACGCCATCATTGTCGACGACGCCCCGCTAGAGATCCCCTGGGACAAGTTCTTTGGTGGTCACCACTAAAGAACGCGGGGGTCTAACCAAAAATTTTGGTGGCCGCCACTTAGTTGGCGGCCACCGCCAAAACCGGCACAGCCGCCGCAATCAGCGCAAGCTGCGCCCCGCATGATCGGCGCAAACCACACAATCTACACACTTACCGCATTTAACTAGTTAACTTTCGAAGGAGAAAAGTCAATGACTGATTTAGCGGCCCTCTTGGATGAGGCACTCAAAGACGCCACCGACACCAAGGCCGTAGCTTTCGGGCGCGGCGCCGTGCACCGCACCGGTGAAGTATTCGCCTCCACTTTCCCCGGCAAACGCGCCGTGGTGGTGGGCGATGACAACACCTTCAACGCAGTAGGTGCCACCACCACCGCCGGCGAGCCGGTAGCAGCTGGCCCCGCCGTCGTCGACTCCCTAAAGCAAGCAGGGCGTGGAGCTGGAAGAAAACATTATTTTCCCCGGCACCCCCACCCTCTACGGCGGCTACGACAATGTGGAAATTATCCGCGAAAAGCTACGCGGCCTAGACGCTATTGCCGTTGTAGTGGGCTCGGGCGTGCTCAACGACCTAACCAAGCTAGCCAGTGGCGAGCTGGGGCGCCCCTACATGGTGGTATGCACCGCTGCCTCCATGGATGGCTACGCCTCCTTTGGTGCCTCCATCTCTAAGGATGGCTTCAAGATCACCCGCAACTGCCCCGCCCCGGCCGCCGTCGTAGCGGACCTGGACATTATGGCTGCCGCCCCCAAGCGCCTAGTGGCCACCGGCGTGGGCGACCTGATCGAGAAAGATCCCCGCCGGTGAGGACTGGATCATTGCCGACATGCTCGGTGTAGAAGCCATCAACCACCAGGTGTGGCCGCTAGTGCAGGGGCCGCTGCGTGAAGCTATCAGCCAGCCCGCCCAGCTGCGTGCCGGCGACGCCGACGCCACCGCCGGTCTGGCCGCCGGGCTGCTAATGAGTGGCCTAGCCATGCAGGCCGCCCAGTCCTCCCGCCCGCCTCGGGCGCCGGACACCAGTTCTCGCACCTGTGGGAAATGGAAGGTCACGGCCTGGACTGGGAGCCGCCGCTGACCCACGGTTTCAAGGTGGGTCTGGGCACGGTAGCCATCTGCGCCCTGTACGACGTCGCCCTGCGTAAAGACATCAGCGACCTCGACGTCGAAGCCCGCATTGCCGCCTGGCCCAGCCCGTGAAGGTATGGAAGCCCACGTGCGTCAGTGGAACCAAAGCGCCCCCAGCGGCCTGCTTGAGGCCGCCGTGGTGCAGACCGACGCCAAGTATCTGACCCCCGAGCAGCTGCGCGAGCGCATCCACACCCTGCAAAAGCTGTGGCCACAAATCAAAGAAACCTCAGCCAAACAGCTGCTTAGCGCTGAGGAAATCGCTGATGTACTCAAGACTGTAGGCGGCATCTACCACCCGGCCCAGATTGGTATCAGCCTGGAAAAGATGCGTGAAACCTACACCCGCGCCCAGATGATCCGCACCCGCTACACCATTTTGGATGTGCTGTGGGAGCTGGGCATTTTGGATGAGTGCGTAGACGAACTCTTTGCCCCTGGTGGGTACTGGGCTAGCGCACCGGTACCCACCGACCGCGTCAGCGGTGCTGAAAACTGAAAACGCAAGCCCCTAACACAAGGAAGTAACATGGAAGAGACTTACGTTCTAGGTATTGACTTTGGCACGCTATCTGGGCGTGCGGCGATTGTGCGCGTGGCTGACGGTTTAGAAAAGGCCGCTGCTGTCTACGAGTACCCCAACGCCGTCATGGACGACGTACTGAGCGTAGCTGACGGCCAGAAGCTGCCGGCTGACTTTGCCCTGCAAAACCCGCGCGACTACATTGAGGTGCTAAAGCACGCCGTACCTGAGGCTATCGCCAAGTCCATGGTGGACCCGGCCCAGATCAAGGGTATTGGTATTGACTTCACCTCAGCCACGGTAATTGCCGCTAAAGGAGGACGGCACCCCGCTGTGTGACCTGGCTAAGTTCAACAACAACCCGCACGCCTACGTCAAGCTGTGGAAGCACCACGGCGCCCAGGAGCAGGCTGACCGTATTGTGTCCCTGGCTAAGGAGCGTGGTGAGTCTTGGCTGGCCCGCTATGGTGGCATCTTGTCTGCAGAGATGCTGCTGCCCAAGGTGCTAGAAACCTATGAGAAGGCCCCCGAGGTTTATGCAGACACTGACGTGTTTGTGGACGCTTTGGACTGGATCGTGTGGCGTATGACCGGCAACCTGGTTTACTCCGCTGGCGACTCTGGTTACAAGCGTAACTTCCAGGACGGCGCCTACCCCTCCGAGGAGTTCTTGGAGCTGCTCTCGCCTGGTTTTGGCAAGGTATTTAGCGAAAAGATGCCCGGGCAGGTGCTGGCGCTAGGTGCTGAGGCCGGTAAGCTTACCGCCCACGCCGCCGCCTGGATGGGCTTGGAGCCTGGCATTAGCGTGGCTACCGGTAACATTGACGCCCACGTAACCGCTGCGGCTGTGCAGGCTGTGGAGCCGGGGCAGCTAACCGCTATTTTGGGTACTTCTGCTTGCTACATCGTCTCTGGGCCGCAGTTCCGTGAGGTTCCGGGTATGTTCGGGTGTGTCGACGGCGGCGTGGTGGATGGGCTGTGGGGCTTTGAGGCCGGCCAGTCCAGCATGGGTGACGTGTTTGCCTGGTACCTGGACAACGCCCTGCCCCACTCCTACGTGGTTGCCGCCGAAAAGGCCGGCATCAGCATCTTTGAGTTGCTGGCCGAAAAGGCCCGCGCCCAGGAGATTGGTGAGCACGGCCTGGTGGCTCTGGACTGGTTCAGCGGTAACCGCTCGATCCTGGTTGACTCTGAGCTTTCTGGCGCCATTTTGGGTATCACCATGACCACCAAGCCTGAGGACATTTACCGGGCTCTGGTGGAGGCCACCTGCTTCGGGGCCCGCACTATTATCGAGTCTTTCACCAACGCCGGGCGTCAAGATTGATGAGATTGTAGCTAGCGGTGGCCTGATCAAGGACCCGTTCTTCATGCAGACCCTGGCTGACATCACCTGCGTGCCGCTGAGCGTGGCCACCACCAAGCAGGGTGGAGCGCTAGGCGCTGCTGCTCACGGGGCGGTAGCTGCCGGCTTCTACCCCAGCATTAAGGAGGCCTCACTGGCCATGGGTGGCAAGGTTTCGGCCGCCTACGTGCCCAACTATGACCGCACCGCCCGCTACGACGAGCTCTTCAACGAGTACCGTCAGCTGCACGACTACTTCGGTCGCGGCGAAAACGAGGTTATGCACCGTCTCAAGGACATTCGTCGCCGCGCGGTTGAACGCAAGCGCGCCGCTGCTAAGAAGCCGCAGGAATGAAACTTGCAGATTTAAGCCAGTCCCAGCGCGCTCAGGTAGAGCGCACCAAGCAGGTAGTAGCCGAGCTACACGCGCTACTACCTGCCTGGGAGCTGGTGGTTTGGACCGCCGGTAACGTATCTGAACGTGTGCCGGGCACAGACCTGTTTGTGATTAAGGCTTCCGGTGTGCCCTATGAGGGTATGGAGGCTGCCCACATGGTGGTGTGTGACCTGCAAGGACAGATACTTGACGACGACGATAGCGGGCTTGCTCCTTCCTCGGATACGGCAGCTCACGCCTACGTCTACCGGCACATGCCTGAAGTTGGCGGGGTGGTGCACACCCATTCCTCCTACGCCACAGCTTGGGCGGCAATTGGTGAACCTATCCCCTGTTGCCTGACCATGATGGCTGATGAGTTTGGTGGTGACATTCCACTGGGCCCGCTAGCGATTATCGGCGACGATTCGATCGGGCGCGGAATTGTTGAAACCTTACGCAACTGCCATTCACCGGCGGTGTTGATGGCCAACCACGGTCCCCTTCACCGTAGGTAAGGATGGACGTAGCGCCGTAAAAGCTGCAGTAATGTGCGAAGAGGTAGCCCGCACTGCTTATCTAGCACGTACGCTAGGTGAAAGTTAAGCGGATACCTGATGACATGATCAAGCGGCTTAATGATCGCTACCAGAACGTCTACGGACAACATTAATACAGTCATATAGTCAAAACTATGACTAGTGAGTCTGCCTAGCTAGTGTGACTAGTGAGTCCACCTAGTTCATATGACCACCGAACACGGCTAGTTAGTCTGACTAGTGAACATGACTAGCGTTGGGGCCGCGTATACCGAACGGCATACGCGGCCCCACGTTTTATTGGGCGTCGTTTTTTAACTCAGCTTTGACTAGCCAGCCTCGCCTGGCGTAGCCCCAGCAAACTTGGCGCAGCTTAATGCGCCGCTGCCAGTTTTGGCTGGCGCAGCTTTGGTGCGCGACTTGGTTTAGTTCTCGGCCCAGTAGGCGTGTAGAGCGCGAGCCAGGTAGGGGCCGTCCTCAACACCGCACATCTCACGGGCAGAGTGCATGGACAACAGCGCAATACCTACGTCAACAGTGGTGATGCCTAGACGCGAGGCAGTGATCGGACCAATGGTGGTGCCGCAAGGCACGGAGTTGTTGGAAACGAAATCCTGCGTGGGTACACCCGCCGCCCTGCAAGCACGCTTCCAGATAGCCCCGCCTACCGCATCAGTGGCGTAGCGCTGCCGGGCGTTAATCTTCAGCAGCGGTCCGTGGTTGATAAGCGGACGCACCTGGGGGTCATGCAGCTGACCATAGTTGGGGTGAACGCTGTGTCCGGCGTCGGCGCTAATGCAGCTAGAGCGAGCCAGCAGAGCCCGCTCACCGTCACCCACGAAAGCCCATAACCGCAGCCAGGCCATGCAAAACATCCTGCAGGAAGGGACCGCCCGCACCCGAGCGGGTGCCACTACCCACCTCTTCATGGTCAAAGGCCACAAACACCGCAGCGTCAGTTTCTGTACCAGCCAGGTTTTCCAGGGCAACCAGGCCGGCGTGAACACTAGAGAGGTTGTCTAGGCGCGAGCTGGCCAAGAACTCCTGGTGCAAACCAAAGACACTGGGGGGCTGCACCAAAGTAGGTGAACACATCGTGGAAAGCTAGCTGATCAGGGCTGATGCCAGCCTGCTCACACAGGTAGTTTTCAATGTCGTGGCAGCTTACCGCCTCGCCAGCCAGAGCGGTTAGCGGCAGCATGTGAGCCTGACGGTCTAGGTGCAGGTTTTCATGCGCACTACGGTCCAGGTGGGGAGCCACCTGCGCGGTGCGGGCAATGGGGCCAGTACGCACCAGGTGGACGGCGCCGTCGTAGGTGGTCAGACGTCCTGCCAAACCAACTTCACGGTCTAGCCAGGAGTTTTCTAGGGCACCACCATAAATTTCGGCGTTGATCATTTCCCAGCCCTCGCGCACAATCGCACCCTGGGGCTTGAGCTTGAGCGCCGGAGAGTCAGTGTGGGCACCCACAATCCTGAAGCCAGTGCGCTCGCTAGGGGCGCTAGGCAGGCACCAGGCCGCAATGGCGCCGTCGCGAATCACATATCCGCGCGCCGGAATGGAACTATCCCAAGCCACAGTCTCATCTACAGCCTTAAACCCGCGCTTTTCCAGGCGGGCGGCCACAGCCTGGGCGGCGTGGTAGCTGGTGGGAGAATCAACAACAAACTGACTGATTGCCTGCGTATAGTCAGGCACCTCAAATCCACTCATAGTTCAATTGTTGCACTTTGAGCCAAGCTACCCAAGGCAAGCTTAAAAACTCCAGGGGCCGCACTCAGTGAGCGCGACCCCTGGAAACCGCCGTTTAGATAAGGCGGCTAAGACCCTAGCGATAAACCTTAGCGACCGCCGGCCTTAACCACACCAGAAAGCGGGATGCGGTTGAGGACAGGCGAGTTGTTGGCGTTAGTGATGGCGTTCTGGCTACCGATTTCCCTCATGGTAACCACTGCACCCATAACGATTGGTAAGGAGGTTAGCGGGGTGTTGTTGGAGTGTACGTGCAGCACCGCAGCGAAGTGGGCGTTAGTCTTGGCACGTAGATCGTTCTTCTCATAGCGCCAGGTGCCCGAGAAAGTGGATACATAAGGCGTCCAGTTGCTGATATCCGCGCCCAGCTTGGCCTGAACCGCCTTGGCATGTTCGTTAAAGCGCGAGTCAGCCAGCAGCCCAGCCAGGGTCTTAGCCTCCGGCTTAGACCAGGAAGCAAAGTTCAGCGAGGTGGTGGGCCAGTTAATGCCATCGGTATTGCCGGTAACCGGCTGCCAGTCGACATTGGAGTATTCCGCAGTGTTAATCCAGAACACCTGGTACAGACCAGTTAGGTTGGCCGGCGTACCAGCATTGGGGCTAGCCAGACCAGTGTCCTTAGTGGGGTAAGTGGAGCCGTCAACGTTAGGCCAACCAACCGGAGAGAATTCTTCATTACCATCGGAGCCATTGTTATAGAACCCGAAGTAATAGGTCTGATCAGCATTGATGCGCGCGTCACGTTCCCGTCGAGGGTCGTAGCCATTAGGGATGTTGGCTGGAGCGCCCTGGTTCCAGCTATAACCGGAATATACCGGGTTTAGCTGAGAGGTATTGACGGCTGCGGCGCTAGCGCACACCGCAATTGCTGGGGCAGCCCATACTGCTCCACGCAGCACCTGCCGACGTTCTACACCGCTAGGCATGTCTGTCTCCTATTTTTGACATAGATATAGTTCTGCTTAAGGGAGACCGACGACGGCGTCACACCGGTTTTGGGGGTGGGGGAGATATGACTTCCGTGGGACGGTTGGGAGGGGTACCACTAGTTTAAACCGGAGTCTAAGCAGGTGGGCACCATTGCTACGGGAATTTATCCCAAAACCAGGGGTTGGGCAATTAGTCCCTACTTACTTGACTATGTGACGAGCTGGTCAACAAGTGGAGCCTATAAAGGTGCTTAATGCATTTTGTTGCAAATTTGAGACCTTTCAGGGAGGCGATTTAGAGGGCTTACAACCCCACCACAACCCCAAAAGACTTAGATCACATAGCCTTTAACTAGTTGAACATGTAGAGTCTTGTTCCGGTCCCCTGGATGTAATCTCTACATATCTTCCCCTACCCATTTGAAGGATTTCTCTAATAATGACTGAAATCAAGCGTCGTACCCTTGTTAAGGGCTCCGCCTGGGCCGCTCCGGCTGTTCTAGTCGCCGAGGCTGCTGCTCAGGCCGCCACCTCCCCCAATGACATCATCCCCGTGGCCCAGATGTACATGAAGATGCGCGGCACCCCCGAAAACATCAACGCTGCGGGTGTTGCTGCCGGCCGTAAGGGCCTGACCTGCACGGAAATCGGCGGTTGGCCTTACGCCGTTAACGGTGTCATCAACTGGAATGACACCCTGGGTGGTGGCCGGGCCACTAACGACCCCAACATTTCCCGTGTTGGTACCGCTTACCTGAAGAAGCAGGGCGTCAAGTTCTACTTCGGCGCCAAGTCTGACGCCGGTGAGAACGGTCTGGACATCACCGTTGCCCCCGGTGGCGCTGAGCTGGACCCCTCCCGCATCGTTAGCACCAAGGTTATGTTCCTGCTGCCGAAGGCTGCTTACGGTGACACCCCGACTTTCACCAACATTTCCTCCAGCAACGAGGGTGGCCACCCCTGGGACTCTTGGGCCACCAACGGTTCCTGGACTCCGCTGACTCAGAAGGCCATGACCGCTCTGCGTAACAGCCCCGACACCGCTTCGGTGCTCAAGAAGGTTGACGCTGGTGACTTCACCACCCTGACCTCCCTGAACGGCACCGTTGAGAACACTCTAAACACCAAGTGGAACGCTTGGGTTGGTGAGTACCACGGCACCTGGACCAAGTCCGCTGACGGCCGGAAGCTGACCGCTAACAGCCCCTTCGCCATGGCCCTGACCCTGAACCAGACTGGTCTGTCTCAGACCCTGACCCGTCTGATCTTCATGCCGGTCTTCGTGATCACCTACCGTATGCCCAACGGCAAGCTGGTTTACTTGCACCGTTCCAGCGTACGTAACATGTACTGGCAGCTGACCGTGACCGGTAACCCCGGCCTGGACGACAGCCTGCCGGCCGAGGACGGCAAGCGCTGCCCGGTTAGCGCCCGCGCTAACGACCACATCTAATGCCCAGCCCTGCTGAGGCAGGCAAACTTTAAGGGGCGTATCAGTTTTAACTGGTACGCCCCTTTTTGCTGCCTACAAACACATGCAAAGTCAGACAAAGTCAGACAAATACAGGCAAAATCATCCCTTCCCTATGATTTTTCCATGGGGTTTTATAGGGAACGGACGACTTCCCAGTAACGGACGGTTTTATAAGTAACCGCACCCTAGTAACTGCACCTGGCCACCACACCCCGACAGTCGCATCCTGGCAACCTCATCCTGGCAACCGTGGTGGCAGCCGTGGTGGTGGTGGCCGTGGCCTAGCACCTGGGCGGATACCAGTACAGCTACCGCGCCTTGGTGCAGTTCTTAGTGCAGTTCCAGCGCCACTATCTGGGTGCCCTTAACGACGACGTCGCCGCCACCCCCAGCTTCAACGTCACCTTCCGGCGTCGTCCCTAACTGCACCAAGGCGGGCCGGCGACGCAAATGCACCACTACCGCCTGGCCTGGACGCAACCAAGGATCACTGTCAGGGAGTTTGGTGGCCAATTCAGGACCCATATATTCACGCAGAGTCTCAAAAAGCAGCGGCAAACAGGGCCGATGCACACACAGCGCCAGCGGATAGCTAGGTTCCGACTGGCCCGCAGGCCCAGGCTCCGGCGGGCCCGCAGCCCCAGGCCCGGCCTGGCCCGCAAGTGCAAGCCCAGGCTCGCGGCCCTGCGGCCCCACAGCCTCAGGTTCCAGCCGGCCCTCAGGTGCAGAAGCGCGCCCCTGCGGACCAGCGGCCCCGCGCCCAGGCAGCCCCGCAAGCGCAGACCCGCGCTCCAGCAGATCCCGGAAACTAGCCTGCATCAGCTCAGGCGCCATCAATGCACTGACCTCGGTGAATGCCTCGTCACTGCGCAAATCCAGGCCGCAGCCATGCGCATAGGGCGCCAGGGTGTCAACGCAGCGTCTCCAGGGCGAAGAAACCAGCTCCCTCACCCCGTAGGCGCTAAGCAGAGCCGCAACGTCCCGGGCCTGGGCTTGCCCCCGACCCATCACCAAAGGCCGGGTAATCTCGCTATTAATCCCATAACCCCAGGTGGCGCGGCTAACCGCCTTGGCGTGGCGCACCAGCACCAAGCTGCGCACCTGCAGCTGTCCCGCTTTCATACCAGTCCACCAGGCGCGCTAGCAGGCGCTTGTCGTCAGCGTGGGTGAGCTTGCGGGCAGCCTTTTTCACCTTCCACCAGCGCACCTTGTCGATTTCGCGCTTGGACGCGGGTTTTACCGCAGCTCGCAGCCCCTCCCCCGGGCCAGCTTCAGGTCAAAACCTGGGCCGCCCAGTACAGGGTGCGTTTTTTGCGTCCGCTTACTAGACGACGGCGAGCCTTGCCCAGGTAGCGCCCCAGCACAATCTGGCGGCCGGTTTCTTCAGCTACTTCTCGGATGGCGGTGAGCACCATGGACTCACCAGGTTCGGCTTTGCCCTTGGGGAAAGACCAGTCGTCATAGCGCGGTCGATGCACTACCAGCACTTGCAGCTTATCGTTTTTAAGGCGCCACACCAGCGCGCCGGCGGCTAGCACCGGCGGGCGGCGTGAGGCCTTGATCCGCAAGCTTTTCTTGCGGCGCTTACCCCGTTCCTTGCGGCGCCTGGCTTGTTTCTTGGCCGACTGCCGGGCTTGCTGCTCGGCTTGTTTCTTAGCTTGCCGCCCGGCCTGCTGCTTGCTGCGCGCACCAGCCTTAGCTGCAAGACTCATTTAACCCGGGCCCGGGCCTGGGACATCAGCACGTTTTGCACGTCCTCAAGCTCCTGTCCGTCGTCGTCATGAGTGCGCCGCTGCCAGGTGCCGTCAGGAAGTAGGTGCCAGGCGCTGATGCGGCCGGAGGTTTCCAGGTCAATCAGCCAATGCAGGCGCTCCACCAGATCCGGCTGGGTGATCTTAACCAGGGCCTCCACGCGGCGGTCCAGGTTACGGTGCATCAGGTCAGCGCTACCAATGAAAATCTCGGGGTTGCCGTCGTTAGCAAAGGCGTAGATGCGCGAGTGCTCCAGGTAGCGGCCCAGGATTGAGGTGACGTGAATGTTTTCGCTTAGGCCTTTCAACTCCGCAGCGGATCCCGCAAATGCCGCGAACCACCAGGTCAACGCGCACGCCCGCACGCGAGGCCCGGTAGAGGGCGTCAATAATGCGCTCATCAACAATGGAGTTAACCTTGATCTTGATCCAGGCTTCACGCCCAGCCAAGTGGTTGTCGATTTCGCGCTTGATACGTTCCAGCAGCCCGTTACGCAGGCCGCGCGGGGCTACCAGCAGGCGACGGAAAGCGGGCGCGTGGGGCATAACCTGAAAGCTGGTTGAACAGCGTGGTCAGGTCTTGGGCGACGTCGCGGTCGCAGGTCAGCAGGCCCAGGTCCTCATAGCCACGGGCGGTCTTGGGGTGGTAGTTGCCCGTGCCCACGTGGCAGTAGCGGCGCAGGCCGTCAGTTTCCTGGCGCACCACTAGTGACAGCTTGCAGTGGGTTTTAAGCCCGATCATGCCGTAAACCACGTGCACACCGGCCCGCTCAAGCTTGCGTGCCCACACGATATTGGCTTCTTCATCAAAGCGGGCCTTGATTTCCACAATGGCCACAACCTGTTTGCCCAGTTCAGCAGCCTCAATCAGGGCGTCAACAATGGGCGAGTCGCCACTGGTGCGGTACAGGGTCTGCTTGATGGCCAGTACCTTGGGGTCGTGGGCGGCCTGGGAGATGAACTCCTGGACGCTGGTTGAGAAGGCGTCGTAGGGGTGGTGCAGCAAAATGTTGTGCTCACGGATGGCCGCGAAAATGCTGCGGGGCCGCGCCGATTCGCGCGGGTTGATCCCGGCCGGGGTGACTGGCACGTAGCGCTTGTATTTGAACTCGGGGATGTCCAGGTCGTGAATTTCGGACAGGTCAGACAAGTTCAGTGGCGCGGGCGAGACAAACACGTCTTCTTGCGTGATGTTTAGCTTGCGTACCAGGTAGGTGCGCACAAAGTCGCTGATGGAGTCTTCTACCTCTAGACGCACTACCCGCCCAAAACGACGGCGTCCCAGCTCTTTTTCCATGGCGGTGAGCAGGTTTTCGGCGTCGTCCTCTTCAACTTCGAGGTTTTCGTTGCGGGTGACGCGGAAGACGTGGTGCTCCACGATTTCCATGCCCGGGAAGAGATGGTCCAGGTGGTAGGCCACGACTTCCTCAAGTGGGATGAGCGCCAGGTTGCGCGGTTTAGCGTTGGTTAGCTCGCGTCCGGGCACCTGCACGAATCGCGGCAGGGAGTCGGGCAGTTTGATGCGGGCGAAGTGGTTTTTGCCGCTGCGTGGGTTGCGCAGCATAACCGCCAGGTTCAGCGACAGGCCGGAAATGTAGGGGAAGGGGTGCGAGGGGTCCACCGCTAGCGGGGTCAGCACCGGATAGACCCGGTAGCGGAAGTAGCGGGTGAGCTTGTCGCGTTCTTCCTGGTTTAGTGATTTCCAGTCGGTAATTTCGATGCCTGCCTGGGCCATGGCTGGGCGTACGTCATTTTGGAATAGCTCAGCTTGGGCGGCGGTGAGTCTCTTGGCGCGCGAGGTGATTAGCTCTAGCACCTGCTTGGCATCCAGCCCTGAGGCGCGTACGGGGGTGATCCCGGCGGCGATGCGTCGCTTTAGCCCGGCCACGCGCACCATGTAGAACTCGTCTAGGTTGGAGGAGAAGATAGATAGGAACCAGGCGCGAGTTAGTACTGGCAGGTTGCGGTCTTGGGCTTGTTCCAGCACGCGCTTGTTGAAATCTATCCAGGTCAGTTCCCGGTCTACGAAACGCTCGGGGAATTCGTCTAGCGCGGGCAGTTTTTCCTGCAGGCGGTCGATATCCGCCCAGTACTTCTTGCTTGAGGGGTCTACTACCTCTGTAGCTTCTGCTGGCTTGACGCCGTCTAGTTGCGTGCTGCCTGCGGTTTTGGTGGCGGCGACGACGGCGCCCGGCTTGGCATCTTTTGTCTCACCGGCGCGCTTGGCTGCGTCAGTCTTAGCGTCATTGGCGGCGGTTTTACCGCTCGCCTTTACACTGTCTACCTTGGCACCTTTAGTGGCGGCAGTGCCCTTAGCGCCAGTAGCACTGGCTCCAGCAGCGCTCTTAGCCCCAGTGGCACCGTCGGTTTTAGCTCCCACGCTAGCGGCGCCGTCGGCTTTAGTCCCAGCACCAGCAGCACTACCAGCTTTAGCCCCAGCGCTACCAGCTTTAGCCGAACCAGACCCATCACTAGCCTTTGCGCTGCCAGGGGCCTTGGCTACTTTAGCGCGCTTGGAACCCTTAGAGGCAGCATTTTTAGCGGGCGCAGCGCTTAAGGTGCCAGTCTCTACAGCTTTTTCATCACCGGTCTCGCCAGCTTCAAGCACTTCGATAGCAGCCTCAACGCCGCTAGCGTCAGTGTCGGAGCTTGCCTCCTCCTCGAAGTCCTCGTCCGCGTAAGCGGGGCCGGCGTCGTCCTCGAAATCTCGGGGGTCTGCGGTTTCAATAACGGCGGCTATGGCTGCGTCGGTGCGCTTGGCTTCTTCGACGTCGACATCCTGTGCAGCGTGATCTTGCATACTCGTATTCTGTCAGTGATAGAGGTTAATCGTTTCAGCAATATTGTACTGATATTTGGGTGTTAATGCCCCTGGGGATTAATCCAGTTTCCCGGCGGCGGCTTTAGTAGCTGCTTCACGTAGCTCTGCGGCGGTGGCAGCCAGGGCGCGAGCACGGGAGGTGACCATGTCGTAAAGCGGGTCGTTTTCGTCAGTAATCCAGCTGTCTTGCTCACTAGCGCGGCTGAGGCGTTCTAGCAGGGCGGCGCTGGCTAGTAGCGTGGGGTACAGCTGGGATCGGCGCGACGGCGTCCGTTGGCTGTCAGCGGACCCACCACCTAGCAGCAGCTCGTTTAGTTGGGCTTGCACCTGGGCCACACTGTCTACCCGCTGCCCCTGGGATAAAGCGGTCTCAAAGCGGGCCTGAGCGGCGTCGTCGTTAATAGTTACTACTGTGGCGTAACGCGACTCTACCAGGGCCGGGTCGCGCTCAATCCATTCGCGTAGCAGTAGTAGGCGCCAAAGCGCGCCAGGTAAGGTGCCCGCAGGGCTGGTGGCCCACAGCTCGCCAATCGCATCCACGCCATGGGAGGCCACAACTTTTCGCAACCCAGCGGCGGTTAGCGTGGTGTCAGTGTCCGCACCAAGGTAGCCACCAATGAGCAGCTGGGCGCTTTGGTGAGCCAGAGCGGAGGTGGCGGCGGTGTCTTCAGCGCCGGTGTAACGCTCAGCTTCGGCGGGTTCCATGAGGACGGGGCGGTGGAATTGGCGGGTCATACATGCCTCCTTTTAGACGTAGGCTAACAAGTCCGCTATGATGGGGGCTGTCAGTTCGCTGCGGGCCGTTCCAAAAGCCCGTTAGGCGTTGCTCGCATCCGCAAGATGCTAGCCGTGCAGCAGTGAGCAGGCCTGCCCCCTTAGCTCAGTTGGTTAGAGCTACGGACTTTTAATCCGCAGGTCGAGGGTTCGAGTCCCTCAGGGGGTACTTTTCAGACAGTGCACCCTCACCAAGGTTTGGTGAGGGTTTTGCTTTATTTCTACAGAAATCGTTATTTCCACAAACTCAGCAATTATAAAATGAAGTTCAGAAGGCTGATCATAGGCGTCATTGCTTTTTCTTGCTGACAGTAGGCGCATGCACAATAACTCCAACACCTACCCCGACTCCCACTCCCGAATCTGAAGCTGCACCCGCTCCCGCACCGGCACCAGAATCTGAATCTCAGTCGGAAGAAAACAGTGAGGAAGCCGAAGCGCCCGCCGACGAGTCCAGTTCTGTCTACTACAGCAACTGCACTGAAGCTTGGAATGCTGGAGCTGCCCCTATTTACCGTGGCGAGCCCGGTTATCGAATTGATTTAGACCGCGATAAGGACGGCGTTGCTTGCGAAAAGCGCCCCTCACGTCGTCACTAGCTGGTAACTAGCTAACTGGTCACTATTCGCCAGCAGCCTATGAAAGGCTGGAGATTTTAGAGGCTCATGAGGGCATAATGGAGGCAGCCAGCCCCCGCGAGGGGACTGACTGCCTCCGACCACTGTTGTTTTAGTTCTTGAGCAGTGGCGTGAGGGCTACAATCAAAGCCGCTAGGGCCTGGATGAGAGCAGCGACAGTTGCGATGTCAACGCTCTTCTTCCGGGCCTTTCGCTTGCCTTGACCAGTCTTGGACTTGCCAGACAATGAGCCCACCTCCTCTCAAACCCCCAATCGCTTCCCAGCCATAAGCCACTAGAAGATGTACCGGGAACGTTGGCCGCTTAAAAGAGGGCAAAATAAGCCTAGCAAGCCCTTGGCAAGTGGTGGTTCAAAATTAGAGCAGCGTTTTAAGCTCACAGCCCAGAAAAAAGGCTGGAGGCAGTAAATAAGCGTGAGGCATAATGGAGGCAGCCAATCCCCTATTTAAAGAGGACTGACTGCCTCAGCCACTGCTACTTAAGAGCGATGAGCAGTGACGCGAGGGCTCCAATCAAAGCCGCTAGGGCCTGGATGAGAGCAGTGACATTCGCGGTGTCAATGTTCTCCTTCCGGGCCTTTTGCTTACCTTGACTAGTCCTGGACTTGCCGGACATAAGCCCACCTCCCTTCTAACCCCAATCACTTGCCAGCCATAAGCCGCTAAAAGAGGTGAGCTGGTAGTGTTGGCCGCTTCAAAGAGGGGCAAGCTAAGCCTAGCTCAAGGTTGCGTGCGGTTCGAACAAATGTTGCTACCAAAATCAGCATGTTGCGACGGCGCAAATCTAGCAGCCACTAAGGCTACCCACTGTTTGGTGGTACTTACTCTTTATAGGTAGCAGACACTTTCATAATAACTACCACTATCTGTGTAGCAACAAAGTCCGCCAATGGCCAAAAAATCAATGACTTAATATACTCCGAAGGACTTGTCAACCCTTCACCATTCTCATAAATTCCCGAAAATGAGGCAACATACACCGAAACCAGCCAGGGACTAATTAATATTAGAACCCCAAGGGCATCAACACACTTTATCCAAAAAGCTAAACTGTTCCGCTTCTTCTTAACCATTTGGCACACCTCCTTACCTGTGCCACTGGTGTCACATCAGCACATAGAACAATGTCGCAAGCTGACATAGCTAACGCAACAATGCTCTAATTATTAATAAAATCCCTGCAAAACCCACGCAAATAAGCCCTATAGGGGTGATCATAATTAAGTAACCTGCAACCATCCAGGACAAGCTATCGCCACCATCGCCATGATCTCCCGGAACAGTACTAACAAAGCAGGCCACAGCAAATGGACTCATTATTAAAACAAACCCAACCAGTGCGCTACGTACTGCAACTATATGCAGTATCTGCCGCTTTCGTTCGTGTTTACCCACAGGAAGTTGGGCAGCTGACTGCTTAGGTATAACAAAGTTTTTATCAAAATTAGCTACCATCTGATTCCCGATCAACCACTTTCGAAATTCTTATCTTTTGTAGTTACTACAACATTAAGCCCCCTAAACCATACCAATATTTCAGTACAGCTTTTATTACTTTAGACAAAGCATACCTTCATAATTGTAGATATAATTGGAGCTTTAATCTGTCGGTTCCGAGGAGTGCTTAGGTCAGGGCGTTCAAATATAGTACTAAATGTATCGAGATCTTTCAGGTGAACGATATATGAATCCTCATCATCGAAAGACCTCAGTCCTTACCTAGCCACGATGCGCCGACCCCTGCACACCACCCCCACACCCTCGAACGCGAAGAGCTACCAAATCAGCAACTATAAGAAATAAAAACCCAAAAGGTACCAATATAAAAAAAGACATTAAAAACACCAAGAGTGCCCAACCTACACCACCGCTACCTCCTTCAGAAACAAGGAGAGTAACAATGAACATTACAAATGGACTAACTATCAGAAACAGGCCAATCCTGACAAATACAGTTGAAAACGCTGTTAAGATTTCGCATTTCTGACGACCTAATTCCCGCGAACTCCTACCTATCCGGGCAACCTTTTCGGACCTAGCCAGTTTTTCATTAAACGCTTTTTCCGACTGGCCATCAGGACTTGATGCATCATCAATCAGAGACAGCGTACCGAATTCAGCATCAGCTTGATCATTATTCATTTTCTAACCAGCTTTCCTGTAAACAAGATGAACTATCGCCCTATTGCAGATACGACCCATACACGAATAAAATCCTCGCCAACACTAATACCGAACCAAATCTACTTACACAGATTCTCGCCAAAATCAAACATAATTAGTGCAACAACAGATAACACAAAGCCCTATTGGAAAAAAAGTCATAAACATAAAAAAAATCTCCCAAGCTAAGTCATCTCCACTATCACCATGATCCCCCTGGAAGAAGAGCAATAATATAAATAAATGGGATCAAGAGCATGATCACTCCCGGAATACCCAGGCAGAGTGCTGCCGTAAAGTAATTCTTCCGTTCACGCTCCCCTTCGGAGGGAAGTCCCATTTCCTGCGATAATACAACTGGAGGCGCTGGTCGTAGCTTAACCGGAGAAGCTTGTTTACTTATCCACTGCGACCTAGCCAGCTTTTCATTAAACGCCTTTTCTGACCGACTCTCACACATTTATTAGACCTCTTTAATACCAGTGCATACTCGAAACTAAATTACTCTTTGACCATGGCACCCAGACCCATCATAGCTACCGAAATATAAGATACAACAACCCCTATCGGCGTAATAGTTATGAACGCCCCGAAAGCCCTCAAATCCCAGCCATCACCATTAATACCATGATCTCCCGGCACGCCCGCAATAATACCGAATAAAATAAATGGACTGAAGATCAGAGATACTGCCGGAATAGCAAAACAAAGCGCCAGCATAAATAAAATCAGCCGCTTACGCTTACCCTTAGCAGAAAGCACCTTTTTTGGCTGCGGCACAAAAGGCATTGGTTGCAGCAAAACCTGCGGCACTTGCCCGCTTATCTGCTGCGACCTAGCCAGCTTTTCATTAAATGCCTTTTCTGACTGACTCTCACACATTTATTAGACCTCTTTAATGCCACTACATTCTCGAAACCAGATCACTCTTTAACCCTGGCAGCCAGATACATCATAGCTACCGGAATAGCAGATATAACAGCCCCTATCGGAGTAATATATACGATCGAGAAAAAAGCCCTCGCATCCCAGCCATCACCATTAATACCATGATCTCCCGGCACACCCGCAATAATGTAACCCAAAATAAATGGACTGAAGATCAGAGACACTGCCGGAATACCAAAACAAAGCGCAAACATATAGAAAATCAGCCGCTTACGCTTACCCTTAGCAGAAAGCACCTTTTTCGGCGGCGGCACAAAAGGCATTGGCTGCAACGAAACCTGCGGCACTTGCCCACTTATCCGCTGCGACCTAGCCAGCATTTCCTTTAAAGCCTCCCCGGGCTGCTTCTCAGGTATTTCCTGTTCCATCAGCTACCACTCCGTCCGCTCAAAGCAGTCACAACCTCATTCACCAAAGTTACCACCAACCATACTCACCACAAGGACACGTATTCATAACAAGCACCTAACGCAGACACATACTGTTTCGAATAGCCATTGCAAACATGAAAGTTAAAATTCCCAATGGACTAAGCATTAACGATACCCCCGCAACAGCAAGATACCTATAAATCATATTCAATCACTTTCATTTGCAAGCAATTTCATCCTACTAGCTAAGTCCATTTCCCTTCTAACCACAATCACTTACCAGCATAAACCGTTAAAAGAGGTGAGCTGGTAGTGTTGGCCACTTCAAAGAGGGGCAAGCTAAGCCTAGCTCAAGGTTGCATTCGGTTCGAACAAATGTTGCTACCAAAATCAGCATGTTGCGACGACGCAAATCTAGCAGCCACTAAGGCTACCTGCTGTTTTGTGGTACTTACTCTTTATAGGTAGCAAACACTTTCATAATAACTACCACTATCTGTGTAACAATAAAGCCTAGTAGCGGAAAATTAATCAATGCACCCATATATCTCGTAGGATCTACAGAAGCTCCACTATCCCCATAAATTCCAAAAAACGAGGTTATATACACCATAGCCACCCAGGGACTAGCTAATATTAGAATCCCAAGAGCGTCAACACATTTTATCCAAAAAACTAAACTGTTATGTTTCTTATCGGTCATTTGCTGCTCCTCCTTTGGTACACCGTTAGTATTACATCGGCACATAACAGCACATACTGTGAGCTGATACAGCTAACGCAACGACGATCTAGTTACTAATAAACCCCCGGCTAAGAGCACAAAAATAAGCCCTATAGGGACGTAAAAAAATAAGAGGGCGATACAAAACCAGCTAAAGCTGTCAACATCATCGACATGAGCCCCTGGAACAGCAGCAAGACCGCTAGCAACAAATGGACTCATTATTAAAACAAATCCAACCAGTGCGCTATGTGTCGCAACTATACGCAGGATCTGCCGCTTACGCTTACCCTTAGCAGAAAGCACCTTTTTTGGCGGCGGCACAAAGGGCATTGGTTGCTGCATAACTGGAGGCACTTGTCCGCTTATCTGCTGCGACCTAGCCAGCATTTCCCTTAAGGCCTCCCCAGGCTGCTTATCAGGTATTTCCTGTTCCATCAGCTACCACTCCGTCCGCTCAAGGCACTCGCAAGTGATTTGATTACGTTTGATTGCAACTGCCGCCAGGGCACCCTGCTTTGGGGGCCCTGGCGGCTAGTCTATCGCGCAAAGCTCATTCCACTTGGCGCATTAGCGCCGAGAGTAGCTCAGTGTGGGCCTGCGGCCAGCCCACCAGCACGCTACCGGGGTAGCGCACATCCAAAGGCGTGCCGTCCAGGCGAGTAAATGTCACGCCGCTTTCTACACAGATCAGGTACGCCGCCGCGATGTCCCAGGGAGATACCCACATGTGCACAAAGGCGCCAGCCCTGCTAGCGGCCACCTCCACACATTCAAGCGCCGCCGAGCCGTAGCGGCGGTGTCCGCGTGATTCCACCAGGCAGCGCGTCAATCGAGGCAAAGCCACGATTTCCTTAATGTCGGTGATGATCACAACCTCACGCCGTCCACGCGTCTCATTGACCCGCGCCAGTGGCTGCCCATCACAGTAAGCCCCCTGCCCAGCGATAGCCGTATAGGTGAGCCCAGCGACGACGTCGACCACTACCCCCAGCACCGGGCGCCCATCCTCACACAGGGCCAAGAAATGGCGTAGTCGCGGTGAGTGGTTACGTAGTTCATGGTGCCATCAATGGGGTCAAGCACCCACACCCGCCCCGCAAATGAGCTGACAGAATGGCCTTCCTCCCCCAGTAGCGGGTAGCCCGTGGCCGCCACCAGCTCCTCACTGATGTAGGCCTCAATGCGCTTATCCACCGCCGTAACCAGGTCATTGCGGTTAGATTTGGTTTCAACATCCAGCTCAAAACCGGGATCTAGGACAGTCTGGCGCACCCCAGCCAGCAAGTCGCAGACTATCTCCAGCAAATCCTCTAAATCCAGATCCTTAGCTTCAGTCGCTTTATCAGCCGCCATTTCTAGCCTTCTTTCTCGCCTTGGGTGTCTTTACCGTCTTTGCCGTCAGCGCCAGCAAAAGCCCGGTCGGCACGGATCATGCGCTCCTCAAACAGCGCCACCAGCAGCAAGCAGGCCAAACCAACCACCGCCGAGGCAATCAGCACCATAAAGGTAGAACCCCAACCGTGCAGGTTGTAGCCCAAAATGTTAAGCCCATCCTCCTCAGGGTCAGCGATATAGCCCAACATCACCTTGGCCATGGAGTCACCAAAGATGTAACCAAAAGCGCGCGGCACCGCGTTAACCACCACCGTGGCAGTCTTAGGTGCAAAGCCAATCACGCAAATACCAATCAGAGTTACCGGCCCAAAGATCAAGAAACCGATAAAGAACAAAGACACGTAGACCGCCGTCGGCGTAGTGGCCTGGGAGTAGGTGAGAATCGGGATAATCACCAGGCCCAAACCAATTGCGGCGGTAAACGCGCGCCTACCACCCAAACGGTCAGAGAAGTAACCCCACAGTAGCGAGCCAGCCAAACCGCCCAGCTCCAGGCCAACCGTGGAGTTAACCGCCCACTGCTTGCTAAAGTGCAGTGCCTCAGAGGTGTAAAGCACGTTCCAGTTATCAATGCCGATACGCACCGCGTAGGCCGCCACGTTCGCAATGCATAGGAACCAAATCGCCGGGTTTTTAATCACGTAGTTCCACACGATCGCGCCCTTAGACATGGAGGTGGTGACAGTGTCTACCTTAGATTCGGGCTCACCAAAAATAGCTTCAGGCTTGTCCCAGCCCAGCTCGCCGGGCTCGTCTTTACCAAACCACATGCCCCACAAACCAATGGGGATACAGATCAGTGCGGGCACAATAAACATGCCGGCCACACCGCCACCAAAGAAGGTGTTGGCACCCCACAGGGCCAGCGCACCGGCGATCATGGCACCAATGTTGTGCGAGGCGTTCCACCAGCCGATAAAGCGCCCACGGTATTTACGTGGAGTCCACCGGTTCATGGTGGAGTTACAGCAAGGCCCACCCGGCGCCTGCGCTAAACCGTTTAGGCTCCACAGCAGCACCATGATGCCCATCGGGTGGTTCACGCTCAGCAGCACCCCACCTACCAGTACGCTCACCACGCCGGCACTGACCAGCAGGAAGCCCAGGATGCGTTTAGTGTTTCGCCCATCGCACAGGAAGCCCAGGATCAGGCCGCCAAAGCCGTAGGTGAGCGAGAATGCGAAACCGATCGTGCCCAGCTCGGCGGTGCTCAGCCCAGCTTGTTCTTTCAGCAGTGGCTGGGCGGCCTTGAAGTTAGTGCGCAGCAGGTAGAAACCGCCGTAAACCACAATGAGTACGGCGTAAGTCTTTAAAAATTCCCCTAGCCAAGCTTTCTTTTGCTGCTCCAAAGTTAGTTTGGTAGTTCCGGTGCGCAGCTCAAAAAATCGCGTCAGTGCGCCCATACGTAAACCTCCTTGCTTACAAGTTGCCACAGGCCACGGCACCTGCAGCGGAAGTTTCTCCACTATAGCGCAGCAAGGTTAACTTAGGTCACATTTGTTCTACTTATTTAGTGCCGACGCCGCCGCCTGCACATCCGTTAAGTTGCTCTTGTGCTATGGCCGGCCCCGATGGCGACGACGCCGCTCTCCCCCGCCGCGTTCTAGCGGGTGGGACTGTGCTTAGCTGACGAGAGCACATCAGGGCGTCATCTGCGCCCGCTGCACGTTTCAGGCGGCAAGGGCAGGCCAGCTCAGGCCTGCGGGCGCAGCTGCACCATTAATGACTCCAGGGCTAGCAGCGGCGAAACATAGGTTTTTAGGCGGGCGCGGCACTGCTCTACAGCGGCCACCCTAGCCAGTGTCTGCTCAGCTGTGGAACCGGCTGCCACCTGGGCAATTTCTTGCTCTAAGTCAAGATTGACACTGTCTAACTGACTGCCTAGTTGGCGTGAAAGCACGTCGCGATAGAAAGACAGCAGATCCACCATGGCCCGGTCTAACACGTCAGTTACAGCGCGTTTAGCGCGACGTTTCTGGTTGTCTTCCAGGGCTTTGATCTGGCCGCGCATGGCTGGGGGAATACGAGTCTCCCCCTCTAAACCAAGCGTGCGGATCAGGGCCGCTTTTTCCTGGGCGTCGCGGGCTGTGGAGGCAGCTTCAGCTTCTTTTTCGGCCTGTTCTAGCAGGTCAGCTGCCGCGAAAAACGGCGTCACCCACGCTGCGCAGCGAGATCGGGGCGGACATAAGCGCGCGCCGTCGCTCCCAGGCCCCCTCATCTTTGGCCAGGTGCCGGGCCAAACCGATATGGGACTGGCTGGCCCGGGCGGCCCGCAAAGCCAGCTGGGGTTCGGCGCCGTCGCGCTTAACTAAAAGATCAGCCACCGCCTGAGCGCTGGGCACACACAGCCGCACCAGGCGACAGCGCGAGCGAATGGTGGGTAAAACGTCCTCGCTGGAGGGCGTGCACAGCAGCCACACCGTATAGGGCGGCGGCTCCTCAATGCTTTTAAGCAGCACGTTTGTGGTGCGCTCATCCATACGGTCGGCGTCTTCCACCAGGATTACCCGCCAGCGCCCCTGCCAGGGCATCCGCCCGGCCTGCTCAATCAGGCTTTTAACCTCATCGATGGTGATAATCATGCGGTCGGTGGCTAGACGCACCACATCTGGGGTGAGTGCCGGCCAGGGTTTGGCGGCAGCCCTCACACTGGCCGCAGCCAGGCTCAGCGCCAGTACATTCAAGGGCGGCAGCAAAGGCTAGTGCGGCGGTGGATCTACCTGATCCGGGTGGGCCGGTAACCAGCCAGGCGTGAGACATGGCGGCTGTGGGCACTTGCGGGCGTGCCCCCGTGGCGGCGGCCTGGAATGTGGCCACCACCTGCGCTTGCCCGACCAGCTCGTCCCATACGCTCATGCGTCAATAATTCCGCGTTCTTTCAGCAGTTCGCTAACCAACGCGCGCACCTGGGCAGCTATCTGCTCAATTTCGACGCTGGCATCAATGATTTTTATGCGCGTACTTTCCTGCTCAGCTAGGCGGTGGAACTGCTCGCGCAGGCGATACTGAAATTGCAGGCCTTCAGCTTCAATCGCATCGCTCTGGCCACTGCGGGTGTGTACGCGCTTTGCGGCAAGCTGGGGATCCGCGTCTAGCAGCAAAGTTAGGTCTGGCAGCAGCTCGTCGGTGGCCCACATGGACAGGTCACGTACATCCTTGGCTCCCAGGCACCTGGCGGCGCCTTGATAGGCCACAGAGGAGTCAATGTAGCGGTCGGTTACAACCACCTGACCAGCCGCTAAGGCCGGGTTGATCAGCTCATTTACGTGCTGAGCCCGGTCGGCTGCGAACAGTAGTGCCTCAGCTTTAGCGGTTATTTGCGTCCGCTGTGCATTTTCCGACGCCGTCCCCAGCAGCAGGGAGCGCAATTGGGCCCCCAGGGCGGTGGCGCCAGGCTCGCGGGTGCGGCGCACGCTTATCCCCTGGTCTTCAAGCCAGTTGGTAAGCAGCTCTACCTGGGTGGTTTTGCCAACCCCGTCGCCACCTTCAAAGCTGATGAAAACTCCGCGCCCCATTTAGGCCTCGCTAGCCTCAGCGGCCTTAGCGGCGCTGGTCTTGGAGCCAGCAGTCTTCTTAGCAGTAGTCGACTTTGTGGCAGTCTTCTTCTCGGCGGCCTTGGTGGCAGCCTTGGCAGTGGTCTTCTTAGCGGTGGCCTTTTTAGCTGTGGTCTTAGTTGCCGTCTTTTTGGTGGTGGTCTTCTTGGCGGCAGTCTTCTTAGCCGGTCCCTTGGCGCGCTTTTCAGCCAAACGCTCATAGGCCAGCTCAGGGGTAACGGTGGCTGGGTCGTCGTCGCGGCGCAGGGTCACATTGGTTTTACCGTCAGTGAAGTAGGGGCCAAAACGCCCGTCCTTAATGACCACCGGTAGCCCAGAGTTAGGGTCAGTGCCCAGTTCACGCAGCGGGCCCTTTCGGGAGCAGCCGCGCCGCGCCTACGCTTGGGCTGGCTAAACAGCTCCAGCGCCTGCTCTAGGGTCACCGTGAACAGCTCAGCCTCGGTTTCTAGCGAACGCGAGTCCTTGCCCTTGGTTAGGTAGGGGCCGTAGCGACCGTTTTGGGCGGTGATTTCTACGCCTTCAGCGTCCGTGCCCACCACGCGCGGCAAGCTCAGTAGCTTAAGGGCGTCGTCGAGAGTGACGCTGGACAGGTCCATGTCCTTAAACAGGCTGGCGGTGCGGGGCTTAGGCTTAGCGGCCTTACGGGTGCGCTTTTTACCCTCAGTTTCTGCCTCCGGTTCCGGCTCTGGCAAAACCTCGGAAACATAAGGCCCAAAACGCCCGCTCTTAGCCACAATCATGTGCCCAGTTTCGGGGTCAACACCCAGCTCACGGCCATCTTCAGCGGCTACCGCAAACAGCTCGTGGGCCTTAGCCACGCTGAGCTCGTCAGGGGCCAGGTCTGCGGGCACATTAGCCCGCTTCCCTTCAGCGTCCTCCAGGTAGGGACCGTAGCGGCCCTACACGCAGGGTGATACCGTCACCGATTTCCATGGAGTTAACCGCGCGAGCATCAATTTCACCCAGGTTATCTACCAAAGTTTTCAGGCCCGCGCCGTGAATATTGGCTTGCGGATCAGCGGCTATGTCGCCGTTGTAGAAGCGACGCAGCCAAGCCACACGCTCTTCTTCACCCAACGCAATACGGTCCAGGTCAGCCTCCATGGAGGCGGTGAAAGTCATAATCCACCATCTGCGCGAAGTTTTCTTCCAGCAGACGGGTGACGGCGAAAGCCAGCCACGTGGGCACCAGCGCCTGGCCCCGGTGATCCACATAGCCACGATCGCTAATTACGCTCATGATCGAGGCGTAGGTGGAGGGGCGGCCAATTTCGCGCTCTTCCAGGGCCTTAACCAGTGAAGCTTCGGTGTAGCGCGGCGGCGGGGTGGTTTCGTGCCCAGAGGCCTGCACCTGGCGGGTTTCCAGCTCCTGGCCAGTGCTTACCTCCGGCAGACGCACATCTTTAGCGTCACCCTCGTAGCGGTCAGCGTCGCGGCCTTCCTCATAGGCGGCCAGGAATCCCTTAAAGGTAATTACTGTTCCCGACGCCGTCAGTTCAGCCTGCTTAAAGCTCGCGCCCCTCGTTTAGAGGGGCCTGCACATGGATCACAGCGGTGGAGCCGGTGGCGTTAGCCATCTGTGAGGCCACTGTGCGCTTCCAAATCAGCTCATACAGCTTGAACTGCACCGGCTGCAGGGAGTCTTTAACCTCACTGGGGGTACGGAAGTGGTCACCGGCAGGGCGGATAGCTTCGTGCGCTTCCTGGGCCCCCTTGTTTTTGGTGGCGTAAACACGCGGTTTTTCGGCCACATACTGGCTACCGTAAAGCTCACCGATCTGGGTGCGGGCGGCGGATACAGCCTGGCTAGAAAGCGCGGTGGAGTCGGTACGCATATAGGTGATGTAACCGGACTCGTACAGGCCCTGGGCTACACGCATAGTGTCGCGCGAGTTCAGGCGCAGTTTACGCGAGGCCTCCTGCTGCAAGGTGGAGGTGGTGAATGGCGGGGCCGGACGGCGCGTGTAGGGGCGGGTTTCCACCTTGCCCACCTGGGCTTGGGCCTGCTCAATAGCCTGCGCTACGGCCTGCGCGTCAGTCTCATGCAGGTGCACCACCTTGGCGGCCTGGGCCTGGGAGGTTAGTGCGGCGTCGTCGGCAAAATCGCGGCCAGTAGCCACCCGGCGCCCATCCAGGGAGACCAGGCGGGTAGCAAACTCACTGTCGTCGGCGGCAAAAGTAGCCTCCACACCCCAGTAACTGGCGGGAATGAAAGCCATGCGCTCACGTTCACGCTCCACCACCAGGCGCGTGGCCACAGACTGCACGCGGCCAGCCGAAAGCCCCTGACGGATCTTGCGCCACAGCACCGGGGAAATTTCGTAACCCACCAGGCGGTCCAGGATACGGCGGGTTTCCTGGGCATCTACCCGGTGAATATCGATTTCGCGGGTGTTATCCAGGGCGCGGGTGATGGCTTCACGGGTAATCTCCGTGAAAGTCATGCGGCGCACGGGAACCTTAGGCTTGAGTACCTCTTTTAGGTGCCAAGCGATAGCTTCACCCTCGCGGTCATCATCAGTGGCCAGGTAAAGCTCATCAGCTTCCTTCAGGTGGCGCTTAAGCTCAGCCACCACTTTCTTCTTATCAGGGTTAACCACATAGTAGGGGGTGAAGTTACCCTCCACGTCCACGGCAAACTTCCCGAAGGGGCCCTTCTTCATATTGGCCGGCAGCTCGGAAGGCTGAGGCAAGTCACGGATATGACCAATGGAGGCCTGGACGTCGTAGTCCGCGCCTAAATAGTTTGAAATTGACTTAATTTTGTTCGGGGACTCGACAATCACGAGCTTGCGTGACACGACTTTCCTCCTACATCCCGGTTCTCTTGCCGCCGCTGAACTAGGCTAGCGAGGCAAGGGCGCGCAGGCTTGCGCCGACACACCTATATATCAGCGTAGCCTAGATTTTATGTAATTTACTTTAAGCCCAGTTTAACCAGGCGCGACATGCCCAGGGCACTGACTGCCCCAAAACCGCTCACTCCTACCAGGTAGGCCGTGAACTGCAGGGAGCCAAACAGGTAGAAATTACGGTAACCAGCAGAGGCTAACATCACCACTAGCGCCAAACTCAGGTAGCCACCCAGCGAAAGCAGGTAGCGTGCCAGTTTTGAGCCGGGCAGGCCGCGATACTCGTCTGTTCCCCAAGCCCCAGCCGCGAGCGCCACAAAACCCCAGGTGAAGGCCACTGCGGCGGCGGCAATGATGTCTGAGGGGCGGTGCCATTGGCATACCAGGGTGGACCAGCCCATGAAGAAGGTGAAGCCGGCCCCTACCCAGGCGGCAATCACACGCCAGGCGGGCGGCACTACTAGCAGTAGGGCTACGGCAATGGAGGCGGCCACGCCGGTGTGTCCTGAGGGTAGGGTGTTGGCGGCGTCGACGCGTTGACTGTAGCCCCAGTCTGGGCGGGTGAAGACGAAGTGTTTAAGTGCCTGGATGGTTACGTTGGTGCCTACTACGACGGCGGTGGCCCACAGAGCGGCGCGGGGGCGGCGCCTGAGCAGGGCAATGGCTAGGGTGGCGATTATGGCCACCACGATTAGCGGCACAGATACGGCGTTTAATAGCGCGCGGGCCTGGTCATCAATCCTGGCCGCACCCCAGTAGGAGCCTTTGAAGGCGGCGTCGTCGATAAACTGCCCTTCACGCGTGTTTACCAGCAACGCCCACGACCCCCACACCAGCAGGGTGAAAAGTAGGGCGTAGACGCAGGCTATGCGGCGAGCAAGTTTTGACATAACCTCAGACCTTACAGGTAACGAAACGATAAACAACTAATTGTGACCCCAAAGACGCTGTTAGCTAAGTCCGTTTGTGGCAAATTTGCACACAGGCTTAAGCCGCGCCTGGCGGGGGTAATTTTTGCGCTGCGCTGCTTTTTTTCAGACGATAGTAACCATCCCTGCGTGAGCAAAAGTCCTGGTGGCGGCCACCATGTCGGCTAGGACTGCGGCTGGGTCTTCACTGGTTAGTGAGGCTACGGCGGCCGCGATTTGAGCGACAGTGAGCAGTCCCTCATCTGAGGCGCTCAGTAGGGCCACCTCGGGCATCCCTACCGCAATTACGCGTCCGAACCCTTCGGCTTGGCGGATCACTGGCGCGGTGGGCACGGGCGTGGGGGTGAGGGCTTCTTCTTTGCTTAGGCCTGACGCCGTGCGTAGCTTAAGTGCGGCTACTTGCGCGTCATCTAGGCCGCGTAGGGCTTCGTGGGCGGCAATTACTTGGGCTACGTGTTCGCCTAGTGCTCCTTGGCCGCTGGTGGGGACTTCTTCCAGGACCCGCCAGGGCTCGACGACGGCGCCGGGGGCTGCGGCGTCGCCGGGGGCATGGAACACCAGGTAGCCCATGCCCACGCCGCTTACTTGGCGTGAGTCGAAGTCTTCTTGCCAGGCAGCCAGGGCATTTTCGAAGGCGACGCCACTGCGTTCAGGGGTGAGTCCGCCGTCGCGCAGCCACATGGCGGCATACTCCACCGGGTCTTGCACTTCGCGCTGAATAATCCAGGCATCTAGGCTCTTGCCGATCCACTGGTTTACGCTGGTGCGCCAGCTGGTGCCCTCGCGATGTTCCCAGTTGCCGAGCATGACGGCCACGCCGTCGGGGTTTAGGTGATCCTCCAGGCCACGCACCAGGGCGGGCAGGATGGGCCCACCGGCGTCGCGGTACTCCATCAGCGGCAATCCGGCCTGACGCACGCTGGGTGGGGTGATCACAAAGGGCGGGTTGGAGACGATCAGGTCAAAGCGTTGGCCGGCCACAGGTTCTAGCAGGTTGCCTTGGCGTAGCTGCACGCGGGCACTATCCACCCCAGCCAGGGCCACGTTGAAGGCGGTAAACTCCAGGGCGCGCGTGGAAATGTCGGTGGCTACCACCTGGCGCACGTGGCGCAGCAGGTAGAGGGTTTGGATGCCGCAGCCAACCCCCAGGTCCAGGGCGGTTTCTACCGGTTTGCGTGGGGTTAGGGCGGCTAGGGTCAGCCCGGCGCGACCAATTCCCAGCACATGATCGGGGGCTAAGGGCCTGGCCGGTGACGAGTTCACCCAGGTCACTGGCTACCCACCAGCGCACGGATCCGTGGGCGTCTTCAGCTTCGTGGGGGCGCAGGTCGACGGCGGGGGCGTAGCGCTGCTCGCCGCTGGCGCTTTGCGTGGGCACCACCAGGCCAATAGCGAGGGCTCCGGCCACGCCAGTGCGCGGCAGGGCGGTTTCTAGAGCGGCGGCGCCAACTGGCTCACCCAGCATGAACAGGGCGGTTAGCACCGCCACCTTGTAGCCCGCGACGTCGCTGTCTTGGGGCGCGTTGGCAGCTGAGCTGGTGCTAGCGGCGCCGGCCCCGGCAGCCAGGGCGCGGCGCACCACCCGCAAAGCTGGGGCCCGCAGCTCACGTTGCAAAGCAGCGGCAGCTACAGGCCCTAGTAAAGCCTCCACGCTTTCCACTCCCCAACCTGATTGGGCCAGGTCAGCGCGCAGTAGCGAAGCTTGCTTAGCGGTTAGGCGGGGGGCTTTAGGCATTGGGGCTCCTTAGAATTCCAGATCCACCCAGGTAACTAGATGATCAGAGATAGCTAGTTTAAACGTACCCGAATCGACCACTTGCGCGCTCGGCCCATTAGCTGGCGCTGCCGGTGCGCCCGACGCTGGTGTGCCTTGGCTTGGCGCAGCTGACACGCCTTGAGCTGATGCACCTGCCACTGCGACAGCTGGTGCGCCTGGCGCTACGGCGACTGGCTGGCCTTGAACTGCGGCAGCTGGTTGGCCGGCCGCGCCCAGAGGCGGCAGGGCGTCGGTGAGGAAATGATCAATGCGTCGGCTTGGGGCAGCCGAGGGGAAAGTAACCCCCTGCCCAAGCTGACGGCCTACCCCAATACGGGCCAGGGCGACGTCGTCCATGTTCATATCCCCACCCAAAATATGGGCCCCAGGCAAACCAGCCAGCTTCCACCAGGCGTGGGCCAGCTGGCGCCGAGCGGTGGTGGGGTGGGTGGCCAGGTGCACGCTAGCCACGTTAAGCGGCCCCTGCCCAACGCCGTCGGCCAAAGTAGCCGCCAGCATCAGGCGCGTTGAAGCGGTAAACAGCGCATAGGGCAGCTTGCCACCCTCGCGGCGCACAATCGTGGGCACGCCCCGCCCCAGCCGCTCCACACGCCAAGTTTGCACCGGCAGGCGCGACAAAATGGCGTTACCAAAAGCCGCGCAGAGGGGCCAGTGGCTCCAACAGCTCGCAGCGGGTCGTCACCAAAGGCGCGCACCTGGCTGCGGCGTGGGCGGTGACGCAGGCGGTCTACTCCCCCAGCGTAGGTGGCGGCAAAAGCGCCAATGCGGGTAACCGGCCTGCTCAGCTAGCAGACCCGCCAAATCCACCCGGCCTGAGCGGTTTTGGTGCAAATCCACTTCCTGCAGCAAAACCACGTCAGCGTTCAGCTCACGCAGCTGCTGGGCCACCTGGCTGTAAAGCTGGTGGGCAACTTGAGGGCTGTAGGGCTGACCAGAGGCCACCTCGGCTAGCGTGGCAGTGTCATTGGCCCGCCCGTACTGGAGGTTTGGCGCTGGCCAGGCGTAGTTTTCGTGATCACTCTTTAGGCTCGTCAGTTGCGAAACTTAGCGCCACCGAGTTCATGCAGTAGCGCTGACCGGTGGGGGTGGCGGGGGCGTCGTCGAAAACGTGGCCCAGGTGGGAGCCGCAGTTAGCGCAGCGCACCTCGGTACGCTCATAACCCCAGCTTGTAATCTGAGTGCAGCGTCACCGCATCGGTTTCCTTGGGGTCATAGAAGGACGGCCAGCCACAGCCCGACTCGAACTTGGTGGTGGATTTAAACAGCTGCGCCCCGCAGGCCCGGCAAGAGTAGATGCCTTCACGGTTTTCGCTCAGCAGCTCGCCGGTGAAAGGCATTTCGGTGCCAGCCTGACGCAGCACCTCATACTCAGCCGGGTTTAGGCGCTCACGCCACTGGGCGTCAGTGAGCTGCGCAAACTCTTGATTCTCACTCATGACTCATCCTTGGTTTTGTCCGATACGGCAGGTAGTACAGCGGTTTTATCCACTTCATTTATTCCCGCCTCGGCGTCAGGGGCCTGGGTGGAGATAGCGCCAGGGGCCTGGGTGGAGATGGCGCCAGGGGCCTGGGTGACCTTAGCGGCAGCCCCAGCTGAGCCAGCAGCGACGGCGTCGGGGGCCGCACCAGAGCGTCCTACCTCAGCCGCACCAGAGCGAAGGGCCTCTACCTTGGCCTTAGCGCTACGGCTAGCCGCGCTGAGCACACCGCGTGCCTGCTCCGGGCGCAGCTGCCGCTTTGCCTCCTCAATCGCAGAAATCTGGGCTACCTGCGTGGGGTCAGAGAGCACCATGGTGGCCGGCTCGAGGTGCGTTAGTTGCTTCCGACCCGGTTTGCACGCCCGGCAACAGTCCACGGCGCAAAATCCGACGCCGCCGCATCTTCTTGGAGCGCACTGCGGCCGCCTGCACCCGGGCTTCCTCAATGGGATCGCCCTGCTCAGCTTTAGTTACTGCCGGCTGGGACTTGGTGTCACTTGATAGCTGCGCCAGTTCCTGGGCTAGCTTAGCCACCTTTTCAGGGGTGGGATCTTGCATGACGGTAACGTTTTCCACCTCCACACGCTGACGCGGCAGGGCGTAGGGGCCTCTTTTTGCAGCCAAGTCACCATTTCTTCACGCACATGGCATTGCAGTTTGAAGGCATCAACACTGTTTGCTGCCGAAACAGTTAGGCGCACCCGGATCAAAGAGTTTTGGGCATCAATTACTGATAGCGCTGCGTCACGCCCATCCCAGGTGGATGAGGAGGCCACAAACTTAGCTAGCTGCGCCCGCATAGCGGCGATAGGTGCACGCCAATCCAGGTCAAAATTGATTTGTGCAGTCTGCCGTTCATCGCGACGCGACCAGTTAGTAAAAGGGTTCTCTGTGAAGTATTTGCTGGGCAGCAAGATACGACGCCCGTCAGCGGCCAAAACCACCACATAGGTGAACGTGATTTCTTCGATTCGGCCAGAGTCAGTGGCATTAATAACCACCTGGTCATCCACACGGATAGCGTCAGTGATGGCCAGCTGCACACCTGCAAACAGGTTTCCCAGCACTGATTGTGCAGCCAAACCGGCTACCACCGAAACCAGACCGGCACTAGCAAGCAGCGACCCCATAGCCAGGCGTGCTTGTGGGAAAGTCATGACGATGGTGATTGCACCAATAATGATGACGATAACTTCAGCTACTCGCCGCAGAATCTGGGCCTGGGTGGTGATCTTATTGGCCCGGCGCACATTGGTGGGATCATTGCGCGATTCGGCATGGGCCACCACGGTAGCCGAAATGGCTTTAACCCAGCTTACGCACACCCAGGTCAGGGCCGCTTTAAACAGGATTACCAGCAACAAAATAGCGTAGCGATACCAGGCCGGGGAGGAAGTGCCCTCCATGGCCAGTTGGGCGCCGATTAGCGCGCCAACAATGGCAAACAGTGCGTAGAAAGAGTTACGCCCCTTGTCCCCCACGTGGTGCCACAGCAGGGAGCGGCGTCCGGCCACATGCACTGCAATAACTACAGCTAAAGCCAGCACCAGGCCGATTGATAGGCCTAGCACCGTGCGCCACAGCAGGCTGAAAGTGTCTAAGGTGACCGCTGCGGCAGATTCTGTGGGCGATGGCGTGGGCGTAGGCAGTCGCCACCGCGAGTATGTGCCCCTGATTTAACATGGCAGCCACACTAGTAGCGCAGGCTGTGCGCAAGCTGTGGTTTTACCCGCGCGTCCGTATAGGTAAGGCAGTCCACAAAGCTTGAGGTTGCAACATAAAACTCACTGTTCACAGGCGCCTCAGAGTCCCCAAAAGTGGGCGGCTTAAGTCCCAGCTCTCAACAGCGACGACGACGCCGTGCCCCTCTCGCTGGCGGCTGCAAGTCCCAGCGCAACACTCCAAGCCCCCAACGTAGCGCCGTCGACATAGCCGAGCGCCCGACAGAATCAGCGGCGCCGTCGACGCAAAGCCCCCGCCCTCAGAGTGACGCCGCCAGCAAAAACCCAAAAAACCCCGCATCGCTTACGCAATACGAGGATTTAAGTGGTGGCTCCGACCGGCGTCGATCCGGTGACCTTTCGATTTTCAGTCGAACGCTCTACCAACTGAGCTACAGAGCCAATCTGAAAACTTTGGCCTGACCATTACTGATCAGGCCAACTTTTTCGCGACCTCGACGGGACTTGAACCCGCGACCTTCGCCGTGACAGGGCGACGCGCTAACCAACTGCGCCACGAGGCCTTGACTTTCGTCAGATTCATATGAAGTTATCGTACGAATCCGTACTCCCAACGGGATTCGAACCCGTGTTGCCGCCGTGAAAGGGCGGAGTCCTAGGCCGCTAGACGATGGGAGCCTTTTGGCTTTGGCGTCTTGCGCCTCGAACCGAGAAGAACTCTATACAGGAACCAGACCCAAGCACAACTCGAAAAAGCATGACGCTGAGTCACATGGGAAGTTTTGCGCAGAATTCCAATTGAAATTAACTATTTGCGCACAATCGTTTTAAAGGGAATGGGCTTAAGCGCTCTTTCGTGGCAACCTTAGAGCAGCCGCACCCCTCGGCGTCGGCCCGCCTACCTGTAGCTATCCGCCGCCACAATTTGCTGGAAGGATCACTGCCGTGACCGAAACCCCTCAAGGCTCAAACCGCACACAGCCTTCGCTAGGCGCCCTAATGTCGCGCGTGAGCGAAAATATTTCTACCCTGATCCGCACCGAAATCGCACTCAATAAGGCCAAGGCGGCCGAGACAGGTAAACGTTTTGGTTTAGGAGCCGGCCTACTGGGCGCAGCCGGGGTATTCGCCCTATTTGGGCTGGGCTATCTACTAACCACCCTGTCACAGGTAATCGCACTATGGCTACCGCAGTGGGCGGGCTCGCTGATTGTAGCTGTGCTAGTGCTGATTGTGGCCGGGGTGCTGGCTCTGGTGGGCAAGAAGGAAATTGACAAGGGCCGCGTAGTGGTGCCCACCCCCCAGGTTGGCTTGCGTCAGGACGTGCAGGCCGTGACTAACTCGCTGCGTGAGGGTCTAGCTACCGACGCCGCCGCCAGCGGCCCGACTGGCTCTGCTCCCGCCGGCCCGGCTTTCGGACAGAACTGACCCAACTGAGTGAAAGGAAGTTTCATGTCTATCTCAGCCCTAGAAGCTCAGCTAGAGGCCCAGCGTGCAGCCGCCGCCCAGGCCGTTAACGAGTTGGCCCGCCAGATCGCCCCGGCCACACTCAAAGCCCAGGCCGCCCAGATCGGTGAGGACAGCGTGGCGCGAGCCAAGGCGCTCGTCAGCGACTCCGCCCCGGTAAAGGAGCGCTTTACCACGCTGCTAGAGGAGGCTAAGGGTAAAGACCCGGCCGCCGTCGTCGTACTTGCCGGAGCAGGCCTGGTTGCCGCCACGACGGCGCTGATCAGCCTGCGGTTGGCGCTACGTCCGCTGTTTAAGTGAGGAAAGGATAAATAATGCCCAGTGCACAGGAGCTCGAAGAGCAGCTTAAGGCCCAGCGTGAGGCTCTGGCCCAGAGCGTAGATGACCTGGCTGAGCGGGTTAACCCCAAGGCTCAGGCCAAAGAGAAGGCTGAGCAGGTGCGCGCCAAGGCCGCTGAGGCCGGCTCTAGCATCTCTGAGTCACTGCACCAGTTTGGTTTTATCGCCAAAGAAATGAGCGAGGGGGTGCGTACCCAGGCTAAGTACTACTGGGATCGCGCCGGTGAAGGTGACTCTTCTGCTCGCGTCGTGGTGGCCACGGTGGGTGCTGGCGCCCTGCTGGTTGGCGGCGCAGTGGTGAAGAAGATCTTCAAGCACTAGTAGCTGCCGGGACGCCGTAACCGCGCCTGCCTGCGCTAGACACTGACAGCACAGGCGGTAGTGTGAACGAGCAAACGAAATCAGTGCTATTGTTCACATGTGGACCGTCACTCCAGTCCAAACAGGCCCTGACCGGCGTGTGGAATGGAGATTGTGGCGCTTATCGTTGTACGGTTGTCTCACGATAAATTCAGACCATTTCGAAACAGCACGTTTTACGTGCGCGATCAGACGTTGGAGGGGGTCGAGCCTATGGGGCGCGGCCGTCAAAAGGCCAAGGCAACCAAGGTTGCCCGCAAGCTCAAGTACTACAGTCCTGAGACTGACTATGCGGCGCTAGAGCGTGAGCTCGCTGCCACGTCGGCCCGCTCAGGAAGCAGCAGCTACGACGACGAGGACTACTCGGATCTAGCCGCCAACTACT
>BNJU01001202.1_pt1:0-75000 | contig 79144 bp, 82 predicted proteins | sample 8539281 | NCBI WGS metagenome assembly BNJU01 (sample SAMD00202456, study PRJDB9452) | human saliva metagenome | isolation source: human saliva | place: Japan
TACAGAAAGGCTCTGCTCCAAGAGTTTCAATTGTCGTAGGGATTTTTCCTACTAAAAACAAGCAGAACCAAGCTTAACGATAGAAAAATTTTTCATATAAAAAGGGAGCTGTGAAAAAAATATTTTGATTTTTCACAGCCCCCTTTTATAAACCTAAGCAATTTAGCACTGCAAGCGGTGAAGCGCCGTTCTCCTACTTCTCCGCAAGTATAAATTGAAAATAGCGTAAGCAGGCATAGATTGTAAACACTGCAGCAATGATTGTTTCCACCAAAACTACCGGTTGCAGGAAAGCTACGTTCATTCCCATTTTGCTTAGTACCATGAGCACTGCTTCGTCGCAATCGCAGAGATTACGAAGGGGAAGGTGAAAGCCGCATAGCTCGGATAGAAGGGGAAGCGCAAGAACTGCACGCTCTTAAAGAGGGCAAAAAGGTAAATCACGGAAGTTGCCACCAGTAAGAACAGAACAAAGCTCTTATTTTTCTCCGGAAAAGCCTGAATATAGCCTGCCGTGCAGAGTGCCATCGGTGCGGCATAAATCATCATCAGGGGCTTTGCGGGATCCGGTACGGGAAGCTTCACATAGCGCTTCGTCACTACACAAAGTAGAATCAGTAAAGCGACGAAACCGAAATAAAAAGCAGCCTGCCCGTAAGCGAAGGTCTTATATGCCGGTGTGGTCAGGGATGCCACAACAATCCCGACATAAACGATATACCACACGGTATGCACATTTTTCTCTTCGAAATGAAGAATATAAGTCTTCGTAAAGTAGAGAATCAACACAATGTGGATTGCATTCGCAAAAACCCAAAGCGGGAAAGAGATTCCCGGAATAAAGGGCTTCACATATACGGAAAACAGCATGAGCGCCATGGGAAAGGTTGCAAAAACACCCGCCCCGATGGGAGTGGAAAGCTCTTCCTTTACCGCATTCGGGAAAAGAACGAGCTTTAAGACAAGGAGGATAAGAATGACAAAAAGCAATGCAGCCAAAAACCAAACGGATACCTTCTCCATAACTTTGCAACAAATTACCAAGTGCCGCCATACCGAGCATCACGCCCGAGAAGGCAAAGGGGATTTTTTTTATTTTTTCCATTAATGACAGCTCCTTATACTGCTTTTGCTTCATGTACAGGGGGAAGGAAGGGTGCTTCTAGGCCTTGAATCGGTTCCGCATCCACATTTTTAACGCCCAGCTCTCGGCAAAGAATCTCGGCAACCTTTCCTGCGCAAAGTCCGGTAAAGGCGATACACTGCTTCTTGTGCTCTCCTTCCGCCATCTCAAAACCTCTGGTAAGTACACGGCAGCAAGCGGCATGCTTTGCATTTGCCTCTCTGAACCAGTCATGAAGCTCCTTGGAAAGTGCCATAAGGGCATTCACCTTCGGATCCTTCGGACCGTCCGGTGTCGTTCTTCCGAAGAACATACCGAGGGCAAGAATTCCTCCGTTTAATGCACCGCACATACAGCCGGAACGGCCTGCTCCGATGGACATTCCGGAAGACATCGCAATAACGGACTCGGGTACATCCGCCTGGAAAGCATCGCGAATGGCTTTCATTACTGCCTCACAGCAGAAAAATCCGCCGGCATAAAGCTCTTCCGCATTCTTTAAAACAGCATGAGGGCTCACCTCTTTTGCATGATACGTAATAATAGACTCCATCATAAGTGCTCCTTTCGTACTCTCTTATTTCCTGACCAAATAAGAAAATTGATAAATATAAAATGACCAACGTTCCTCATTATATCGGCTTTCTTAAAATCATTCCAATTGAGGATTCTTATAAATTTGCTTCATTTATTAAACTTCTCTATTATACTTAAAATGTTATAAGTATTTTTGTTCTCTAAAAAGAATAGAATTTCATCCTTTGATTTAAAAAAAGAAAGTCTTTCATTCCTACTTTTTCCTTATTGTTACGCAGCAAAAAAAGCCCGGCGTTTCCGTCGGGCTTTCTGCTGTATAGAATAGTAAGGGTCGATTAAACCTGTTCGCCATTTTCAATTCCGAATCTTTCAATTCGGTCAAGAGTATTCTACCCCATTAATCTATTTAGGTCAAGATATTTTTATGAATTTATTTAGCACTTTGTATATTTTTTTAATAAAAATCTTTTTTTAATTTGCATATTTTTGCATAAATTCTATTTATAGCATCCATTCCGTACTTATTATAATTCAAAAAGAACTTGTCAATTTGGCATTTAACTTTCCTTTTTTTAAGGAAAAAAATTTCTTACCAAAAAGGCTAGCGGAAAAGGATATTAAGCTAAGTGTAAAAAGAACTCCATAAAGCTTCATGGCCGCTTTATCTTCTGTCTTTGTAGCAGCTCTTCCCTTTACAGCTGGTCTGCTCTCTCCTAGAACTTCACCCTTTCTTTCCGGATTATCTTCCATAGGACGACTCGCCCCAAGAACCTTACCCGGCTCATCCGGTGTAGAGGGAGGAGGTGTTCCCGGATCCTTCGGTGTATTACCGGAAGGCGTTTTGGGGGTATTTCCACCACTTCCCGGATTGTTCGGTGTATTTCCGCCGCCTCCCGGATTGTTGGGCTTTTCCTTTGTATTTACGAAGACATTCTTGTAGCCGTTATTCTCTTCATCGGCTCTACTTGCTGTATAACCGGATAAATTCTCCTCTGTTACCGTGTATTTGATTTCCTTTCTGGCATCATCATACTTTGGCATATCAAAGGTATACTGCCATCCGTTTGTGCCGTTAAGTAGGCGGAAGAAACACGCACACCGTCCGCATAGAGCTGCACGGTTAAGTCAAGCGGATGTTCTCCGCTTCCTTTCCAGATTTTCGTCACAGGGATAGCCACACGGCCTCCGGTATAGTTCGTAATGGTAAATCCTGTATCCTGTGTTCCTGCAATAGCAGGCTTGTAGTCCTGAAGATTCTCCTCGGCAACAGTGTACGTAATCTCCGCGCCGGAAGCATCCTTCTTGGGAAGATTGGAGAAGGACGCCTTCCATCCATTCTCTTCAGAGAGTTCCTGTACCTTATCGGTCTTTTTTCCATTTTCTACAAGATAAACCTTTACTTTTTCCGGCTTCGCTACAGTGGAATTACCCTGAATCCACTTCTTGTCCACCAATACACTTCTAGTTTCCGGCTTCGCTTCATTCGCTTTTTTATTAACAAAGAACTTAGTTACCGTAGCATTTCCCGCAGCAGATCTCTTTAACTCTTCTTTATCAATCTGCTGTTCCTGTTCGTCCAAAACATAGCCTGTAGGTGCCTTGATTTCCTTAATTATATAGTCTGCCAAAACGGCATTTTCTAATGTGGCAATACCGTATTCATCCGTAACTACGGTTTTCTTAACCTTTGTTCTTTTATTTTCAATGGTAAACTCCGCACCGGAAAGAGCTTGTCTTTCTTCATTTCTCTTCTCAATGCGAAGCGTAAAGCCCGTACCGTTTAAAGTACCGCTGGAAGACTGTACAGGGACTTCTCTCTTATGTGTCCCCATACTGATGCTGTCCCCTGTGATAGAAGCATCATTACGATACACTGTACCGTCTTGAGGAACTTCATTGACTTCCACATAATACTGTAGCTCGAAGCCTTCTTCAACGTTCAAGTCCCCTACTCTATAATCAAAGGCTCTTTTTCCATCTTTATACTTCAGCGGAACTCTGTCTCCTCTTGCAGGAAGGGCATTATTGTCAACATCTTGCAGCGCCCACTTTGGACCGCGGTTTGCCCCATCATCTGTTGCAGGATGAAATACATAATCCTCATCGCGATAGCCGGACCTCCACACACCTCTTATCAGGGTTGGGTAAAAGCGATCCGCATCAGACGCATTTTTCCAGTTCATGGAATGATCGGGGTCACTCGGATCCACATAGCTGAAAACATCACTGATTAATTTATCATGGATCTCTATATTGGTGAACTTTTCAGAAACTGTTCCTACTTTCGTAAGCCTTCTTCCGTTTACTTGAATAAAAAAGTGGACTAAATAATGAATTGTTCCTTCTTTATCCTCATATTGTTCAATAGAGCCGCCATAATTTTTCCAGAAGTTGGGCTCCTCGTCCAGTCCTATTCCCTGATAGTTCAGTTGAATAGAAAAAGTCTGCCCGTTAAACGGAATATTGATCGGCACTTGTTTCGCTGTATTCCCTTCGGACTGATTAACACGAACAAGGAAGGTGAACTCTCCATCGGCCCCGCTATAGTTCTCTGCATTCTCTGTGAATATAATTTTTCAACTGCTTTTGTCGTACTGTCATAATGCGCATTGGCTATAACCTGACCGGCATCATTTTTAATTTCCGTATCTTCACTTACGGCAGCCAGACTGCCCGGAAGCTGAACAACGGCATAGTCCTCATTATTTACCGTCTTTCCGCTTACTGCGAGCTTAATCTTCAACGCAAAATCGGTGTTGGCATAAATCTTTGTGTTTTCATCGATTGGATTACCATTCAGTGTCATCCTAATATTCTGAATCACATCCGATCTTTCAACCCCTGTCCCCACGAGGCTTGCTGCTCTCGCCATAGTCAAAATATCTGTCGAATCTGTGGAGTCGGATAGGAAGCCTCCTCCAAATCGTTCTCCGTATCCTCCGGATTTACACCTGTAATCTCTGTTCTGTTACCCTCTTCCTCTACCGCGGAAGAAGATAAGGAAATACTGCTTTCCGGTGTGGGGGAGACATTTTCCGCATTGACAACAGAAAATCCCTGCCAAAAAATGACGACAGAAAGCAACAATGCCAGCAAGTTTCGTTTTGCTTTCATTCTTTTTCTTCTCCTTTTTCTGAATCTGAATCTACATCTACATTTACAAAGCGTTATTCTAACATAAATATTTTTTTATTTAAAAAAACATAAATTTTAACCGAGAATAGAATTTTTTTACCCTCCTTTTCTAATACTTTCTTTGATCAGAGAGCTTTCTCAATTCCGTTCCCGGTTAATTTTAACGATTTTTTTAAATGTATTGCTTTTTAGAATCCGGAAGGATTCACCTTCCTGTTATCATAAAGGACTTTCAAGAATTGATTATAAAGATTGCACTTCCGCCTTCAATTCTCCGTTTTTCCAGTACTATCTCGATTTTTATCGCCTTCTTTTACCTTGTCTTCCAGGATACACTTTGCGGCAAGGGTTTCCACGTGTTTTTGCATATACCGCTTCAAAGGTCTTGCTCCAAAGCCCGGCTCATAGGCATTTTCCAAAATGAAATCCAAGGCCTCTTTCTTAATTTCGATGTGCAGTCTCTTATCCTGTAAACGCTTATTGATGTCCTTTAAAACAAGATCAGCAATTCGCTCCATATCCTTCTGCACAAGCGGCTTAAAGAGGATAATCTCGTCCAGACGGTTCAGGAACTCCGGTCTAAAGTGCGCATGCAAGGCATCCGTAACCTCTTTCCGCACCTCTTCCGGAATCGTACCGTCTTCTTTGATGCCGTCCAGAAGACTCTGTGCCCCGATATTCGAGGTCAGGATAATAATCGTGTTCTTAAAGTCCACGGTTCTTCCCTGAGAGTCCGTAATTCTTCCGTCATCCAGCACCTGTAAGAGAATATTGAAGACATCGGGATGGGCTTTCTCGATTTCATCGAACAGCACTACGGCATAGGGCTTTCTTCTTACCGCTTCCGTAAGCTGTCCGCCCTCTTCGTAGCCTACATAGCCGGGAGCCGCGCCGATAAGACGGGATACGGAATATTTCTCCATGTACTCCGACATATCGATTCTGACCATGGCATTTTCATCATCGAAAAGGTTCTGCGCAAGGGACTTCGCAAGCTCGGTCTTTCCCACACCGGTAGGTCCTAAGAAGAGGAAGGAGCCGATCGGCTTCGTAGGATCCTTTATACCCGCCTTCGAACGAAGAATGGCTTCGCAAACCTTCTCTACCGCTTCTTCCTGTCCGATGAGTCTCTTGTGGATTTCGGCATCAAGGTGCAATACCTTCGAACGCTCGGATTCGTTTAACTTGGTTACGGGAATACCTGTCCAACGACTGATGATTCTCGCAATTTCTTCTTCCGTTACCTTATCATGCACAAGCGTACTGTTTTCTTCCTTTTGCGCCAGCGCTTCCGCCTCTTCCAGTTCCTTTCGACTTGGGGCAAATCCTGATACTGCAACTTGGAGGCCTTCTCATACTCTCCCTTTTGCATTGCAATATTGATTTCCGCCTGCAAATCGTTCTTCTTTTCTCTTAAAGTCTGCAGCTTGGAAACGGCATTTTTCTCATTTTCCCACTGCGCCTTTTGGACATTGAACCTATCCCTAAGCTCGGAAAGCTCTTTTTGCAAGGCTGCAAGTCTATCTTTTGAAAGCTGGTCGTCCTCTTTTTTCAGCGCAAGCTCTTCAATCTGCAGCTGCATAATCTTTCTCTGCTGCTCGTCCATTTCTTCCGGCATGGAATCCATTTCCGTCTTAATCATGGCACAGGCCTCGTCCACAAGGTCTATTGCTTTATCCGGAAGGAAACGGTCGGAGATGTAACGGTCGGAAAGCGTCGCTGCCGCAACAAGCGCGGTATCCGTGATTTTCACGCCGTGGAAGACCTCATAGCGCTCCTTGATTCCTCTTAATATGGAAATGGTATCCTCCACACTCGGCTCATCCACCATAACCGGCTGGAAACGACGCTCAAGAGCGGCGTCCTTTTCAATGTATTTTCTATATTCATCGAGGGTTGTCGCACCGATACAGTGCAGCTCGCCTCTTGCAAGAAGCGGCTTCAACAGGTTTCCGGCGTCCATGGAACCCTCGGTTTTTCCCGCGCCGACGATATTGTGAATTTCATCGATAAAGAGGATAATCTCGCCTTCGGACTTGGTGACATCATCCAGAACCGCCTTCAGTCTTTCTTCAAACTCTCCTCTATACTTTGCACCGGCAATGAGAGATCCCATATCGAGCGCAAAGATTTTCTTATTCTTCAAAGATTCGGGTACATCGCCCTTCGCAATTCGCTGTGCAAGGCCCTCTACTGCTGCCGTCTTTCCGACACCGGGCTCTCCGATTAGACAGGGGTTATTCTTCTGCTTTCGGGAGAGGATTCGGATAATGTTTCGGATTTCTTCATCTCTTCCGATAATCGGGTCGAACTTCTGCTGACTTGCCCTCTCGACCATTTCGTAGCCGTATTTGTTTAAGGCGTCATAAGTGCCTTCCGGGTTATCCGTCATAACCTTCTGATTTCCCCTGACGGAGGAGAGCGCAGAAAGGAACTTCTCCTTGGTGATACCGAACTCTTTAAACAGCTCCCGAATCGTCTTATCTCCGTCCTTTAGTAGGGCAAGGAAAATATGCTCTACGGACACATACTCGTCTCCCATGGCTTTCGCGTGGTCCTCCGCATTCATGACGACCTTATTCGCATCCTGGGAAAAATACTGCTGCCCTCCGGAAACCTTGGGGAGCGCATTGATTTTCTCTTCCACCGCTCTGGTAAAGCTATCCAGAGGAATACCCATTTTCTGTAGAAGCTTCGCAATCAGGCTGTCCTCCACTTCGAGAAGGCTTAAGAGCAAATGCACCTGCTCCAGTGCCTGATTCCCGTGATCCATGGCAATCTTTTGGCTGTTATTGATACTTTCTACCGACTTTTGTGTAAAACGATTTATATTCATACTCACTACCTCACTTTTTCTCTAAGATAAGTCTATTATAAACGTATTGTTAGCACTGTCAAGTGATGAGTGCTAATTTGTTGTGAAAAGTGTGTGAAAAAAACACGAATGTTTTGGGGCCTAAGACGTACTTAGATTTGTGTTTTTTCCAAATACTCCGTCATGGTCATCATTTTAGGTTTTTTAATATCCTTTAATGCCAGAAAGTCTTTATCTCCTGTCAAAAATATGTCTATATCGCTTTCTATCGCCGTCACCAATATGGGGAAGTCTTTCTCATCCCTTATTTCCGGATAGTTCTCTTTTTCCGGATTTCTTTTTACTTGTACCAGGTCAAAGGGTAGGCTGTGAAAAAAATCTTTTAGAGCAGGCTTTCTTGACGAAAACTTCCTTTCAATTACAAGACTTAACTCTTCTATAACATAATCACAAATCACTATTTCATTCTGCTCCGTGATTCTTTTAATTAAGTTTCTAGTTTGATTAGAGGGAAAGAAAATCACGGATATCAAAATGTTGGTATCCAGCATGATTCTCATTTTATTTTCTCCTTCGTTCCTCTCTTATCTCCTGAGCGAAGCTTTGTAAATCTTCCTCCTTATAATACCCGGCTTCCTCGGCTACTCCTCTGAATTCTTCTTCTACTCTTTTAAAGGCCAGCATTGCGGAATTCTCAAAGTAAAATCTTCCATTTTCTTCCATTATTACAAGTTTATCTCCGCTTTTTAACTTGAGTTTGTTTCTAACGGATACCGGAATTGTAATTTGCCCTTTACTTGAAATCTTTGCCACTTCCATACATACCCCTTTCTCTTTAGACTTCTTCTGAATATCTGAAAAACTTCTTGAAATGCAATTTATACTAATTAACTATGGCTTTTATTACATCCCTATTATAAATGAATTTTCTATTCACTTCATTATTTTTCTTTACAATTTTTACTTTCTTTATATTCTTTACTTTTTTTGTTTTTACTCTTTTAACCCCTCAATTTCTCCACTGCCTCTCTGATTGCTCTAACCGTATATTCCAGTTCTTCCTCCGTGAGTGTCTCTTCAAGGCTTAAGCGCAGTCCGGAGTATGCTTCTTCATGGCTCTTTCCGATTGCGAGAAGTACATGGCTCGGCTCTAAAGAACCGCTTGCACAGGCTGAGCCGCTGCTTGCGCAGATTCCTTTTTGGTCAAGGAGAAGCAGAATGCTCTCTCCCTCTACTCCGGGAAGGCAGATGTGGACATTTCCGGGAAGACGATGATGAAGTGAGGAAAAGAAGGGGCTTTCAGGAAGCGCTCCGATTCCCTCGTCTTTCAGCGGATTCACACCGCTGATTTTCACCCCCGGGATTTCCTCCATAAGCCTTTTAAAAAATAAATTTCGCAACGCTGCTTTCTTTCTTCCCCTCTCCTCCATCGAGGAAAAGGCCTCTTTTGCCGCTGCAGAAAAGCCGACTATTCCGGGAACATTTTCCGTACCTGCACGAAGTCCCCTCTCCTGTGCCCCGCCGTGTAAAAAGGAGGAGAGCTTAAGACCTTTTCGGATATACAGGAGTCCCACTCCCTTCGGTCCATGGATTTTATGACTGCTGGCAGAGAGAAGGTCTATCTGCATTTCCTCTATATCGAGCGGAATCTGCCCGAAAGCCTGCACTGCATCGGTATGAAAAACTGCGCCGTACTTCTTCGCAAGGTGTCCTATTTCCTTTAGATTTTCTATCGTTCCGATTTCATTGTTTGCCGCCATAACGGAGACAAGGCAGTGGGAAGCCCCCTTTTTTGCTTCTTCCCCGCTCTTCGAAGGGAAGGAATGCTCCTCTCTTTCTCTTAAAGAGCTTTCTTCCTGTAAAGAGCTTTCTTCCTGTAAAGCTCGTTCCAAGGCTTCTAAATCAAGGAATCCCCTTTGATCCACAGGAATCCGGCTTACTTTTACTCCCAAACTTTCAAAAAAAGCACAAGTTCGTAGGACGGCAGGGTGCTCTATGGTGCTCGTAATAAGGTGCACACTTTTTTCCTTTTTTAATGCTCTTTCCAACACCACGGAAGAAAGTGCCCAGTTATCACTCTCCGTTCCACCTCCGGTAAAATAGATTTCCCGGGGAGAAACACGAAGAAGAGCCGCAATGCTTTGCCGGCTCTCCTCTACTGCCTTCCTTGCTTCTTGCCCGAATCGGTAAATGGAAGAAGGGTTTCCATATTGAGTGGAAAAATAGGGCTCCATGGCATTTCTTGCCGACTCCGACAAGGCTGTTGTTGCCGCATTATCCAAATAAATCATTTTGTCCTCCTTTTAGAGCTATTTCCCCGCTTATCGCTCACGCTATCCCTTTTCTCTTAGCTATATTTTATCCTTACTCATAACGAAAATCTCCGCTTTTTCCTTCCTCATAAGAAAAATCTCCGCTTTTTCCGCCTTTTTTCTCCAGTAAATGCACTGCCTCAATATGCATCCGCTTATCAATAGCCTTACACATATCATAAATGCAAAGTAGAGCGATACTTGCTCCCGTAAGCGCTTCCATCTCCACCCCGGTTTTCCCCAGTGTTTTCATCGTGGAAATGACTTTAATTTCGCCTCGCTTCTCGTCTACGCTAAACTCTATCTTTGCTCCGTGAAGCGGTAAAATATGGCAGAGCGGAATCAGATCCGAGCAGCGTTTCGCCCCCATGATTCCCGCAACTTGCGCCACGGTAAAAACATCTCCCTTTTTGATTTTCTTCCCAAGAACCGCCTGCATGGCTTCTTCATTTAGGAAAATGCTTCCCACTGCGACGGCTACTCTCTCCGTGTCGTCCTTTCCGGAAACATCGACCATGCGGGCATTCCCCTTATCATCAAATGCGTAAACTCTCCCATTTTTCTCCTCGTCCTGCACTTTCGCTGCAAGTCTTATTTCAAACTCTATCTTCTCTGTAAAAATTAAATCTCCGATTTTTGATTTTTACAATCCTTCCAAAAATTTATTCTTCTAAAAGAAGAAGCTTCTCCGTATCCACTTTTAGATACTTTGGCGTTCCTAGTTGCTCCCATTTTTTAAGAGACTCCCTCTGTCCCATAAGGACAATTCTTCCTCTGCCCTCTTTCGCCTGAAAATAGAAATTCTTTTCAAAGGGATATTCCGCAATGCTCTCCAAGCGAACCGGAATAGAATTCAGACCTCGCTCTTCCTCCGAAAACACAGGGATAAAATCATGGGCACGGTAGCCCACATAGGAGAGGCTGTCCGATATTTCCTTATCAAGCTGAAGCTCTATCCCCCAGTCGGAAGCAAAAATACGATGTTTCCCTCTTTTTTCCGCTTGGGAAATGTTTTTACAGCCTGTCAAAGCTGCTGCCGCTCTCTTCCCCGGATTTCGGAAGAGGCTCTTCGTTTCTCCTTGGCAAAGAATTCTCCCCTTTTCCACAATCAAAAGTTCTTCGGAAAAGCGATAAAGCTCGTCTCTCGAATGGGAAACCATGATACAGCTTCCTTGGAAGTCCTCCAAATGTCGCATAAGCTCCTCCTGCATCCGGTCCCGAAGAGAAAAGTCCAGTGCGGAAAAAGGTTCGTCAAGAAGGATGATCTCCGGTTCTCCCACGAGAATCCTCGCAAGAGCCGCTCTCTGCTGCTGCCCGCCGGATAGCCTTCCGGGAGGCGTTTTTCCATGCCCTTTAGCTCCATTTTTTTCTAACATAGAGCTGATTTTCTCTTCTTTTTCCTCCTTGCTCCCCTTAAGAGCCACGGAAAGGTTCTCCCAAACGCTCATATGCGGAAAAAGCGCGTAGGACTGAAAAAGATAGCCCACCTTCCGCTTTTGCGGCGGAAGATTCCGTTTTCTTTCCTTGGAAAATACACAGTTCTCGCCGATGTAAATCTCTCCCTCATCAGGCTTAAGAATTCCGGCAATTGCCTTTAGACACATGGACTTTCCTGCCCCGGATTCTCCGAGAATCCCGAGCCTCTTTGCTTCCGTCTGAAACTGCATATCCAGAGAAAAGCTTCCCATATTCTTTTTAATCGAAACACTGCATGCCATTTTATCTCTTTAATCCTTTATACGACTTGCTTCCAAGCTTTCCACTTCAACTATATCTGATCGCCAAGATGCATCCATTCTGTATCAGATAACTGATTTTTTTATTCTACTTCCTATATTGTTTCCCTTATTTCTCTATTTATAAGTTGATATCTAATATCGGAAGCGCTTTTCTTCTGTTGCAAATTGATAAAGCGTTAAAATCCCGAAGGACAGAAGGAGAACCACCATTACCCAAAAGCCTGCGGTCGTATAGTCCTGGTCCTGCATGACGAGAGCGATTCTTTGGGAAATGGTCGCGGTCTTCCCCGGAATATTGCCCGCAAGCATGGAAGTCGCCCCGTATTCTCCAAGCGCTCTGGCAAAGCTTAACACCGTTCCGGAAAAGATACCGGGCGCGGAGAGCGGTACAACGATTTTCCAAAAAATGGAAAACTCACTCATCCCGAGCGTCCGTCCGGCATAAACCAAGTCCTTCGGAACAAGGGAAAAGGCGGATCTCGCATTTCGATACATAAGAGGTAAAGAAATCACAGTTGCCGCCACCACGCATCCTAAGAAGGACTGCACCACCTTGATACCGAAATGTTCAAAAAGGAAGATGCCGAAGGGTCTTCTCTTACTAAAAAGAAGGAGCAGGAAAAATCCTGCTACCGTCGGGGGAAGGACCATAGGAAGGGTAAGTAAGCCGTCAAGAAAATTGTCCCAAGGGGACGGGAGCTTCATCACCTTCCTCGCCAAAAATATCCCTAAAAAGAAACAAATCACGGTGGTAAACACTGCAGTTTTCAGAGAAATCCATAAGGGACTCCAGTCTAAGCTTTTTATCATTTCCATCATGGATTTCTCCTTTCGTCATCATGATTCTACATTCGTATCAAAGTAATACTTCTGAAATGTCTCTTTCGCCGCATCGCTGCAAACAAAATCTATAAGCTTCTTCGCTTCCGTAACTTCCGCTTCGCTCGCTTCATCATTGACTACCTGAGAAATGGGGTAGATTACATTGCCGCTTAAGTCATAGGGAACCTTTTCCAGAATCTCTATATCCGCTTCTTTCCCGTAGGTATCGGAATAATAGGTTGTTCCCACTTCGGAAGAGCCTTCCACTACCGCGGCAAGTACCTTCGAAACATTGGACTGCTCGGAAATCTCTACACCGCCCAAAGCATCGGAAACTTCCTTTGTACTGATTTTGGAAAGGTCTTCCGCCTCCGGTAAGATACCGAGGCTTACTAGCGCTTTTCTGGTATATCTTCCTACCGGAACCGTACCGTCCGCAAGGGCAATGGACTTTGCCTCCTTTAAGCTTTCAAGACCTCTAACCTTCGTGCCGCTGTCTTTTCTTGTGATTACGCAAAGCTGATTGTTTACCACATTCTTTCTTGTGCCTTCTACGAGTTTTCCTTCTTCCTCTAAGGTATCCATCTGCTTCTGTGCAGCAGAGAAGAAGATATCACAAGCATAGCCTTCCTGAATCTGTGTCAGGAGCTTTCCTGAAGAATCCGCTTGGAAAACGAGCTTCACGGAAGGATTTTCCTTCTCATACTGCTCTCCGAGCTCTTCCATGACATTTTTAAGAGAAGCCGCAACAAAGACCTGAACTTCCGTCTTTTCCCCTTCAGTGGCCTTTTCCGTTTCCTTTGCGCTCTCTGTCTCCGCTTTACTGCTCTCGGTCTCTACTACACTGCTCTCTGCTGCTGTCTCCTCTTTCTTTGCCCCTCCGCAAGAGATGAGCAATGCAGAAAGCAGTAAGGCAAGGCTTCCTACTACAAATTTTTTCATACTTTTCCTCCTAGTTTTCTTTTTCTGTACCTCGTAAAATCCCTATGCCGTGAAAGAGCTCCGGAAAAAGATATTCCAGATTCTCCTTGCAAGCCTTCGGGCTTCCGGGAAGGTTTATAATTAAAGAATGTTTCCGTATCCCTGCGGTCTGGCGACTGAGCATCGCTTTTTTGGTAATCGTTAAGCTATGCTTTCGTAAGGCTTCAGGAATGCCGGGTACTTCTCTATCGCACACGGCTTTAGTGGCTTCCGGAGTGCAATCTCTTTCAGAAAATCCCGTGCCTCCGGTTGTGAAAATCAAAGATATCTCTCTTTGATCCGCTAAACGAATGAGGGCCTTTTTCTAAAGCCTCTCTTCCATCCGGAAGAAGCAATCGCTCCTCCACTACTATCCCCTGACTCTCCAAAAAATCCTGAATGAGCGGTCCCGAAAGATCCTCATATTCCCCGGAAGACGCTCTATCCGAAAGGGTAATGACCGCCGCCGTATAAGCTCTCTTCGGGTCAGGCGGAAAAACTTCCACAAGATCTCCCTGCCGGATTGTTCCTCCCTTTATCACCCTGGAAAATACCCCTTCTCTTGGCATAATGCAGTCTCCCATTCTGTGGTAAATAGCACAGTGGGTATGGCACTCTTTCCCAAGCTGAGTCAGCTCTAAAACCGCTTCTCCGACATGAATTTCACTTCCTACCGGGCACCGGGAAAGGTCAAAGCCTTCCACCACGAGGTTCTCTCCGAAGGCGCCGAACTCGACTTCCGCACCTTTTTTACGAAAGTCCTCTATCTTTTCAAGAGAAAGAAGGCTAACCTGCCTGTGCCATTTTCCGGCATGTGCATCTCCCTCTATCCCAAACTGCGGGAGCAGGACTGCTTCTTTCACTTCTTTTTTTCTGTTCCTTTTTTGGGGCTTATACAAATTGCCAATAACTTTCCCATTTATCCTCCAAGCCTTTTTTACTGTTCGGCCTACCTCTCTTTTTTACCTTCTTTATTGCCTTCTTTATTATCTTCTTTATTGCCTTCTTTATTATCTTCGTTATTGCCTTCTTTATTATCTTCGTTATTGACTTCTTTATTGTCTATCGAAATCCTAACGCAAAGCTATCCACCGATTTCACCCATCGCTCTATGTTCCGTAACCTCGGAGAGCTTTTCAAAGGCATGGCTTTCCGGCTTTCCTAAAATACACTTCCGCAGTGTTTTTTCCACTTCCGCTCTTTTCTCCTCTTCGGAAAAATGCCGTATTGCGTAATATCCCCTAAGCGCATATCCATTTCCATAGCAAAGGCAGGGCTTCAACTCTCCTTCGCTCGTTAAGCGGATTCGATTACAGCTTCCGCAAAACTTCCCGTGAAGTGCAGAAATAAAACCTACAGAACCGAGAAAGCCCGGGATTCGGTAATACTTCGCAGGACCGTTTCCGTGGACGGAAATATCCTCCGTAATGCCCGGATAAATCTCTCTGATTTTTCTCTAAAAATTTTTTTCATTATAGTAGGGTTCAAAAATTTTTTTCCCATAGCCAATCGGCATCATTTCTATGAAACGAATGTCCAGAGGACGCTCCTTTGCAAGCGCTAATAGAGAAAAGAGCTCCTCCTCATTTTTTCCCTTTTGCATCACCGTGTTCAGCTTGACACGAAGCCCGGCATCACAAGCTGCGTATATCCCCTCTAAAACCCGGGAAAGTACGGGAAGCCCTGTGATTTCTGCGAATCTTTCCTCCTTTAAGCTATCGAGGCTCACATTTATCCCGTCAATTTCGGCGGAAAGAAGCTCCGGAAGCGCTTCCTTTAGTAAAATGCCGTTCGTGGTCAGCGTGACCTGTTCCACCTTATCAAGCTTTTTAAGCTCCTTAATAAAATCTAAGACTCCGTCCCGTACTAAAGGCTCCCCGCCTGTCACCTTAAATCGGCTGATTCCCAGCTTCGAAGCCTCTTCTGCAAGAAAAAGAAGTTCCGAAAAGGACAGGAGCTTCTCCACGGGAAGCACATTCTCCATGCCTTTAGGCATGCAGTAACGGCAGCGCAGATTGCAACGGTCCGTAACGGAAAGGCGCATATAATTAATTTGTCTTTGAAATTGATCCTTCATTCTTCCTCTTGCTTTTCTAGTACTTCCTGACTGAAAGTGGAGCTAAACTCGCTCCAAAAGCACATCCAACTGTCCGCCGCAGACCATTCCCTCCTCCTCGGCGATACTGTCGTTAAGGTCCACATGGTAGAGGCAGGCAGGCTTCGCATTTTCCAAAAATAACTCTCTGCTCTTCTGAATCACTTCCGCTTCAGCACATCCCCCACCAATCGTGCCGATCAGCTGTCCTAAAAGACCAATCAGCATCTTCGTCCCGGTTTCTCTCGGCGCGGATCCCCGTCTATTCACAATGGTTGCCAGCACATAGTCTTCACCGCTCAGCATCGCGTCCAGCATTTCCTTCGTAAAGCTCTCCTGATGGAAATATTTATTCTTTTCCATCACGATTTCCGAAAGGATAGAGAGGCCGATTTCTACAGGGGTCTCCGCTCCTATGGCAAGACCGATAGGACTATGCAGCTCTTTAAGGCTTTCCTCGCTGACCCCCTCTTCCAAAGCTGTTTCTTAATGAAAGCAACTCTTCTTCTTGATCCCATCATTCCGATATAGGCATGGGATTTCTTTAGAATCTCTCTAAGGCAAATGAGGTCGTGTGTATGCCCTCGGGTAACGATCACAAAATAGCTGTCCTTATCCCCTTTAAGGGTAGAAAGGGCTGTTGCGAAGTCTTCACACTGCACTTGATCCGCACCCGCTTTCTCCGCGGCTTTCGCAAAGGAAGGTCTGTCTTCGATGCAAAGCACCTGAAAACCGAGCATTTTCCCTAAGCGAATTACGGAAAGGGCAACATGTCCCGCTCCAAGCACAATGAGCTTTTTTTCCCCGCCCATGGGATCTAAAAAAAACTGTCTTTCTCCTAAGGAAACCAAGCCCCTTTTTCCTTTTCCAATAGGAATAAATTCACTACGAAATTCGGCAGCTCCTGCACATTTTTCACCATCTATAAAAAGAACCTTTTTTCCGAGGTTCTCTTCATTTAGGGATGTGAACAGAACATTTTCCCGGGAAGGGTCCAGTTCCGCGATATGCTGCCATATTTCTCTCATAGATGCTTGGTCTCCTTTTGTGTAATACCTTTTGTGTAATACCTTATTCTTATTATTTTTTAACCGTTTCCCGTTCCCTTGCGGCGTATCAAATTTTCCCAAACAAGGCTTCCTACAGCAATCCGCCCTCTCCGAGAGCGTCAATCTCTTCTTTTGTCACGGGGTCATCCGCCATGATACGGGGCAGTATCAAATCAAATACGGTAATCGGGCAAAACATAACGCTGCCCGGAAGTCCCATAATGGGTACATTGTTCTTTCCGTAGGCCAGCATGAACATCGAGCCCGGAAGAACCGGTGCCCCGTAGCTTACTACTCTTTCCGCAGACTTTCTGATGGCAAGAGGCGTTCTGTCATCAGGGTCTACCGACATACCGCCGGTGCAAAGAATGAGATCCGCCCCTTCCGAAAGAAACTTTTGGATGGCCGCCATTTCCATGTCCACGTCATCCGAGCAAAGGCTCTGTCCTATGATTTCCACAGGAAAGGGCGAAAGCTTTTCCTTTACAACAGGGGTAAAGCCGTCCTCGATTCTTCCGTGATACACCTCATTTCCCGTAGTCACGAAGGCCACCTTCTTTTTCCTATAAGGAAGAACGCGGAGAATACCGCCGTACTTCGTGATACGCTCTGCCCTCTCCATTTTTTTCTTTTTTTCAATACAAAGCGGAATGATTCTGGTTCCGGCAAGCACCTCTCCCTTTTTCACGGGAGTATTGTTCTTCTTCGTTGCCATCATCATTTCCCCGAAGGAATTGAGTTGAAAGAGCTTTTCCGAATCGACCTTTAATATGCCGTCACAGTCCGAAATGAACTCAATCTTCCCCTCTTTAATCTCTCCGGGATGCATATTTTCGCCTTGTCCCATTCTGTATAGGATTTCAGCTGCTTCATTTTCATGCAAGATACCGGCATCCTCGTCCCAGATGTAAATGTGGTCCTTTCCTACCGAAAGAAGAACCGGTATATCCGCTTCCTCAATTCTGTGCCCCTTACGAAAAATCGGACCTTTTTTGACTCCGGGAATAATCTGCGTTATATCCTGACAAAGGACTTGACCGACCGCATCTATCGTCTTCATTTCTCTCATAGCTTCTCCTTCCCCGGCTTTTCTCTTTCCTTGTAAAAGCACGATATCTATTCTTGAACAATCTTTCTATATATTGGTTCTTCCGTGCACTGATTTCTCTATGTACTGATTTTTCCTATATACTTTTTTTAATATCTAACAATTTTTTTAGTATGCTTTAAAACTTCTATTTTTCCCTAGTATAGTGATATTTAGTAGCAAGTGCAAGGAATACAAAAATTTATATAATTTTTTTGATTCTTTTCCCGCTCATTCCATTCCATCTCCAAGCATTCAAAACCTGCTTGAAATCTTGCTTTTTTATGTTTAAAAAAATATTTTATGTGTTTAACAAATAATTATTTCTGATTTTTTTATATAGGCTTTTTCTATATATCCATAGTGATTTTTTTGTCCTTCTCTTTCTCTCTTATTGTTTGTTTTATTATTTATAAATCTTAAAAACATTCTTTGTGCATGTTGTATGTTTTAAGTGAATTTTTTTCTCCACTTGCTTTTTTTCAAGAAAGGAGTATTCTATATCTATAGTTCTTCAGGGCGGGGTGCGATTCCCCACTGGCGGTACAGTCCGCGACCTGCGTTTGCAGCTGAGTCGGTGCAATTCCGACACCAACAGTATAGTCTGGATGAAAGAGGAGCGAGTTTAACGAGTTTTTCCGCCCTGTACAATTTGTACAGGGCTTTTTTTCTTAAAATAAGTGACCGGAGCCGTATTCAGGTTAATTTATTTTTGAAAAGCAGGAGAGCTTCCTGTGTAACTCGTTTATAATCCTCGCTTTACACGCTAAGAAGAAGGAATCTGTTTATTGTAAGAGAAAGCAAATGCTTTCCCTTCGAGAAAAGCGAGGTAAAAAATGAAAAATGGAAGTACAGAAACAAAAATCATCACAGTGGATAGTGCAGTAAAAGAAAGTGGCAGAGACCGTATAGGAAACATCGCCATCATTGGAATTCTCTCTGCAATCTCCTACATTCTGATGTGGTTAGAGGTTCCAGCACCACTTATGCCCCCCTTTATCAAGTTTGATTTTTCCGACTTTCCGGCGCTTCTTGCCGCCTTTGGAATGGGGCCCGTTGCAGGGATACTGGTAGAGTTGATTAAGAATGTTCTTCATTCTTTCAGTTCCGGCTCCTTTGCCGTAGGAGAGCTGTCCAACTTTATTCTTGGAGCGAGCTTCGTTGGTGTGGCAGGACTTGTTTATCAGAAAAAGAAAAACAAAAAGGGAGCCGTACTTGCTTCCCTTCTTGGCGCCATGACCATGGCCCTCATTTCCTACCCTTCCAACCTTTTTGTGGTATACCCCTTCTATTATAATTTTATGCCGAAAGAGACCGTTCTTTCCATGTATCAACTGATTCTTCCCTCTGTGGGAAGCATGGAAAAGGCGCTGCTTATCTTTAACTTGCCTTTTACTTTTATCAAAGGTATGTTGGATGTTCTGCTCTGCCTCTTTCTTTATAAAAGCGTTTCTCCCCTCTTGCATAAGTTTAAGCGATAATCTACATAGGGGGGAAAAGATACATTCCCCTTAAGGTATTTCAAAATCATTTATAATATCCATATCTCATTACACCCGATATTGCTGCCTGTATCCGCTTTGGAGCAAGCAATCGGGTGTTTTCTTTCACTTTAAGAGAATCTACCATTGAAACCAGTGAAAATTTTCCGTAAAATAACGAGAATAGGAAGTATTTCATGCAAAAGAACACAAAAAGACTATTCTCAGCAATTTCGTGTTTCAAGCTTTTAATATAATATAGTAGAGGGAAAAAATGACAGAGCATGATTTTGAAGAAATAAATTATCAAAAAAAGATGGAAGAGCATCGAAAAAAAATGGAACGAAGGATGGAAAAAAGGAGAAGAGACAGACAGTCTCATATTCTTCTCTTTGTTTTGGCCTTAATCCTTCTTTTCCTTGCCTTTATAGGATTCCGTTTCGCTATCCCCTATCTGCAAAAAAGGAATCTCTTAACGCCGAATAAGGAAAGCGCACCCGCATGGGAAACGGATATTCAGCCCCTTTCTTCCGAAGGCGAAACGGGCGAAGAGGAAAATAGCGGTGAAAGTTCTACTCTGTCCGAAAAAGAAGAAGCCATGAAGACCGCAGACTTACAAGCCAAGCAATATGATTATGACGGCGCTATCGCCACACTCAATGCTTTAAGCAAGACCGAAGATACGGAGGTTTCCTCCAAAATCACGGAATATGAAGAAGCGAAAGCAAAACTTGTTCCGGTAGATATGAACAATATCACCCACATTTTCTTCCATATCCTGATCGTGGATACAGACCGCGCCTTAAAGGATACCCATCAGGGCAGACAATACAATTCCGTAATGACCACGATTCCGGAGTTTAAGGAAGTCATTCAGGAAATGTATGATCGCGGCTATGTCATGGTGCACATGCATGATATGGCTGAAATGCAGGAGCAGCCGGACGGCACGAAGAAAATGGTAAAAAAGCAGATTATGCTGCCGGAGGGAAAGAAGCCCTTCGTTATGTCCGAGGATGATGTAAATTATTATATTTACATGCAGGGAAGTGGCTTTGCCGACAAATGGTTTTGGATGAAGATGGAAAGCCGAAGCTGCAATATACCGATAAGGACGGAAATGTAAGTGTCGGAGACTATGACTTAGTTCCAATCTTAGATGCATTCGTGGAAGAGCATCCTGACTTTGCCTATCACGGGCACAAGGCTATCCTTGCATTTACGGGATATAACGGCGTTCTGGGATACCGTACGGACGAAACCTTTGATCCGAATTCACCCGCCCTTGATCCGAAGAACAAGGCAAATCCGAATATCGAAGAGGATAAAGAAACCGTAAAGAAGCTGACACAGGCTTTGAAGAGTGACGGATATGAGTTCGCTTCACATTCTTGGGGACATATCAATTTTTCCACTCGTTCTTTGGAAGCAATCCAAAAGGATACGGATCGTTGGGAGAGAAATGTAGAGCCTCTGCTTCCGGATCCCTGTGAACTTCTTCTCTATCCCTTCGGAGCAGACATCGGAGATTGGCATCCCTACCAAAGTGGACAACAAGACGGAAAGTTTGACCTTCTGGAAAATGCAGGCTTCCATTATTTCTGTAATGTTGACTCTACACAGGTTTGGATGCAGTACGGCGATCAATTCCTCCGCCAGGGAAGAAGAAATATAGACGGCTATCGTTTGTATGAATCTTATATCGGTAAGGCCGACCGGCTTTCCGACCTCTTTGATGTAAAGAAGGTTTTCGATACCCGAAGACCCACTCCCATTAATTGGGAATAAATGGAACAACGATATTTAAAGGGAGGAAAAGCTCTAATGAATAAAAAGCTGGATACGAAGGAGGTAAGACACCTCTTCGAAGGAATACAGGAGCTAAAGGGAACAGAGGAATATTTTTGCTTTTTTGAAGATGTCTGCACCATCAACGAGCTTCTTGCCATGGCACAACGCTATGAAGTCGCAAAGATGCTTCGAGAAGGAAAAACCTATATCGATATTGCCAAAACTACCGGTGCCTCCACCGCCACCATTTCCAGAGTAAATCGCTCTTTAAACTATGGCGCCGAAGGATATCGACTTGCATTTGACCGCTTAGACAAAAAGAAAAAGAAATAGATACTGATCTTCAAAAAAACAGCACCGCAGATTCTGTATGAATAAAATACGTATGAAAAAGGGAGGAGCCGGACCGCTCCTCCCTTTTATACTTATCAAGTATCGCTCCTGTAGCATGCGGTATCTCAGTTTTTGATTCATAATAAATATCGCGTGCAGAGCGTATATTTCCCATTTGCAAGAATTCATGCGCAACGCCTGAGTGACCTATGTATTGAATATAAGATTAAATACGATACGTCCTAAGCATCGGATCGACTGAAGCCGTTTTTCATCTTACAGCTCACTTCATAAAGAACCTTATCCAGTACGGCTTCCGTCTCTTCCTTTACCATCTTTGCAATCTCTTCATTACAGTCTTCCAAGAGCTTTATGACAGCGGCATTCTTCGGAAGCTTCTTTCCAATTTTTCTTCCAAACTCTTCATCAAGGTATAGCCCTTTGTCGGAACCTTTCCCTGATAGCGCTCAATATGCATCTTACATTCGCTAAATTGTGCATCGGCAAGAGCTGCAATGATTCTATTTGCCCAGTAAAAGCTTTCCGAAGTGACGGTCTTCGTAGTATTCGCAAAATATTCCGGCGTCTTATTCACATTTGCATAGAAAGGAACAAAGGCATTGAAGGTGTTGGAACCGAAGCATACCCATTCAATGGCGGCATATTCCTTCGGAACATCCGGACGGATCTGAACAAGACTCAGGAAATTGTTACGACTGATTCCAATAGGGCGATATTTTCCGCGATTCTTCTCATCCCCGTATTTTCCGTAGCAATCGTATGGTGTTCCTTGGAAATGCGAGGAGAGAATATACTTTACATCCTCCGGCGTAATCTTGATTTCCGGGCAAAGGCACCAGGGAAGATCATCATCCTCCGGCTTTAACTCTGCATTTTCTCCATCAAAGCTGAAAGTATTTTTATTGAAATACCTTGCCATATACCAAGCTCTCGGGGTGTTATAAATATGGTCTCCGTCAGAATGTGTACCAAAACACTCTCTCGGATTAATCCAGTCTCCCTCCGTCTTTTCGATTTCATCCGAAAAACGAAGGTCCAGATGGTTCTTGGCAATGAATTCCTTTAAATCTTTGGAGCAGATATATTCATCTTGCGCACCATACGCATCTTCAAAATCAAAATAATCAATTCCAAGCTGATTCGGCATCATAACATAAGCATTGTCCGGCACTCGTCTTGCAATAAAATGATGTCCTCCAATGGTTTCCAGCCACCAGATTTCCTTCTCATCCGAAAAAGCAATGCCGTTCATCTCATATGTACCGTACTGCTCTAATAGCTCTCCAAGCCGAAGCACGCCTTCTCTTGCAGAATGAATATAGGGAAGAACGAGGCTGACCATGTCTTCTTCTCCTATTCCGCCGATCTGCTCCGGCCTTCCGTTCTCCGCCTTCTTATACACTACAAGAGGATCTCCGGAAAGGACACGTTCGTTGCAGGCAATGGTTTCCGTTGCCGTCATGGATACATTTTCACTATTTACCCCTGCCGCACCCCAGATTCCTTCGTCCTCATAGACTGCATTGGGCATACAGGTATAACGAAGAGGATTGTTCGGAAGCGGAATCTTTCACATGGGAAAGGACGGAAACATACTCCTTTCCCTGGTCCTTTGCCTCCACTACTATAAACTTCTTAGGGCTGAAAGAGCCGGAGCCGGAGTCTTCATTTCTGGCAATCATGGTTGAACCGTCAAAGCTTGCCTCTCGCCCTACTAAAATCGTTGTACAAGACATACTTTCCATCCTTTCTGTGGTTTCCAATTTCATAAAAAAATTGGAAATAAAATACGCTCACGTTTTTAGTATACTCCGTGCGCAATTCCATTTCCATAAAAAAGACGGTCTTTATAAGGGCTATAAATCTTTTCAGCTTTTTACTTCCAATGCAGTCTGTGCAATTCTCCTGCCTTTTTCAGGCTGTTAAAATCCTGCTGCCGTAAGGCTTCGTAGAGAATAATGGCCACAGAATTCGAGAGGTTTAGAGAACGAGCTTCCTCCAGCATGGGAATGCGAATACAATGCTCTTCATTTTCCACCAGAATTTCCTCCGGAATACCGGCGGATTCTTTTCCGAACATGATGTAGTCCTCTTCGGAAAAAGAAACTTCCGTATAGCTTCTTTTCGCTTTCGTGGTAGCGTACCAGATTTTAGGATTGGAAGGAGACTTGAGGCCGGAACATATACCGGGCTCGTCTTTTCCCTGCTTATTTTGGACAGCTTCGTGGAAAGAATCGGAATTCCCATGCTTATTTTCTTCTTCTATACTCCGCAAAAAATCCTCATAGGAGAGGTACTCCTTCAGCTGCAACAGGGGCCAGTAGTCCATACCGGCCTTTTTGATATTTTTGTCATTTAAGATAAAGCCGTAGGGCTTAATCAGATGAAGCTTCGTATTTGTCGCAACGCAGGTGCGTCCAATAGCCCCTGTGTTAAAGGGGATTTCCGGTTCATGCAATACAATATTCATTATCTTTATCTAACCTCTTTATTCCACTTTCTTCCGCTTTGCAAGCTTTCCCGTACCTTTTTCGCAATACTTTCCGCGGCGAGATGCCCTATCGCTTGGTATTTCACGGTATCATATTCATTGCCGCTGTGTTTTGCCTTTATAGAGTCACTTCTACACCAGTAAGGGCAGTGTGCACGAGAATCGGAGTCCTGCAGCCTTGCCAGATCGTCCTCATCTAAGCTTGCCAGGCAGCCCGCCTCATCTTCATCCTCATCATAGGAATAATTTCTGCAGTCCTCACAATCTTCCATAACTCCGCTCCTTTATGCTTTTCCGTTACATCACATTCTTAGTTCATTCTATATCTTCCGTTTAACGGCTGTTTCCGTATCAGCGTTTCCGCTCCGAAGGTGCTCTCCATGTTTCGGGATCCCCCTTTACCGAAGGGCAAAGATCATTTAAATAGCAAAGCTCACACTTCGGCTTTTGAGAAGTGCAAAGGGTACGCCCCAGAGCAATAATATGCGTATTCCAGCGAATCCAGAACTCCTCCGGAAGCACTTCCATAAGCTGAAATTCCGTCTTCGTCGGATCGGAAGAATCGGCAAGGCCGAGACGGTTGGAAATGCGCTTTACATGGGTATCTACAACGATAGAGGGAATATCGAAAATATTTCCCAAAATCAAATTCCCCGTCTTTCGTCCTACACCGGGAAGGGCGGTAAGGGTATCAAGATCCTTTGGAACCTCTCCCCCGTACTCTTCCACTAAGGCTGCAGCACAGGCCTTGATGTTTTTCGCTTTGTTATGGTAGAAGCCGGTGGAATGAATATCCTCTTCCAGTTCTTGTAAGTCACAGGAAGCGAAATCCTCCAAGCTTTTATATTTCTTAAAGAGCTTTTCCGTCACCATGTTGACTCTGGCATCGGTGCACTGTGCCGATAAAATAGTGGCAAAAAGCAGCTGCCAAGCATTTTCCGCCTCTAAAAAAATCATGGGATGATCTCCGTAATGTGCGTCCAATCGAGCCATGATTTCCCGTACGCGAGCTTCTCGTTTTTTCTTACTTTCTCTTGGGATAAACATTTTTCTACTTTCTCTAAACAAATATCTTAGCGTTATGATGAAACCGCCGGTCTGTTGACCGGAGTCCTCATCGAGGACTTTTCTTATAAAGCAATAGAAATATTTCTGCCTGTTGCCTGATACTGATAATAGCGTACCCCTGCAGCATCGAGCATTCTTTTTGAAGCGCGTACAGAAGGCGTATCCGCATATTTATCCTCACGGAAAACCAATGTTTTAATGCCCGCCTGAATGATAGCCTTTGCACATTCATTGCAGGGGAAGAGGGTGACATAGATTTTTGCTCCTTCTAAAGAACCGCCTCTATAGTTCAAAATGGCATTTAACTCCGCATGGGTAACATAAACATATTTTGCATTATACGGGTCATGATCAACCTCTATTCTGGTCCATGGAAAGATATCATCGGAACAGCCCTTAGGGAAGCCGTTATAGCCCATGGAGAGAATTTTGTTGTCGGAAGAAACAATACAGGCACCTACTTGGGTGGACGGGTCCTTGGAACGACGAGCGGAAAGCTCGGCAATCCCCATAAAATACTCGTCCCAAGAGATATAATCACTTCTTTTTTCATTTTCACTCATTTTATTTCCTCACTTTTTATGGAAAACTGCTCCGTTCTTCATGCATAAAGCATATTTTCCCCTTAGCAATGACAGCTTATTTTTAATAAGCCTTGCAAAAATACAAAATCTCATTCTAAAGTAAGGCTAATCATAGCAAAATCACAGAAAAATGAAAAGAGATTCTCCAAATATCCACTTTTCGCTTTAGCAAGAAAAGCTTTGTAAGAAGATATCCATAAAAGACTTAAGTTTTAATTCTTTTATGTCGATACAGTATTCATAAAGCTAGAAATCAATACAGAATCTCTTAGAGGAAATCTTACCCAAGGAGGGGGAATTCATGAAAAAACGATGGACGCAGTCCGGAAAGCTTCGATTTTACTCAATCGGAGTCATTATTATGTTGCTTCTTACTGCAATCGCTACCATTTTCAGCGCCGTAACAATGAGGGAAGAAAAAAATACCTCCAAAAAAAGATTTGCTCTTGTTTTAGCAGCGAGGCAATTCTCTACTGCCAGTGTGGATTTAACAAGGCACGCTAGATCTTATGCATCAACCCTGGATACCCGTTTTTTAGATAAATATAATAATGAAATCAATACCTATAAGAATCGTGAAAAGGCAAGAGCAGTCATGAATCAGTATGGCTTGAATCCGGTAGAAGAGACGGCAATGCATACCATGGAAATCACTTCAGCACACCTTGCAGACTTAGAAGCGCAGGCCTTTGACTATGCAGCAAAAAAAGATTCCAAAAGCGCAAGCGAACTCCTCTATAATGCTGATTATATGCAGGGCGAAGCGGAAGTGCAAAGCAGTATGCCGTTTTCTATAACAGCATTACGGAAAGAACCGATCGAATCATGAGGGAGGCAGAGAGTTTTTCCACCTTAGTGACAACCATAAGTATTGTGCTTTTAATTCCTTCTATTATCCTTGTTTTCCTCATGATGCTTTTCGTAAGAAGAGAACTGATGAAGCCGCTTGTGGTCATTAAGGACAGTATGCTGCGCCTTTCGGAAGGCCGTCTTTTCGATACCCATATTAATCTCCCTGTAGACAACACCGAAGTCGGAAGTACAGTTGGCGCCATAAAAGAAATGACACACCGTCTAAAGAAAATCATCGGAGATATGCATTCTCTCCTTTTTGCCATGGCAGACGGAAACTTCCGCATTAAAAGCAGTTGCAGAGAAATGTATGTAGGAGACTATCAAAGCATATTTGAATCCCTGGTACAGATACATCACAAATTAAAGGACACTTTGTCAGAGGTGGAAAAGACCTCCGAGTATGTCAACGACTCTGCGAAGGAAGTCTCCAGAGGAAGCGAAACCCTAGCCAAAAGTTCCACGGAGCAGGCAAGTTCAATTGAAGAGCTTTCCGCCAATATTTCCGATGTTTCCGATAAGATTAAAACCAATGCGGAAAATGCAAGCTTGGCAACCGAGCTTTCGGATGCTACGGAAGCAATGCTGAAGGACAGCAGTGATCAAATGAATGCTCTGAGCAGTTCCATGAACGAAATCAACGGAACCGCTCAGCAGATAAGCAGTATCATCCAAACCATTGATGATATTGCCTTCCAAACCAATATCCTCGCTCTGAATGCCGCAGTAGAAGCTGCCCGTGCAGGAGAGTTTGGAAGAGGCTTTGCCGTAGTTGCAGACGAAGTACGTAATCTTGCGGGAAAATCCGCAGAAGCCGCTAAAAATACGACAGCACTGATCGAAAATACAGTTCGTTCTATACAAGATGGTACAAAAATGGCGGATCAAGCAGCATCGTCCTTGGAAAAGCTGGTAAAGAGTTCCCGTCAGATGAATACAAAGATTACGGAGATTGCAGAATATTCCAACAGACAGTCTGAAACTGTAAGCGGAATAGAACAGGGAGTAGAAATGATTTCTTCCATTGTGCAGAACAATTCTGCCTCTGCAGAGGAATTGTCCGCAACAAGCGAAAGACTCTTTGACCAGGTACAGAACATGGAAGAGATTCTTAAGCATTTCACACTTTAGTTTTGTGCATCAGATGTTTCTTTTTTTCATTTTTCATTCCTTGCCCCCCTTCTCCTGCTCTTAGAGAAGGGGGGATTTTTTTGCGAAAAACAAAAAAGTCGTTGACAAGGTCAATGGGGGTATAGTAATATATCGTTCGTGCCTTGAAAATTAAACAAAGTACAAATGCGGGTGTAGTTCAATGGTAGAATGTCAGCCTTCCAAGCTGAACACGTGGGTTCGATTCCCATCACCCGCTTTTTTGCCCAGATAGCTCAGTCGGTAGAGCAGAGGACTGAAAATCCTCGTGTCACTGGTTCGATTCCGGTTCTGGGCACTGTGCGCGAGTGGTAGAGTGGTACTATGTCTCCTTGCCAAGGAGAAGGTCGCGGGTTCGATTCCCGTCTCGCGCTCTCAGAGATTAGTAAGAAGCCTGATGATTTCAGGCTTCTTTTTACTTTACAATTTCATACCGCTCTTCTCTTAGTTATCTCCTGCATCATCCTCGGATACCGTATAGGTAAATCTCTTCTTGATATCCTCATCGGATGCCAGATACTCATCATAGGTCGTAAGCTTGTCAATCAGCTTTCCGTCAATGATTTCCATGATACGGTTTGCGGTGGTTTCCACAACCTGATGATCACGGGAGGCAAAGATAATCACACCCGGGAAGTTCTTTAAGCCGTCATTCAAAGCGGAAATCGCTTCCATATCCAAGTGGTCTGTAGGCTCGTCCAAGATGATGACATTGGAACCCGAAATCATCATTTTCGAGAGCATACAACGGACCTTCTCTCCTCCGGAAAGGACATTGACCTTCTTCACGCCGTCATCCCCCTTAAAGAGCATTCTGCCAAGATAACCGCGGACAAACTGGGTATCCTTGTCCGGGGAATACTGGGTAAGCCACTCTACAATGGTGTCTTCGGAATTGAATTCCTTACTATTGTCCTTTGGAAAATAGGACTGGCTGGTTGTCAGTCCCCACTTATAATCTCCGGAATCCGGCTCCATTTCTCCTGCAATAATCTGCATGAGTACCGTCTTTGCAAGCTCGTTCAGGGCCTACAAGAGCCACCTTATCGGTACGGTTTAAGATAAAGCTGATGTTATCGAGAACCTTTACGCCGTTAATGGTCTTTGTCAGGTTATTGACTTCAATACATCATTTCCGATTTCCCGGTTCGGCTTAAACTGGATATAAGGGTACTGTCTGGAAGACGGCTTAATGTCATCGAGCTCAATCTTCTCGAGCGCACGCTTTCTGGAAGTCGCCTGCTTGGATTTCGAGGCATTCGCGGAGAAACGCTGGATAAATTCCTGTAACTCCTTAATCTTCTCCTCTTTCTTTCTGTTGGCTTCCTTCTGTTGACGAACAATCAGCTGAGAAGACTCAAACCAGAAGTCGTAGTTTCCGGCAAAGAGGGTAATCTTTCCGTAGTCAATATCCGCAATATTGGTGCAAACCTTATTCAGGAAATAACGGTCATGGCTGACTACAATGACCGTATTTTCAAAGTTAATGAGGAAATCCTCGAGCCACTCAATGGAAACCAGATCCAAGTGGTTTGTCGGCTCGTCGAGAAGAAGGATATCCGGATTTCCGAAAAGGGCCTTCGCAAGAAGCACCTTTACCTTCTCGGAGCCCTTCAGCTCGTTCATCATCTTGTGGTGCAGCTCCGTTTCGATTCCCAAACCGTTTAGCATGGTCTCCGCATCCGCTTCCGCATTCCACCCGTCCATCTGCGCAAACTCGCCTTCCAGCTCCGCCGCACGAATGCCGTCTTCATCGGAAAAATCCGGCTTGGCATAGAGGGCATCCTTTTCCTTCATCACTTCATAGAGGCGCTTATTGCCCATGATTACCGTGTCCAAAACGGAATAATTGTCATATTTAAACTGATCCTGCTCGAGAACGGACAAGCGCTGTCCGGGAGTCAGGATAATCTCTCCGGAGGTGGGCTCCAGAGCACCGGAAAGAATCTTTAAGAGGGTAGACTTTCCGGCACCGTTCGCACCGATTACCCCGTAGCAGTTTCCTTCCGTGAATTTGATGTTTACATCCTCAAAGAGGGCCTTTTTCCCCACTCTGTAGGTTACATTACTTGCAGCAATCATGTTTTACCTCTATATTTCCTCATAAAAATACGCTATATTATCCTCCGACAATATAGCATTTATAAGGGGAAAAGGGAAGGGCAAAGGAAAAGGGAAAATGATGGCAAAAATGGTAAATGAGAAAATAATGGAAGGGATTCGTGCGCACATGCAGGACCTCTCCGGATTTGACCGGATAGAGCTATTAGAAATCGAGCCGGGTCACAGTCTTTTCAAAATCGATGTCACGGAAAAGATGCTGAACCACTACGGGGCAGTGCATGGCGGGGCACTTTACACGCTCTGTGATATGGTGTCCGGTATGACCGCCTATGCCTACGGTGTGAGCAATGTCACCCTCTCCGGAAATATCAATTATGTCCGTCCGGCAGGTGTCGGCACACTTTATATTGAGTGCAACACCCTGCACAAGGGAAGAACAACCGTTGTGCAGGATGTCACTGTTCGAGACAAGGATGAGAAGCTCCTTTGCACGGCCAGAATGACCATGTATATCACCGGGGAAGTAGAATAATATGTAAAGGTATTTCGCTTATTCCACGTCCTCTTTCAAGCGATCATAAGCAAAGCTTGGATTCAGTGTCATGCTTCTTCCACCGGATACTTCAATCGTTGTTGCCGTCATATAGCTTGCGGCATCGGATGCCAAGAACACGATTGGCTTTGCAATTTCTTCCGGTTCAGCCATCCGTCTAAGCAAGGTTCCCATAGCATTTTTCTTTAGCTCCTCTTCCGGAATGGCGGCCTTTGCCAGTGGTGTTGCCGTAAAGCCCGGCATAATGCAACAGACGCGGACATTGTGAGCACAATATTCTCCAGCAAAGGTATTGGTCAGGTTGTTGATGGCTGATTTTAAAGGGCCATAGAGGGTACTTCTTCCCGCCGAGGAACAGCGTGCAGCCAAAGAACTTACGTTCACAATGGCGCCTCCGCTCTTTTCCATATAGCGAAAAGCAGCCTGACAACCATATACCACAGACTTAAAGCAGGTATCTACCATGAGGTTAATCTCTTCTTCATCATATTCTTCCCCTTTTTTATATCCCGTCGTACCTACATTGTTCACCCAGATATCCAGTCTCCCAAAATGCTGGAAGACTTGCTCTGCAAAACGATAATTCTCCTCTCCCTTAGAGACATCCACCACTTCCGCATAAACCGGTCCAAACTTCTCAAGTGCTCCTTTTGCTTCTTCCAGCTCTTCCTTCTTTCTGGAGCAAATAGCAACTGAAGCTCCCTCTTTTAAAAAGGCCTCTGCCGTAGCATATCCGATTCCCTTACTGCCTCCGGTTACGACTGCTACCTTCCCTTTCAATCCCAAATCCATATTATCCTCCTTATCTCAATCCCCTTCCCTGCGCGGGTTGAATTTCCTTTGCATATCAGGATTTCCCTATTTCAGATTGTTCTAGAACAAGTCATTTCTTTATTTCAGATTGCTTTAGAACTTAATCCATCCCAGTACACTTGCCACGGAGCTAAATAAAATAATAGCTACAAAGAAGGGACAAAGATACTTAATCATGAAGTTAAAAATAGCTTTCCTCTTAAACGGTGCACCATTTTTTTCCACTTCATCCGCTATACCCTTAACTGTAATGACACGAACCACCAAAAGACAGGTTGCCATAGCGGCAATCGGCATCATCACGGAGTTTGTTAAGAAGTCAAAAAAATCCAAGAAAGGCATACCCTTAATCAAGTTGATTCTGGAAAGCGGACCATAGCCTAATGCACTCAAGGTTCCTAAAGACACCATAATAAGCGTAAGTACAAAAGTGGATAGCTTGCGATTCCATTTCAATTCATCCTGAAAAGTGGATACAGCACTTTCCGCAAGTGCAATCGCAGAGGTAAGCGCCGCAAAGAAAACCAAAAGGAAGAAGAGGAATCCCACGATTCTTCCAAATCCCATACTGACAAAGATTTTCGGCATAGTGATAAACATAAGGGAGGGACCTGCCTTTAAGACCTCCGGATCGCCGCCCGAAAAAGCAAAAACAGCAGGAATAATCATAAGACCGGCAAGAATCGCGATAGCTGTATCAAAAATCTCGACATTGCCTGTGGACTCTTCAATGGAATGGTCCGACTTCATGTAAGAACCGAAAGTCACCAGTATTCCCATAGCAATAGAAAGAGAGTAGAACATCTGTCCCATGGCGGACACAACCGTCATCCAAGAGAAATTCTTTACATTCGGAATCAGGAAATACGCTACACCTGCCAGTGCCCCCGGTCTTGTAATGGCATAGATTGACAAAACAAGAGCCAATACAACAAGGACAGGCATCATAAAAGTAGAAACCTTTTCAATTCCATTTTCCACACCCATATAGATGATGAGCATAACTAAGAGCGTAAAAACAATAAACCAAAACTCAGTCTGCATCCCGTTTCCGATAAAGCCGGTAAAATATTCTCCTGTTGCTACCGCCGTTTCCTCTCCTCGAACATAGGCAAAGAGGTACTTTAATACCCAGCCGCCGATTACGGAATAGTAGGGTACAATGAGAATCGGAATGACCGCATTGATCCAACCGCCCAAACGGAACATCCAGTCCTTTCCAAAATGCGCATAGGCACCGACCGGACTCTTTCTTGTCATTCTGCCGATGGCACTCTCCGCAATAATCATGGTATAGCCGAAGGTCAGTACCAAAACAAGATAGACCAGAAGGAAAATCCCTCCCCCATAGCGCGCAGCAAGATAAGGGAAGCGCCAGATATTCCCAAGTCCCACAGCAGAGCCTGCCGCAGAAAGCACAAAGCCCAATTTTGATGAAAATTTACTTCTTTTCTTTTTCTCGTCCATCTATACTCCTATTCCATTTCCAATAAAACAAAGAGCTCTTTTGATTTATCCATATACTATTTTTTACTCAATTTTCACTATTTTTTTTTCAACTTCAATATTCCGGCTTTCATTATTTCAGCTTCAATAAAAGGATTTAGCCGGATTATATCTCCTTGCTAAAGAGCTTTAGGGACTGATACAGTCTTGCAACGGGTAAGCCCATCACGTTGTAATAGTCTCCTACTATTCCCTTCACAAAACGGGAAATGCTCCCTGTATGCCATACGCTCCCGCCTTATCCATGGAATCCCCGGACGCAATATACTCCCGAATTTCCTGCTCGGACATCTTCGCAATATACACTACCGTCTTTTCAGAAAAACCCATTTTCTTCTCTCCATACAGGAGACAAACCCCCGTATAAACTACGTGCTCCTTCCCCGAAAGAGCGGAAAGCATACGATAGGCTTCCTCCTCCGTCTTCGGCTTCCCGAGTATTTCTCCGGAAAATACCACGGTATCCGCTCCGATAATCAGCGTTCTATCATCAAAATGCTTTTGCACTTCTTCCGCCTTTAAAAAGGCCAAACGCTGTGTAAGGATTGCCGGGTCCTTCTCCGTGCTGTTCTCATCCGCCTCACTCGCGTAAACGCTAGGGTTCAAGCCCAGAAGCTTTATCAACTCTATCCGCCTTGGAGAGCGACTGGCAAGCACAATTTTAGGGAATTTTTCTGAAACACTTCCCGTGTTCTGTAACTCCCCCCTGTTCATTTCTATTTCTCTCTTCTCTCTAAGCCTTTTTTCCAGACTGTCGAGTTCTTTTTTATCCATCATTTTTTGTCCTTTTTTCACGTTTTTTCATAAATGTCGCCTTGCATTTTCCTCTTCTTTGTACTATTGTGAAAGCAAATCGACTGATTCACATTACCAAAAGAAGCAAGATCAGTTTGGGACGGCAAAATTCACTTCATATTGCCATATTTTTAGGAGAAAGGGAATATAAATACCATGAAAATTGAAAATGTAAATAACGTTGAGGGCTTATTTAATCTATTAAACGGTTTAAAAGGTAAAGTAGAACTGATTTCCGAGGAAGGAGACCGCATTAACTTAAAGTCCAAGCTTTCTCAGATGCTTATTATGTCTCAGATGCTGGATAAGGCCTATATTAAGGAGCTTGAGTTAATCGTGCATGAGCCGGAAGATATGAAAAAAGTTGTAGAATTCATGATGGGTGACGCTCATAACTAAGCGTTAAGGAAATAAGACATGCAAGAATATACAGACGATAAATATTATGATTGCATCGTTGTTGGCGGCGGAGCCTCCGGGCTCGCCGCCATTTCTGCTATGGCGGACCTCGGCGTAACAAATACGATTCTCCTGGAGAAAAGCAACGAAATAGGCGGTCCGCTCTTAACGAATACAGAACCGATTGTCCTTTCCGGAAAGACCTTTTCCGGAAAAGAACTTTTAGCACAGTTTTTAAGACTCATAGAAATCTATGAAATAAAGACTGCTCCGCATACTGCGCTTACATCGATTCAGATGAACAAGAACAGCGGAATGAAAGATGCCCTATTTTATAATCTCAGTAGAGAATTCCGAGAAAGAGCCGCAAGAATTCTACTACTGCAACTATATCATTCTCGCGATTTCGGACGATGCTATTACAGCTTTGCATGCCGATTCAAACAGTCTTTCCGATCCAAGGGTGAAAATCATCCCTAAAAAGAGCCCGGTTTCCATTGCATTAGAGTTTGGCGGGAAAGCCGGGAGAGACATGGGAGAGTTGCTCCTTCGAGAGAAAAAGAAATAAAATAAACGGAAAAATGAAATCGGATATCGCAGTTTACTTCTCTTCCTCTTTCGTCTTCATAGCAAGTTCCCAAAGTAAGCTTTTTCCTTGTGAAATCTGTAAATCCACACCGGTTTCGTTCGGCTCATCTTCCTCGAACTTGTAATCCTTTTCCGGAAGAATTGCATTTCAGAATAATTCCCACCAAAGAACCGGTTGCAAGGCCTGAGAAAGCAATCTGCACTCCAAAGACGTTGAAAATCAATGCTCCTGCACCGGAATAGTTGATTCCTATAGAAAGAACCAGAATCATCGCTGCCACAATGATATTTCTACTCTTTGAGAAATCTACCTTAGTCTCCACTACGTTTCGTACTCCGACTGCGGAAATCATTCCGTAAAGCACCAACGAAATACCGCCGATAATGGCGCTGGGCATAACTTCAATCACAGCGGAAAATTTCGGACAAAAGCTTAAGAATACGGCAAAAACCGCAGCCAAGCGGATAACTCTCGGATCGTACACCTTAGTAAGGCTTAAAACACCGGTATTTTCACCATAAGTTGTATTCGCCGGTGCACCGAAAAGAGAAGCCAAGGTCGTTGCCAATCCGTCACCAGTAAGAGTACGGTGCAATCCCGGATCCTTCATATAGTTTATTCCCACAGTGGAAGAAATAGCGGAAATGTCACCGATATGCTCCATCATGGTCGCAAAGGAAATGGGGATAATGGTAAAGCAGCTGCTAAGCAATAGAGCAGGATCCAGATTTCCGCTTGTAAAGAGGGAAAATACCGTTCTGTTATACTGTACCGGGAAACCGAACCAAGCCGCATTTGCCACAGGCTCAAAAGTGATCAATCCCAAAACTGCCGCAATCAGATAAGAAACCAAAACGCCAAGAAGGATAGGAATGATTTTCACCATGCCTCTTCCGAAAATATTGCAAACAATTACCACTACTATTGCAGTTAAAGCCAATGCCCAATTGCTGGAGCAGTTTTCCACCGCAGACTTGGATAGATTTAAACCGATTGCAATAATAATCGGTCCTGTTACCACAGGAGGGAAAAACTGCATAACCTTTTTGGCCCCGAATGCCTGAAAGGCAAAAGCCAGAATCAGGTACATCAGTCCGGCAAGGGCGACACCGAAACAGGCATAAAGAAGCAATTCCGGCTCCTTATTCGGTGCAATACTCATATATCCCGCAAGGAATGCGAAGGAAGAGCCCAAGAATGCAGGAACCTTCTTTTTCGAAATCAAGTGGAACAGAAGTGTTCCAAGCCCCGCAAAAAGCAATGTAGCGGAGATAGGCAAGCCCGTAAGTAAAGGCACAAGTACCGTAGCACCGAACATTGCAAAGAGATGCTGGAATCCTAAAACAAAGAATCTCCACCCTCCTAAAGCTCTTGCGTCAAAAATAGCCTCTTCACCAAACTTTTTCATCGTCTTTACTTGCTCTTTCACATCTTCCCCCTTCTCTTTAAAATACAGTACCATCCGCTTGCTTGTTTAGCTCAAAAATTGCCGTTCCCTATCATACTCCCTTGCATTTTTTCTGTCAAAGAGAAAGGATATATCTCTAAAGAAAAAGTTTATAAAAAGCGTTACTTTTTATCTTTTATAGATTTAGTGATAAAATATAGGCAATAATCTACATCATAAAGTTCAAATTTTCAATTTTATAAGTATTTTGCACTAATCGAAAATAACTTTTATACATCCGTTTCCACAAAAAGGCGGGATGGGGGTATATAATACTAAAGATAATGCTTGGAGGTATGACATCATGGAAATTAGACAGCTGCATTCTTTTATAAAAATCGTTGAGTTGCAAAGCTTCTCCAAGGCAGCAGAAGCTCTGGGTTATACCCAAGCCGCTGTCACCATCCAGATTCGTCAATTGGAGCTGGAATTTAATACTCGCTTTTTTGATCGAGTAGGAAGACACGTGGAGTTAACCCCACCCGGAAAGAAGTTCCTTCTCTATGCCAATGAAATATTAAGGAAGGTAGATGATGTACATACCATTTTAGGCACCACGGTGGTACGTGATCATAAGTTGCGCATCGGCACCTTAGAGTCCCTTTTAAATTTTAAGCTGCCCGAAGTCATAACTTATTTCTATCGTCATTACCCCTCCATCTCGTTAGAGATTAAGTCCGGTACACCAAAGGAATTGAACGAGATGTTGGATCATAATCAGATTGACCTGGCATATTATATCGATCAAAAGGTTTACGGGCAAAACTGGGAAAAAACTCTGGAAGAGCCGGAGTCCGTTATTTTCGTTGCCGCAAAAGATGCCGATTTGCCGGAGAAGAGCGAATACCTTCTTCCGGAGCTTTTGAATCTGCCCTTCTTCTTAACGGAGAAGGATTCCAACTATCGTTTTGCACTGGAACAGGAGTTGGCATCACAGCACCTTACCATTCGTCCATTTTTTGAAACCAGAAATACGGAAGTCATTATTGAACTGATTAAGGAAAATAAGGCAATTTCCTTCCTGCCTTACTATGCCGTACAAAAAGCCATCGAAGAGGCTCTTTGCGTAAGCTGGAAGTGAAAGATTTTCAGCTTACCATGTATCGTCAGCTGTTCTACCATAAGGACAAGTGGATGACGGAAGAAATGAAGAAATTTATCAGTTTAAGCGATGCATCAATGTTATAAAAGAATGTAAGAAAACCCGGCTTGTGGACTTTCCACTAACCGGGTTTTTTTCTATCATTTGGCTTATAGAAGGCTTATAGGACAAAAACGTGTTGCTATTTTTTCCTTGGATTAGGGTGCATCGCTTTTTCTTTCCGCTTCTACGAGCGCTTCAGTAAACGCATTGCATTTACAATACAAATCACAGTCACTCCCACATCGGCAAAAACAGCCGCCCACATATTGGCAAAGCCGAAAGCACTGAGCAGTAAAACGAGGATTTTAACCCCAAGAGCAAAAACAATATTCTGCGATGCAATACTCACTGTTCTTCTTCCTAGGGAAATCACTCTTGGAATCTTAAGCAAATCATCATCCATAATGACAATATCCGCCGCTTCTATAGCGGCATCCGAGCCCATACCGCCCATGGCAATCCCTACGTCCGAACGGGAAAGTACCGGCGCATCATTGATGCCGTCTCCCACAAAAGCAAGATAACTGCTTTGTTTTCCATCCTTTTTCAATCCCCTAAGCAGTTCCTCTACCTTTTCTACCTTATTCGCCGGAAGAAGTTCACTGTAAACCCTATCCACTCCCAGAATTTCACCTACTTCTTCCGCCACAGGGCGACTGTCTCCTGTGAGCATTACGATTTCCTTAACGCCTTCCTCCTTCATTTTCATAATGGCCTCATGGCTGTTTTCTTTTATTTCATCCGCAATATAGATTTTTCCCAGATAAGAGGAATCTACCGCAACATGGCATACTGTAGCACAGTTTTGCTCTCCCGTCTGATAGGCAATGCCGAATTCCTCCATAAGCTTTTCATTTCCAACAAGAACTCTGCTGGACTGCACTCTTGCAATGAGCCCCTTACCGCTTCGATTTACAATTTCTTCCGGTGTAAGCAGCTCCTGATCACCAAACCACCTCTCCTTGTATGCCTGTAAAATGGATTGTGCAATCGGATGCGTGGATCCGTTCTCCACGATTGCTGCCGTATTCAGAAGCACATCCTCGGAAATCCCTTCCTCCGGACATAAGCTTTTTACCACAAAGTTTCCCTTGGTCAGTGTTCCCGTCTTATCTGTTACCAGAATAGACAGCTTGGAAACAAGCTCTAAATAGTTCGATCCCTTAACAAGAATTCCCTCCCGGGATGCTGCACCGATTCCGCCAAAGAAGGAAAGCGGAACAGAGATAACCAAGGCGCAGGGACAAGATACAACAAGGAAAGTACAGGCTCGATAAAGCCAGGTGATTGGCGGGTGCATCTTCCAAACCACCGGTGGAAAAACACCGATTACCACTCCGAAAAGTAAGCCTAGGTTTGGAATAATAGCCAGTGCCAGTGCCGCAAATACAACTATCGGTGTATATATCCGAGCAAATCGGGTAATAAAGTTCTCCGTCTTGGACTTCTTTTCCGAAGCCTCTTCGACAAGCTCAAGAATCTTCGATACGGTAGAGTCCTCAAAGCACTTTGTGGCCTCTACACGAAGAAGACCTTCTCCGTTAATACAACCGGAAATAATAGTATCTCCCGGAATAACGGATCGCGGTACGGACTCCCCTGTAAGGGCTGCCGTATTCACCATACTTTCTCCACTCCGCACAATCCCGTCCACGGGTACCTTTTCTCCCGCTTTAATGAGAAGAATATCTCCGATTTTCACCTCATCCGGGTCAACCGTTTCTATGCTTCCATCTTCCCGTTCTACATTCGCATACTCCGGAACGATATCCATCAGCTCTTTAATCGACGCACGACTCCGCCCGACTGCATAGCTTTGGAAGAGTTCTCCGACCTGGTAAAACACCATTACCGCAACAGCTTCCGCAAACTCACCTGCAAAAAAAGCACCGACGGTGGCAACGGTCATAAGCAGAGCTTCGTCAAAGGGACGGCGGTTTTTAATCCCAAGAAAGCACTCTCGAACCACATCATATCCACTGATAAAATAGGGAATAAGATAGAGTGGCAGAAAGAAAAGCGGATGCTCATTGAAAATGGGAATCAGCTTCACTTTTTCCACCAGTATCAAAAGTAAAAAAAACGCCACTGATACCGCAACTCGATTTCTTTCTTTTTTTAACTTCTCCGACATCTTCTCTCCCTTAATTCTTTCTACTCCAAAACAACCCCTTTATCTCATCGGCTTTTTTTGTCTGCATTTTTATCCGGCTCCATGTCTGATTTTTTTCCGGATTTTTGTCCGGCCTCTTTTCCTCATTCTATCTGCTAAAAAGCTTCTTATTTTTCAAGCAGAGAGTCCTTTTTATACTCCCATTACCTTAAAATCCGGCTCGATGGTTTTTCCGATACGGATTGCCTCTTTCAAGATTTCGTCAAAGCGTTCATCTTCTGCTTCCAAAGTAAACTTCTGCATCATAAAATTGACCTTTGCAGACTGCACTCCGTTAATCTTACTGATTGCATCCTGTACCTCTGCAGCGCAGTTTGCACAATCGATTTCACAATCATATTTCTTTTTCATTTTTATCCCCTCCTTATTTCTTCGACAAAAGTTTCGAAACTTATTCCTCTATGTGTTCTATCCCCATAGCGATGATTGTTTTGACATGATCATCCGCAAGAGCATAAACAATGCTTTTCCCCTCTCTTCTTCCCTGCACAAGCTTTGTCGTACGGAGTATCTTTAGTTGATGAGAGACTGCTGATTGGTTCATTTCCAGATCTTGGCAGATTTCCGTGACATTTTTCTCGCCCGAAAAGAGGTCATACAAAATCTTAATCCGGGTGGAATCTCCAAATACCTTGAACAGTTCGGAGAGGTCATAGAGCGTATCCTTTATTTTTTTAAGCTTTGTCTCCACATATCCCTCCTTTCCTTTTGGATTTTACATACCGAAGTTCTACATGCACTTGTTAAAAATGAAATCCTGCACTCTTAACGAGCTATATCCGCTAAGAGCAAGGTATCTAAGGCTTCCTCTGCTCGGCTTATAAACAACAAACAGAATCAATACATGAATATATTATCATATATTGATTCTATGTCAATTCTTTTTTCTTTTATTTCGTTTTTTTAAAGGAGTAGGCAGATTGATAAACCTCTCTTCCTGCAAGAGATAAGCGGCTTAGAAAATCTTCCCTTAGACAAATACATATTCCTTTAGTCTCCTGAAAAGCCTCTTCCACCCTACTCTTCGGAAGCGCGAGATTCATGCGAAGGTGCGTCATTCCGTGGAACATCTTTCCGTCCTGTACGGCGACTCCAACCTCCCAGCATCTCTTCTCCAGCTCCTCTAAGGAAAGCTTATGACTCTCCAAATATTTACCGCAGTCAAGGAAGAGCATATAGGTTCCCTGCGACTTCATTACGGAAATCCCCGGGAGATTCTCCTCTATAAAAGCACAGGCAAAGTCCCTGTTTTCGGAAAGAACGGAAAGAAGTTCCTTAAGCCACAGCTCTCCCCTCCTCGGAATACGCGCCGATAAGAGCATGCATGGAAAGCACATTCATGGAATTATAGTGACTTAAGGAAGCCTCCTTTTCCATTCTGTCCTGCAAGGTCTTGTTGTAGCAAATGTGATAAGCCCCGACGAGACCTGCCAGATTAAAGGTCTTTGACGGCGCATACAGGGCGATAGTATGCATTTTGGCATAGTCGCTCACAGACTGCGTCGGGATATGAGAAAAGCCCGGCATAATGATATCCGACCAGATTTCATCGGAAATGACCTGCACATCATACTTTTCGTAAAGTGCCATAAGTTTTTCCAACTCCCAACTTTCCCACACTCTACCGGACGGGTTATGCGGAGAGCAGAAAATGGAGGCATGAATCTTTTCCTCACGAAGCTTCTTCTCCATATCTTCGTAGTCTATTCTCCAGATTCCCTCTTCATCGCGGTACAAGGGACTGGAAACGATGGTATAGCCGTTATTGATAAGGCTTCTTGTAAATCCGACATAGGTCGGAGAATGCAAAAGGACCTTATCTCCTTTAGAGCAGAAAATACTTAGCGCGGAAAGAAGACCCCCGAGAACCCCATTTTCGTAGGAAATGTTTTCCGGAAGGAGGCTCTCTACCCCGTTCTGCGTTTTCTGCCAGTCCATAATCCCCTCATAATATTCCTTACTCGGCTGAAAATAGCCGAAGCAGGGATGCATGATTCTGTCCGCCATGGCTTTCTGAATGCAGGGTGCTGTAGGAAAGTTCATATCCGCAACCCACATCGGAATCGCATCAAAACCCTCTTTCGGTGCCCTAGGTGCAGCCGGCAGCTTCCCGATTCCGTCAATCGCTGTCGCATCCTTCCCATGCCTATCTATTATACTTGTAAAGTCGAATTGCATCGTTTGCTCCTTTCTCTTTTTCTCTTCTTTCTTTCTTCTTTCTTTCTCTTTCTTTTCTGTCTCTTTTTTCTTCTCTAGCTTTACTCTTTTCTCTTTTCTTTTTCCTTTTTCTTTTCCACTTATTTCTATCAAAAAGCTTTCTTCTTATTATACCTAAAAAAATCCTCTTGCAGAATAAAATCTCCTCCCTTTCTTTCGTACTTTTTAGTAGCGAACGATATTTGTAGAAAGGTCATTCCCCTCCCCTCTTTATATTTTTCTCTCTCCCGCCGATAGGAAAGGCATGGGGAGGCTCTTCTCTTACCCTTCCCTTTTCGATGCGGAAACAGGGAGGAATAGAATGAAAAAGAATATAAGGAAAAAAACAAGGCTTTTCCATGCGCCGAAGAGTCTTATCCATAGCTTAGGAAACTCGCTCCGTGTCTTACCGGGCTCACTCTGTCTCTTACCGAGCTTGCTCTGTGCCTTCATGAGCTTCGTCTTTCTTCTTTCCGGTACTGCACAGGCAGACTGGGTAAAGGGAGAAAGAAAAAACGCATGGTGGTATGATTTTGGAAATGGGGATTATTTCAAGTCCTCTTGGCAATGGATTGATGGCAATCAGGATGGCATTGCGGAATGTTACTGTTTTGATGAAAATGGATGGATGTATGAAAATACCATTACCCCTGACGGATATACTGTAAATGAAAATGGGGCTTGGACAGTTAGTAATATTGTTCAAACTAAAACTTCAGATTTGATTCCTAAGAATAATACGAATAACAGCATTAACACTGACTAAGCAATAATCTTACCGAAACAAGAAACTAATGAAGAAACAATAAAAAGCAATCGAAGATTTTTAATGAAAAAGCAAGACGAATATCGGGCAGATCTTTTAAGAAGAGTGAACAAATACAGAGAAAAAAAAAGGGTTTGAACACTTTGGAAGAAAACGACTATCTAAACGAAATGGCACAGATTAGGGCTGAAGAATTAAGTGTACGGATGTCTCATATTAGACCAGATGGTGGAATTTCTAATTGGCGAATATGGCGTGAATGGTGAAATTATCTAGATAAAGGACCAAAAACTCCAAAAGATGCTTTTCTTGCTTGGAAAGGTAGTAAACAGCATAATGAAATTAATGTTGCATAGAGATTATCTAACTTTTGGTTCTGGATATTATGTTGATGGGAATGGCAAAGTCTTATTGGATTGTTCTTTTGTACTACATCGACAGCCAGAAAAATTTAAGACAGCAATAATCCACAAAAAGAGAGAATTTCCTCTCTTTTCTTTTTACATTCGATATGGTCTACATCGTAGTCTTTTTATTTTATTTACGATATCGGAATGATTTACGGAACTAATGATGATGTTATCATATTGTTCTTGTATATCTTGATCAGTAACAAATTTCAACAATACCTCAAAACTATCCTCATCTAAATGATCCGTATCATCAATAATTAAGAAACCAGAACCAGAAAACAGATTAACGAGATCCGTCATAAGAACAATGGCTAATATCTTTTTCCCCAGCAGATAAAGAAGTATAGGGTAAAAATGGTTTTAATTCTCCAAGTTGAAACAACATGGTGAGTCCATCCTTTACCAACAATTTCACTTTCATCCCCGTTTTCAATACGGTTGCCCGTTCATTACACACATCCTCAATTGGTTCAACAAGGGTTCTAATAAAATCAGAAACAACTGGACCTTTGATGTCTAAGGACTTTACAATGAAATTAAGGACGTTATATTCTCTCTTATTTTTAGCTTCTTCAAATGCTTTACTGATTGTTTCTAAACTGAATTCTTTATCTAACACTTCCTTGATTTTTTACAGTCACCTCTCTAAAACCATATCCGAATATGGAGTATAGGCATTTTTTTCGGTCTACCTGCTATACTGGTAAAAAGACGCAAATACGGTTCTTTTATCTTTTTCCTTTTTTTCACCTTTTATTTTTCGTCTTTGAATCTCTATTTTTCATTTCTCTTTAGTTGTTTTCTATCTCCATATTTTTTTCATTTCATCTATTTCGTTTTTTTCCATTTTATTTTTTTACTGTTCTAGCTATTGCCATATTCATTCTATTTCTGTACTCATGCTATTTCTATGCTCTACTTTTATTTCTGTAATCCATTTTTTCAATCTGATTCTATTTCCATTCTCTTCTGAAAGGAGGCAGTCTATGCCTAGTGTTAAGGGGTTTTCCAAATCCAAAGAGCATCTTAGTCCGGAGCAGAAGTTTTTGTCCGAGCTGATTCTTATGGACGATATTTTCATGAGAATCGTTTTAAAAGATAGGAAATGCACCGAATATATTCTACAAACCATTTTACAAAAGCCCGATTTAAAGGTAAAAACACAAAGTATTCAAAGCGATTTAAAAAATCTGCAGGGTCGTTCTCTAATTTTAGACTGCTTATGCAGTGATACAAATGGCACCGTCTACAATATCGAAGTTCAAAACGATTCGCACGGAGCAAGTCCGAAGCGTGCCCGCTATCATTCCGGACTCATTGATATGCATATTTTAAAAAAAGGAAAAACTTTTGAAAATTTGCCCGAAAGCTATGTTATATTTATCTGTGCAAAGGACATTTTAAAAGAGAACAAACAGATTTATCACATTTCCAGAATAATACAGGAATCCGGCAAGAAGTTTCCGGATCAGGCGGAAATCATTTACCTAAATACAAGTAAAGACAGCGAGAATGAATTGGGAAAGCTGATAGAGGATTTCTACACCAAAGATCCAAAGAAGATGCATTCCAGGGTTCTTGCCAAAAGAGTCACCGATCTAAAAGAAAATAAAAATATAGAGAAGGGAGAGCGTGACGCCATGACAACATATTACGATCGATTAAAAAAACAATGGGAGAAAGAGGGAATTGCGAAAAGGAATCATTGAGGGAAAAGCAAAAGGAAGCGCGAGAGTGAAAGCAAGATGGCTAAGCTGATGGGTTTACTCGTAAGAGAAGGAAGAATTGCGGACATTGAAAAAGCCTCGAGAGCCCTGACTACAGAAAGGCTCTGCTCCAAGAGTTTCAATTGTCATAAGGGGATGCTACAAAAAACGACCGAAAACAAGTTTAACGGTAGTAAATAGTCGCCGATCTAAAAGAAAATAAAAATTTAGAGAAGGGAGAACTTTCCCTTATCTATTATTACAAAAATTTTAGAACTATAAAGCATTTTTTCGTTGCAATAGACCCCGGCTTCCCGTATTGTAAAACACAGAATGTACTCGAGATACCGCACGCTTTGCGAGCGATACTCGCTGTAAAGAAAAAGGCTTTATCTATAAATGAGATACTCTGCTTTTACCGGATAAAGCCCTGTTTTTGAAGAATATGGAGGTAAATATGGCTCAAGTAAGATTTTTTTATGTAAACGGTTGCCCCTACTGCGCACAGGCAAGAAAGGCAAGAGAAGAACTCATTTCGGAGAACCCGGAATACGGCAAGGTAGAGTTCGAAGAAATCGATGAGGGACTGCACCCCGAGATTGCTGATCAGTACGATTACTGGGCAACCCCGGCGATGTTCGTAAAGGAAGAGAAGATTTACGAAGCACATGTCGGAGAAAAGTACGACGAAGCAAAGGAAAATGTAAGGAGAGTGCTGGAGGCAGCATTAAAGGCATAAAGAAAAATAGGCTATTAAAAAAAAAGCTGTAGTAATTTGCTGTGCAGGTCCGTTGCAGGGTAATCTGAGCCCGTGGGTACTTGCGAAAAACAAATGTAATGCTGTTTTTCGCTTAGTATCCCCTACTGGGCGAGGTTAGCGAGAGCGTGCCCTGCAACGGACCTGCACAGTGTAAAAGCTTTAATTTTTCATGGCCTATTTTTTGTGTATCTATCTCTTATCTTCTCCGAAGCGAAACGCTTCCGGAGCCGTTCTACTTCTGAATACAATCCGCAAACTCTCCCCGCAGGAAGCTGACTAATTCTTTCGGAGAGAGGACAAGCTGTGCTCCTCTTCTTCCGGCGGAGATAATGAAGCTCTCCCGTTCCCTTGCATCTTTCTGCACAAAGGTTGGGAAAAGCTTTTTCATTCCGACCGGACTGCAGCCTCCCCGGATATAACCGGTAATCCCTAGTAAATCCTTCATCGGAAGCATTTCCACCTTTTTATTTCCGGAAAGCTTCGCGCACTTTTTCAGGTCGAGCTCCTCAGCTACCGGAATTAAAATCACAAGGTAGCCCGTTTTATCGCCCTTTAGGACCAAGGTCTTATACATACTCTCCGGCGGAACACCGAGCACTTCCGCAACATGCACGCCGGAAAGATCATTTTCGTCTACAGGATACTCCCTTTCCTCATAGGAAATCTTCGCCCTGTCGAGAATCCTGCACGCATTGGTTTTTGTTTCTTTTCCCATACTATTCTCCTAACTTTAAGAAACTCGCCCCTTCTCCATCTCATAAATTCGGTCGGCGAGGGACATGGTGGACTGTCTGTGCGAAACCAACACTACGGTCTTTCCTTCTTTTTCTTTCTCTAAGGACTGCAAAATAATGCCCTCATTTAAAACATCCAGATTGCTGGTAGGCTCGTCGAGAAGCAGAAGCTCTGCATCATGGAGGAAGGCTCTTGCAAGGCCGATTCGTTGCTTTTCTCCATCAGAAAGAGAATCTCCAAGCTCGCCCACCTTCGTTTCATATCCTTTAGGGAGGCTCATGATAAAGTCATGAATGCTTGCTTTCTTCGCCGCATTTTCAATCTCTTCCTGCGTAGCGGAGAGTTTTGCGACCGCAATATTTTTTCCGATGCTGTCATGGAAGAGAATGGTATCCTGTGTCACATAGCTCGTCATTTTGCGAAGGCAGTCCGTATTGATTTCCTTCACATTTTTTCCGGAAAATAAAATCTCTCCCTGTTTCGTATCCCAGAAACGCATAAGCAGCTTTAAAAGAGTGGATTTTCCGGAGCCGCTGACACCGTGAATCCCGAGGACCTTTCCCTTCGGAATGTCCATCGAAACCTGCTTCAGAATGATTTCATCCTGATAAGAAAACGTAAGTTTTTCGACATTTGCACCGTTAAATCCAATATTTTCTCCGTTCAATACCTCTTCTACCGCCGGCTCCTCCTCTAAAAGGGAAAGCACCCTCTCTCCGGAGGCTAGGGTCTGGTTTAAGGTATTGGAAAGAGAAGAAAGTGCTACAACCGGTCCAAAGGAGCTCATCATGGCAAGGGTGGAAAGGAGCAGGGCAGAAAAGCTGACGATATGGCTCTGATAGAGGAAAAGCATGGTGAAAAACATTCCCCAGGAAAAAAGCTGAATCGCAAGATTCGTCACCGCACGCTGTGAGCCCTCAAAGGAGCTTAGGTTTCTCTGGAAAGCGGAGAGTCTTTTCGACCTTTTGTCCATTTCCATAGCCTGCTTTTCTCCCACATGGTATTCTAGGATTTCATCCAGACCGTAGAGACTGTCCAAAACAAAGTTATTCAGCTCTCCCATCTCGCTTCTAAGCGCCATTCCGGCTTCCGCACTGCGCTTTCCGTTCCAAATGGGAAGCAGCACGCCGACAGTAAGATAGGCCGCTAAGGCAATCGCTCCCGCAAGAATATGCTGCTTAGCGATAAAGAGAAGCATAATCAGCGAAGTCAAAAACGCAATGGCAATGGGGGAAATGGTATGCGCAAAAAAGACCTCTAAGAGCTCGATGTCCGAAGTAATGACGGAGATGAGATTTCCCTTTTCCTTTCCCTCCAGCTTTGCCGGGCAGAGTTTTCTTAATATAGCAAATACCTTGTGACGGATAATCGCTAAGATTCGAAAGGCAATGTAGTGGTTACAATACTGTTCACCGTAGTGCAGGATTCCACGCGCTACGGCAAAGAGGAGAATCACGGTAAAGAGCTTCTGCCATGAGCCTGTAGCAAAAGAGAAGAAGCCTCCCGGCATAGAAAAGCTAGCCCCGGAAAGGCCATGCAAAGCAGGAAGCTCCAAAATCCCCTTTAGGATTCCGTATCCCCCGAGAATGGTAAGGAAGATTGCACATAAAAAGCCCAAAACACCTAGGACTATGCCGGTCAGCATCACTCCCGTAAGAGGCTTTACAAGAACGATAAGTTTCCGCATAATCGCCAAGTCCGATCTTCTTTTATTCATGCTCTTCTCCTCCTTCCTTTATATCTTCCCTTTCTCCTCTTTGATCCTGCAAGTCTTCCATATGCCCCGGTTCTTCCATACAAGTATCTCTTAGTGTTTCTACAAAACTTTCTTTATGTCTTCCTGCAGAACTCTCTTTGTGTTTTTCCGAATAGCGTTCCAGCTCTCTCTGTTCCTTAAACAAACGGCTGTAGCCGCCTCCCTTTTTAAGGAGCTCCTCATGCTTTCCGGCTTCCGCCACTCTACCGTTTTCCAGCATAAAAATACAATCACTCCCTACAACATTAGCCAGTCTATGGGAAATCAAGAGAATCGTTCTGCTCTTTGCAAGCTCATGAATGACCTCCATAATCATTTCTTCACTTTCCGCATCAATATTCGAGGTCGCTTCATCAAAAATATAGACCGGAGTATCGTGGAGAAGCGCTCTTGCAAGAGAAAGTCTCTGCTTCTGCCCTCCGGAAATATTGGTACCGTTCGAAAGGAGCGGCATAGTAAGTCCCCCTTGTGCTTCTATAAAGGAGAGGAGGTTTACCTTTTTTAAGGCTTCCTTCATCTCCTCCTCGGTTGCGGACGGCTTTCCGAGGAGAAGATTCTCCCGCACAGTCCCCTTAAAAATCCAGCTGTCATGCCCGATCATTGTCATTTTATCGAGGATAGACCGAGACGAAAATTCCGTAAGCTCTCTTCCGTTTAACTTTACGGAGCCTTTGTAGCCCTTATTTTTCCCCATAAGAATCCCGGCTATAGTGGATTTTCCGGATCCGGAAAGACCCACGAGGGACACAAAGGAACAGGCAGGAATTTCCAATTCGACATCACGAAGGATTTCCCGACTCTCCTCATAGGAAAAGCAAAGTTTCTCCATAGAAATCCGTATTTCTTTTTCTTCCAGTACAGCTTTCCCGTCTTCCGCTTCCGGAAGATCCAGAAAAGCAAAGATTCGGTCACTTGCCTTCATCCCGTTCATGCCGATATGAAAGAAGCTTCCGAGCAGTCGCATGGGGAGAAAGAATTCCGCCGCAAGGAGGGTGATCATTAAAACGCCGGAAAGAGAAATTGCCCCCTTGGAAAATTGACCAAGTGCCGAGATGATTCCGACCGCCGCCCCGCCGTAAGCGATAATATCCATCACCGAAGTACTGTTTAACTGCATGGAAAGCACCTTCATCGTGATTTTCCGGAAAAGCTCCGCTTCCCTGTCCATGTCCTCCGCTGCAGCCTGATCCGCCTGATAAATCTTTAAGGTGGTCATGCCCTGCAGCTTTTCCAAAAAACTGTCGCCCAGTCCATAATAGATTGCAAAATAGTTGCTGAGCAATTTTTTGGCTACAATCATAACAAGCATAATGACAATAGGAATAAGAGGCACAGCAAGTAGGAGGAGCAGTGCCGTTTGAAAACTGATGCGCGAGAGGATAAAGAAGAGGGTAATCGGAGCCAAAAGGGAGTAGAAGAACTGACTTAAGTACCTTCCGAAATAGGTTTCCAGCTGTTCCACGCCTTCTCCTGCCATTTGCACGATTTCCGCACTGTTTACGCTTTCTCGGTAGGACGGGCCGAGGGCAAGCATTTTTCCCATAAATCTTATTGCGGAGGATTCGTTTCACATCCGCACTGGCATGAAAGCTCGCCTTTGTATACAGGCGGTCGCAGAGAAAGCGAAAGCCCAGTCCGAGGAGAACAATCCCCATAGTCAGGGCTATTCCCTCCATACTTAATTTCTGCTGCCAAGCATTCTCTAAGAGATGGGCAATATTGTACACAATCACGACCTGTGCAAGGAGTGAAATCCATTGCCATACTATCTGCTGTACGATATACTTTCCGGCTCCCTCTAAGAGCCGAATCAAACGCATTTTAATCATTAATTCTCCCTTTTCTTTTATCTATTTACACTTTCCTTTTCCATTATTTCAGTTTTATCCCCTAAGCATCCGGCTTTTTTCCCGCTTTCTTATTTTTCATTCCCTCTACCGCATGGGAAATGGATAAAATCGGATGGTAGAGCAGCATATTCTTTCCGCCCTATTTATGCTACAATATCGAAGTATTTATGATGCAAAAAAAGTTTTCAGAAAGGTTTTTATGAAAAAATATCTGCGCTTTAGCTATCCTATTTTGGCTGTGCTTTTCACGCTGATGCTTTACTTTATTCTTTTTGTCAGTGCTTTTGACTTAGCTTGTTATAACAACTCCTCTTATTATAGAAAAGAATTTAAAAAATTCAAAGTAGAAGAAAGTCTTAAGGAATATAGGGGGGAGGAAATTCCTCTTTCCGATTTGGAAAATGTGATGCGGGAAACTCTGCGTTATCTTCGGGGAGATCGGGAAAATCTTTTAATTCCCGTTTCGGTAAATGGAGAAAGCACGGCGTTTTACCAAGAAGATGAGGCTTCCCACATGGCGGATGTTCGGGTGCTGTTTACGACAAGTCTTACACTACGCACCATGTTTATTCTCTCCTGCCTCGCCATTCTCTTTTTCCTTCTGATTTTGGAGCATGGAAAAGCCTTTTATATTCTGGGAAAGGGCTTTCTCTTTACTTCTATAGGACTGCTTTCCGTCCTGCTTCTCCTTTCCCTTTATGCCACAGTACATTTTGATACCGCGTTTACAGAGTTTCATCATATTTTCTTCTCACAGGGAAACTGGGAGTTTGATCCTAGCCTGAGCCGCATGATTGACATTATGCCGGAGGAATTTTTTGCGGATACTGCCCTAAGGATTCTTATGCATTATCTTTTCCTTTTGGCCTTCCCCTTCCTCGTAAGCTTTTTCTTTGTGAAAAGAGCTAAGGGCTGGGGCTATCCCAAAGAAGTATAAAGGAGTTTTATGGAAGAATATAAAATCGAAGAAAGAAAGGCCGTCTTAGTCGGTGTTCAGTTTCCGGACAATAAGGATTTTTCTCTCGATATGGAGGAGCTTTCCGGACTTTGTGAAGCTTTAAGCATTCGTCCCGTAACAAGCCTTAGCCAGAGCCTTGCGAGAGAAGACAGCGCAAGCTTTATCGGAAGCGGCAAGGTGGAAGAGGTACGAGAAGCCGTTCTGTTCCATGATGCAAATCTTGTTATTTTCCAAAATCCGCTTTCTCCCTCTCAGCTTCACAATCTAACAAAAGCACTTCCCTGTGAGGTTTTAGACCGCACACAGCTTATTTTACAAATCTTCTCGGAAAGAGCGAAAACCAAGGAAGCGAAGATGCAGTAAAGTACGCTACGCTTCAATATATGCTCCCCCGCCTTGTCGGCTTACGGGAAAATCTATCCCGTCAGGGTGGTGCTTCCGGCTCCCTTTCCAACCGTGGTTCGGGAGAAAAGCAGATTGAGCTGGATAAGCGGAAAATTCAGGAAGAAATGGCAATCCTTCGCAGAGAATTAAAAAAACAGGAGGAAGTGCGAAAAGTAAAAAGACAAAAAAGAGATAGAGCGGCTATTCCGAGAGTTGCACTGGTCGGCTATACCAATGCCGGAAAGTCGAGCCTTATGAATGCGCTCCTTACCCTCAGTAAGGACAGTCAGGCAGAAGGTGTAGAGGAAAAAGATATGCTTTTTGCCACCCTCGACACGACCATTCGAAGAATTGTGCCGGAGAAGGGGGAAGAATTCCTGCTTGCCGATACGGTAGGCTTTATCCGTTCTCTTCCGGACAAGCTCCTCGATGCCTTTCACTCCACCTTGGAAGAAGCAGTGGAAGCGGATTTGATTTTACAGGTCGTGGATTACAGTGACGAAAATTATCACAAACACATGGATGCCACGCTGGACACCCTAAAGAAGCTGGAAGCCGGGCATATTCCCATGCTCTATGTGATGAATAAATGCGATAAAGTTCTTCCCTTGGAAGAGCTTCCAAAGCTGCGAGGCGAAAAGCTCTACATTTCCGTAAAGGAAAAGCTGGGCATAAAAGAGCTTGTCGAAAAGATTTCGCAAGTCCTCTCGGCAAGTCTAAAGCAGGTAGACATCCTCCTTCCCTATACCGCTTCCGCCTATGAAAGCAGAATCCGAAGCGAAGGGAAGCTCCTCTCCCTCTCCTACGAAGAAGACGGCATCCTGATTTCCGCCAAAGTTCCCGCTGCATTGGAGGCACAGCTAAGGGTGTATGCCGTATAGAAAAGCTCCAGCCATACTCTTTTGTAAAGGCGCTCTCGCTTGGGCTCCGACGCAACGATACTAAATTCACACTTCGTTTCACTCGTGTTCATTAAGTGCCGGCGTCTCCGCACACTTTACTTAAGAGTATGGCTGGAGCTTTATCACTACATAGCCCCTAAACATACCGCAAAATCACCGCTACAATCCGCCCTTTCTTCGTGTTCTTCTCCACCCCGATATAGCGAAACTTTCCAAGGCCGCGGACGGAGATTTTTTCTCCGCCCTTTAGACTGCTGCTGCCCTTTACCGTTATCCCGTCTCGGTAAACGAGTTCCTTCTGGAAGTACTCCTGTGCGTTTCCTCTCGAAAGATGAAAAACGGCGGAAACTACGGCATCCAATCGCTCGGAAGGCACGAAAATCCTCTCTTCGACCTCTCTTCTCTCTATCCTTTCCGTATCCATAACTTCCCTTACTTCTACAGTAGTGTGTCGGATAGTCGTAAGATTTTCCGCAACATAGTCCTTCATTTTCCGTAATAGAAAAAGGTAGGAGACGCTTTCCTGAAAAAGGATATCCCCAACCTGCTCTCTGGTAATTCCCAGATTCATCACTGCGCCGAGAACATCTCTATGAGAGAGCTTCTCTGCGAATTTTTCCTGCTTTCCCCGAATTTCCATGATAGAAAAAGGGCGCATTTTCTCCTGAAAGAGAAGTTCTACATTCTTCTTCCGTCATAAAACTCGGATAAAAAACAAAAAGCTGTCTTTCCCCATTTTCCGGCAAAAGAAAATAGGAGGCGCCTCGCTCACCCTTGATACTTTGCAGGAACTTTGCCCGTTCCTCTTCCGACAGAAAGGCGCTTGTTGTCGCGTAACCTCGCTCCTCCGCCATGCGCCGTAGATCTTTACTATGTGAAAGGATATCTTCTTTTTCTTTCATGATGGCTCTATCTATGGTCTTTCCATTCTTTCATGCCGCTCTATGTATTTTCTTCCGATTCTTTTCCGGCAACTCTGTCTATTATCTTCCCATTCTCTTATACAACTCTATTTGTTTTCTTCCAAAAATTCCATTTCCCCCTGCATCCATACCGTTCCCTTAAAGCGTCTTCCGATAGCCGGAACGCCGAGAAGATCTTTCTCATTCATGCAGACATGGAAAATGGCATCATTACACTGTACTTTTAAGTCCAGCACATTTTCTTGTGTATAGACATTGCTCTTAATGCGTAAAGAAATGATTTCTCCAAGAATGGCATACTGGTCACATTCCACGCCGGTGGGCATAAAACTACTCTCTACCAGACTGTAGAGGTCTTCTTCCTCAATCCTGCGGTTAATCTCCGACATAATATGCATATCGGTCTCCGTCAAAGTCTCGATTGCGTCCTCATCTCCGGCTCTTGCAGCATCAAACAGGCGTTTTTGTTCTCTCTTTCTCTGCTGGAAAACATCTTCGTCTTCTACTCTTTTTTCGATCGGCAAAATAATTTTTCCCTTCTACAGCCATGCCGGTTAAGAATACCTGCTTCGGTTTGATTGGGACATTCATCCGCTTTAATTGTCTTGCCTCTAGGGAGTTACAAAGATAAAAAATCAGGGTAATGCCTGAGCTGAAATCTTCCATGATACCGGCATAAGTTTCTCTCTCTGTATGTCGCTCAATCCCGGCTTCCTCCGTACGGGCACCTTCATAAGAATGCATATATGGAAAATAATAGTCCCGGACAAACTCTCCATCCGGATCCCTATGTCCCACTACGGTTATTCCCATAGACGGTGCTACCGGAAGCTGATACTGCTCCACTACTCTTCCGGACTCCGCAGCCACAAAGGCGGTACGATATTTTTCATGGATTGCCCTGTCTAAGTAAAATTCCGTTTCTCGATCGTTCTGTAATGCGGAAAATCCTATAGACCGTAGGAACTTGTGCATTCTCTCTCCCTCATCCTTGGTCCTATCATCGCATAGTTACACTGCATCTTACGATATATTCTCTCTCCTTGCAAGATACTTCCCTATAATTGTAAGAAAAAAAGGGATTCAGCCTGTATTAAACTGAAATCCCTCTTTCTTCATAACGAGTATCATTCATAACGAGTATCACTCATAAAGATTGCGATATCTCGTTGTCCTTATTTTCTCTTCGGTGCAGCATGCACTGCTTCGGAAAATACATCTTCCAAAGCTTCTCCAACCGCTTCATTATAAGTCGGGTGAGCTCTCATAGCCTTCAGAAGTTGCGGAACGGTAAAACCGTTTGCTACCGCATTCCCGAATTCGCCAATCATATCGGTTGCACGAGCACACATCATCTGGACTCCCAAAACTTTCTTTGTTTCCTTGTCAGCCAGAATCTTCACAAAACCGCGCTCTTCCTTGGAAATCAAGGACTTTCCGTTTGCACTCATCATGAACTTTCCAACTTCAATCTCTATTCCTTTATCCTTTGCTATGGCTTCGGTAATGCCGACGGAAGCAATTTCCGGAGAAGTGTAGACACATGACGGAACTACGGAAAGATCTATGCTTCTCTTTTCTCCTGCAAGCTCTTCCATAAGACAAATCCCCTGTGCGGAAGCAAGATGTGCAAGCTGCATTCCCGGAATCAAATCTCCGATTGCATACACACCGTCCATAGAGGTCTTAAAGTGCTCATCTACAATCACCCTACCTCTTTCCATGCTAAGGCTTACCCCTTCTCCGAAAAGTCCCTCTGTTGCAGGAACTCTTCCTACCGCACAAAGAACATACTGAGAACTAACACTCTCCTCCTGTTCCTTATCCAGATAAATACAGGAAACTCCGTCGGCTTCCTTTTTAATTTCCTTTACCTGTACACCGGTGTGAACCTCTACTCCTCTTTTCTTTAGAATCATCTTCAGATTCTGTGCAAAATCCTTATCCATGTTGGCAAGGATGCTGGGAAGAGCCTCCAATATGGTAACCTTGGTGCCAAGCGCCGCAAAGATAGAAGCAAACTCCACTCCGATAACTCCGCCTCCGATGATGCTTAAGCTCTCCGGTACTGCTGTGAGTTTAAAGATTTCATCACTGTTCAGAACTCCCTCGCTATCGAGTCCCGGAATCGGTACCGTAGCCGGCTTGGAGCCAACCGCAAGAATCGTATGCTTTGCCTTGCAGTGTATTTCTCCCTCCACAGAGTGAACCGTTACGGAGCCATCCTTTTCCAAGGTGCCCGTTCCTTCCAAAAGCTCCACTCCGTTTGCCTTAAAGAGCTGTCCTACACCGGACACAAGCTTATTAATCACATCATCTCTATAGGATAGAATCTTTTCGTAATCGTAGCGAACATTCTCCGCAAAAATGCCGTACTCCGCTGCCGATTGCATTTCTCGAAACAGCTCCGTAGCATGAATCATGGCCTTTGTCGGAATACAGCCTCTGTTTAAGCAGGTTCCACCCGGCTTGTCCTTCTCTACTACCGCAGTTTTAAAGCCGAGCTTAGCAGACTTTAAAGCCGTCACATATCCTCCCGGACCCGCACCGATTACGATTACATCATACTGTTTATCCATATTTCTCCTTAATATGCAGAGTACTATTCCTGCATAAGCAGAAATAGTACTCTACTAAAAAATCAAACAATCTTATGTCCACTGATACCGAAGTACCGGCTCTCTTGCAGCCTTTACCTCATCCAGTCTGCCGACCGGTGTCGTAACCGGTGCATTGTGGAGCGCTTCCGGATTCTTTTCAGCTTCCTTGTAAAGCTTTCTGAATACTTCAATCGCCTGATCCAATGTTTCCTTCGACTCGGTTTCGGTCGGCTCAATCATGAGCGCTTCATGAACGATAAGAGGGAAGTACATTGTTGGCGGATGCATGCCGTTGTCTAACAGACTCTTTGCAATATCCATTGCGGACACGCCGGTTTTATCTTTCAGATCCTGCAGACTCATAACAAATTCATGCATACATACTTCATCATACGCCATGGTATAAAGATCCTTCAGCTTATAGCGCATATAGTTCGCGTTGAGAACCGCATTCTTACAAGCCTCGGGGATTCCTTCCTTACCTAAGGTAAGAATATAGGTCAGAGCTCTTACTACAACCAGGAAGTTGCCGTAGAAAGCCTTCATATCTCCAATGCTCTTTACCGGCTTAACGAAGTGCTTGTCCTGCTCTCCTTCCACAAGTACAGAAGGGAGGAAATCGGCTAGAAGCTTCTTACATCCTACAACACCGCTTCCGGGACCGCCGCCACCGTGTGGAGTGGAGAAGGTCTTATGGAGATTCAAGTGAATAACATCGAATCCCATATCTCCCGGACGAACTACGCCCATAACGGCATTTAAGTTAGCACCGTCATAGTAGTTTAAGCCGCCGCAATCATGAATGAGCTTTGTGATTTCCAGAATATTGTCATCGAAAAGTCCGACTGTGTTCGGGTTTGTCAGCATTAAGCCTGCCACATCATCTCCGAGCACCGCCTTCAACTTCTCCATATCCACTAAACCGCGCTCGTTCGACGGAATGGTTACTACCTTATAGCCTGCCATAGTCGCACTTGCAGGGTTTGTTCCGTGTGCCGCATCCGGAATGATGATTTTATCTCTCTTAAAGTCATTTCGGCTTTCATGATATGCCTTAATCAGCATTAAGCCCGTAAATTCTCCATGAGCACCTGCTGCCGGCTGTACAGTAAGTCTGTCCATTCCGGTGATTTCACAAAGCAGCTTTTCGATGGTCTGGATTACTTCCATAGCCCCCTGTACTGTACTCTCCGGCTGTAAGGGTGAATATCCGCAAAAGCCTTCCAGCCCCTGCCATATCATCATTTACCTTCGGATTGTACTTCATCGTACAAGATCCCAGAGGATAGAATCCGTCGTTTACACCTCTGGATTTCTTCGATAACTCGGTGTAATGTCGGCTGAGTTCCGTTTCGAAAGCTCCGGAAGATGCAACTCGGTTTTTTCTTCTATCGCCTTCAGGAAGAGTCTTAAGCTCTACGTCACAAGGGGAAATAAGCTACATTGTCTTCCTGCTCTGCTTTTTTTCACAAAAATCAGCATACTTTACACCTCCTTTATAAGCTGTACTGCCCGGTCAATAGAGGCTTTGTCATTTACCTCCGTGCAACACCAAAGGATTCTCTTCTCATCCAGTGGATATCCTCCGAGGATGTCTTCCTTTTCCAAAGCAGCCAAAAACCTTATCGGAAGGAATCTCTGATTCCGTAACAAATTCGTTGAAGAACTCTCCGTCCTCTGTTCTCTTAAAGCCAATCTTCTCCAGCTCGGCAGCCATATAATGCGCCTTGGAAAGACAAAGCTCGGCAGCCTGCTGCAGGCCTTCCTTTCCTACTGCCGCAAGATATACACCTACAGCCAGTGCGCAAAGCGCCTGGTTCGAGCAGACGTTACTGGAAGCCTTTTCTCTACGAATGTGCTGTTCTCTCGCCTGTAAGGTCAGAACATAACCGGTTCTTCCCTGATGATCCTCTGTCGCTCCTACGATTCTTCCCGGAAGACTTCTCTTCATGGCATCTGTACAAGCCATAAAGCCGATGTAGGGACCTCCAAAGGAGATAGGAAGACCAAGGGCTTGTCCGTCTCCAACGGCAACATCCGCACCGTACTCTCTCGGGCTCTTAACTAGACCTAAGGAAATGGGGTTCACGCTCATTCCGAACTTTGCACCCTTTTCGTGTGCGATTTCCCCGATTTCCTGCGCCTTTTCCAGATTGCCATGGAAGTTCGGATGCTGAATGAATACTACTGCCGTCCCTTCATCTGCATGAGCCTTGATATAGTCTATATCGGTCAAACCGTTCTTCTCGGGAATGATTTCCACTTCCATTCCATTTCCATGGCAGTAGGTCTTTATAGCGGAAATGTAGTCCGGATGCATTAAAGCGGAAACAAGAGCCTTGCTTCTCTTCCTTTCCCGACACATATTTACCGCCTCAGCTGCAGCAGATGCTCCGTCATAAATAGACGCATTGGAAACATCCATACCGGTGATATCGCAGATCATCGTCTGATACTCAAAGATAGACTGTAATACACCCTGACTGGTCTCTGCCTGATACGGGGTATAGGAGGTTAAGAAATTCTCCTTGGAAATAACGCTCTTAACAATAGCCGGAATAAAGTGTCTGTAGGCACCTGCACCGCGGAAAATCACGGGAAAAACATGGTTTTTCTTAGCCATGCCCGTCATAATCTTCCGAACCTCAAGCTCCGACTTGCCTGAAGGGATGTTTAATTCTGCACTCAGCTTTACTTCCTTGGGTACATGAGAAAACAGCTCGTCAAAAGACGCAAAGCCGATTTCTTTTAACATCTCTTTTTGCTCTGTACTCGTATTGGGAATGTATTTTCCCATAGCCTCACCGCCTTTCTTATACAGTCTTTAAGAACTCCTCATATTCATCCGCTGTAAGCAAATCTTCCTTATCGCTTACATCCTTAACTTTGATAAGCCAAGCCTCGTACGGCTTTGCATTCATGCTCTCCGGAGCATCGAGTACTTCTTCATTGATAGCACTAACGGTTCCGCTTAAAGGAGAAAGTACATCGGAAACCGCCTTAACGGACTCTACATCGGAGAACGGCTCTCCCATGGTCACTGCATCGCCAACTTCCGGAAGGTTGATGAAAACCAAATCACCCAACTCTGCCTGCGCATAGTCGGTAATACCTACTAAGTACTCTCCGCCTTCTTCCTTCACCCACTCATGAGACTTTTGTGTACAATAATCCCTGTAATACTGCCATTTCTTTATCCTCCTTGTTTTCTTTATCTCTAGCACGGGGTATCCCCTTGCTAATCTTTGTTCTCTTTTTATTCTCTTTTTGTTCTTCTTTGTCTTACAAAGCTTTTTCTCTTTTTGCAATGATTTTTACTCTTTTACAATTATTTTGCTCTCTTATAGAAGGGAAGCGGAATAATTTCTACTTCTACCTTTCTTCCGCGCACATCTACTTCCAGCTTTGTACCGACTTCCGTATAGCGTGCATCCAGCAAAGCCATACCCACCGGCATATTTAAGAATGGAGCCTGCGTTCCGGAAGTAGTGTGTCCGATAACTTCTCCGTTTAAAAGAACATCCTGTTCTTCACGGATAATTCCTCTTCCGATAACCTTCAGTCCCACTCTCTGAATCTTCGGCTCTCCCTTTGCTTCGATAGCAGCCTTACCGATAAAGTCAGGCTTGTCCATCTTCACCGCAAAATTAAGTCCTGTTTCAAGAGGAGTAATCTCATCATTCATCTCATGTCCGTAAAGCGGCATGGATGCTTCCATACGAAGCGTATCTCTTGCTCCAAGTCCGCAGGGAACGAGTCCTTCTTCCTTACCGTTCTCCAGTAAGAGATCCCACATCTTCTCTGCATACTCATTCTTTAAGTAAAAGCTCCACTCCGTCTTCTCCGGTATAGCCTGTCTTCGAAACGATACAGGGTATGCCGCCAACCACTGCGTCAAATACTGCATGATAGTACTTTTGTCGGGAATACACTCTTCCTTTGGTCAGCTTTCTTAAGATATCCATAGCCTTCGGACCCTGCAACGCAATCTGAGAATACTGATCGGAAACATTTTTCGAAATTTCACATCGCCGAACTGGTGCTTTAACATCCAGTCAAAGTCCTTCTCCTTATTTGCCGCATTTACAACAATAAAGTAGTCGTTGTCTTTTCTCTTATAAACAATGAGGTCATCCACAACGCCACCCTTTTCGTTACACATCAGACTGTAACGGGCCTGTCCGTCTACCATATTTTCAAAGCGATTGGTTAAGAGCTTCTCCAGATTAGCTAAGGCATCCTTACCCCGGCATAAAATCTCTCCCATGTGGGAAACATCAAACAGTCCCGCCTGATTTCTAACCGCTAAGTGTTCCTTAATTACACCGGTAGGCTCATACTGTACCGGAAGGCAATAGCCTGCGAAAGGAACCATCTTTCCCCCTGCTTTCACATGGGCATCATACAGCGCTGTTCTTAATTCCATAGCATTCCTCCTTTATTTTGTCTTAAAAAATGTATCTATCCCAAAAACTCCGCAATTTCTTCCGCGGAAATTCTGTAGATTTTTCCTTCCAGATTTCGACTCTTTAAGCCCTCATAGAGAGAGTCCTTGTCAAAATACAAGCCGATAAAGGCTTCTGCAATCTCTTTTTCATCCAGAGTGCTGAAGAAGTCTCCGCTTACCGCGGCTTCCTGAATTCTTCCCTCCTTTACTTCAAAAGAAAATTGTATCTTTCCTCCCGGAAAACGTCCGGTTTTTTCTATCGAAAACTTGGGATTCTTCCCATACAGTTTTTCCTTATTTTCAAAATGTTCCCTTGCAAGTTCGGAAACCCGCTCCCGCTCGGAAGGCTCCAGCTTGTATTCCCTGCTCTTCGAATCCGCCGCCATAATGGCTTCTATCATTTTTCTTTTAAAGACTTCCGGACTGATCTTTTCTTGCAGGTGTTCGGCGATATTGCAAACCCGCTCCCGTACCGATTGAATACTTTTGGATCGAATCTTACACTCATCCACCTTGGTAGAAGCCACCATTTGCTCTATATCCGTATCGAATAAGAGGGAGCCGTGGTGAACGATGCTCTTTCCCAAGGCGATACTGTGCATTTCCGGAAAACTTTCGTCCTGCTATACACAGGTCATTTCTTCCATTAAACTCTCCATGAACCGACAGCTTTTCCAAGGCATTTAAAATCGGGCTCAAATATCCTCTGAAGTCAATTTCCTCTCCCCTGTCCCGATCGATGAAGCTGAACTGCCAGCCTCCAAGGTCGGTGTAAATCGTTCCGCCTCCGCTCATTCTCCGAACCAGATGAATCCCTTTCCCTGACATAGGGAAGGTTGATCTCTTCCATAAGATTCTGGTACCTTCCGAGCATGAGTGTCGGTGTGGTTCTCCAAAAGAGAAAGACAGTTTCCTGAAAGAGCTTCTCCATTGCCAGATAATATTCCAGACCGAAATTTTCATAGACATTTGTGCTATCCAGCTCAATATAAATCATGGACATCCTCCATCACTTCCCAGGCCTTATACGAGCTTCTGGCAAGCGGAGCCGAGGCAACAAAGCGAAAACCGATGTTCAATGCCTTCTCCTTATATCTTTGGAAATCCTCCGGGCTGGCATAGCGTGCGAGGGGATAGTGCAACTTCGTCGGTTGCAGGTATTGCCCTATTGTTAAGATATCGCAGCCGGTATCGTAGACATCCCGCATTAACTCTTCAATCTGCTCTTCCGTCTCTCCAAGCCCCACCATAAAACCTGTTTTCGTGCGGATACTCTTTCCGTGCTCCTTGCAATACTGTAGAACAAAGAGAGAACGCTCATAACTTGCCTTGGAACGAACAGCCCTCTGCAATTCCTTTACCGTTTCCACATTATGATTTAATACATCGGGAGCAGCCTCCAACACGATATCCAAAGCCTCCGTATCTCCCTGCATATCGGAAATCAGCGCTTCCACGGTCGTTCCCGGGCAAAGCTCCCGGATTGCCTGAATGGTCTTTGCAAACTGCGTCGCTCCCCCGTCCGGAAGATCATCTCTTGTGGAGCAGGTAAGCACGACATGCTTTAGATTCAGCTTCTTCGCGGCAAGCGCTACATTCTTCGGCTCCTCCTCATCGGGCGGCTCCGGTCTTCCCGTACAAACATTACAAAAACGACAGTTTCTGGTGCAAATGTTCCCAAGAATCATAAAGGTAGCCGTATGCTTTCTATAGCACTCCGCAAGATTCGGACAGTTCGCTTCCTTACAAACCGTATTCAGATGCAGGTCTTTCATCAGACTTGCCACTTCTTCCGTAGCTTCCTGATTGAAGCGAACCTTTAGCCAGTCCGGCTTTTTCTCTGAAAAGGCTTTCTTTTCTTCTATTCTTTCCAAGCTTTTTTCCAATGCTTTCTCCCTTACAACTATGCTTCCTCGATAAGGCCTACAACCTCTTCTACCTTTACTTCATCCCCTTCTTCGAAATACACTTCCTTTAAGGTTCCGCTAAAGGGGGACTCCACCTGAGTCACTACCTTATCCGTTTCGATTTCAAAAACCGGCTCCCCTTTTTCTACCTTATCGCCCACTGACTTTACCCAAGAGCACAATACTGCTTCCTGCATCTCTTCCCTAAGCTTCGGTAACACCAATTCCATTTTCATTGCCTACTCCTATTCTGTCAAAAAATCGTTCTTTCCTCTATGCGCTCCCTTTGCTATAGCAAAAGAGATAGCAAGGCTTCTTTTTCTCTGGTGGACTGCTGCCCCAGAACTTTTTCTACATTTTCTTCGAAAAGCGAAAGCTTGTATCGTTTGCCCTGAAATAAATCTCTCGTCTTCTTTTCGTCCAACAGGGGAGAGTGCATGGCAAAGTTCTCTATCATCCCCTTTTGCACATGGTAGTCTATAATCAAAGGATAGTCCTTATATTGTGTTTCTCTGTGGAAGTGGAAGGCGGGTGACTTTCCAAAGGTCCATTCCCATGAACGATACTTTTCTTCCGCAAGCTCCTCTATTTCTTTATGCTCTTCTTCCTCTAAAACAAGGTGTTCTCCATCCCTTCCCAAGAGTTGCCGAAAAAGAAGCTCCATGAACTCTTCTGTCGAAGGGGGCTTCTCCATCGTTTTTTCCCATTCTTTTTTTATATTGGTCACTTCCGATATCGCGGAAACAGAGGCTTTGGAGGAAATATCCTTACTCTTATGCGCAGTGCATATCTCCGATAAAAGCGAAAGCTCCGCATCATACAGAAGCGTACCGTGATGTAAAACACGGTTTCCGCTTACCTTCTGTGCACTGCCGGAGATTTTTTTCTTTCTTATACAGAGGTCTGAAACCTTATCCTGCTCCGCTTGAATGCCCAAGCTTTGCAAGGCGGAGAGAATAACAGATAAAAAACGTCCATAGTCCAGACACTTTTCCCGATCTCGCATCAAGCTGTAATTGATATTGCCCAGGTCATGATAAACCGTTCCGCCGCCACTCATTCTTCGTACGACCGGAACCCCCTTCTGCTTTAACTGCAATAGATTCACTTCCTGGGAAATGTTTTGATAGCAGCCCACAACCACCGAAGGACGATTTCTCCAGAGTAAAAAAACGTCCTTATCCTCTATCTTCCGGAATAAATATTCCTCCAGTGCCAAATTGTAAAAAGGGTCCAGTGTATCACTCAGTACGCCTATCATCTTTCACCCCTTCTGCAAAAAGCAGACCACTCTCCAGTACTCCCAAATGGCATGAAAGCCAATCCGAAGTTATATGAATCTTACTATATTTCCTATTGTATACTAAGTCACAAGAAACATGAAGCATTTTATCCGGATAATTAATAAATATTTTTGCTTTTCATCAAGTTCGTTTATTAATTATGCACGAAAGGATAGTCCTCTATTTTTTTCGGAGCAAAATTGAATTGTATAATTTATACATCGTTAAACAGTTTTTATTTTATTTGAAAAATATTCTAAAAAAAACTGCGAAAAGAAAAGTTCTTCTATACGAAGCTTCTCTTTTCACAGTCTTCTCGTCTTTTTCTTGCTTACTCAGCTTTTCAGTCAGTTTTTTAATCCGGTTTATTCTTGCGCTCAGCGCTGTTTAGAACTCTGCTTCTTACTTATACCATACCCTGGCTAAGCATTGCCTCTGCAACCTTCTCAAAGCCGGCCACATTCGCACCGACTACAAAGTTTCCTTCATAACCGTATTTCTTTGCGGCTCCGGATACATTCTTATAAATGTTCTGCATAATCCCTTTAAGCTTTTCATCCACTTCCTCAAAGCTCCAGGAAAGTCGCTGTGAGTTCTGGCTCATCTCCAAGGCGGATACGGCAACACCGCCGGCATTCGCAGCCTTGCCGGGCATATAGAGGATCTTCTTCTCCAGGAAAATATCTACCGCATGCTCATCGGAAGGCATATTTGCGCCTTCCGCAACGCAGAAGCAGCCATTCTCGATTAAAGTCTTCGCTTCCTCTCCGTTCAGCTCATTCTGTGTCGCACAGGGCAATGCCACATCACACTTCACAGCCCATGGACGCTCTCCCGCATGGAAGCTTGCTCCCGGAACTCGCTCTGCATATTCGGAGATTCTTCCTCTCTTTACCTGCTTGATATCGAAAAAGTACATCGAGCTTAATGCCCTCCGGATCATAAACATAACCGCTGGAATCTGAGCAGGTCACTACCTTTGCTCCGAGGCTCTCCGCTTTTTGAATCGCATACTGCGCTACATTTCCGGAGCCGGAAACCGCAAGTACCTGTCCCCTTCAGTTCTTTTCCGGCAGCCTTAAGCATCTCATCCACAATATAGATTAAGCCATAGCCCGTTGCCTCCGGACGAGCAAGAGATCCGCCGAAGCTTCTTCCCTTTCCGGTAAGAACCCCCTCATAGAGATTGGTGATTCTCTTGTACTGTCCGTACATGAAGGCCACTTCTCTTCCGCCTACACCGATATCTCCGGCAGGCACGTCTTCATTTGCCCCGATATACTTATAGAGCTCTGTCATAAAACTCTGACAGAAGCGCATAACTTCCGCTTCCGACTTTCCCTTCGGGTCAAAGTCTGCACCGCCCTTACCTCCACCGATAGGAAGCCCTGTAAGAGAGTTCTTTAAGATCTGCTCCATTCCGAGGAACTTTAAAATTGCCTGATTTACGGTCGGATGGAAACGAAGTCCTCCCTTATACGGTCCGATTGCAGAATTAAACTGTACACGATAACCGATATTCACATGATTTTTTCCCTGATCATCCGTCCATGGCACACGGAAGCTCACAATCCTTTCCGGCTCCACAAAACGCTCCAGTAATGCGTTCTTCCGGTATAAATCTTCATTGGCCTCCACGATAGGAGAAAGGGACTCCAAAATTCTCTTTGCAGCCTCCAAAAACTCCGCTTCATGAGGATGTTTCTTCTCCAGTGCCTGATATACTTCACTTACATAAGACATACATTTGCCTCCATTCTTTCTTCATTTACCGCTAAACTATAGCACCAATTGCAGTTTTCCTACAATAGAAAATAGCTTGCATTCCGAAAAAGAATAGTAATTGTACCCTAAGTGGAATACAGTATCCTTAAAGCATAAGCATCAAGAGAAAGGCTACCTTTCCCATCTGTCGTATAGGAAAAGATAGCCTTTCTTTTTTCTTTATATCGGTTACCAAGTGGGCACACCAGAAAATGATGGCGCGAACAGAATTTTTGTCCTTAAAGAGAACGCCCTCTAATCTATATTATAATTTAAATCCTTCAGATCTCTCTTTCCCTGAAGATCTTCCTCCAGAAAATCAAACTTAGCCATACCCTTAAAACCTGCCACAAGGGAGGTGGGGAAGCTCACTATTTCCTGATTGATTACGCGAACATTGCTGTTTACGATGCGTTTTGCCGCTGCAAGGTCCTCATTTTCCGAAGCAATCTCCTTCTGGAGTGCTAAAAACTGCTCGGAGGAAAGGAGGTCAGGATAGTTCTCCGCCACAGCACGAATCTGTGAAAGAACATCATTTTGATTCGCAATCACTTGGTTGGTGTCCTTCATGCTGCCACCCTGTCTTAAGCCCACAAGCTCCGTAAACACCTTCTCTTCATGCTTGGCGTAGGCTTTTGCTACCTTTAGCATCTCGGAAATCGTGTCATAACGCTTTACCAGTGTGATGTCCACCGTCTTCTTGGATTCCTCGATAGAAACCACATAGCGATTTAACTTATTGCTCTGTCCGATAAACCAAAAGAAAATCACTGCCAAAACAATAATCGGAATTAAAACCATTTTTTTCTCCTTTTCTCTTCTTTTTATGGAAATGTTATGGAAATGCGCTTTACTTCATTTCTAAAGTGTACCCTCGTTCCAACACAACGCTTTATGTAAAGATCTCCGTAAAGCCTTCGATAAAATCAATCTCCGCCCGAAGCTTCTTATACTCTTCCACCATGGAAAGCTTGTCTATCGCCTCTACCGTTTTGGGAACAGGGAAAAGCTGATAGCCCGTATAACGGGAGATATACATGCTACTGTCTTCTATATAGATTGCCGTCCGGCTTTCGGCAATATTTTTGTCAAACCACTCTAAGACAGTCGGGTTTAAAAAGCGCCTCGCCATGAACTCGTCGGTACAGAAAATATTGTAATGTTCGTTATGTCTGATGTCCTCCGTATCAATCTTCAACTCATTTTTCTGCTTACCCGGATAATTCTGTATCTCTCTCTTCAAAATGGCCGTTTTTTCTGTAGGAATGATCCGGATATGTCCTGAAAAGGGTCGCGGAAAATGCATTCGGAAAACCTGTCCGTAGAAATCCGTTACCTCTTTTCTCGATGTCCTTCCTTTGCTGTCCGTGCTTTCCACAACATGATAAGCGTAAAGATTCATTACGGAGAGTTCTCTACTGTCATGAAAGCTAAGTTCCGTATTTCCCCGGTAATTAGTGGAAGAGGGACAAACCTTCTTGACAGGGTCCAGAAGAAAGTCCGGCGTGACCTTCATTTCTCCCGCGGGAAAGATCTCTTTTACAATGGGAGATAAAAACCTTTCCACGTAGAGGACTTCGTTGTTCTCTTTCTTTTCACGAAAGAGTTCCCGCTTCCTTTTGAACACGGGATAGACGAAAATGAATCCTAAAACTGCTGCAATACCAAGTCCTACAAACTTAAACATGGCAAAGAGTAAAATCGCTCCAATCACCATGGCAATCTTATACATCTTCCATCGGAGGTTTAGTTTTCATCTTTTCCCGAAGAATTTGTAGCTTCTCTTGGTACTCGGAAGAGGCTTCTATCTTTCTGATGCGCTCAAGCTCCTCTTCTCTGCTCTCTCTTATTTCTTCTGCCATTCTCACTCCTAAGAACTCACTCTAAAAATCTACTCTATTGCTATCCGGAACTTTCCTGCAAGACTCGTCTTTTTTACGACTAAAGGTGCAGCCAATAACGAGGAAAGTTGAATTGGAATCAAATTAATAAATTATATAATCTGACTGTTTTTAAGAATAATAAAGGAGGAAGGTACTGTCAAGAATAAAGAAGTAAAATACTCATTCTTTTTCAAGCAGTATGAAGCGGAAAGGATTCCGATTTAGAACTCTGTTGCTTAGCCCATAAAGATTAGGGCAATCAGATTATTTTCCTTAATGAAATAGGCAATGCTTCCTTCCTTCGAAAAGCCCTCTACAATCCACAAGCTTAGAAAGGACTCGGGAAGTAAACTGAAGAGAATCAGAAATACCCAGATGAAGAACAACCACTCTATTCCACCAAGGCAGAGTCCCAGCATCCTGTTTCCGAAATTTAAGACGGGGAGTTTAAAGATATATTCGAGGATTTGTTGCACAATCTTAAAAAGCAGCCTAAAAAGAAAGTACAAGATAATAAAAAACAGAATCCCGTTAATAAAGCTGATAATCTGCTGCGCAAAATAATCCTGCCATTTTCCCATTGTCTCATATAGTCCACCGAAAAGAGGCGGTGCCGTAGGCTCCGGCTGGGAGGGCAGAAAATCGTTGATTCCCTTCGGAATAGCTACAATATTGTTTTTTACCGGAAGAATAGCGGACCATATTTTGCTAAAGATCCCTTTTAAAAAGGCACTCTCTACTACCGCTCTGATTGCAAAGGGATAGAGGAGCTTTGCCAATATAATGGACGCAAAAAGAGAAAGAACGGAAAAAATCTTCTTTACCGCCCCTTTTTTATACCCTATTACTGCAAAAATAATAAAGGAAAGGAGTAGGATGATTCCTACTCCTATTTCACTGCTTCCCATCCCTTACCCCATAAAGTGTTCTTCTCTCAAGATGAGTTTATCATCCTTGTCATACTTCGGGCGGAAAAGAGAGCCAATCTTCTTGCCTATGCTCGGCTTCTCTGCCTGATCCGCAGTATCTTCAATCAAGTCTCTGGCACTTTCTTCATTTAAGATGATGCCGTCTTCCTCCATAAGCTGGATGCGCTCATAGAGGGCGGTGATGCCTTTCTCCGTAATACTGCAATCAATGCTCTTCGCATAGTTGATTGCATAGTCGGCAAATTCTTCTATATCCATGGAAGAAGCGGATTTCGGAGTAGCCTTTTCAGCAGGGCGAACGTCCTCCTCTATCGCTTTTCTATCCTCTCTTACCGTCGGAAGAATTTCTTCTTCCTCCTCTTCTTCATTTTCCTTATTTGCCTCTTCTAAGACCTCGGTATAGGGTCTTGCAGGGCGTTCAAAGATAGAAGGCTTATGCGGAACATACTCTTCCGGCTCCTCCGCGTCTTCAGGCTCATCGAGATATTCCTCTTCGGATTCTTCCTCACCCTCTTCGTCATAAAGAGCTTTTTCCGCGCTTTCCTCTTCGGGGAAAGAATCCTTTTCCAGATCTACCTCTTCCAGAAGATCATCCTCTTCCTCTTCATGATCGGATACGATATCAAAATACTCGATGAACTTCGGTCTATCCTCTGCAAGTCGATCGAAATGATCCACTTCATCAATTAAAACAACGGAAGAAGCATCCTTCGGATGAAGAATATATTCCTCAATTTCATCCAAAACGGAATATTTCAATTTACCGGCATGCTCAATGATTAAGTCTCTCTCCTGCAATTTATCTGCAAAAACGGCAAAGCCCTTTTCATTCAGCTTATCTGCACTGACCTTTGCCACTTTAAAATTGAGATTATGTTCTTTATGGAAATACTTGATTTCCTCTACTGCAATATGAAAAGCTTCCTCTATCGTTTTCGCTTCAACAATCATGTGGTAGTTCGGAAAAGCTTCCCTTTGTCGGCTCATTTTCTATGGAAGCACTCTCTACAGCCGGTTCTGAACTTGCTTTTGTTGTAGCTTCTTCTAAGTTAGCCTTTTCCGGTTCCGCTTCTCCCAAAGAAATTCTGTCATCTGACTGTAGGTCCTGCTTCTCTTCCGCTACAGAAACTTGCTCTTCTTCGAATGAGGGCTGCTCCGCATTTTCCTCTTCAGGAGCAATCTGCTGCATCTTCGGAAGTTCGGAAGCATCCTCCTCCATGTCATCATCAAGGTAGCCTTCTTCTGAATCAGCTTTTACCAAAGTCTCCTGAACCACTGTCTTTGGCTCCTCATTATATTCTTCTTTTACAATAGTACGAGGTGCTTCCTCTTCTTTCAGCGGGCGGTAGTGGAGTTTTAAGTCCATTGCCTTATCCACATATTTTCCCATACCGAAGAGTAAAATCATCTTATCACAGGTACGAACACAATCGTCCTCTCTTCCCGCCTCTCCGTAAAGCTTTGCCAATTCGTAAAGCCACTGCTCTTCCAGTTCCGTTTCCGTGAACTGTTCCAAAGGACCGACAAGCTGTTCCGCCCTTGCTCCCTTGGCTTTCAAAATCATATACTGTAAAAGGAATTTGCGAGGATCCTCCGGACTTACATCCATAAACTCCCTGTAAAACTCCACCGCATCATCAATAGCACCGGAGCTTAAGGATAACTCGGACAGCTTATATAGGAAGCGCTTTCCGACCGGAGCTCTTTCAAAGGCAAGTAATAAAATATCCTTTGCTTCCTCATACTCTCCGTTTTTTTCATAAATTTCCGCAATTGAAGAAAGCAAATTTGCATTGCGGACTCTATTCCAGTCAATGGTGTCGGCAATCTGCATCGCCGTCTTATAGTCTCCCTGCCCGCTTAACTTTTTAATTTGCTCTGCTTTAATGCTAAACTCGTACTTATCCATATTTCCCCTTTTTCCTTTATAAGCTGACTCTTCCGTCCAATGCTCTAAGGAGTGTTATTTCATCTATATTTTCTATATCTCCCCCCACAGGAACTCCTGAAGCGATACGGCTTAGTTTGATTCCCAGCGGTTTAATGAGCTTTACGATGTAGCTCGCGGTAGTTTCCCCCTCTAAAGAAGAATTCGTGGCAATGATTATCTCTTCCACATCAGCAGGCAGGCGTTGCATAAGCTCTTTTAAGCGAATATCATCCGGTCCGATACCCAAAAGCGGTGATATTGCTCCATGTAGGACATGGTAAACTCCATTGTATCTTCCTACTCTTTCATAAGCTCCCATATCTCTTGGATTCTCTACAACCATGATCTGCCTGTGATTTCTTCCTTCATCCCTGCATACCGGGCAAAGCTCTTCATCCGTCAAGGTACAGCAACATTTGCAGTAGCGTATGCTGTCTCTTGCTCTTTTTATACTGTCGGAAAGAGCATAGGCACTTTCCTTCTCTTCATTAATGATGTGATAAGCCAAGCGCTGTGCAGACTTCGCACCGATACCGGGAAGTCTGGAAAGCTCCTGCACCAGTTTATCCATATCTTTGGAAAAATATTCCATTAAAATCCTAAGCCCATTCCCCCTGTCAATCTACCCATTTCTTGACTGGAGTCCTTCTCTATCTCAGTTAACGCTTGGTTTACCGCAAGCGCAATCATCTCTTCCAAGGTCTCTACATCCTCCGGATCTACTGCATCCTTATTAAGGCTCACCTTTAAGACTTTTTTTTCTCCACTGATCACAATCTTTACGGCACCGCCGCCGGCCTGTCCGGTATATTCCTTCTTGGCCAGTTCCTCCTGTGTCTCCTCCAGCTTCTTCTGCATCTTCTGGTATTGTTTCATCAGATTGTTCATATTCATGCCGGGCATTCCTCCGGCAAAACCGCCATGCTTAGCCATTATTCCTCCCTGGAAAAAAACTCTTTTTACATAATCAAAATCTTTGCTATTTTATCATGAATCCGATAGATAAATCTATTACTTTTCTTATTTTTACCTTACAGCAGAAGCTTTTAATAGATTTTTGCCTGCAAAAATGCAATAAAAAAACGATTCAAAGCTAATTATCCGTGATTTCTATGGGCATATCGATTTTTTCCAGTTCCTCATCGGAAATATAGCGGGTACTCCGTTCTCTTTGCTCTGCAGCCCCGATATGAAAATGATATTCTATACGATACTTTTCCTTCAGAACTTCCTCCAAGGAATTATTGGAAGATAAAATATTCCGGCTGACATCATCCATTGGAATAATCAGCATGGATTTCTTATCCTTCCCGGGATAAATACGGGACTTCACAAGAGCCCCTCGCATGGGCTGCGGAAAATAGCTGGGCACAACTGCCCAGTTTTTCTTTAACTCCTGGTAATCTTCAAACTGTGCTTGAGGAAGTTTTACCGTCTTCTCCTGTTCTGTCTCTACAGGGTTTTCCGATACATTCTTTCCTCCTCCCAAGACAGACGCGTCCTCCACAATTCGAACGCCCTTCCGTAGCCCTTCCTCAAGCTCCTGCATACGCTGCTGTAAAGCATCGGCTGTTCCTTCTGTTTCCGGATAGGCAAGCTTCATTAAGCAGGTTTCGAGGAGCACCCGCTTTTGATTGGCATAGCGAAATTGCTGTAAAAGCTCGGAAAAGAGACGAATTCCTCTAAGAATCTCCTCCATGGGCATGGATTCCGCATCCTTCAAAAGTCTGTTTTTGTTTTCCTCTGATAAATCCACCAGGCCTTGCAGATTCTTAACTGACTTCGCAAGCATCATATTCCTAAAATAGCTTAAAAGATCCGAAACATATTGGCTAAGCTCTTTTCCTTGCTCGAGGACTGTCGCAATATTTTCCATAACCGCTTGAATATTTTTATGCCGTAAAGCGGAGATCATATCGGAAAATACCGCAGTATCAACGGCCCCCAATACCTTCAAGGCATCTTCATAGGAAATTTCCTGTTGAAAATCATAGCTTGCGCACTGGTCCAGAAGACTAACGGCATCTCGCATGGATCCGTCTCCCATACGGGCTATATAGTCCAAGGCTTCTTCGGAAATGGCAATATTCTCCTCTTTGGTAATCATTTCGAGTCTTTTTGCTATTGTCTCTACAGATATACGCTTAAAGTCATAGCGCTGGCAACGTGACAAAATGGTAATCGGTAAAGCGTTTGGCTCCGTAGTTGCAAGAATAAAAATTACATACTCGGGAGGTTCTTCCAAGGTCTTTAAAAATGCATTAAATGCTGAAGGAGAGAGCATATGAACTTCATCAATGATATAGACCTTATATTTCATATCGACAGGCGGGTACTCCACCTGTTCCCGAATCAAACGAATGTCGTCTACTCCATTATTGCTTGCTGCGTCCATCTCATAAACATTGATACTGGTATTTGACAAAATGGACTTACAATTCTTGCATTCGTTGCAAGGATTCCCGTTAATAGGATGTTCACAGTTTACTGCTCGGGCAAGAATCTTTGCCAAAGAAGTTTCCCAGTTCCCCTTGTACCGCAAAAAAGGTAGGCATGACCTACCCTTCCGCTACTTACCTGATTTTTAAAGGATCTTGTGATAGCATCCTGTCCGACTATGTCATCAAAATCCTTGGATCTCCATTTTCTATATAAGGCTGTATATCCCAATAAGCTGTCCTACTTTCTTATTTTTCATCACCGAAGGAAATACCCAGCAATCTTGCTTCCTTAACAATTCCTGATTCCGGATCCACGGTCTTTAATTTTCCGGCAATGTCAGCAAGAGGAACTGCTACGATTTCCGTATTTTTCAAAGCAAGCATATAGCCGAATTTTTCCTTCTTAATCAGTCTCGCCGCCTCTGCACCGATTCTGGTTGCAAAAACCCTATCATAAGGAACAGGATGTCCACCTCTTTGTGTATGGCCCGGCACAGTAACTCTTACTTCTGCACCTGTTTTTTCTTCAATCTCCTTTGCCAGTTTATAGGCAACAGAAGGGTGCAGCTTTCTTTCCTCTGCAATCTTCTTTTTTAATTCCTTCTTTGTCAGCTTGGAATCTTCTTCGGAAATAGCCCCCCTCAGCAATTGCAATAATGGAAAAGCGAGAGCCTCCGGCATGACGCTCTGCAAGCTTCTTACAAACAGAATCTACATTGTACGGAATTTCAGGAAGTAATATGATGTCTGCACCGCCGGCAAGCCCTGCATACAAAGTAAGCAGCCCAACCTTATGTCCCATAATCTCTACAATAAAGACTCTTCCGTGACTTGCCGCAGTTGTATGAATGCAATCAATTGCATTGGTAGCTACCTCTACTGCAGAGTAAAATCCGAAAGTCATATCTGTACCATAAAGGTCATTGTCAATGGTCTTCGGGCAGGCAACAATATTCAATCCTTCTTCGCTAAGAAGATTTGCCGTCTTTAAAGAGCCATTTCCTCCTAAAACGACAAGACAATCCAAGCGAAGCTTTCTATAGGTATGCTTCATTGCTTCCACCTTATCCAGACCATTTACATCCGGCTCATGAATCAGCTTAAAAGGAGTTCTGCTGGTCCCCAGTATAGTTCCGCCTTCCGTAAGAATACCGGAGAAATCCGACTTTTCCATTCTTCGATACTCGTCGTAAATCAGTCCTCTATATCCATCTAGTAAAACCATAAATCTCAACGTTATCAAATAAGTTAAATAAGGATTTACCAACACCTCTCATAGTAGCATTGAGTGCCTGGCAATCCCCTCCACTGGTTAAAATACCAACACGCATAATTCTCCTCTCCTACTTGAAAAACTGCAGTTTGCTTGTAGAACAAATTTTTCCGAATCAATCTTCTATTCTCACCGTATAAGATTTCTCCTATACAATAGAGTATAGCGGATTTCATTGCAAGTATATCGTTGTTCTATATTAGTTTATTACCCTATTTTAATTTATTATTCTATTTTAGTTTCAATTTCAAAAAAAGAACCCCTTAGGGTTCCGGAGTTGCGGGAGATGGATTTGAACCAACGACCTTCGGGTTATGAGCCCGACGAGCTACCAGACTGCTCCATCCCGCGATGATATGGAAATGGGGCCTACAGGGCTCGAACCTGTGACCCTCTGCTTGTAAGGCAGATGCTCTCCCAGCTGAGCTAAGACCCCATATAAAGACATTTCTGTCTTAGTGGATGGAGGTGGATTCGAACCACCGAAGTCAGTGACAACAGATTTACAGTCTGCCCCCTTTGGCCACTCGGGAATCCATCCATATATAAAAGCCCTTAGGCTAGCGACCCGGAACGGATTCGAACCGTCGACCTCCGCCGTGACAGGGCGGCGCTCTAACCAACTGAGCCACCGGGCCATTTCGTACCTGCTTCTTATAATAGAAGTTTATATCTTACCGAGTACTTAGTAATCCCCGGAGTCTAATTCTCCAACAACTACCTTTCCTCAGAAAAACAACATATCAAAGAAATAACTCTAGAAGTAAAACAAATCAATCAGACGCATTGGATAAGCCCTCGACCTATTAGTAACTGTCAGCTGAATGTATTGCTACACTTACACCTCAGTCCTATCTACCTCGTTCTCTTCAAGGGGTCTTACTCTTAACGATGGGATATCTCATCTTGAGGTTGGCTTCACGCTTAGATGCCTTCAGCGTTTATCCATTCCCAACTTGCCTACCCTGCGATGGGATTGATTCCCAACAGGTTCAGCAGAGGTCAGTCCATCCCGGTCCTCTCGTACTAAGGACAGATCCTCTCAAATATCCTACGCCCGCGCCGGATAGGGACCGAACTGTCTCACGACGTTCTGAACCCAGCTCGCGTACCGCTTTAATGGGCGAACAGCCCAACCCTTGGGACCGACTTCAGCCCCAGGATGCGATGAGCCGACATCGAGGTGCCAAACCTCCCCGTCGATGTGAACTCTTGGGGGAGATCAGCCTGTTATCCCCAGGGTAGCTTTTATCCGTTGAGCGATGGCAATCCCACTTTCATACCACCGGATCACTAAGTCCGTATTTCTACTCTGCTTGGTCCGTCAACCTCGCAGTCAGGCTCCCCTTATGCCTTTACACTCTTTGGATGGTTTCCAACCATCCTGAGGGAACCTTTGAGCGCCTCCGATACTCTTTCGGAGGCGACCGCCCCAGTCAAACTCCCCACCTGACATTGTCCCTTGACCGGTTTACGGCCTAAGGTTAGAAATCCAATAACATAAGGGTGGTATCCCAACAGCGACTCTGATAATACCGAAGTACTATCTTCTCAGTCTCCCACCTATCCTGTGCATACATTACCGAATCCCAGTATCAAGCTGGAGTAAAGCTCCATGGGGTCTTTCCGTCCTGGCGCGGGTAACCAGCATCTTCACTGGCACTTCAATTTCACCGGGTGCATTGTTGAGACAGCGCTCAAATCATTACGCCTTTCGTGCGGGTCGGAACTTACCCGACAAGGAATTTCGCTACCTTAGGACCGTTATAGTTACGGCCGCCGTTTACTGGGGCTTCAATTCAAAGCTTCGATTGCTCTAACCTCTCCTCTTAACCTTCCAGCACCGGGCAGGCGTCAGCCCATATACTTTACCTTACGGTTTCGCATAGACCTGTGTTTTTGCTAAACAGTTGCTTGAGCCTTTTTCTCTGCGGCCCAGTTGCCTGGGCACCCCTTCTCCCGAAGTTACGGGGTCATTTTGCCGAGTTCCTTAACAATGCTTCTCCCGCCGGCCTTAGGATTCTCTCCTCATCTACCTGTGTCGGTTTGCGGTACGGGCTTACTAAACACTATAGCGGCTTTTTCTCGCCACAGAGTCTAAAGAGCTTCTCTACTTTATTTCGATCCGCATCAGGTCTTCAGATTGTATAGCGGTTTTTCCTACTACACTCCTACCTCCCTTGCACCGGTCTTCTCATTCCCGGCTCTCTCTTTCTCCATGTGTCCCCACATTTCTGATTTAGTAAGGTACTGGAATCTACACCAGT
>BNJU01002628.1_pt1 | contig 79133 bp, 100 predicted proteins | sample 8539281 | NCBI WGS metagenome assembly BNJU01 (sample SAMD00202456, study PRJDB9452) | human saliva metagenome | isolation source: human saliva | place: Japan
TTTCAACACCCATTTCCCTCAACGTTCTTGCGGCAAGATGGATTGTTGCACCTGTTGTATAAACATCATCTATTAATCCGACTATTTTGATACAATGACACTTTTCATTTGAACTATGATACTTTTTACGACCAATCAAACTCTGCACTCACTTCATTTCTAATAAGTTCTTGATGCAAGAAAAACTCTCCTCTGTGTCTTCAAGTTAGTTTCTAATCAATTTACTTCATAAAAAAAGGAATTAAGCAATCTTCACTGCTTAATTCCTTTTAAAAGTTATTCATCAGAAAGGTTACAAAAATACTCCACTATAATGAATATTTAATTTCAATCTAATTACGCTTTCTTATTTTTTTACAGTTAAAACTAAAACGGCACCAATAAGTGCTAAGAATCCAATTACTGCTAGTGAAGCAGTTGTACCTGTATTTGGTAACTCTTCTTTCTTACTTTCTTCTACAGTAGAAGGTTTCTTTCGGTTTCAGGAGTTGGCTTTGGATCTGGTGTTGGTGTTGGAGCCGGTGTTGGAGCCTACTTTTTTTCTTCATAAGCCCATTGACCAACAAACTCAACATCAGCGCCTTGAATCGTCGCTGAAGTAGGTACGTATCCCAAGAATTTCCATTGCCCATTTTCATTATCTACTACAGATTTTGCTGGAGCTATTGGCGTTACTTGTTCATTATTATTGTATTGTGCATTATCTGTAGGAAGTAAGTCATTAATGGCTTGTGGCAATAATTTTCCAGCAGTTGTACTTTCGAATCGATAGGTTACATGATAAACTACTTCTTCCCAAATGCCATATACTGTCATATCTTCTGAAACAACAGTGCTATCTGAAAATGCTTGCCCTTGACCGTCTGCTTGAGTATTCCACTCTTTAAATTTATATTCTTTTCCATTCACAATTACATTTGATGGCGTTACAGGCATAGAATCCCCAATAGTATTCATATCTGGTTGAGTATTTGTATTCAATTCATCAGAAGAAATCGATTTATTATGGACAACATTAACTGTTCCAACTGTTTGTTCTACTCCATTTTCAAAAGCTGAAGAATTACGATCAAATGTCACCTTATTGAACGCATAATTATAAGTAACAATTGGAGAAGTTGTTTTAGGAATTGCAGAAATTCCTCCTAATTTAAATCCAAATATACTCATACTATATAACTTAGCTGAGCCATCGATTGATCCACCAGCAGTAATAGCATCCTCTTCTCCTTTAGCAATACTAAACACTGTATTGCGATCAATTGTGAAATTATCTTTCTTATTTGATGTTAATTTCATTGGTTTGCGAAGCTGTTGCCAAATCAACATTTTCTTGCATATTTTTCTAAACGACGAATGCGTGTACGAATTGTAAATTCAGTTTCCCCATTCAGTGAAGTTGTATCAAATGTGATTCTTGAATCTGGGCTAGTATTATTTGTTTCAAAAAGTAGCCGCAATCTTTTTGATTATTCTTATCAAGAATCATATGCGGTTGGAATGTATACGAACTAAATGTGAAATCTAATACCTTAGCTAATTTAATTCTACTATCTAATTTCACATGCAAATCAACATAAGTATAGTTTTTATTTGTCGGATCATTATACTCATCTGGATTTGTTGTTGGATAATATTCTGCCGTTCCTGGTTGGAAGTAGTGGTTAGGAGAATAACGAAGAACTGCCGTCGTAAATGGATCCCATTTCAAAAGACAGCTCCAATATTTAGATTATTAATTTCTCTTTATAGCATCGTCCGCATAATAAGTAGCCTCATTATTTTCCACTTCTTTTTACCGTTGCTTCATTATAAGACATTTCAGCAGCTGTTTTTTCCTTATTAACCGTTATTTTACCAGTCATCTTTCCAGAATAATACATTGCTTCAGTGGCTGTTAAATACTTAGCATATACTTTTTCTCCACCTTTTAATCCTTCAGGGAATAAGTTTTGAATCGCTTCATAACTGTAAACTAATTTTTCCCCAGGATTATTACGGAAATTAGGAACATTTGAAAACCCGATAAAATAGGCTTTAGACGTCCCGTGACCAGAATCACCTGTATTGGCTGAATTACCATCAATATCAGTATGGTTTAACGATTCCGTACCATTTGTAAATTTTACATCTATATTTCCATGATTTGTTACAAACGTCACTGTTCCATTAAAGTTTGCTGGATCATTTGTAAATCTTGCATTTTTAATTAATTCGTTAACATCTCCTTCATCTTCTCTAGTAGCTCCATTTTCGAACAGATGATCTGAAGTAGTTGCCTCTTCTGTCGTAGCTGCAGACGTTGTAGCAGATTCGGCTTGATGAGTCGGTACTACCTCTGTTATCGTAGTAGCATTTTCTTGAGTCGTAGTTACCTCATCTGCTGAGATAAGAGTACTACTTAAAATAAAAGCACTTGCAATTAATGCTGAAGGCACACCAATTGTTAATTTGCGAATTCTATATATATTATTTTGTTTAACCATACATTATTCTCTCTTTCTTATTTGCCTAATAATAAAAAACATTATGAATTACTTAAATATTTACATAAAAATTATAATATAAAAAAATTACACAAAGCAAAGACAGTTAATATTAAATATTTTTAATCACAAATAGATTCTATTCTATTCTATCAAAAATGATTTTTAGATAATAATTGACTAAAATAAAAAGGAACTAAAGCAATCGAATTATTGCTTAATTCCTTTTATCTCTTATTAATACTAATAGATAGACAATTAATCTAGATAGAAAGCTTACAGCTAAACTAATTACGCTTTCTTATTTTTTACAGTTAAAACTGACATTGCACCAATAAGTGCTAAGAATCCAATTACTGCTAGTGAGCCAGTTGTCCCTGTATTTGGTAATTCTTTTTCACCCTCTTCAGTTGTCGTAGTAACTGGAGTTGTGGTTGGTGTTTCTGTCGTCACTGGAGCATCTGGTTTTCTTGTATTGGTTACTGTAAATCCACCTGCTTGATCCCCTGAAATTTCACTTACATATCCGTTTCCAACAGGTTCTTCTTGAACAGAATAGTCAATCTTCTTCCCGGCTTTGTACTCATCTACTTCTGTAAAACTTCCTGTCCAATTATTTTCTTTATTTAATACAAGTGTTTTATCAGTTTTCTCACCATTTGCGTAAAGTGTGATTGTAACGCTAGTTGGACGTTTGCCATCTTTATCATCAGCGTCATCCCATTTCTTAGTTACTTGAACACTTGTTTTGGCAGGAGTATAAGTATTTGTAATATTGAAGCCATTCACTTTTGTCGTATAACCTTCTACAGCTTCTTCTTCAACAGTATAAGTAATATCCTTCCCATTTTCAGACTTTTCTAAATTATCGAAAGTCCATTTCCATCCATCTGCTTCTGTTACTGTTTTAGAAGCAACTTTTTGACCGTTCTTCAGTAAGTTAACAGTAATTTGCGTTGGACGTTTACCATCTTGGTTATCTGCATCGTCCCATGTTTTTGAACCTTCTACTTTAACCGTTTCAGGTTTTTGTTCATTGTACATCACAACTACTTTACCCGTTTCTTGAGCGTTAATTTGTACTACTCGAGAATTCGCAGCAGTTGGAGTTTTGTTAGTATTCGGGTTTGAGTTATCTTCTGTTACGTCTTTATATCCGTCCGCATGTGCTTTTTCAAAGAAGCGGTATTTTTTGCCACCAACCAGAGAATTCACTTCTACAGTCCCTTTTTCATTTGGAGTTAAAGTATTATCTCCATTTAATGTCCCCGAAACTACCATATTTGCGGTAACTGTTACAGGTTTCCATGTAACACCATTATCTTCTGTTGTTTGTAATTCAAACTTGAAGCCCTCGGATAGAAGTTCTCCTGTTTTGACATCCGTTTTAAGTAATTTAATTGACAGTGGATCAGACGGCGCATCTGCAACCCCTGCAGAAGGCGTTAATAAAGCAGTAGTTGTACTTTCTTTAGCACCAGTTTGCTTAGTCTCATACTTCATAGTATTCGAAACTTTAGTATTTTCCAATACTGGAGAATATCTCGTACGGAGAAGGAAAAGTACATTTGGAATTGTTTTTTCCACTGAATAAATTATTTATTTTTCGATAGTTTCAGATTTTAAACCCCCAAATATAGCTGGATCTGATTGTTTTAAATAATTTCCAACTCCACCAGCTGTTTTTAATAGCTGGGATATCATCAAATTTAGGTCCTTTTTGGATCATTCATATCCCACCATTTAACCATAAATGTATAAGTACCATCATTATTCTTGTAGATAGAATATTCTCCAGGTTTTAGCGCTGTTTTTACTGCTTCACGCGTTCTATTTCCTTGTTCAATTTTCGTCAAAAATTAGCTACTGGCATTGACACCGGATAATCCCCAGATATAACTCTTTACCGTCATCATCAACACCTGAAACCCATGCATATATAGAAATAAAATCCGGAACAGATACAACATCTGTGAAAGTATCTTCAACGTAAATATCTGTTAATGTTTTTGGAGAAATTTGACCATTATTTTCTAGTAAATATGGGTTAGTGAAGAAGAAAGTTCGACCATTAACTTTTTCGAAGTATATAATCCGACATCACTCTTTAATTGCCATTCTGCTAGAGAATCGGTAGTTGAAGTGGAATTTTTATATACTGAAGCAATTGATTCGTTTAATTTTTCTGTTTGAATATATTCTTTTTCTCTAGATGTTACAAAATTTTCTTTCCCTAACTTCCCATATAAACTCTGTCTTTCACCAAGTTTAGTGCCTTTATATTTACTAGACAAGGTTATAACTATTTCTCCTGTTTCAAAAAGAAGCCGTAAACTTTGTAACTCTATTATTCTTAATATAATCACCAGAAAAATTAACTACAATATTCCCATCTGTATATTCCCAAGTCCCTAATTCATGACCATCACTCTCTAATAAAGGAAGCTTAGCAAAATTTCCCTTGTATTCATTTAGAGAAGCTGGTATCACTAGCTTATCACCTTCTTTTAAAGGTTCATTTGAAGAATATGTCATGGACATCTTCACCTTGAACAAACTCTTTGTTTGACCTTCATTAAAGAGGTATTATTAAATTTACTTGGATCATTCTTATAGTCATTATATTGAGCATCACTCTGTTTTTTATATTCAATTTCTTTATTTCCATTTGCTACATCAATAAGCTTTAAAAGAAGTAACTGTGACATTATCTAAATTCAATTCACTTCCTCCAGCTTCCTGAGCAGTTGTCTCTGCCTCCCAGTAATACCATCGCAATCATTGCAACTATAGATAGAATAAATGTAATGACACTTCTTCTTTGAACTTTTTGTTCATAAAAACCTCCATAATTTCTAATTTTTCTACCCTTAGAATAACAGTTTTTTATAAATAGTCAACTAAAAATTATTGAAAATTTATATTATTCAATCATAAAAATGCTATAGAACATAGTCTCATCATTCTTTTACTAAAAATCATAAAAAACATACATCAGAAAGTCTCCAATTCTGCGGTCTTATCACTTGCAAATGACACTTTTAACATTAATAGTTTGATTTTGACAGATATGAGAATGATTTTTCAAAATGAATAATTGACTTTCCATTCAAAAATCATCGTATACCATAACAATTCTATAAACTAATCACCCTCCCATCAAGAAATTGAAACTCTATTCTGCCACCTTCATATACAGTCATATCTTTAACCATACTTCTCCATACCTGTTCGTCAAATTCAGTCAATAACTCTCGCTCTTGTAACTGATTAATGAAATCTAAAATGTCATCTCTTCTTGATTCTTTTTCTATAATCTCCTTCTTCACTTTGTCTAGTTCATTTTGTGTCTCGTTAAATCTATTTACTAACTGCGTATATTTTGCTTCATATTTGTCTTGATTCTGAACCAGTTTCGCATTTTCATTAATGCACTCATTGACGATTAAAGCTATCTCATTTAGCTTTGTTTCTAAACGTTCTTGTTCTGTCTTTAAGGTTGAAGTATCAAAGATTACTTCCATCATTTCTTGATGGTTTTGGATAATCTCTTTTTTCATTTGAACTAATTGATTTACTGCTTTCACGAATAAATCCTGTATTTCCTCTTCAGTAAGATTTGGAGTAGTGCATTTTTCTTGAAACTTATGATTGCACTGCCAGATAACTTGACGATATTTACTATTCGAATGCCATACTTTGGATCCATACCATCCTCCGCAACACCGCATTTTATTTTTACTAGAATAAACACTCATGTAGGAACGTCTTCCAACACACTTTTGCTCTTTTGTTCAATTAATCTCTGAACTCTATTGAATGTCGCAATTGGAATAATAGCTCATGGTTTCTGTTACGCAATATTGAGGATTTCACCTTCATTCTTTTCTTTTCCTTAGTAAGAAAATCTACTGTAAATGTTTTTTGTAATAGTGCATCTCCTTTATACTTTTCATTTGTCAATATTGATTTTATATTACCCACCCGCCATTTTTTTACTTCTCCAGGGGTTAGTATTCTTCTTCCGTTAACAACTTTGCAATTCCAAACATTGAATACCCTTGTAAGAATAATCTAAAGATTCTTTTCACTAATCTTGCTTTGTTCTTGATTAACAACTAAATTCCCATCTTCCCTCTGTCGTATCCTAAAAACCTCTTAAATGGAACAGACACTTTTCCATCTGCGAATCTCTTCGTTGTCCCCAAGTACAGTTCTCACTGATAGAGCGAGATTCTTCTTGTGCTAATGAACTCATAATAGTAATCAGTAATTCACCTTTACTATCAAACGTCCATATATTCTCTTTCTCAAAGAATACTTCTGTTCCATTTTCTTTAAGTTTACGTATAGTAGATAGACTATCCACTGTGTTCCTTGCAAACCTACTTACAGATTTGGTAACGATTAAATCTATTTTCCCGTCTAATGCATCGCGTATCATCCTTTTAAAACCATCACGATTTTTTGTGTTCGTTGCTGTGATTCCTTCCATCAGTATATACCCCTACGTACTCCCAGTCCTCTCTACCTTTGATGTAATGCGTGTAATAATCTAATTGAGCAGCATACGATGTTAACTGTTCCTCACTATCTGTAGACACACGAGCATAGCCTGCTACCTTTCTTTTTTTCATTGTGTTAATAGGTAGTTGATTAAATTGATTAATTGTTGCTGGTATTGTTGTCACTTTTTTTACATTCATTTGCATCACTCACCTTATCTTATTATTTAGTTTGAAGTAACTGCCGATATTCCTTTTCAACTACTGTTCCATCAACTAAGTAGAAAACACATTTTTCTTTCTTGATTACATCAATGTGATCTAGTCTTTCGTTTACTACTTGCGGATCATATTCCTCAACACCTAAAACCTCGCATAATTGTGATTTGATAATGACGTCGTTTAAGTCCCCAGTATGACAAGGATTACCTTCTCCTCTTTTTCTCGTAGTACAAGCCCAGTAATTTCTAGATCTATTTTTCTGGCTTCTAGTACATCTTCTAAAACTTTTCCCACAATAAGGACAACATATCCTACTCGTTAATTCAGAAGTATGAATTGCAGGATTCGCAAAAGCACCTCCTTCTTTTCTTCTTTGCATTTCTTCTTGAGTAGCCTCGAACATTTCTTTGGATATGATGGGTTCATGATTGTTTTCAATGTAATACTTTGACAACTCACCCTTATTAAGCTTTTTATTTTTGAGATAGGATCAATCGTAAAATACTGTTGAGTACAATGTTGCCTGTATATGAAATATTTTTCAAGAATTGCTTTACATTGTAATCTGCCCATTGATTACCTTGACCAGTGCGTATCCCATCGTGATTCAATCCTTTTAGCGATTCTTTCTCCTAGAATATCCATTTAAATATTCTGTAAACATTCTTCTAACAACTAAAGCTTCTTCTTTATTGATAACCAAGTTTTCACCATTCCATCTATATCCATAAGCTTCTTGTTGTTTACTTAATAATCCTTCAGCGTATCTCTTTCTCAGTGCCCATTTAATATTATCAGATAACGATCTACTTTCTTTCGAGCAAATGAAGCAAGAATCGACAACATCAATTCTCCTTCTCCACTTAATGAATGAATCTTTTCATTTTCAAACCGTACTTCAACTCCCATAGACTTTAAATTTCGAACAACACTCAGTAAATCAACTGTATTTCTTGCGAACCGTTTTATTGATTTAGTCAGGATAATATCAATATTCCCTTTTTTACATTCTTCTATCATTTGTAGAAATCCATGGCGTCTATCCATACTAGTACCTGTTATGCCATAGTCAGAATACACTCCTTTAAATTCCCATTCAGGATTACTTTGAATAGTTCGACTATAATAACTAACTTGTGCTGATAAGGAGTGTTGTAATTTATCTGTATCTTTTGGATACACGAGCATATGCAGCCACTCTCTTTTTGACCGAACAATTCTCTTTTGACATCAATTTTTTGTATCGTTTTCATCCTATACCTCCTTTTCTGAGTCTATATCACTCTAAAAAGCTAATTTATCAACTCTTTAGCTGATAATAGTTCTCCAATATAAAGGATGATATTTTTTGACTAGAATCTCATGCATCTCCTTTAGTTCACCGCTAGTGATGAGTTTTTTATAAAACAGTTTCCTAGCAATTGACATACTGAGTTGATACATCATTTCGTTATGTTGTTCTTTATCCAATCTCATCACCGCCTTTAAAAACGGTAATGAACATAACAACCGTGGTAACAAAAACTTTCTTTTGAGTTTTTAGGATCGACTTAAAAAGCTTTTCCACAGTTCTGACAAACCATATCGATTAATTGTGTATTCTTATAAGAGTTCTATTCTCGTTCCACCACTTTTTGTTTACAAGATTCGCAACAAAATACCCTAGCTTTTCTTGAGATTTTGTTGAATCTCTTCTTACAGGTTTTACATTTGATTGGTTTAGGGAAAAATACTTACTTGTTAACTGATGATTTCTACAAAACGATTTAATGGTATTCACACCATTATTTAGTTCACTCATGATACGTTTTATAACCTAATCCTTCTTGCCTGAGTTCAATAATTCTAGACTCTCTTTTGAGTTCATCAATCAGTCCTCCTTACATCACAGGCAAACAAATGATTAGATTTTTAACCCCTAGTTTTTATAGAAATATATTTTTAGATAATAAAAAGCCTACAGACAATTTCTGTAGTAGGCTCTATACAATCATCCCTAGTAATTCATTAACTCTATCTTGGACTGCTTGATAATTATATCCCGCATTTTCTAATCTTACTCTTCGTTCATCTCCATTACCCCATTCACCTTGAATAACCTCTTGTGCAACTTCATCAATATCTACAATGCCTTCATCATCTTCTCCTAACACTAATCGATTAACGATATTTTGGATTTTCTGGGCATCATAACCCGCATCAGTTAAACGTTCAATTCGTTCATTCCCATTTCCCCATAACCCTTGTAATACTTCATTAGCAACTGTTTTCATCACTCTTAAGTACATTTTCTGTTGGGGTTACTTTTTCTACAACTACCTCTCCGTTAAATTGTTCCATCATCTCTTCAACAGTTGAGCCTAGAGTTGCAAAGTAATTCATTCGATCCACAAAGTATTTCTTCACACTTTCGGTACTTCCACCATGTAACTCCATACTTCTGTGAGGGCATGTTGTAGGTACAAACTCATGATGAAGTCTTACTGTTTGAGTTGTAATAGGTAACCCATAGAATAATAAATCTTCCGTAGCTTGCATGAGTGTTACATCTTCATTCTGTAGAAATTCAGTGTCACTCACTTTCAAACTTTCGCATACTTCACAACCAATCGAACGACAGTTACTCCACCAATCTCCAGTATGATAACCAATATTAAACGTATCTACTACTCGAGGCAATACACTCGATTACAATAATATGCGCGATTCCTAAGCCTTGTCTCTGCTAACGTAACCAATCGATATATTGTTTTGGTGTCATGGAGCCGGCATCGTTATGAATCACTACAAACTCCAAATTGACTAAACGACCACTATCATCATTAATGTTTCATTGATTTTTCTACCATTTATTTCTCCTCCTCTTTTTTATTTAACTGTTCTAAAATATTTTGCTAATTTAATTGGGATAGGAAGTCCCATTTAGTAGCATCTCTAAAAATGGAAATTCCTTCGTTGATAGATAGAAAAAGATAACAGCTGCTCTAAGAACTCCTGCTCTACCTAGGATATGCACATCTAAAATATTAGCAATACCTACCAACGTAAAGATGACAATCTTTCTAGCAATCCCTTTAAATCCGACTGAACTAGAAAGTTGTTTCTTATCTATCGCGTTTAACATGCCAGTGATATGGTCCAATACTACAAAGGTCACCAAAGCATACAGTAATCCGTCCATCCCTCCTAGAAACCATCCTAAAATTCCTCCTAAAACAGAAATTCCACCTTGAATATTCATTAATGTTGTTTTCATTGTTCTCCTCCTTTTATGCTGTTCGCTTCCACATATATACGGTGATATACGGCTGCAACTTATCATAGTTATCTACTTTTTTAATAGCAGTGCTTCATCTCGTTACTTGAGTGAACATCCCAACCACGACCTTCATTCCCGTATCTAGTCATTGTATCTAGATTTAGAAAACTTGGATGATTTCCTATACCAAATCCACCAACTTCTGGAAGAGGTAAATCAATACTCCCTCCTAATTTTTCACTTACCGAGAATTTACTATCTTTTTCATTTAACCCGACTAGTGTTCGTCCTTGTCCAAACCGAGTCCAAGTCCCTCCAATAAATGTACTTGGGTCGGTATTTGTCGTTGAACAATAGATACTTCCTACTGATACATTCCTAAAACTATTTCTTTTTAATGTATTTTTCTAATGGTTTCCCATCTAGTTTAAACGTCCATTTAGGGCTTAATTCTAAACAGTTTTTCTTGTTCAGAAACTTTTCCAATGGCCATTCCTCTGCCTGAATAGTGAAATCCATCAAGACATTAGCTGTTTCCAACTTGACCAATACTTCGACTCGTAGTAAATGCATCGCTGACTTCAAATACGATATCCCATGAATATTCACCACTTGCTGGAACAATTACCTGAGATGATACTGTTCTACTCTTACACTTTGATAGGTATAATTATCGCTATTCTGCCTTTTAACACCTACGCGAATAGATTTAGTATTTTTCTGGTTGATAGGTGATATAGAAATATCATATACGACCTTAATAAAATCTCCTTCTTCATCATCAATTCCATTTTTCTTACACCGTTGAAAATGTATGCTCGAAATTAAAGGTGGTGCCCAGTCATATATTAATGGCGTTTCTTCCGCCATCCCTGTCATCCCACGTTCATCGGTAACACTTGCACGGACAGTTTCATTCGTACTAGTAAGAATTTCAGACGTTTGCTTCGAGGTCTGATACGTAATGCCATCTAAAACTAATGTTCTCGATTGTACTCCTGTACCTAAGTAAAGTTGTTCAGATACTGCAGCCTGTATTTTTGATTGACCTTTTATAAAACCACCATATTTATCTTTTTAATTTCGTTTCATCAGATAAAGTCAAATAAACAATCGGTTTCATATCATCTGTTGGACGAACACTTAAGGGTGTTTTGTGTTTCTTTACTTCAATCTCTGTATTCCCATCAAAAGTGATTACTCTCACTCGAACACGATGTTGACTGCTTGGTAGGTATTTTGCCCATTCTTTTTGGAATACTCCAACGGAATTGAGTTTGGATATTACTTGCGAATTTCAGTAAAAGCGATTGTTCCGTTTACACCTCGCTTGAATCGTATGTGTAAAACGACTAGATGCTCTTGGCAAATCAATAAAAAAACTCTTCTTCATAGGTCACATTTGTTTTATTGGCATTAGGTTGAGTTGCTCGTGGAATCGTTGGTAAACTCCATGACCCATTCCCATAACAGTTCACGGCATAATAATAGATTCCTGCCTCGACATAAGCATTGAAACCTCCAGTTCCATCACCGTTATGGTCAATTGTTATTTGTCCGCTTGCTACCACTGTTCCGTTATATAACTGAATCCGTGTTGATGAATTAAATACAACACTTCCATTTATTTTTACTAAGAAATTTCCAGCCATATACCATGTATAAGCACTTCCACCCGAACCTGTTACTTTCCAATCAATGACACTTTGGTTACTTTCGATGCTTTGTCGATTTAAATTCCAAGAAAATGTCAAATAACGGTCATCATAGCTATTGGTATAAAAACTTCCACTCACCTATTCCACCACCTTCGTAAAGGTTAAGTTGCCTGTACTCCGTGGAATAAATGCAAACTTCCCAAGTTTTTAATTGATTAATAAACTCTCCATCTACCGCATAAAATTTTCTGTTCTGCCAATAAGCGCTACTAACTCCGTTTTCCAAAAAGCGAATGCGTTCATTTTCAATACGAAGTGTTAACGGATTATTTTCTTGCCCTAAAATAATATCGCCACCAACAAATCGAATATACTTAGTAAGTTCTGCAAACTTTCCTGCGGTATCTCCGTTTATGGCGGCTTGTTCCTTTTTATACTGATTAAAGTTAAATTCAATCGCTCCAGCCGTTTGTGTAATCATTGACCGAATCGATTCCAATAACTCATTTGATTGTTCTTTATTGTAATATTTAGTGGATACTTCGCTTTTTACATTTTCAGCTGATTGTGTAATATTAGAATTTGTTTCTTTAACAACTCTGACAATAGCATCTTGCTTGGCATTTTGAATTTCTTGTTGCAGCTGTGTACCCATAGTCTCAACGCTGGCTCTTGTTTCTGCTTGATATCCAGTAAGCGACATCATGGTTTTTCCAATTGTCAATGTATTACTTTCAGGATTCAGTAAATCAATCGTCAAACTATTAATCAGCATTTTTCATCGATTTCTAAACTTGGGACCTTTACTGGTATTTTTGTTCCTAATTGAAAAAGGGCTAACAGTGTATCCTGCTTTTGATAAATCTGCTGCAGAAATGGTTATAGTTGTTTGAACTCCTAGCGATGCCTGCAAATCCTTCTCTCCTGCTTTTAATAGATTTTCAGCTTTTGTAATATTATCGTGATGCACTACTTTTAAAAATTTCTCCGTATTGCCTGATACCATCCTCAGATTTAAGAAAGATACTTCCTGTTAATTTTTTCTAATGTAAGAAAACTCTTCTTCCTCACCGTCTTCCTTTTTGATTTTCGATCCTAATGGAAGAATAACTGTCGCAAGTTCTTCAGACGTAGTGGCACTAAGAACATTAATGGTTTGACTGATTTCTTGAGTTCCGATGATATTAAGGTCTGCTAAATAATCTAAATATCGCTTGTCACCCACGTAACGAATCCACAATGTTCCACCTAATGGCTTTACTATCTTTTCCATCAGGTATTTCCAAGTTGAAATATACTCACCATTTCCCCTAGTGACATTTCCTTCTACAGTAGAATTCTTTACAGTTACATCACCTACTAAAAATTGTTTTTCTGGTGGCATTGTTGCATTATGTTGATGAATAATCTTCTCAAATAATGACCGAACATCTCCCGTCTCTATTGAAAAAGGAAGTTGAACACTATCATTTAGATAGGCCAACTCCCCTTCACATTCGATGGTATCTTTTCTATATAAATCAACACTTGGTCATAAGGTCTCCCTCTAAAGATTAGCTGTTGATTCTCATATACAGAAATAATACTCTTCATTAATTTAATTCTGCCATAACTTGGATTTGTCGGTGGTAACATTATTTTTAAAGTACCTGATTGATTCAAGCCTAGCGTTAATTCTCCTTGTAGAATCGTATAGTCAACACTACGAGGATCATATATCAGTTCGTTATCTGCATAAATGGTATACATCATAACACTCCCCTTTGATATTGAATAGTAAGCATTCCACTTCCACTAATCTTTATAATATTTTCTCCGCTAGTAAAAAGAAATGGTAATAAATGTTCTCCTGCCTGAACAGTAATAGATTGGTTTTGAAATTGAATCGTTGTTTTATTTGTTGTAATCATGATTGGTTGAGTAGGCATTTGTAAATTTTCACATTGAACCTCCTCATCCTTGCCTGATAATTCTAATGAAATCTCGTGATTCTCTAATTCATAGCGATAAGGTTCACAGTCAAAACTGAACACGATTGTAGTATGAGAGTCATTATCTAATCGAATCTCTTTTACCCAACAGCGTCCCTTAAAATATCCTTCAAGATGAGAAAAAGTCAGTCGTACTCGATTCCCCGCAATTAGCTGTAATATTTTTTGTTCTTTTTCTAACCTTTCTTCCAATCGTCCAACCAGTCCTAAACGAACTGTGATTTGTCTATTGTTATATGCAATTGTACCTGTTAAGGCTTCACTCATATCCAAATCTCCGTTCCTTCCCGGAATCGAAACTTTTACAATTTTAGGTTCTGGAGATTCAATATCATAATCTTCAAGCACTGCATGGAACTGATGATAAAAATCAACACCATTGATAATTATTCTCTTCATCCTCGTTCTCTCCTTATAGCCATTCTTCCTAACCCTTGGTCAATTGATGGTAATAACTTTCCAACCAACGTGCCATCTTCTAAATAAATACCTTTGCTACTATTGTCCGCAATAATAGCTAAGTACTGTTCCATGCCACCAAAATTTAATTTTTATGACAACATTCGATCCAATTGAGTATAAAATCCTTTTAACGGTAAAATGGCTTCATGACCTGCTTCTCCCCCAGCAAGCAAACTACTTCCGTTCATCCCAAAGATTGTTGGACGTGTCATAATCCCGCCTTCTTTATACCAATCAATTGATAGATGCGGTACAGAGGTGGTGCCAAGGAGAAACTACCTTGGATGCTAAAATGAGGTAAGCTAATATGTGGTAACTCTAATCTTATTCCCGAAAAGAATCCTACAATGACATCGACTGCAGATTTCACAGTATCTCTAGCTGCTTGAACAGGGTCCTATAATGGCTGCTTTCACACCATTCCAGACCGAAACAGCAGTATTCTTAATGCCATTAAAAACAGCACTTACTGTATTAGATAAAGTTGTAAATACGGATGAAACGACACTTTGAATGGTATTGATAATCGACGTAATTACTGACGAAACTCCATTCCATACAGTAGAAGTTACATTGCTGATGGTACTAAAGACTGTAGTAATGATCGTCAGAATATTATTTAATACCGACATAACCACTCCACTAATGCCTTGCCAAATACTCGTAAATATTCCAAGAATGCTGCTTAGAGCACTATTAATCACTGACCCTATAGCATTTAATACGTTAGATACAGTCTCACTCATCGCAGTCCATACACTCATCAACACTTCTTTACAGTTTTCCCCAAATAAACTGAAACGGTAAGGTGATGATTCCTAGTGCTGCTTCAAGTATCGCTCCGATTGCCAGAATCCCTACTTGAACAACATTTTTTATTGTCTCCCATGTTCCCTGCAAAGTAGTAACAATCGTCGTCCAAGCCGTTAAAAATAGCATAGAGATTGTCTGCATTACACTGCTAATTGTTTGAACTATAGTTTCCCAAACACCTTTAAACCACTCTACAATGCTTCCCCAATTTTGAATGGCTAATACAATGGCAACAACCGCTGCGACAACTGCTGCAATTGTCCCTATAATTGGTAATAGGGCTGTGGAGAGCGCTCCAATTCCAACTGATGCCCCTGTAAAAACAGAAATCAAACTCCCTATCGCAGAAACAATGACACCTATTGCAGAAATAAATTTCCCAATGATGACGATAACAGGTCCCACTGTAGCAGCTAGTAAAACAAACTTTACAATTGCATTCTGCATACCCGGAGATAAACTATTCCATTTTTCTTTAAGGTCTTTCAATCCACTAGCTACTTGTTTTAAAACAGGTTCTAATACTGTCATTAACGAGTTTCCGACTTCAGCACCGACAAGTTTCAAACTATTCATAGTCGTTTTAAAGCTATCTATTGGGTCAAGCGTTGCATCAAACGTTTGTTCCACATTCCCCAAATTCTCTTGCAGAGAAGTTCCTAATTGTTCGAAGGATAACGATCCATTTTTACACGCTTGATAGATTGCGGCTCCTGCTTTCTTTCCAAATAATTCATAAGCAACTTTTAACCCCTCTGTTTCGCTTTTAGCGTTTGTCATACTTTGTTGGATTTCTGAGAGAGCTTCATTCATTGGTTTTCCTTTTAGCAGTTGCGTTAGCTAAAGCCTTTGTTAATCCACTCATTACTTGGCTTGTATCAGCACCCTGACATTTCTACATTTCCTAGGAAGTTCGCTGCATCACTAGCGGAGAAACCAAGTTGTTGTAAAGTTGCAGAATTCGTTACCATGGATGTTGCTAAGGTATCCATACTAATACCTGTTCTTTGACCTACTGCATTCATAGTATCAAGTAACGCACCAACGTCATCTGTCGTTAATCCAAAAGCTGTCATCACTTTTTGTGTTCGGTCTACTGCACTAGAAACATCAATATTATTTAATTCCGCAAATTTAATAAACTTAGTCGCTAGTCCCTCCAGTGCATCTCCTGTAAGACCAAATCGAGTGTTAATTTCTCCAATAGCTTTTCCCGCAGTTTCAAAATCAGTTGGAATACTCGACGCAATCCTTTCTAAGATTCCTTTCATTTCCTCCAAAGATTCTCCACTTGCACCTGTTTTGGTAATAATTGTATCTAGACCTCTATCAACTTCATTAAAAGCGGACAAAGAAACAGCCCCAACCGCAGTGATTGGAGCCGTGATATGTGTTGTTAAATTTGTACCTATTTCTGTAGTTTTTTCTCCCACTGATTTTAGTTTTTCACCCGCTTCACTAAAACCAACGGATAAAGATGAGGGACTTTTTGGCTTGTTCCTCTAGTTTTGTAGACTTTGTTCAGTCTCAATAATTTCTCGTTGAAGTGCATCGTATTTGTCTTGACCAAGATTTCCGTCTATCATTTGTTGTTTTGCTTGTTTGTCCGCTTCCTTTAATGCTGATAACTTTTCAGTAGTTCCTTTTATAGACTCCTGCAATAATTTCTGTTTTTGTGCTAACAGCTGTGCATTTCTGGATCTAGCTTTAACAATCGATTTACGTCTTTTAGTGATGTCTGTGTTGTACGAATAGTCGTATTTACACCTTTAAGTGCTTTATCTAATCCTGTTGTATCCCCACCAATTTCGACGGTAATCCCTTTAATTCGATTCGCCATATCTCCTCCTTCTTAAAAATGTGTACAAAAAAAGCACCTAAATAGGTGCTAATGGTAATTATTTTAAAGCAAAGTTTACAGATGCGAGAATTAATCTAAAGCATCTTCCAAATCTTCTTCAGAATATCCAAAAGTATAATCTTATCCTTTTCCATTAGATTCCCAAATTAGGGCAGCTTCGTAAACAGAAAGTCTTTCGTTATCGTCTTCATCTTCATAGTCATAGTCATCATCATAAATATTCGAAGCAGTTACATCATTCTTATAGCCGCAAGCCTTACATTTCCATGTTCCTGAGTGGACTGAAAATCCAGATTGTGATTCATAAATGCGCCACAATTGTCGCAATACCAATCACAGTCTAAATCTTCGTATTTATTCTGAACAAACTATCAAACAAACCCATATGTACCCCCTCCAAAAATATTTGTTTTGTTAATTATAACACATACTTTTTAGAGGTCCATACTTCTTTTACAAATTATTCTAGATTGTCTAAATCTTTTGGACAATTTTCACTTAAAAATATTTTTAATTCCAATTTTAATTGTTTTGAAATTTTATAAGAATCTATCTTCTTAAGAATTAACTCTTTGGTTTCACCTTCTTTATTAACTCCTTTATAACCTGCACATAGATTCTTTCAAAACCGAACTCTGTTATCGCCTGAGAAAATAATGCAATTATTCCTAAAAAGCTATTCACTTAAAGAATTCCAAAATGGTCCAATGGCTGCTAATGCTGTTGTGATAGCCGTAGCGCTTAAAAGCCACAAATAATACTAATCCTGAAACTCCCAAAGCTACAATTTTTAGACACAATCTTATCCATAAATATTTCCTCCCCAATTCGAATAAGCATTCCTAAACTTTCTTAAAAATATTTGAGTTAAGATTATCTTTTCCTATTTTAATAATTCAAGCATTTTTGATTCTGAAAAGTTTTACTCCTAGATTGGCTGGGCGGAGTTGATACTAAATCTCTTAGGGTAAATTCCATTCCTGATTCTAGATTTTTCAATCTTTGAAGTCACTTCTTCCCACAATTCTAAAAAGTTCTTATTACGTAACAATCTATCCTTAGCATAACTAATGACATCAGGATAACCTTCATCTTTAGATTGCTTAAACAGTTTATCGTATTCTTCAGTCGTAAATGATAATTGTACTCTCATTAAGATTCCTCCAATCAATAGTTCAGGCGGTTACTCAATCACCTTAATTTAATAATATCATACCTAAGGTAGATGAGCAACCCCTTATCTTTTAGAAATTAAAATTTATCGAAATCTTCTTGCTGCGCCACTTGTTCATATTTCATATCATCATTTGCTTTTTCTGTCCACATATCAAGAACTAATCCTATAGTTAATAAGTCTAAATCTTGAATCGAAATTCCTACTTCTACGCAGCGTAAAAAAATAATGGGTTGTCATTTCTCGACTACTTTTACTAACTTTTTACTTTCAATCTCTGTTTGAAGATTACTTCCCCATAACTCTAAAAATTTCTGGGAGTACTTCATAGATTGAAAAACATCTCAAACTGGTCGAGCTAATCTTCGATAGTTTTGAAATGGTATTATCTGCATGAAATGCCATGATGTAAGCAACATTCTCAAAAATTTCTAAATCATCAATTTCAGATCCCTGTTTCATGATATGCTTTTTCAAGTTTTTGTTAAATCTTTGAAAATATCTCTCTTAAACTTCAAACGATACAATCTTGGGATTGTCGCTGATGATTTAAAAGAAACTTCTTTTGTTATCTATTCGTATTGTTTTTTTCCTGCATTTCTATACTCCTCCCTAACGACCAGTAGATAGAGCTGGCACTAGCTTCTGTATTTTTGCGGTAAATATACTGTCTGATACCAATTTTTATAAGTCTCATCTTTGGTATTATCACCTGTACGACTTTTTACCAATCCATCCTCCCTCGGATCCGCTGTAAGACTTAACTTTTCAGTACCCGGTTCGATTTTATCTTCTTTTGTTTTCGACTCAATAGAAGGTCGTGATGTTGAACAGTTGTAAAGCACATGTCTAATCCTTTTGGTCTCCATCAAATTCAAAGAGTAAAGCAAATTTTTCAGCACCACTTGTGTCTGATTTTTCAACAAGCACTCCATTTTTATCAAGATTTTCTTTTAAGATTTCAGTACGAAACCATTCTGGAATAAGTGCCATTTCTAAATCTCCACTATATCCATTATTGGATGTGGTTCTAAAATAAACTACTCCATCCGCATAGAATGGACTTGAATCTCCTTCCGCTTCTAAACTAATACTTACCGCTCCGGGAATCGCTTTGGGTGTTTCGTATGAATAGGTATTATTAGTGCCCATAGTTAGTTTTGTGGCATGGACGTTCTTTAAATTATATTTAATTTTGTTTCCCATTATTCTTCCTCCATTTCGAATAAATATATTGTCTCGTATAGCTTTTTCTTCCTCAATCCAGATAGATTCCTTTTGATAATAAATCTCATATTGAGAAAAACTTGCTCTATCATTTTTCTTTCTCTGGTTCCTTTTTATCTGTATACAGTTCAAATCGAACCTCTAACTGTTTATGGTAAATTACGCCATCTGCGTGAAAAAGTGATCTTCGTTCAGGAATGAAATAAATGACAAAGGGTGGATTTGGACTTTCACCTTCAGCAAAATGATGATAGGTAAAGGGAAGGTTGATTCGTTCTAATAGTTCTACTAATTTATCCATTCAATTCTCTCCTTAGTTTTTCTTCAAAATGCTTAATACCGTTACTCTCCGCAGTAGCAATATGTGGCATAGCCTTAGTTCGTCCTCCACCACGTTTGGCATGACCAAATTCAAGTAAATGAGTTAATTGATAGCGATTTTTCGAATGGACAACAACCTGTAATTTATGACCTGATTCGTTAAGTTTTTTAACCGCCCAACTTTTTGAATACTTTCCACTTTTTATAGGTGCGGCAGACTGAATCTCATCTTGTATTTCTTTTTGCAGTCTCCAGAACAATCCCTTTTACTTCTTCAGTGGTGAGGTTAGCATATGTCTGTAATTCTTGTTCGATAACATCTCCCAGTCTACTCAAATCTACCTTGACCATTCAGACACCTTCCTCGCATGTATTTGAAGCTGTTTTGTATTTATAATTTAAATAATCTATTCCTAAAACTTCGTATTTTTCACCATGAAACATAATTCTTAACTTTGTTGAATCCAAATGAGATACTTCGCTAGAATATCTTACTTTGAAGGTTAATTTGTATCATCATAGACAATATGTCCTGTATCTTTCTCCCCAGAACGTATCTCACTTACTTGTGCTGCACATTCGTAAATTGGATGCCAATCATTGAAATGATTTCCAATTTTATCTTTTTCCCACTTGAGGTACCAACAACTGAATTCGTTCATTCATCAGATTTATTTGCATTAAAATCCGCCTTTCTAGCGCCAAATAATAATGCTCGTAAAGTTAATGTTAACTCTTTATGATTGGCTTCTTCCCTGTGCTCGTACAAGTATGCAACAGAATATAAAATAGCAATTTTTATAACTGTTGCTGTTTCAGAAAATTCATTAGCTTCTTCAATTCTAAGAATATCTCTACAAAGTTGTTCACTGGTTAAAATAAGAGTAGATAGAAGATGGTCATCATCTTTCGTATCTACTCTTAAATAGTTTTTCACTTCATCTAGAGTGACCATCTTCTTCCTCCTTAGGCTTTTAATCGGCAGAATCTGAACAGCTTCTTTTAAAATTAATTTGCCGTCTACTCGCTCTTTTGCAACAAATCCAATCATGCCGTTTCCTGCAAATAATTCTGTTAATTGTTTGAATGAACGAGTTCCACGGTCCCCAATGTTGTAATAACTAAAGTCGCCAAAAGCGATTTTATTCTCTGGTGCGAACTGAGAAGTATATACTGGATAACCTAACAATCGGTCTGGTTCTCCAACTTGATAAGATGGTTGCCACATATATGCACCATTGTTGTCTTTTAATTTTCGAATAGCAGCAATTGTCTTATCATTTAAGATAAACACTGCTCCTTTTCGATATGGTCGTTTTAAGGCATGAATCAAATTAATAATGTCATCCGCTTTTAAAGTAGCAACTTCTGTAAGATTGGTTCCCCCATTTGTTTGATGGAATACACCTGTCGGTTTACCTGTCCCGTCTCCATTTAAAAATGCATCCTCTTCAGCGTTAGCTAAAGCCTTACCGAACTGCTCAAGGATATAGTTTTCTAAATTAAACGCACTATCATATAACAATTCTTCAGTCACCTTAATAGCAACATGAAGTTTATGCGCATCCAGTAATGCTTGTTTGAAAGTAGCTTCACCGAATGTTAATTGTCCTCCTTCATCAATCCATGCCGCTGCAGGTGTAGTTGCTGCAATATTGATTTTACGATCCCACTAGTTGTTAATGTGTGCCCTAATTGACGCATGATATTCTCACCTTCTAGTGATTGAATTAAGCGATTATCATATTCTTCTGGCACAAGATAACCACCATCTGCATCCACTTTCTCTTGTAGAACATTATCCACTTGACGGAAATTACTTCGTAAGGCTTTTAACATCGCATCTTTATGCATTGCATTCTTTTGTTCTTTTTCACTCTGCATTTTTCAGCCATAGGCTTACCTGTTAACGGAGTGTTCATCGGTTTAGAAAGTTCTTTCTCCATCTGTTCCATACGCGATACACGTTCAATCTCTGAACTAAATTGCGCAATCTTTGCTTCCATTTCGTTATATGTTTGAACATCTTCCTCTTTTAAAAGCCCATCTTTATCCTTTTTGCTTTCCACAAATGCTTTAGCACCTTCCCAAGCTTTAGCACGTTTTTCGATAAGATTTTGTAAATTTGTCATTTATAGTTCCTCCTATTTTTCAATAAAAAAATAGCCGTTCCAATAAGGAATCGGCTGATACTTGTTTATTATTTGGTTTTGTTTTTTCTCCCAATCTTTCTTTAACTTCTCCATCAAAGAATTTGTTAGCATCTGCTTCAGAATACATAGTAGATATGTTAGGTGGTTTTAAATCTGTTAACTGTCTTTCGACCATACTGTCAGCAAATCCTAATTCAACTGCTTTTCTAGCATCCATCCAGGTTTCGTTATCCATGAGTTTTGATAACTTATTTCTTGATAGACCTGTTTTTAATTCATAAGCATTAATGATGGACTCTTTCACTTCATTTAACATTTCAATAGCTTTTTGCATCTTGTCAGTATTTCCATATGCCACTGTCATTGGATTATGAATCATAAGCATGGCTACTGGACTCATAAGAACTGTAGTACCTGCCATAGCAATAACCGACGCAGCACTAGCAGCAATGCCATCAATCTTTACGGTTACATTTCCTTTATGCTCCATCAGTAAATTATAAATTTGTGCTGCAGCAATACAGTCCCCACCTGGAGAATTAATCCATACCGTAATGTCTCCTTGATGTTGATTAAGTTCTTCCTTAAAAATCATCGGAGTGACATCATCATCAAACCAAGACTCCTCAGCAATTGTTCCGTTTAGAAATAAAACTGATTCAGTCGGCTCATCTTTTGTTATTTTGAATCGTCTTCCAATTCCAAAATTTCTTCATTCCCTTTCTCCTCCTTTTCTTGTTTAGCAAAACGCACCTGCATTTTTTTAGTGGTAGCATATTCCCGTTAATTAGATACAGATTTCCCCTTCTTCATCCGAGATTAAATCTAAATTTTCTAACGCACGGATATCATTAGCGCTCATCCATCCATTTTGTCGTGCGGTTGCATATCCATTCATTCGACTTTGATAATCTCCCCTCATCAATCCGTCCACATTGAACTTGATGTAGTATTTCTTCTTTTCATCGTCAGTCAATAAGCGTCTTGTCATTGCTTGTTCAAAACGACTTACCCATGGATCAAGTGTGTAGTTTACAAATTCTAGTGATTGTTGCTCAATATTAGAAAAGCTCGATTTTTCTAAGTCTCCGACCATATGCGGTGGAACTCTGAAAATTCGAGCTATCTCATTTAATTGAAATTTTCTTGTTTCTAAAAATTGTGCTTCATTTGGGGCAATCGAGATTGGAGTATAATTCATTCCTTCTTCTAGAATGGCTACTTTATGGCTATTTCTCCCGCCGAACCCTTTCGACCAACTTTCTCTCATTGCTTCAGGATTTTTAATTACACCTGGATGCGTTAAAATTCCGCTAGGAGTCGCCCCGTTAGCAAAAAAAGCTGCGCCATACTCTTCTGTAGCAATAGCCATTCCTATGGCATTCTTTGCCATCGCTATAGGGCTATATCCGACTAGACCATCAAAACCTAGTCCAGGAATATGAAGAATATCTTGTGTAGATAAACGAACTGTACCACTTTCCTTTGCATTTGCATCACTGTCTGACAGCATGTATTCATAATAAAGTTGTCCGTATTCATCTCTATCAACTCGCATTCTATCTGGCATCAATGGATAAAGAGCGAGCACCTCACCTTTACCATTCCTAATAATTTGTGCATAAGCATTTCCCCACAATAATAAATGTGTCATCAACGTTTCTCTGAAAATGAAACTGGTCATCTCGGGATTGGGTTCATCATGCAGTAATTTATATAGTGGATGTTTGGTAGCTTTCCTAGAATTAGTTTCAGAAGACTCGTAAATATGTAATGGTAGACTAGCTAGTGTCTCTGACAAGATTCGAACGCAACTATATACCGCAGTCATTTGCATCGCTGTTCTTTCTGTCACTCTTCGTCCACTAGAACTTGCACCCATAAAAAAACTATATGCATTCCCATTTACCCGATTAGTAGGCTTATCTCTACTCTTAAATATATTGGATAATATCTTCAAAAGTTGTCTCTCCTTTCATTTTGAGTACAAAAAAATAGCACCCATCGTCAAGATGGATGCTTAATTATTTTTTTATCTACTTTTTAGTTCTTTTTTTCCATTTCTTTTTAAAATGGGATTCCTTTTGATTTTTAATCTCGGATTTTTATATCTAGCAATAACAGATTTTTCCATTCCAATCCTCAGGCATTTTTCTAATATACATTTTTATTTAATTTTTTATTTTTCAGCCGTGGTAATTAATGCTACATAGTAGTATTTTATCAATCAACTTATAGATTAATTTTTGAAGTTTATCATCTGATATGTTCTTTTTAGCTTCTTCTTTTATTCTGATTAAAAATGTATTTTTCCTTTAGGAACCATATGTTCAAAGAAAAATTTGAAGTGGCAAAATTTAGTTTCATTCTTAATTAAATCCAATGCTTTTTCACTGAAATAATCAACTACAAGATATTGTCTGTTTTTCTTTCAAATTTAAATTAATTTTATATTTCTGAACAAATAACTCTTCATATCTGGTCCAATAATCGCTGTCATAAAATGTCTCGACTCCGATTTCAGAAATAAAAACTATGGTCTCCAAAGGGTTTCTCCATTATTTTTCAATTCATTCTCTGATACTCCACTTTCTTTTCATTTGACGGTATAAATCATATCTAGATTTAAAAACGATAGTATAGTAATTTGCTAGGCGCTCAACGTTCACACTTCTTATCCTATTTGTCATGCTTATTCTCCCAAAAATATAAATAAAAAGAAATTAATAACATTCTTCATGTTCAATTTTTCCTTTTGAATTACTGTCAATCCAAAATCGACAAATATAAATCTAGTCGTTGATTAATATACCTTGCAAAACATATCTGCCATTGCTGAGATATTATCATTTACGTAGTATTCATCAAAGGCTTGATAGTATTTCAATCTATCCGTAAACTTAATATCTATTGGTGAAAATCCCTAGCTTTCATCAGTTCCAAGTTTACTAGAAGTCTACCCTGTTCTACCGTTCCCATCAATAAAAGGATGAATTCCTTCGAATTCAATGTGAAAACGAGCCATTTTTAGTTACAATGTCTTCTTCACTACTTTTATACCGTTCCAATAACTCTTCCATTTTGGGAATAATTAAATAAGGTTGCACTGGTTCATGTGCTGCTCCCATTATTCTAACTGGAACTCTTCGGTATACACCTCTATCATCTTTTTTGTCTGCCAAAACAAAATAGTGAATATCTTTATGATTTTCTCAGATATCGGATCATTTTTCACTAACAAGCTGTCTAACATAATCAAAAAGCTTCTTTATACTAATAACTCCATATGTTCCTTAAACGACTTCTGGTCAATAGTAAGTCCTCTAAGTACCATATCCGTCTCGCGTAAAGTTAGTATTTCCTTCAATCGCATTAGAATTATAAGTAAACTCTACTAAGAATTCCTCATTTAATCTTTCTAATTCTCCTTCTGTTAGCGATCTTCTTTTTTTCAGGATTTCTAATTTTTCTTCTATGATTGGAATAAGCGATTCCTTACTCTTATATCTTCCATCCGTTGGTTTAGTGGCGTCAGAAAGGTATTTTTCCATGCTCTACCTTCCGATATGCTCCAGGATTTTTCCTGCACACATAAATTTCTTTGACTCTTCTGTCAGATAGTCCCCATTTTTAGCAGCTTGATTTACTGTTATACATAAATGATTCCTCCTGTCTCTTGCATTATACCATTTATCGGAACAATAGCAACGTTAGCGGAATAACATTTTCCGTTTAGCGGAACAATACCATCTTTTGACAAATAACTTTTTACATGAATAATAACCCTCTACTATCATAAACCTCTCTGTGTTTGTATTACCACAACGAATAGCCCTATCTAATGCCATAATTGTCGCAATCGCACCATCAATCTTCTCTGTGGATTTCTCTTTATCTGCTTTAATATTTCCTGCCGGATCTCTTCTGATAAAGATATTATCCATATTCCAACGTAATACTGGATGTCCTCCATGCGCTACCTTCTGTTCAAGTGTCAATTTCATTAATTCTTTCGTTGGTGGACTCATATCCTTAAACCCTTGACCAAACGGTACTACTGTATATCCCATTGCTTCAAGATTTTGAACCATTTGAACAGCACCCCAACGGTCAAACGCAACTCTCTAATATTAAATTTTTCTCCTAATTGCTCGATGAAGTTTTCAATATAACCATAATGAACTACATTTCCTTCAGTTGTTTGGAGGAATCCCTGTTTCTGCCAAATGTCATAGGGCACATGATCACGCCTTACTCGTAACTCCATCGTATCTTCAGGAATCCAAAAGAATGGTAAAATTACAAATTTATCCTCTTCATCTATAGGTGGAAAGACTAAAACAAATGCGGTCATATCAGTTGTAGAAGATAAATCTAACCCACCATAACAAACTCTTCCTTTCAAATCTTCTTCATCAATTTTGAATGAACACAAATCCCATTTTTCCATTGGCATCCAACGAACAGATTGTTTAACCCACTGATTTAATCTCAATTGACGAAAAGCATTCTCTTCAGCTGGATTTTGTTTTGCTGATTCACATGCTGCTTGAACTTTATCCATTCCCACCGTAACTCCTAAGGACGGATTTGCTTTCTTCCACACTTCTGGACTAGTCCAATCATCTGCTTCTTCTGCTCCGTATATCACTGGATAGAATGTAGGGTCCACCTTTCTACCTTCAAGGATATCTTTTGCTTTTTGATGTGTTTCATAACAAATAGAATTTGTATCAGTACCTGCTGTAGTGATTAAAAAATATAGTGGCTGCATTCGTGCATCTCCACTACCTTTTGTCATTACATCAAATAACTTTCGATTTGGCCGTGTATGTAATTCATCAAATACCACTCCGTGAATATTAAATCCGTGTTTAGAATACGCTTCTGCCGATAACACTTGATAAAAACTAGTTGTAGGTAAATAGACAATTCGTTTCTGAGAAGCAAGAATCTTCACTCTACGATTTAAAGCAGGGCACATACGAACCATATCCGCGGCAACATCAAATACAATAGTTGCCTGTTGCCTATCGGCTGCACATCCATAAACTTCAGCACGTTCTTCTCCATCACCGCAACATAATAAAAGTGCTACTGCTGCAGCCAACTCTGACTTCCCCATTTTCTTAGGGATTTCAATATATGCCGTATTAAATTGTCGATAGCCATTGCTCTTTACAATCCCAAATAAATCTCTAATAATTCTCTCTTGCCAGTCTAATAATTTAAAGGGTTTTCCTGCCCATGCACCTTTTGTGTGAGATAAACATTCAATAAAATTAACAGCGTAATCCCCTAAATCCTTATTGTATATGATGATTCTAATTTAAATTTTGACGGCTCATATTGCATGTTTCTCCTCCCAACAAAAGAAAAGGCAATTGCCTCTTTATATCTTTTCTTCACTTCATTAATGCGAATCTTTTTAACTCTATCCACTCCGTCAATAACGCCAAACTACTACCATTTTTCCCATCGTACAAGTAAAGAACCCGAAATCATCTACTCCATAAACTGTTTCCTACTGTACCAATCGGAGGTGCCTGAACGTCATCCATTTCTAGTAGTTCGATCTTCGTCCCTTTTGGATATTGTTTTCTAAGATGTTCTACTCTTTCTTTCATATCATTCTCCTAAACTATTTCAATCAAAAATAATTTGCCATTATTCTTTCCTTTTCTTGTGGCAGTCTATATATCACTCAAAAAGATCTTAATAGCAAGTTATTTCAATCGTTATTCAAAAGAAATTTCACACCACTCAATACAAATTGAACACAAGGCAATGCTACTCCATTTCCCCACATCTTATACTGAGCACTATCAGTAATCGGGTTAGATAACCATTTTGTTATTTGCTTTATCAGACTTTCTTTTGTCTTTCCTTGATTTACTCTATTTTGTTCAAATAGTTCTCTCAAAAAGCAAGTTCATTTTCACTTGGATTTTTAATTTCTAAATCTTTGCACCAATCATCTGGAAAACCTTGAAGTCTCCCACACTCTAATGGAGTTATTCTTCGAACACAATACCGATTTGATACAATGGGTGGATCCTTATAATCACTCGCAACTAAAGTAGAGGTTTTCTCCTTATGCGCAAAAGTATGAAACGAATTCTTACTGGTGGAATAAACAGATACAATTGCCACTCCACCTTGATTACCGTTTGGATTATTCCCCCCAGTATCTAATGCTCTTGAGGTTGATGTTTCATAAACATTATGTCGTTTATTCTTAGTATTCACACTGGTTAACCTCACATCAAAATTGCCGATATTTTCTACAACAAAAGTTTGATTATTGCCTCCCGTTCCGAGCATCTTACACAATGTTGGAGTAATACTTAAAGGTCCTTTGTATTGGCAATCCTTCCCATGGTTTTCAAACAAACATGGTGGACGGCTCTGCTCGATTTCATTATTTTTACTTTCGTTTTCTTGAATAGCTGCTACGTTACTTCTCCCGAATGATTCTGTAATGCTCTTTCTAAAACTAGCGGTAGTTGTTTCTGTTTCATTTGCGCTCTACAAAATCCCTCGACACGCTTTCTTCGTTAAATAATACTATTGGCACATCTTCCTGTAAAATCTGCGACAAGGAAGATTCTCTTTCTTCTTTGGGGAACTCCGAAATACTGTGCATCCAACACTCGCCATGCAATACTAAATGACTTTCCCACGATTTCTCCTGCTTGTTGCCACTTACTAGATTGAGGAATTGATATGTTCTCGTCTTTAATTTTTGAGACGGATTCGAGGACACAACGGAAGTCTTCTCCATGGTTAGAGGTAAATGCTCCACAAACATTTTCCCAGATAATGAATTTTGGATACTCTCCATTTGTTTTCCTCCTCATTTCTTTTACTACTCGAATAGCTTCATAAAATAAATTTGAACGATTTCCTCTTAGCCCCTCTCGTTTCCCCGCAATAGATAAATCTTGGCAAGGACTCCCAAAAGTGATGACATCCACTGGTTCAATTAAGTTTCCTTTAACTGTGTTATTGGAACCAAGATGCTTCATATCAGGAAAGTTTCTTTCGGTTACCAATACGGGAAAGGGTTCAATCTCACTTGCCCATATGGGTTCTATTCCTAGATTTCTTGCTGCTAGCGGAAATCCTCCAGACCCATCAAATAAACTACCTAGTGTTATCTTCTTCATAATTAACTACCTCTTGATAAGAGAATGTCTTTCCATTACGAATAACTTTAATTTCTCGATCCGTTCCAACTTGTTCTAAATAGCGATTGACAATAACATCACAGAACTTTTCATCAAGTTCAATCGTATAGCAAGTTCTATCTGTCTGTTCGCAAGCAATTAAAGTACTACCACTACCGCCAAAAGGATCTAATACAATAGCGTTACTCATTGTAGAATTTGTAATTGGATACGCCAATAGCGGAATAGGTTTCATCGTCGGATGCTCTGAGTTTTTCTTCGGCTTTTCAAACTCCCATACAGTTGTTTCTTTTCTTCCTGAGTACCATTGATGTTTACCTTTTTCTTCCAACCATATAAGCAGGGTTCATGTTGCCACTGATAGGGGCTACGACCAAGTACTAATGATGGTTTCTTCCAAATACAACAACCTGATAAGTAAAAACCTGCATCAATGAATGCTTTTCTAAAATTTAGTCCTTCTGTATCTGCGTGAAAAACATAAATAGAGGCATCACTATCCATCGATTGTTCCATATTAACGAAAAGCATCCAATAGAAATTGATAGAACTTTTCAGATTCCATATTGTCATTTTTAATTTTTCCCGCACTACCTTGATAATCGACATTATAAGGTGGATCAGTCATCACAAGATTTGCTTTCTTATTTTCCATTAAGCTTTTATATGTCTCTTCTTTTGTCGAATCCCCACACACTAATCGATGTCTTCCTAACAACCAAACATCTCCTGTTTTACTAAAAGTAGGTTTTGCTAGTTCAGCATCTACATCAAAATCGTCTTCTTGGATTTCATTTCCTTCATCAAACAATTGAGAAAGTTCCTTCTCATCAAATCCAAGTAACTCTAAATCAAAGTCAGCTCCCTGCAATTCACTTAATTCAACGGATAATAATTCATTATCCCATCCTGCATTTAGGGAAAGTTTATTGTCAGCTATGATAAACGCTCTTCTTTGAGTTTCTGTTAAATGACTTTCTTTGACACAAGGTACTTTTTTAAGACCTAGTTTCTGAGCAGCCATCAATCGCCCGTGACCACATAAAATGGTATTGTCTTCTGTAATCACAATCGGATTCAGAAAACCAAACTCTTTAATACTAGCCGCAATTTGTGCGACCTGCATATCCGAATGAGTTCTAGCATTACGAGCATACGGAATCAAGCTTTTCACATCAGCAAAATAATATTCTGTTGTTTGTTCCATTTGCTCACCTCACTAAAAAAGACCCCACTCAGCGAATTTCTCAAATCCACCAATGGAATTTATATACTGTTTAGCTATTTTTACAATATCCGTGTACGGAATACCATCTACATATTCATCACCGATAGCGCAGCATAACTCAACAGGTTCTTGAAGACGTTGTGCTTTTAAGAAGGCATAAATATTAAGCGATACATCCGCTTTAGATAAATCTTTCCCGTGAAGTCCTCCACCAGTCACTCCGTCTGCCATATCACTACCTAGCTTACGATTAGTGACTCCAGTATCTACATCCGTTCCTCCAGTCCAATCTCCTAACGGATTAATAGTTGCTTGAGGATACTGCTCTTTTATGTCAATAGTCTTTGCATGACTTTGACAAATAATCAATCGGTTTTCTGATAGAATATATTTTCCGTCTGTAGAATACTTGTCGTATAAATCATGGGCAATACTTGATAACAATAATTGTTCACTGGTAATTGGCATTCCTTTAAAAATACCGTTGTCTCCACTTCTTAAAATGCCACTCTGATTTTCTTCTAAATGCTTGTCTTGTGGAACAATGACGACATTTGGTCGAACCTCGCCAGCGATTCTCTCTACAATCTTTTCAATAGCTTCTTTTTTAAACTGAACCGTTGTCTCAATAATTATATGACAACTTCCATGACCAATAAGCACTTCCACTGCTACTTTAGGTTCTTTTTCTAATTCATAAGCCAAATCAACAATCGCCCCCGCAATACGGTCAGCAATTTTATCTGGATGGCTTGGGTTTACTTTTTCAATCATCTTTAGATTCCTTTCCTTGAACGTAATAAACGTTCCATCATATCATCGTCACTATCGTCATATACTTCCGTGCAATTTTGTTTGACGATATCGTATATTTCATACCATAAAAGGTTCGCACGTTTTTGATACAAGTTAGACATTTGTACAAATGGTGAAGTAATTACTCCACCTGTTGTCGGATGTTTCCCTAATAATCCATAAGTTGAAGTAGCTTCTTCACATTGAATAAATCGTGCAAAGGCTTGTGCATAAGATTCAATCAACCGCTTGTTGACAAGTTTCTCACACTTTCGCTCTTTCAACCATAGCCATGTCTCTTTTATAAATTTCATCTGCTCCAAGTGTCTTCCTGTCTTTTGTTTTTGCGGATAGATAATCGCTCGGCTTTGGAATAGCAACCCCATCTAACACCGCACCTTCAGGTAAATCTACAGCTTCTAATTCTTCAACTGAAAAAGGCTCAAACTCCTGCTTTAGAATTTGAACCTCTCTTCCTTTTTGAATTTTTTCTACTGCAGATTGTCCTTTCTTTCCTGCTCTTGGGCGTCTTCCGCCACGATTTGTTCCGTCTCTTGCCATTTATCAAATTTCCTTTCCTATCAATGTTCTTTAATACCCTGTTTGAAAAGCTCTTTTTGTGCGTGAAGGCATGGCACCGTTACGCTTTCAAACGATTTTTAGAGATTTTCATGCCCCCTACCCTTTTCTTTTATTCCATCTACTTCCATCTTTTGCATGAATTTTTGAATGACAGCTTTTACAAAGAGATATAAGATTTTTCCGTATCGTGTGTCCCTCCTTTAGAAAGAGGTATCTTATGATGTACTTCCTCTACCAATTTCATGATTCCATCGTTAAAACACAGCTCACAATAAGGATGAGTCTTTACGTAAGTGTCTCTAATCTTTTGCCAAGCTCTACCATAGCGTTGGTGGATCGCATATTGTCTACCGTATTTTTCATATCGTTTATTCTCAAGGCGCTGATGTTCTTCTACGTACCGTCCGTGTGTCAGCTTTGGACAGTTCGGATAAGAACATGGTCTCTTTGGTTTACTGGGCATTCATTTTCTCCTTTTTTAGGGTAAGAAAAAAGTCTCGTGACAATTAATCACTGAGACTTTAAACTTTTTCTTCTTTTTTGACATCTTAAGAGTATCATAAATGCAACCTATCATTCTATAACATTTCCTATCATCTTTTCGTCAAATACTATTTTTTTCTACAACCTTATGTGCTCTATCACGTAATCGATAGATTTGTTGAATACTGTACTTCATCTCCACCGCAATTTGTTCCCAAGACATGAAACTCAAATATCTATTTTCAAGTATGGTCTGGTACTCTACGTTGGATATCTTTTTTATGACTACCATAATTTCTCTTTTAAAATCTACTAGTTGATCATATCTCTATTAATCTCTTCTTGCAAATCTATAATTTTTTACAATGGTATCCTCCATATTAGAGTACCTTTATTTGGATTTCTTGGCATATCTGATAGCGTCACTGTACATTTAGTGAGCTAAGTCATTTTAAGGTCGAAAGCTGTTCCACTTTAGAATTGATTCGCATATCTAAGTATTTCGCTTGTTCCAGATATTCTTTTTACATTCATTCACTCTCACCCTATTCGCGCTTTTACAGCACTCATCAATGCCTCTTGTGTGCGTTCCTTTCTTTTCAGTGCTTTCATCACATCTTCATCAATCGTGTTTTTTGTAATAATATGATGGATAACGACTGTCTGATTTTTGTCCTGTCTATAAAGTCTCGCATTGGTTTGTTGATAAAGTTCTAAAGACCACGTTAACCCAAACCAAATCAGTGTACATCCTCCTTGTTGTAAATTCAATCCATGACCTGCACTTGCTGGATGAATTAACCCTACTTGGATGTCTCCTTTATTCCAATCTTCAATATCCCCTGCACTCTGTACTTCTCGAACGTTAAATCGTTGTTCAATACGCTCCTTATCTGCTTTAAACCAGTAAGCTATTAACACAGGTTTTCCCATTGGCTTCTTCAACCAATTGTTCTAAGGCTTCTATCTTCTTATCATGAACAGTATGGTAGTTTTTGTCTTCGTCATAAATACTCCCATTTGCTAACTGTAATAGTTTATTAGATAGACTTGCAGCATTAACCGCATCAATCTCTTCTTCTCTATCGTCATGACCATTTCTTTCTTGAAGTCTTGGTATCGTTCTACTTCTTTATCTTCTAGTACTACTTCTACCTCATTCATAATTAACTCAGGAAGTTTTAAATGATCGCAGGATTTCATAGAAATCGTAATGTCATTGATAGCTTTATATATTTGCTGTTCTGCATCTTCTTGTGGTTTGTATGAATAGATAATCATTCCATTTTCGCTTATCTGGAACAAAGTACTTATTTTCGATAATGTGTAATGTACCTTCCTAATCGATGACCAAAAATCCAGGATTCCAAATTCTGCCCATAGATCCATCAATCCATTACTACTAGGAGTACCCGTTAATCCAACAACTCTTTTAAAGTAAGGTCGAATTTTCAATAAACTCTTAAACCGCTTTGAAGTATAGGACTTAAAACTAGATAATTCATCAATCACCAACATATCAAAGCTCATGGCTACACCGCTCTTAGTTTACCAACCAATCCCACATTTTCTCGGTTAATAATATAAATCTCTGCTTTAGTATTAAGTGCTTGAATCCTCTCAGCTTCATTGCCTGTCACCATAGAATATCTCAGTAACTTTAAATGTTCCCATTTCTTTATTTCACTAGGCCAAGTAAAATTCGCAACTCTTAGTGGTGCAATAATTAACACTTTTCTAATTTCAAAGCAGTCATATATCAATTCATCAATCGCTGTTAAGGTAGTAATAGTTTTCCCTAATCCCATCTCAAGAAACAATGCAGAAAGCGGATTGGATATCATAAACTCTTTAGCAAACTCTTGATAGGGATGTGGTACATATCGCATCCAATATTCCTCCAATCTGTTCTTTATCGTCTAATACGAAACAAGGAACTCCTAACTCTCTTAATTGCTTAATTCTTCGAAGTTGTAACGGACGTGGCTTTTTACCTTTTCTTTTCAATTCCACAAATCCGATTTTTGGAAGACATCATCAAAATAAGTCTGTCAGGTATTCCGCTCATACTTAGACTATTCATCTTGATACATAAACCTCCTCTGTCTTTAACAGATTTGACTAGTGCTTTTTCAATTTCTTTTTCTAACATCCATAGACCTCCAATCTGGGGGTGCAGGTTGGTGCAGATTGTTTACTATAGTTTATATATATACATTTATTTTTTTATTCCTTAAGGAATTATATGTATATAACCTGCACCGACTTGCACCTTTCGTAAAAATAGCGATTTCAAAGACAGGATGTTTACTCAAAAATCAGATAAAATCCGAACCCCTTGAATCACAATTCCTTTTTAGTTTTCTTGCGTACAAAACCTTCACTTTCTACTGCGTTATAAAAGTCTGCCGTACTCCTTGTATAAGCACCTGTTCGAGCACAAAAGGCACGATACTCGTTATAAAAACTCTCCACTCTTTTTGAGTGAAGGATGCATCTATTTCACAGCACTCTTCAAGAAAAATTGACCAAGCCAATCATTATCTTCCTTATACTTTTCAATAGCTTCAGATACTACTGTTGGAGCAATCAATTTAAAATCTGCTTGAATGACTTTCTTAGCACCCTCAATGATCCACTTTAATATCGCACCACCTGCATGTTCAAACAGATAATCAGCGTAGTTTTTAATGTCCTTATTCCCCTTAATTTTTGCATTAAAGGGTACAACAATGAGTCTTCGCCATGTCCCTTTGTCGATTGCGCCTACCTTTGGAAGGTGATTGGTATACAACACCAAAGTATGTGTTGATGTATAACTAAACGAAATTTAAACTTCTTTTTCTGCAAAAATCTCATCCGTTGAGCAAAGTTGTTTCACGTTGGATGTATTCATACGCATTCCTTCCTCTAATTCCGCAGCAATCAATAGTCGTTTCCCCTTAGCTTCCGCAAGTTCTGGTTTCACATTTCTACGACAGCCAACGGTTAACATATCCGCAGAAATATTCCCACTATATGTGCCAAGAACTCGAGCAATCACATTCCAAAAGGTTGACTTTCCATTACTCCCTTCTCCATATGCAATAATTAATGCTTCCACAAATACTTTTCCTACACTGGCTAGTCCTACGATTTGTTGCACATAGTTAATTAAGTCTGAATCATTGACAAAGAATGTATTTAAGGCTGCCTGCCAAATGTCCATGCCATCATCACTTGGAACAACACTTGTCTGCTTCGTAATAAAATCACTCGCTTGATGCTCTTGTGTTTTTCCAGTTTTTAGATGCACAGTAACGTCTGGAGTATTCAACAGAAATTCATTCACATCTAAATCCTGTGGTTGGATGGTAATATAAGGGCAGACCTCTTTTAAAGCTGCCCAAATATATTTAGAATCACGTCGCTTTAACACAAACTTCTCATAGGACAAAGCACTTTCATACTTGTCAAACGAACGCTTCTGTTCCTTCGTAAATTGCTCTTTTGCTTTTTTCACACCCAGCCCTACAATCAGTTGAAATGCACTATTTGCGATTAGTTCTTTCATACATTTCTCAATCTCTGTTTGTGCTTCCTCTAGCTGTCTAGTGGTTAATTCTTGTACTAACCCCTGAGCGAGTTGCTTCGACTCCTCCCAAAAACTATCGTTATAGACTAAGTATTCAGTTGATGGTGAGTAACGAATTTTGTCATAATACTCCCTTGCTAATACTTCTGCTTGCCCCACATCAGAATAGTCATTTGGTTTCAACGTCAACTCTTGATTAAACTTTTCTGGTGGAATGTAATCTGATTGTTTTTGGACTTTTCTACCGAATTTACAAGCACTGTACCGAAATCTTATTCAGTTCCGAATCGTCTAAAGGAGGTTGACACTTTTCTGCTTCGTCTAGAAACAGTTGGTAGCTTTCATCAGTACTACCGTATCTTTTGATTAATTTGCCTTCAAAGTGGCTCATCGTACTATTACGACTTCCCGCTTTTATCTCATTCAGACGTGTTTCAAAGGACTCTAAAGAAGCTTTTTCGATAAATTCTGTTACATACCAAGGACCTTCATAAAATTCAACAGTTGTGTTAGAAGTACCATATAGAAAGCGTGATTCTCCTAATGCTCCACTATCGAAATATGGAAAGAACTGTTGGATAACCTTTTTTAATTCTGCGTAAGCTGCTCCATCAGTCATTCTTGGAGTTGGAAAATAGACATGAAATTTTGGACGTGCTGCTTTCCCGTTTTTTGCTTTCATATGGTTTCGACTATAACTAATCGCAAAGCAGCAGTTTGTAAAAGCCATCGCAACTTCTAAAGGGTATACCCAATCCTCAGGATTATCAGAATGGTCATTATCACAATCCATCGGTATAACATCACTCCACATAAAAATTGTCATTACTTCGATAATGTGATTTGTACTCCCCACAAACATGGTCAAACTGAATGGCTTTTTTAAACGACAACTTATCTGTCACCTGAATTTCATGTGGATAAATCACAATTAGAACTATCTCCAACGGTATTCGATGTGAATATTGAAAAACTAAGCATTCATTTCCACCTCCACATAAGAACGGTCAAAGTATCTAATCTTTTGAAACCTCTTCTTTGCAAGTGCGAGTTCTTGCTGCATTCCTTTTTGAAAGATGGTCTCCTAGAACCACACTTCTTGGCATTTCCCATCAGAATCGTGCAAAATAATAAAGCATTCTTTCGATCCAATGGATTGTTATCATCCATGAAGGGATACTGAACGTGTGGAATCACTGGAATATTCCCTTTTTCGTATGCCGCTTTAGCGAGTTGAATAGCCCGTTCTGTGTTTTTTTGAATCTCTCCACTATAAAGGTGCGCAGATATACACTAAAGGTTTTAAACTGCTCGGTCTTTCTCTTTTGCTCTTGTAATAGATTTACTCATTTTCTACCTCCACTTTTGTTTTTCTTAGAGCAAATTGAGATTGTTTTGCTCTACATCACAGGGCAAACAAAAGAGTGAGAATTAACCTCTCACTCATTAATCTTTTTATAGAAATGCACACATACCCATCAGCATTCAAAAATCAGATCCATTTGCCCATTCAGGACTGTCACACATAATACTACATATCTCTTCGATGCGTTCGTTGTGAAGCTTCAATAATCACTTCATCATGCACATGAGCCACAATCGAATAGTTCTTACTTAATGCTTGCAGTGCATGCACTAAAATATCTCGTGCTATAGCTTGAACGATATTTTCACGACAAATTTGGGTCCATAACTCTCAATTCTCTCATTTCTTTGTACCACCAATACCTTCGCCAAAGCTAACAGATTCTCCCCAAACTTGCCAGCTCCAATTTGCTGGTTTCACGTGGTAGCTTACGTCCGCTAGAAGTGTGATACGCAGTAACCATAGCAACGTGAAAGATGATTCCGTGCGTTGATGTTTGAGATCCTCTTAGTAATAGATTCTTTTACTGCTTTGTCACTGCCCACCATAAATCAACGATATTTGTTGCTTCTCTCATGCACTCACTAATGGAGACAACTCCTCTTCAGCTAATCCCATTTCAAGTGCACCCATATTTATAAGTGCCCCCGTAGACCCTCCGTAGCCACACGCTAGTTCAGCAATCTTCCCTTTTTGACGTAGTTCACTATTTTGTCCGTGCTTTTCTACTGGCACACCAAACATTTATGGCTAGTAGACATACAGTAGATATCCCTCCATCCTTGAAGAGTTTCTCGCCAACGCTCACCTGCAAGCCATGCTAGAACTCGTGCTTCAATCGCTGAAAAGTCCGCAACAAAAAAGCGATGTCCTGTTTTAGGGATAAATGCTGTTCGAATCAATTGAGATAACACATCAGGAATATCATCATATAGCGAGATCAATCCCTCATAATTTCCTTGTCTTACAATAGAGCGAACCGCATCCAATTCTTCAAGATAATTTCTAGGTAGATTTTGTAATTGAATATTTCGACCACTAAACCTCCCTGTTCTATTCGCTCCTAAAAATTGGAACATTCCCCTACACCTAGAATCAAAACAGGCAGCATCTCTCATAGCTTGATATTTCTTAATAGACGACTTGGCAAGTTTTAAACGAATAGATAATACTTCCGCAATTTCACCATTATTTTGATGGACCATGTCCTGAACCGTTTTCTTATCTAGGCTTTCTGTTTGAACATCCTTTTGCGCTAACCAGTCCTTTAGTTGCTTTACAATTGGGATTTTCAAGATGGATCATTTCTTGCATTTTAATTAGCAGTTGATTCCTTACCTCCTCATCCAACTGAATAGCCTTCTCAACAAAATTTAAGTCGACTTGTATCCCTTTGTCATTAATCAGTTGATCCAGTTGGTATTCTTCCCATAAGAACTCTGGTACTGGACTTAAACAACTTATTTTTGAATAGCTTTTTCGGTATCGACATCCCGCACATTATATGCTTTGAACTGTTCCCACTTTTCTATATCGTGATAATAGCGATTCCTTGTTCTTTCTTGATTTCCCTTTGTGGGTTTACAAGGAACACAAAAATAGCGAATCAAGTCCTTCCCCTCTGAAAGTTTCTGTTTATCTAATCCCAATGCGCCCTACTTTTTCGAGATAAAGGGTAGCCCAAGATATGCAGACCAAATCATAGAACATCTCTCAAGATTTAGGATTTAAGAATTCTCCTTGATTCAATCCTAAATATCTTGATAAGCAAACACGTTCAAACTGCGCGTTAAATGCCCACTTGATAATCGTTTCGTCCTGTAATGCGTCTAAAACTGCGACAGGTATCGTTTCTCCTTTAGCTAAATCAACAATAATAGTCTCATGGTTTGTCAATGGTGCGTATGCAGGAGGACTTTCGGGAGTCCTCGCTTGCATGCATCAAACACCAGCTTTTGAAGATTCACGCTGGTATGTTTCAATATCAATACTGATTGTTTTCATGGTTTCATCTTATCCTCGATTTCAAAATACAAATCAACAAATGTGCGAATAACGAATTGCGCTACAATTGTGGAAAAGAAAATCGCAAGAATAATATTAAAGATTACCATTGTGCTTCTCCTCCTTACGCGTACGTTCATTTCGAATATCATCTCTAACGGATGTATACAAACAAACATTCCACCTAAAATCAACTATACTGAACCACCTAACAATAATCCATTAATTAAGATATCCATTCTTTGTCCTCCTATGCTAGAAATTCATCGTCTAATGAAATCGTAAAAATCATCTGGCGCTACTACGTCCACAAGTGGTTCACCATCTCGCTAACTCTTTGAATATTGCCTAACCCACTACAACTCCTTTATTTTCCATTAGAGTTAAAAAGCATAGAAATTAAGCGATACTCTGCCGCAAGCAAACCGCTCTCCACTTCATTTCTATCTGGGATAGGATTGTCATTGTATCTACAATTTGAGGAGCAGTGACTGAATTCGCATTGATGAAATAGTGCCCTTTATACGCTTCATCATCACGTTCTAAATCTCCATCACGTAAAGGTAATTTGATGGTTGCAGCATTCGGTTTTCCTCAAATTTTTGCGATACCTTCTTCAATGGCTGCATTGATAGCTTTACTGCTTTACGTAACAGTTGTTTCATCATTTTTGGAATCAAAACTTGACACTATATTTAGGTTTACTGCCGTTAATTGACACTGGCTCCCAACCATTGAAATATGAAAATCTTACTGTTCCTGTTACTACTTTTGTTTTATTGCTCATTATTATTTTCCTCCATTACGTTAAATTCTTGTTTTACATTGTGTACTACTAACTCCCTTTACGACTATCTGTTTTTAGCACTGGGTTACTTTTCCTTCTTTGGTTTAGTGACATGTTTACCTAATAAGTGTTAAACACTTCTTTTTCCCATCATTCTTTCCATGTCCATGCGAGGTGATAAGATTTTTACGAAAAATATCTGTATAGCCATTCGCATAAGTGCAATTTCCGGCAACTTTCTCTTCATCATTAAAATTTTCGATTCGTCACCTTCTACTAATTTAAACTTAGACCATGTTTTATCCGTTTCTAGAGCAACTTTGGTTGCATACTCTTTTTCACATCCACAGCCCACTTCACTAAATCATCTACATGTTCCAATACCTCTTCAATCTCTGCATCTGTTAATAAATGAGGAGATGCTAATTGGAAGCGCGTTAATTTATCGTGGTAATCTTTTCTTGCACGAAGTACTGCTTTACAAGTTTGAGAATTGACACCACGGACCATACGTCACTATCCCTCACCGTTAAAGGCTAATTCTGACTTATCCTTAAGTTCTGATTCTGCCCATTTTTTTAATTCCTTGACCGACTTAACTTCACTCGAAATGTTGTACTTTCTTGGTTGAAAGATTGTCATTGACACTTCTTCAATGTCATATAGAGCATCAAATCAAATTCAATGCACCTAAGGCATATAACATCATCTGAGGATTGTTTACGCACTGACCACCCTCTGCCATACTTCAAATCAATGATATATAAAGTCTTATCAGCAATAATCAAACAGTCGCCTGTTCCAAATCCATCTGGAACATAATTTGAAAAGTCTAAACGTTGTTCAATCAACACGATAGGGTCTTTTGTCGTTTGACGAATAGTCTGTAGTAACTCATGAATATAGTTGGTATAATCGTCTGTATACTGTTCCATATCTTTATCAATGGACTTCGACTTTGGTTTACGTGTCTTCTGACCTAACAGCTTACGAAGCTTATGTTCTGCTAAACTATGAGCAACAGTACCTTCATTCGCAACTTCAGAAGTTTGATTTTCAAAGAAGCGTTCTAATCGAGGTAATGGCGGACACGTTAACCAACGATGTGCACTAGATGCGCTCAAGACTGCATGTTCTGTCATCTCACATCGCCTCCACTTCTTTTAGAATAGCTGGATAGTGTTTAGACTCTACTTCTGAAAGACGATTTGCCCATACTTTCCAATTAATGCTTTAAGTTCTGCTTGTTTTCCGTCTTGTGCTAGTTTGGCTAAAACAGTCCGAACTTCTTCTAGCGTAATTGCTGGTTCATTAGTCTTATCTTCAGCACTTGTCTCGTTTAAACCAGAGTCACTAATTGAAACAGCAGTCCCATTTTCTGAGAAGGCTTGAGACAATTCTTGTAAATCCTCTGCTCATGTCTGATAGCTATTAATAAGACTTCGTACATCTTCAACAATATTCAAGTACAGTGTTCGCTTTTACTCATACTTATCCTCTCCTTTCTCAATCTCACATCCACTGATTGAATTGTTTCTCCTGGTTTCAAAAGATACGCTGAGGTAAAAATCTCCAAACAACCATTTCAAATTCGTCCGGCAATGTTAGTTGAGCTGCTTTTAATACTTGTGCCTTCTTATTGCTCATCAGACACCATTAATTACGACTCGATGCTTCATTTATAATAGTCGCTCCTTTCTGCATGGTTTTATAAGTGCCATCCTCACTTACATCTGAGGCAGTCGTGCGGGACGCACTCGAAATATAATAATGTTCCTCGGATAATAGCCATAGCCTTGGTCCGGGATGCTTTTCTGACCGCTGCAGATGATACTCCCATCATTTTTGCGATTTCACTTTTGCTTTTGTATCCTTCCATATGCTCAATTCACTCACTAACGCTGTTTCTCAGTTAACAGTTTTAACGCTGTCTCCATCTCGTTCAGACCAGTCAATCTGATAACTCACTAGTAGATTCAAGCGTTATAATACCTTATCCTGATTCAGTTCACCATCATCTATCAAAAATCAAGTGATAGATCGTGTTTCTTGAAGACATCAATCGCTAAGTCTTCGACATCCTTTGGATTTGGCTTTATAAACCATGCTCTTTTTCAAAAACTCAGCGATGTATTGTTCTTCCAGTTTTCTTCAACTCCTTCCTTTTGAAGAACGGTTTGTCTCACATTCTTAAGGTTGTTATATACCTCTCATCATCCCGGAAAGCATGTACACTTTTATCGTCACTTCTGTAATTCCGTCATGACCTACCCTCAATTCAGATACTCACCCTTTTCCATAAGCATCATAGTATTTGTGTGTCGCATGTTCTTCGACGATGTTTTCTGATTTTAAACAATTTTCATTACCATAAGTGGTTAACCTTTCAATCGTTGTTGATTGAAATGAAAAACCACTCAGAATTTTCCTATATTTGTCGATCATCGAACGATTCCTCATTTCATCAACCACCCGACTGGTTGACATTTCTATTTTTGAGTTTCTTCTTCGCTGTCGGCATCTGGCCAGTGGATGAGCTTAGAAAGAAAAACGTTCTATTGAACAACCTAATTATCTCACCAACATAATCAAATATATATAAAAAGATGATTGATGAAATTCAATATAATCGTTTTTATGAGCTCATATGTATAATGTTGTTAGAATAATTTGAAATCTTATTTTTCGGAAAAATTGAACGAGGTGAGAAGATGGAAACATTTCTAAGTGAATTCATTTTAGAAACATCAAATGTGAATGCTTTGAAGAAAAATTTTTAACAATACAACAAATAAATTGAAAATAATTTAAAAGATGTACGCAGAATGTAAATCATATACTTTAAGTTGGGATATCAATCTGTTTGCAGGATTAAAGTTAATTGGTTCATCTAATAAAATAATCCGTTGGGTGAGTTTTCTAGTATTAAAACGACCTCACTAGCGTAAAGTCGTTCGTTGAAAATATGGTTATCTCTACAGAAAAAGAGGAAAGTGTTTTTGATGTAGAAATTCAAAAGTATTCTTTTACAGTAGAAAAATTGTTAGCTTTTATCACCCTTTAGCAAAATTTCAACTCTCAGAAGCTTGATAATTTTTCAATTATTTTAGATTCAATTCTCTATCTCATTTTTCGTGAAAAAGTCCTATTTTATGAATTAATAGATACTACTTTGACTTTTTGGATAGAGACAATAAATTTTAAGATATAGAGCAGTAGGAAGCCAGACAGTAGCATATTATGAAATTAATGATTATATATTAAATGAACAATATCTCTTATCACTGAAAATGTAGATTCCTTCAAAAGAAAAATACTTTAAAAACTATTTCAACTCTTCATATGAAAAGATAATTTTTATTGAAAATCGCGATGAAAAAGTATTCATCGATTTCTTATATCATTTTTAACTGAGTACCAGTTATTTTTATGAGTACGATATTTTACTGATTGATGAACCAATATTTCCTAGCGAACTTGACTCAGATTTATATAAAAGATGATAGCTAGCTCTTTGACAAAGTATTTCAAACAACTTATTCTTGAAAATTTTTCTAGTGAACTTTCATCTGTTCAACCAGTGTACGATGTAGAGCATATGAAACCTAGCTGGAAACTACCAGACTTGCTAAGCGCTTTTGTACTTTTCAATATATCATGACAAAAATACAAATGCCTATACCGTAAATGTGAAAATATAAATTGTTCTCAGTTCTTGAAGTTTCAAAAACCAATCACTCAAAAGAAATACTGTTGTATTGCATGCAAAAATAGTACTAACCAGCGGATGTATCAAGAGAAAAAACAAGGTCTTTAATCTTGACCTTTGTTTTCTTCTGACTTTGCTATGATTAAATTTGAGAGATCCCATAATCGCCCTTCTGATTAGCTCCACTGAATTATTTTATTAAAATTTAACATCTACAAGGATTCTTGAACTCTTTCATAGGTTTCCTCGTTTGATTTTCCATTCTCGAAACTGCCTCTCATATAATAATAAGGAGACTCTTCTTCATTATATGGCTTTGTATTTGAATTATGAGGTAGTAAAAATGCATTGAATATTTTCATTCCATTTCTATGTTCAGTCTCAAACTTGGAATTTGTTGCAATATATTCTCCATAAGATATTTGTTTATTGATTGAGCTAGAATTGGGTAAATCAGCAACATCTTGTGTATCCCTCATATTTATAATACTCTGACATCCAAAACAAAAGATATTACCTTCATGCTTCATAACTGATATCTGGTTGAAGAGCTCTAGTATCTCTATTTTTACCAATTCGAAGCAGCCACGAAGTCCTAGGGAAATAATCTCTTTTTACATTACTAAAATATCCTGAATAAGTTTTTCCCAAACGTATTCAAAATGGTTAGTCCCAAAATAAAACTCCTCGGGTTCTTCTGCATGGCTTGTAAAATCTAAAATATCTAGCATAGCTTTGAACAATTTTTTCTCTTCATCTTTAGTTTCCTTCAACCATATTCCCTGTAAATATTGTCTCATAAACTAAAATTTCTCAGTCCTTACCGGGTTTTATCTAAGAGGTATTTGTATAGCCACCTAACTTTAAATAGCTTTCATAGACACAATACTTATTAATCTCAGTTATTAAATCTTTATCTGTATCTGTATGCTTCCTAACCTGAAATCTCGGATATATCATCCCTTTTTGTGTTGCAATAGAGTTTCTTTTTAAAGTTCTCCTATATTAATATTTCCACTAGTCCCGACACATAGTTACTCTCTTTAATTTGATAATATCCATTATTCAAGTAATAATAAATGACAGTTAAATAATATTGGACAGGAAATCGAACAGCACGCAATAGTTGGTCTTTAGAAAGTGTTGAAATGATTGATTTTTCATCATTATACTTCTGAAGAACTAAAAATAATTGTAAAATCTCCTGCTAACCTCTTCTTCTTTTTGAGAAATATGATGTCCAAGCGGAAAATGAACAGAGATACTGTGTTCTCCCTCTAGGATTTTCTGATTTTACCTCAACAAAAGTATCGCCTTCTTTGTTAGTGGCATTCCGACAATACTCATACAAAGGCTTTTTGATATCTACTCCAATAAAACTATTCATGGACAACTTCCTCTGAATCTCCGTCTTGTAAATTCACCTCTGTCGTATCTTCTTCATCTGAAGTTCTATCCTCTTCTTCTAACACTCTACCATCATTTATTCCAGAACTTTGAGTCGTCTTAATCAAATTATCTTTTAATTTCATCTATGAATATTTCAAACCTGTCATTCCCTTGTTTTATTTTAGAGAAGTCAATTATAACTTCTTCTAAACTTTTATATGACGGTTTAAAGAGCTTATCTCTAAAAGAATTTAAAGGCATCATCCACAGTTATTTAATTACTTTTTCATAAATTCTCCTGCATCATGCGTCTCTCAAATCATTTTTCGTAACAAAGTAGGGCTCCTAATCTCTTTATCCTCGGACGACATCATGGTACTATTACTATTTAATATTCTCTCATTAATGATTTCATTGAAAGCTTTTCAAGTCACATTGCTATCCTGCAATTTTTCTAAAGCATGTTCTGCTTCCGACACCTTATTTTCTATCATTTCCATACTCCATCTACGTTGAAATGCAGTATCTAAAGTAAAAACATTTTCGATCCGAGGTATTCATTGTAGCTAAAATTTGTTAAATTTGAAGGTATCTTAATTTGACGTTCTGGATCTCCATACATCTCATTTGCAACCATAGAATTTGCACCATCTAATACTTACTTTCCCTCATTATCGTCTCTGTCTAATAATTGAAAAATGTCTCCAAAAATTGCGGGTGCATTTCCTCGATTAATTTCCTCGATAACCAAATAATACATGTTTTCTGCGATCTTGATACGCTTTTTCATAACTTTGAAAATGGTCCTGGAGTAAAAACTATAGGTATGTTTCCATTACTATCTCACCGTAGGTAGTATTTGGCTCAATAAAATCAGTATTCATATAATCCGGATGAAAAACAACTCTGGTAATTTTTGATTCATCTTTACCATATTTATCATTAATTTTTGACTCTTTCCAGAGCTCAGGGACACCATAAAATAGTATGTTTTTGCCCTAAATCTCCCTTTTATCTTCTGTATTCTTTAAAGTTTCAATTTCTTTTAATGACAATAGGAAGATTTTTATATTAACAGAGTACTTTCTACTAAATTCTGAAGACAATGAATTTACCGATACTAATTTTCCATACACCTTTTTCTTTACTAGTAGTTATCAAATTGAAATGTTTCATTATTATTAGCGGTTTTATTATCTGTATAATTATTTTCAAATCTTAAAGTGAAAAACGCCCTTCTTTTCTTGATTCTTTTATCTCACTTAAACAAGAATCATAATTTTCATCATTGTTTAATTCTGTCAAAATATATGCTAATTCTTGATTCGTTATAAATTCTAAATCTTGCATAGCACGTAAAGCTACATTAGGTGCTTCAACATCTGAATCACTAGAAGGACTTCCAGCATTATGCCTACCAAATCTAGTATTTTCAAAGGCAATCATAAAAGCCTGTTCTATTAGCGCTTGATTATTGGAATCGATTGCTTCAAATAGCATTTGCCCAAGAGTAGTTATTTTTGAGTTTTGTTGCTGCCATTCCGGGCTTGTCTACTGTAACAAAACCAAAGTATTTTGGTATTTGTGCCTTCTTATTGTATGAACTCGGATATTGCGTATCCCCTATTACCTCTTTAATTTTTTGAACAAATACATCATTTTCAATCCAGTCACCTGCATCATACAGAATTCTCAAAAGCTTCTTTAAAATCTGTTAAGTCTGCTGTATGCTTTGGTATTACTAACTTTCCCATATTATAACCACCAATCTATATTTGTTTTTAGTAATTTCTTTGACCATAACTTTTACCAATCTTGAAGGAATTCCCTCCCAAACACTTTTTCTTATAAAACTTTCTTTGCTCCACAATGGAATAGGGCCAATCTAAAGGAAGACTCATAACAATCATTAATTCGTAAATAGATAAAAACTCTGGGATCACTATACAATAATTGATTGTCTTCTGAAATATAAAGGTCTCCTGGATGAACTACAAAGCTAAAGATGAAATAACACCATTATTTTTTGAGTAATTGTTCTACTAGGTATATTCCATTTCATTCTACGGTAATGATTATGATGTGCTTTTACAGGAACACTATTTTTCTTTTTGTGGGTAATAAGTTTTTATTATAAATAGCTGATTTTCCTGTAGGTGTATGCATCATCCACTCAACTTGTCGTCCAAGAATGTGTAGGAGGAAAATGCCATTTGAAATTTTTCAAACCTTCCTTTTCTTCTTTTTCGAATTCCGGAAATTTTTCAAAGTAAATTCTAGCCCTTCTCTTAAATAAGGATCTAAAGATGGTAACGCTCTATTGCATCTTCTAAGGTAATCTCAGGTTCAACTTCTGAAATTTCACGTTATATCTAAATCTTTTCTCACAAGTAATATTTCTCCCTTAATTGAGGTACACTACGATCTTTAGCTTTAATCAGAGTCTCTGTGCTAAATTTATACAAATTTCCAAGCTCTTTTTATGTAATCTGGAATCAATAATACTTCGCCTTTTATAATATATTTTAGTTGTTAATTGTTTTGGCACATTTTCTAAGAGAACAAATTTAGGTTTCACTTTTTCAATTATATCAACTGCATATTCAATTAACTGATTTCTATTATCAAATTCTTTTCTTAGGCCAGCCTCGCTCATACCTTGACAAGGTGGAGTTGCTATTAAAAATCTACCCCCTGATTCGATTGAAGTCAAGACAATATCTTCTCTAATATTTTTTTATCAGTTATATCCCCACAAATCATTTTTAGTTTCAGGATATACTTCAGAGTAAAAATTTAGCCTCATCTCATCAATTTCGTTAGCTACAATTATATCAATTCCAATATCTCTCAAAAATGCTTCCGCTATTCCTACATTAGAAAATAAAGAAACTCCTTTTAATTTATACATTATTATGGCCCCTTACTAAACTTTTTAAAAACTTTTTACAAACAATGGAGGATTCCTTCACCAATTATTCGTCTTAAAAACGCTTCGGATGTATTTAACGGTATATTCCAATTAATTGGTAAGCTCATTATTATCATAAGTTCATAAAGCGTTAACGTTCTTGGATCTGAGTAAATAGGATTCCCCATAAAATCCACTCCATCAGGTCTCCCAGGATGTACATTATTTTGTGAAGAAATCTTTCTGTTGTCCATCGTAACTGTATATGCAGGAGTATCCCAATTTTGTCGTTTATACGTGTTTCTATACCCTCTAACAGGTTCTCCATTTTCCTTAACAGGGAAGTACACAGAATTATCAAATGCTGTTTCTCCTGTTGGAGTATGTTGCATAGAGATTACTTGTCTAAAAATATGATGTGGAGGTCTATGCCAAATGGAGATTTTTTCAGCTGCTTCTTTCCTTTCATAGAAATTAGGAAAAATACTCAACATAGTTTCTTCGTTCACATCACTTATGAAAGGATCAAGTGGTGGCAAATGTCCAATTGCATCTTTCATTGTAACAATATGATTATCTTTAGCTGGCATACTCCATTTAAATTTTTCGATCTTTGCGTGTTAATAAAAATATTGCACGTTCTCTTGTCTGTGGAACTCCCATAATCTTTAGTATCTATAATTTCACAGCTGATATCATAAAACTCTCCAAGCATACGATTGATTAAATTTGGAATAAGTATATTTTCTCCTTCTACATTTTATATACGTTTTAAGGAACATAGGAACATTTTCATAAACACATATTTAGGATTAACTTTTTATTACAACATCAATAACATCTAATATTAGTTATTTCTCTCGTCATTAGAGAGCTGTTTTTCCTGCCGTACTCATTCCTTGACATGGAGGGTTGCCATAATAACATCAACCTTATTTTTCTACTCAATTCAATTATTTTATCTTTTTATATACGATTTAGTTAGATCTCCACAAATCATTTGAGTCTCTGGATAAATCTTAGAATATAGTATAACGTCTTTCGACCAATTCATTTGCAACAACAACTCTGACATCGATATCTTCTAAAAAGCTTCAGCAACTCAATATTCGAAAAATAACGAAAGAACTTTTTATATTTTTGTTTTTTGGACTAATCATTGGTGAAATTTTAAATAGAACTCTTCGTATAATTTAATAGATTGTTTCAATTGAGATTTAACTGATTTGCTTATATCAGTTAGACGATCAAATTACTCACAGCCTGAGATAATGTTTTTGGACTGTCAATTTTCAGTAAATTACATACTCTTTTGAATCTTGAAACTATATTACTGATAGTCTTTTTCTGAATAGGATTTGTTTTCAAATAACCATAATTTAAAATTTTGTAAATCTATCATTTTTATCCCCACTACATTTTGATTTTTAACACATTATAACAATACCCATTTTTAGGCGCCAATTATTACGCCTAAAATGGGTATTATTTATTCTGAAAAAGTAATAGAGAATATAAAACCAAGAGCTGTTAAAAACAAATTAACTGTTTTTCCTCTATAAAAGTAAGCAATCTTCCTATAAAATAGTATTTTCCCCTTTTAGAATAATACCCTCTTAGATTTTTGAACCCCTTTTTAGACAAATATTCTTATACACCAAGAAGATTTCTTCTTACTAAGAAAATTATATTCTATATACGGTATAAATAGCTTTTATTTAATCACATTACTGTATCAATTTAGTTTTCTTCATTTCCACTAGTAAAACTTTCTTTGGAATCACCACACTCTCTTTTATTTTGAAGGGTTGCTTCAACTGCAAGCGTTCTTGCCTTGTTTTCTCCGATTGCTTCTTTCCACTGCCTATATGTTCTAAAAGCGAAACGGTAGATACATGACACTGTTCCAGTAAATACGGAATCGTCTCGAACTCTCTCTTCATTAGACTTGCTTTGGACGAAGGTAGTGGACAAAGAACGAAACCATTCTTTTGATACTTAAGCAACTCTTGCCTTAACTCTTTTATAACCAACACCGTCACTCTTGTATCTCCTACAAATTTGAACAACTCCATAAACTTTCGCCCTGCCTCGTCATAAGCATATAAGGCAGTGTTCTTTAAAAGAACTGCTTCTTTACTTGATTCCATTTTTGACAATCCGGACAAACTTCCACTTTCGTCATCAGTCGTCCGCACTCTAGGCAAGTCGGATGTTTTCTTAATTCTATAAAAGGGTGTTCACAATGGACACAAATACACTTCCTGTTTGCACCCAGTAAAAACGAGAGTATTGGCTGATACCGATCAACTTCTTCTCCGCACCATAAACATTTCATTTACCTTCCCTCCCAAGAAGCGCTTGTTGATTTAAGTCTTTGATTTCCCAGACCGCCTGAACCATCGCCTTTGTTTTCCCATTATGAAAAATACACAACTTCTCCTGTCGGGCATTCTGCGGTCCGTCCAACGCGTCCTGCGATCTGCACCAATACCTCTCTTGAGAATTCCTCTTCGTGGGCATTGACGACACAAACATCGACTCCTGAAAAAGTCACTCCTCGCTCTAAAATGGTTGTTGTCACAAGAAAATCGAGCTCTCCTGCTCTCATCTGCGCAATTCTCTCTTGCCGATACGGTTCTTTAGAACTAACCGTCTCGAATTTTGCATTTGGAAACTGTCGTCTGAGAACTATTTCAATCGGATCAAGAAGTGTAATTCGTGGTACAAATAACAAAAACCGTTTACCTGCTTTAACATGTTCCTCTATAAACCGCTGAACAGATTTTGGCACTTTCTTCTTTTTCATTCTTTTGTCTAAATCTCCGATAAAACTCATCGTTGGTACTACTAGTGGTTTCTTGTGATATCGCTCTGGTAACAAAGATACCGACAGTTCTTTCCGTTTGATTCTTTTTTCTAGCGTCTGGGAAGGTGTTGCCGTTAAACACAGCAAGCACCCATCCTCTTTGACCGCACGATGAACCGCGCGAATCAATAATTCGTTATCACGGTATGGGAATGAGTCCGTCTCATCAATCACCACTAAATCAAATGCGCGGTAGAACCTGAGCATCTGGTGCGTCGTCGCAATCGTAAGCGCCACTCTCTTATACCCTTCATCCGACTGCGAGTGCAAGACGTTTTGTTCAACTGCTGGGAAAGCTTCCTTCAAACGAGGCGCCAACTCCACACATACATCAATTCTTGGTGCGGCAATAGCGACTCTCTTTCCTTGTTGTAACATCCATTCGATGCTCTGAAAAATCATCTCCGTTTTTCCCTGAACCTGTCACTGCCCAAAGTAGGTGCTCACGAAAACCAGTTTGCTTTACAACATTCAAGCATTCCAAAGATAGCTGTTCCTGTTTTGTGCTCAATGTATGTTTATAGTGCGCTAAGGCTTCTTCTCTTTTTAGAAAAGGCTGCTCTTCTTCAGGTGTCGCAATTATGACACTACACTCCTTTACCTTTCCCATTGCGATGCACTTCAAGCAATACCAACATTCACCTTTTGTACAATTGATGCAAGGTCCTTTCAAATTCCAACGAATCGGTATTCCCTACAAAAATTGGCACTGCTTCTGCCTATTTTTGATAGTAATCCCCACATCTAGCACTGGATTAGGAGAAACTTTACGCTCTTCTAGCATCGATTGAAACACTGCCTGGATTCGCCCAACTGTCTCTTCCATCTTCACCACCTCATTCCAAACTACGCAAAAATACAGAAGAAGATTTCTCTTCTTCTGTTTTTTGTTTGAAAGAAGTGCTTCTATTATGAGAAGAATGCGAGTAATACCCCTGCCGCAATCGCACTGCCGATAACTCCGGCTACGTTTTGGTCCCATTGCGTGCATTAATAAGTAATTACTTGGGTCTTCTCTTTGCCCTTCTTTTTGTACAACACGGGCGGCCATTGGTACAGCAGATACCCCTGCAGCACCAATCATTGGATTAATCTTACCGCCTGATAATTTGTACATCAATTCTACCCATTAGAACCCCTGCTGCCGTTCCTCCAGCAAACGCGATTAACCCTAATAAAGTAATTTTAAGAGTCGATACGGATAAGAATAATTCCCCTGTTGCTTTTGCTCCAACGGTTAATCCTAAAATAATAGTAACACCGTACATCATCGCATTTTGTAGAACTTTTGTAATGTTTGGAACTACCTTAATTTCTTTTAATTAAGTTACCGAGCATTAAGCATCCTACTAAAGGTGTTGCACTTGGTACTAATAAGCTAACAAAAATTGTAACGATAATTGGGAAAAGAATTTTTTCCGTTTCACTGACTTTACGGTTTTCTGTCATCTTCACTAGACGTTCTTTCTTTTGTTGTGAGCGCACGAATAATTGGCGGTTGAATGATTGGCACAGCGCCATATGAGTACGCTGCTAGGGCGATTGCTGGTAATAAGTGCGGTGCAAGTCTTGTTGTTAAGAACAAGGCGGTTGGTCCATCCGCCCCCGATAATCCCTACTGAAGCAGCTTCTTGCGGTGTCATTCCCCACATTACTGAAAGGAAGAATGACGAAAATACCGAATTGAGCTGCCCCACCAAGCAAGATAGTTTTCGGATTTGCTAGTAGAGGTCCAAAGTCTGTTGAGGCCCCTAAGCAAAGGAAAATCAACGGTGGATAAATCCCAAGGTTCGTTCCTTGATATAAGTAATACAAGAGTCCACCAGGTCCATTTTCAGTAGGAGCATCCATTAATCCTGCTAACGGTAAGTTTACAAGGAGCATCCCTGAACGCATCGGAACCATTAAGTACGGTTCATACCCTCGTTTAATTCCTAGATATAGAAACACACAGGCGATAATTAACATAATGATATTTTGAATTGTTAAATTATAGAGCCCACTTGTTTCAATCAACTGTTGAATGACTTCCATAAACCATCGCCTCCCTAAATCGTTAAGAGTGGTTGGTCTCGATTCGACAGATTCATTACTTGATACATGAATTGCTTTCACAACACCGTCACAAGGAGCAAGGATTTCATTTTCCATCTTCATGGCTTCTAAAATCACGAGTACATCTCCTTTTTTCACTGCATCACCGATATTTTTATTGACCGATAATACAATCCCTGCCATTGGAGTTGGAATCACTTCACTCGTCCCCTGTTGGAGCAGGAGCCTGTGTAGGTTTCTTTTCTTCCACTGGCGCATTAGGTGCTGGAGCTGCTGCTAATTTCTGCGTTGCTTCTTCATTTGAAATTTCTTTTAGTGAGACGATAAATGTTTCGCCATTTACTTCTACTTCATATTTTTCATTTAGTCCACCTTCTTTTTCAATCGATACACTTTCAAAGTGCTTGTCTGGTACATCCGCACTCGCTTGCTGTTAAAGCGACCAGTGCGGCAACGCGAGCAAGTTTATTCGTTTCGATAGTGTTCCATCATTTGTTGGAGCTCTCAGGTTTCACCTCAACTGGTTTCCCCACAACTCCAACTGTTGTATGACTCTTTGCTTCCAGGATTTGGATAACTTTAGAGCTTCCTTGCATGAGGAACATTAGAATTGTCAACATCACAAACACAATTCCCCATTGAAACGATTGTGATCCATAAGATTTCTAATAAACTTAGTTGCATAACTCTCTCCTCACTTTACAGTCGCAAAAATCTTCACGATTTCAGATGGTTTTTGCCATTGTCCATTTTTCTTAAGCAAGAATTCTTTGCCGACTTTAGGGAAAAGTGCGTAAGTTAAGACGTCTTCGTCACTTCTTGCTAAATCTCCAAGTTCTGCTTTGAGTGTTTCGAATTCAGGTGGCAAATGATTGGCTGGTCGATCCGTGATAACTCTCGATCACCAATGATTGATCTTCTGAAGCTTCCTTGAATTGGTACTGGTGATTGACCATAAGAACCAAGCAAGTAGGCTTTTACTTCGTTTGAAACCACTTTGTAGCGTTGGCCTGTAAGAACATTCATCGTTGCTTGTGTTCCCACCATCTGGCTCATTGGAGTTACGAGTGGTGGATATCCAAGGTCTGCTCTTACTTTAGGCACTTCTTTTAATACCTCTTCATATTTATCCGTTGCACCTGCTTGAGTTAATTGAGAATACATATTTGATAACATTCCGCCAGGCACTTGATATAACAGCGCACGTGGGTCCGGTGTTAACATTTTTGGATTAAGTGTTCCATCTTTAATATATTTGTCTTTAATCACTCTGAAGTGGTCAGCGATTGGTTCTAATTTTTCCAAATCGACAGTAATATCATAACCTAATTCGCGAAGTGCAATCACTAACGATTCCGTAGGCGGTTGACTAGTTCCTTCACTGAGTGGTGAAAGAGCTGTATCAATGCGGTCTGCACCAGCTTCAATCACTGCTTGATAAGTGAGTTGTGCGATTCCGCTTGTGCAGTGAGTGTGGACGACGATAGGAACAGTTATCACTTCTTTTAATGCACGAACTAGCTCAATTCCTCTAGCTGGGGTCAAGATTCCAGCCATGTCTTTTACACAGATAGAATCGGCACCCATTTCTTGCATTTTTGCTGCTAGCTCTTTGTAATAGTCAATCGTATGCGCATCACTAATCGTATAGCAGATTGTCATTTGCGCTTTTACCCGTCTTTTTCACTGCATTCAGCGCTGCTTCTAAGTTACGAACGTCATTTAACGCATCGAAGATTCTGAAAATATCAATCCCATTTTCTGCTGATTTTTCGACAAATTTTTCTACAACATCATCGGCATAGTGACGATATCCCAAAATATTTTGTCCGCGTAACAGCATTTGAAGCGGTGTTTTCTAAATGTTTTTCAAGCGTGCAAGTCTCGTCCCATGGTCTTCGTCTAAGAAACGAATACAGGCGCCAAACGTTGCTCCACCCCAACATTCTAAAGAGGCAACTCCTGCTTCGTCTAATCGATCTAAAACAGGGAGCATATCTTCAATTCGCATACGGGTTGCCATCAACGATTGATGAGCATCCCGTAAGATTGTATCTGTAATTCCTATTTTTCGAGTCATCACCGAACACTCCTTCCACTATAATACGTCGATAAAGCGTTCGATTGTCTTGATGCTTTCAAGAGCATCTGTTGGAATTTGATGTTCTGATTTTGCATCATTAAAATGCTTTCGCAATCCAATCGGAATTGCATACCATCACGAATTATCTCAGCATACTCACCATTCAATTCAGGAACCTCATAACCTTCCACTGGTAAGTATTCCATTCCTGGAAGGCCGCCAAACAATTCAAATTTTGCTTTGCCATCGACTACTGTTTCAATCACACCAAGAGACACTTCTTGGTCACTTTTCTTACCTAAGAAAACTCCTGTATTGATCAATGTAGCACCTCACTCCTTTATCAAATAAAGCTTTTGAACTTTTTCGTAGTCTTCACTAATGGATAGACACGGAATGGGTTTGCGTATGGTTCGATAACGAGCGCATCTAAGCTTTGCTCCAGCCCCTGTATTTTCAGCTGTAGAACGTTTTGTCATTAAAGTACATCCCAAAATAGATGACTAAACGTGGATCTGTGATTTTCACTAATGGTGGAAGTGCATCATCTTTCATAATCCAGAAAATAGATTGAATTGGTTCTTGAATCTTATCGACGCGGTTCGTTGAATAACGAGATTTAATTGTTCGCCCGTTACCATTCCGAATATCTTCTGTTACTAATACTTTACGGCCGTTTTCATCCAGAGTCACACCGCAGTTTTGAACCGTTACGAAGTAATCTTGTTCTCTGTGACCTGCTGGATAGTCATTTTTATTTGTCGAAGTAAGCAGGTCTCCAAAGCTACAGATGAAACCATCTTCACCGAAATTACAAATGCATCGTCGGTAATACTCAATCATCATATTTATTATCATGTTTTGCGTGTGTTAATGTAGACTTACCTGATCCAGATAATCCGAAGAAGCTTGCAACGTAAGAATCGCCTTCTTTACGGAAAATCTTCAAACCACCGTGGCAAGAAACGTAATTGTTACGAGCGGCAGTTGCCCAAGTGTCAATGTTCCCTTTTTGATTTCCCAAAATAACTCATTCAAAAATTGCAGCACAATTATGTTTCTGTATCAAAGAACGCTAATCCATCTGGGTAATCAGGGATGTCTCCATGTAGATCAAAGAAAATAAAATGTCATTTTCATCATATTGTTTCGATGCATCGTATCGTCTCTTATATTGGTCATTGAAAATTTCCGCAGTTCAATAACTCAAGAATATAGTTATTAATATGTTCTTTAGCATCGTGATGTGCGCTTACCATAAAGTCTTCATCAAGACCTCACAATAGCCGTTCCTTTAATAAAAGGTTTGAAAGTGCTGTTATAAATTTCTGTCACGAATAATTGAATAATCTTTGCATCTTCTGACGGATTATTCCCAAAATTGACGAGCTTTTTGCCGTACGTCCAACGACACCCCATCCACTCACCGTAAGAATATGCGCATCCTCGGGTAATCCTCAAATCCGCATTTTGCTACGAATGCATCTAATACAGTTGTATTGGGTATGTGACGTTAATTCCCATACGCCTGCCAGAGTCTGAATTTCAGTCGCATTGTTCGAATAAAAAGCTGGTTCAATAGGTTGCTTCAATTGCGAAAAGATGTGATTGCTCTTGCGTATAGTGTCTGTGAAGCGAAACGATCAATTGTTGCCACAATCATCAACCTTCCTATCTTTTATTGATATCTTTATTATACACGAAAACGCTTTAAATGTAGTTGCGTTTTTGTGAAATTATTTTCTAATTTACTTATTTTAACATTACTGTTTCATTGTTAGAAAAGCTGATTATCTCCCTAAAAGAGATAATCCAGCTTTTTCATCAATTCAATAAACAACACTCCTTCCATACAGCTTTATTCTATTTCTATTTCAAAACACATACCTGTATTTGTTACATAAAAGCGGTGTTTAATTTCTTCTTGTTTTAATAATTGATGGACAATGTATAATCCCACCCCGTTACCACTTCCTCTATTACTTGGTCGATGGTAGTACGAAATATGTTATCTCTATTTCTTCCTTCGTCGAGGTTGACAAGGATCTCATTTTTAAGATGCGATTTTTAGCAGAAACTTGATAACACCTCCTTCATCTCGAGTAACGAATCGCATTAATCATCAAATTATTCCAAACCTTTTGGAAGGCCATTTTGGTCTCATTTCTATTGTTGAAGATTCTAAATCCGTTCTACACTAAATTTTTCTTTAGTTAAATTAAATTTTTGTTCCAAATAGGAATCATTTTTCTAGTTGAATCGATTGCTTTTTCCACTGTGTGCTTTCTTGCAATTTTGAGTTCCAATATTTTTGAACTAATACAAGCAGATAATCGTCCACTCTTTTGCCATGTGGGATGCTACCATGATATTTATCTCGATCTCAGGCATTTTCCTACACATTATAGGCTCACAGTTTTCAGCACAGACACTCTAAACCACAAAGTGCGAGTCTTTCAACTCTGCGTAGGCACCACTGTAGTCAGCAAAATCCACTTGTGTCATGAATCATTTTGATTCTTTTCTTCTCCAGTTCATCAATCACTCGACACCAAATGTTGAGATACAAACTCACACCTGGTAATTTGCACTCCATCTCAGTCCAATCTCACCCGAAGAACTTGGTCTTCTCTAAAGGCTGCATCTTCTCTCAACTGTATCTATTTCCTCCGTGACTCTCGAGATCATCTCCTCAGATGTGTCTCGATAGCTTTTCATGCAAATATAAAGAGAAAAATCACTGTCGCAACATATCAGAGATGGCCAAAAGACAACGGTAACAATGGAAAGTGACCTCATGTATTGTTTCGACCATTTCACAGGTCAGTTGCTGGACAGTCCACTTTGAGTCAGCTCACTCTTCCCATCCTTAGTCGCGACTGTCACGGTCTTCGATGTACTCGACACAGTGCCAGACAAGTTGTGTCTTCATTCATTGTACTCGTGCCCTAATGCTGGGGATTCTTTCTCCGTGCTTTCATGCTTCAACATGTACGCTGTTATACTTCATTATTGGGACACGTACACCATGTAATGCTTTCGACAGCAGTCCTTTTTCATCCATTTGAGAAAGACCTGTCACAAGAACAACATCGTGCTTTTCACCAGTCTCTATTGCTACCTAGTATGCAAAATGTGGTTAAAGCATATATAAGTTAGAATAAATGAGCAACCGCAACGAGTGATATTATACCAAAGTATAAATGTAAAACTTGTGAAACTAGTTTTAATCTGCCATTTTACTACTTATATCCAAGATTTCTTTAATAGCAAACTAACACAATCTCAATTTTAGCTTTTACGTAGCTGTTTTGACATAAACATCCACGACTCCGATCGAAGTGGTGGGTCTTCTTTAGTTGCAATTCAAACACGATTCCAAAAATTTCCAGTGAACGGCCCAGTGCTGGTCCCTCATGCTTTCATTGCTGCTGTTTTAGAATCGACAGCCTCTAGCGGTCACTTTGTCAATTGATTGCTTTACACGTGCCTAGATCGGTGTAAACTATCACGTATCCTGATAACTCCAGGTTTCCACTTGCTGTCAGCCCTTTCAGCAAAAGCCCTTTCAATCCTGCTATAAAGGACCATTATGTAGAAAATGGTTTTTGAACATATCCATCCATTGTACTCAAAGTTACTGAGTCTCCTCACTTGTAAGGTTGTCATCAATATTGGGACAATACTTTCTGTTTGAACTTTTTCTAATTTCAAACCCATTCTCGGGGCACTCATAATATCATCAAAATTAACCTGATTCTTTTACAATTTCTGAGAGTTTGACACCACCAAGCTTCTCAAAGACTGTAACCTTGTTCACTTAAAATTCGAACACCTTTAACAGCTTCTTCATCTTCAATTAATAAATTCAAAACATCAATTTCTATTATAACAATCTTTACTATTGTAAACTACCTTTATTCTATCCAGTAATAAGCCTTTTCGGTGATTTTTGTAAATCAATGCGTCGTATGAATACCATAAGATAACAACCATCAATCCAAGTCCAACAACGACTTTGTCCATACTTGAACCGTTACTGATAGTTCCTGAAGTTCATTAAATCCATCTACGTAAGCACCTCCAATTTGTTATTGATTTTGCCTCTGTTACAAGTTTATTCCTAAACCATTGTCTACCGGTCCTAAAAATTACTTTTCCAACTCATTCACTGCGTGACCAATTTCACAAAAGGCCGCTCAAAACTTGCGATACTTACTATTCCTACCTTGCTATAGCATTTGTGTGTAATAATCGCTTTTGTCATCCTGTCGCTAATCGAATTCGATTTTACGACGGCCGTTTGTCCACAAGAACAAGATTAACACCAAAATAATCGAGAAATTAGACTCCGATTAATAATTTATCTGTTAGACCACATATTAATTGATTTTGTAAAGTTGATGTTTCATTTCACTACGTATAAGCTTTCCAGTTAATTCCAATTTTAGTTTGTTCCATTACTCATCGATGTCATATTCGAAACTAGAAAGTTGCATCTAAACAAGTGTCATCTCTTCACCAACCATTATCAAACGCTTGTTTTCAAGTCTGTTAAATTGTATTTTACACCTGAGGAGCATATTTTTCTTTATTTTTTTTCCATCAATGTTCCGACACCGTTACCAGTTTGTTTGTCATTATCCATCATAACATGGATTTTAACTTAATCTTGCTCCAACTTTTAAATCAGTTTTTCAAGCAAAGTTCTCATGAACCATCATGATCGTTCGTGACTGAATCTGTAACGTGCTCAGACGTTAATGTGAATGTTTATTTTGCAAACGTTCATCCATGACGCTTGAACTATTAAATTCATACCATCGCAGCTTTCCGAAACGTTTCATTTGTTTGCATCCAATTTAACACTTGAGCTGGGATTAATTCTTGATCAACCAAGTCTGCCACAACTTCCCATTCGTTTAATAGCTTTTTGAACTCTTAATCCCTTCAATGGCTTTTACATTTTTTCCTTCCGTTACCCCCAACACGAGCAGTTCCTTGATTGCACGACGGTCAATTTGTGCATTGAAAATGAATTAATCGATTTCAGGTAAGGTGTTTTGCAGTCAGTGTTCGTCGTCGTTTACAGATAAACTACTAAAGCAACAGGCTGCTACATTGAATAAAAGATAAAGAGTTTTTTAAACGATTTAAATTTCTTTCTCAGTCACGTGGCTGCCCAGCATTTTGAATAATTTTATTTTATCTCACCCTCTTTCCTTTTGATTTTTAATCGTCCTTTCCATGTAAGAACTGTCATGTTGTCGCATACTAGGACTATGAGTCACTATTGCTAACTACATTACTTTCCGCTTTCGTGAGTTAGCCATTTTTGCAATTATCAATAATTTTAAAGAGCTGTTCTCTGTCTAAGTTCCCTGTTGTCTATCCATAAAATGATAGGTGCTTTGACACTAAAGCTTCAGCACACACATGTTGTTGTTGCCACCTGATAGTTTCGAAATACACTATGAATCAGTTCTTTCCCAGTTTCACCTAGAAGAATTTTTATCCGCTGTTTTCACAAGTTTGATTTTCATGGTGTTGGCACCACCAAATTGTGTTTTGGGAAAACTAAAATATGATCTCTACGATGATTCGCTTTTTAGGAACCTTTGCAATATTCTCTCTTCCTTAAATACACTTTTCCCTTTGTTGGGACTATCCAACCCTGCTAATAAAGATAGAATGTTAGATTTCAGCAATCTGATTTAACGGCATAAATTAGCAATAAATTCTTCCTTCCTCAAACCAGTATTTAAATCTTTATATTATGCATTCTCATAACGATAGTAACATTTTCAATGATAACACTGGACATAAGACCACTTTAATTCATCGGATTTAATATTTTCTTTGGTTTCTTCAGGAGTTAAGATTAAGCAGCTGTACAAATAGTACTGCTAATACAATAAATGAGACAATGATGATGACTACTGCTTCAGCAATCTCCATTAAAGTTATTGCAAACTGGATTCAACAATGACTGACCTGATAGGTATACTATCTGATGAAATCAATCCATAAATTGATTTGCCACAAACTCACCTCAAAGAATAATGCGATAACAACTTGAAGCAATCAAACAGCTCCAGTAACGGACTAATAATTTTTCTCTTGAAATACCAAGAGATAATACATTCAAATTCATGGATTCTTTTCATACGTGGTGAATAAGCTAAATTACATCAATATAATGACTGCTAATGCGAACACAGATCCCGTTAATAACATCATTAATACTAAATTGACGGACCAATACTGGTTCAAAACTTGTTCATTTTTGATACTGTAAAGTTTCAATTTTAGAAAGTTTTTTTACTAATCATGAGTCTAGTTGTGAAGGATTTTGTTGTATAGATAGCTCATGAACAACTTCATTCGACTCTTATTACCTGCTAATAACTGACTGTTTATAATCCATACATGATTTTCAGTTAAATCACTTGTGAGCCCTGGTGATTGCTCTGACAATTTCCTTAAGCAAACTCAACGACTTAACAGTGATTCACTGGCAAGAGCCTCTCACCTCTTTCCATTTCAAACAGCCATTTTGATTTTAGAGCCAACCGTCCAGTTGTTCTCAACTCTTCGCTGTGAATAAGAACTTTACTTGATTCTTTGTTAGTGTTTCCCCACTGAATATTTAATGCCCACCAGCAAAAATTACTATCATATCGATTAACCTTTCGGAATAATCTAATTAGTCACCGAGATTTTGATCCACAACGTATTGTTCTTTGGAACAGCTACATCTTTAACGTCTCTACCGCATCATATTCATATTGAACCTCTTTAACCTGTATCTGTTTTCAATTTGAGTTAATTGCTTTTGTATCCTCATCATTTAAGACATCTAACTTGAAAGTCTGAATTTGAAAGACTATGAGTTTCTTCTTCAACCTTCCCAGTACTTTCTTGCACGAAAGAACTGCTATTGCTGCTGAAGAAATTAGGTACTATAATGAAAACAAAATTTCGTCCGAATTTTCTTCTGATAAGTATGCTCCAGCGCGTTTCTTCCAACCACGTTTCACTTTTCTATCCTGATTTCATTTTTATCTCTCAATATGAAACCAATATGAAATAAATCTACAAAATAAACAGATTAATAATTTTAGATTTTCTGTAACTAAAAAGCTGACAACGTCCAGCTTTTTCATTTATCTTTCTTCATCGCACTATTACTTTCAGCGTTTATATTCTTTATTACATGTCACGTTTATCGTAATTTTTCTTCCTCGCAACCTGATTAATAATCAACGTCATTTTAATGTAAACTCAGGCACCACTGCAAGCCTGGCTTATTTTACTTGTTCGAGCAAATAATAATTTGTTTTTGCGAAGCAATAATTTCTTCGTTCTTACCGGGTCATGATTGTCTCGTTCAAACGATCATGAACCCCACAAGAAAAGCTCCTGCTCTGTCACATATCCATCTTTTTAAATTGATATATATTGACGAACCGATTTGATTTCTCATCTGCTACATCATCCAGCTTCAATCGTTTCTAAGAATTGTATAGCTATGACTTGTTGATTTTGTGCGAGCACTTACTTGCTGTTCCTAGGCATTCACGAACCCATGTCTTTTCTTTTCGTTTCAATGCTTTTTAAAGCGTTGGTGTCCTTGATTTTTCGTCTTCTAGGAAGAAGACTATATCATCAAAGCGTTCACCTTTTCTTTGGTCACCATGTTCGAAGTAGCCACTTGCATCTTCTACGAGTAGGAAATCGACTTCTAGTTTCCACATCTACTATTATATCAATACGAACACGGTCCTCATCATTGCAACTTACACCGCAATGTTCGCTGCTAAAATCATATGGCTTTCACAAAGTTAAAGAAGTCTTGTTTTAAGTGAGTAAATATGACTTTATCCTTCTACGGTATTGCTAACTCACAAACATTCCTTGAATTTTGTCAATGAGCTACGATACCATCGAATTTCTCCACCTTATCTTGCATATCTGGCTTTCAATGGCATTCACATCAATGTCTGCCTTGTACCGTGTCGCTCCATATGAGACGATTGGTCTCACAATTTGTTGCACTTATCTTCAGAAGCATTTTCTTTCGATAGCGACTTGGATGTTTTCTGCATGACAGAATCATACGATGAACGATTAAGTTCGATAACGACGGATGGGCGAAGCAAAGTGCGTATAGTCTCGGTCGCCAGTCCATAGCGTCCCGTTGGCGTATTATCACGCTATTGTTTACTGAATCTGGCATCATCGTTTTGATACTACTGGCCCATACGGGCCTACCGCGCCCTCATTCGCCTTTGCAACTTCTTCGGTGTAATCGAACGTTTTCCTTTAACGTAATCTTACCGGTAACAACCTCAAGAATATTTCAGCTGCTGTCCGGATTTTCGTAATTACGATAGATGAACGAACCTTCAATTGTTCATAGTGACTTGTCACCGTTTCGTTAGCAGCCAGCATAAAGGACTCAATGACGTTTCATGCCACGTTCACGTAGTACACGTTAGCGCTTTTTTCGTCCATGAATTTTTGCTTCAGTATCGTCATCGCCCACGTTCCATACGTTCGTCGCTCATGAATTCATAATTTTTTTCATTCCAGTACTTTCCACCCTCGAGTGATTTTTCAGTTTTGGTCTGTATTGAATTAACATAACTACTTCATCATAAGTTAATCGTCGTTCGGATTGAATCACACCTGGGTAATTCGTGCTGATAACCGTTCCGCTACGGTCAATATGCGTGTTAACGTTAATCGCTCTTCATATGTGATGTAAAGTGAAAGCAGATTTTGATAATCGTCAGGTAATATTGGAACCATTGGCCTGTTAAATACACACTTGTTCCATGTTCGAATGCTTCCTTTGTCCATTTGCACCTTCCGTTACATAATAAGAAACGCGTCGGCGATGGACACTGTTAAGAAGTAAAAGGTTCCATCTTCGCGTTTGACTAGATACCGCATCATCTAAGTCTGGCATCTGTCTGCTCAATTACTAGCACCTGGCGTAACCACACGCTCGGATTTTCCGGTGAGATCACATCACCACACGTATGGTTTCCTCTATAACAAGAGTTCAATACTGTTGAATTTCAATTGATGCAAAATCATTAAAATATCCATGCTTAGACAGCGTCTTTATAGCCAGATTTCTTTGGACGATATGCGCCTTCAAGACGGTGCTCCGTGACGCTCTGTTTCATAACTGTCAACTTCAAGTAAATCACGACGGTTCCGTCAACTGGTCATAATCCCTTTCAATGCTATTAACATTGTTTTCTTAATTTAATCTTTAATGCACTTCGCCACACAGCTCTGTTGCATCATAATTGATAACTGTATAACTTCACCACTTTGCTTCACAGCGTTTCATGATTTTCACGACGTTCCGCTTGCAGATTTATCGTTATAAGGGATTTTCTTGTACGATACATGAATCGCAATCAGTTCTATCCAGCGCCATGGACATCCGTTCTTGACAAAATATCTTTGCCTTCTTCTCAACTGTGTGAGACAGTCCAAATTTTGTATCGCTTAACGGAATGTTCTTCTAACGTACGTATTTTTTGATTGAACTAAATTCACCTTGTCGTGTGCCATTGCTGGCTTCAGAATCTTCGAGGTCATTAATTGTTTCACTAAAATCCAAAGTCCTTTGGGAACCAGTAAATCCGAAATGCCTACCAATTCTCTGAACAAAAACTTTCTGGATCCATGTTCCATAAAGAAAGCTTACAGATTTCTTTCTAATGATTGGTTCCTGGCTTTTACCCATTCTTAAGTTGATTAGAAAGAGAACAGGCTCTTTGAATCTATTCCAACAGGACTGACTGGTCGACATGCCTGGCTTCCTTCCACAACAATGCAATTCCACTGGAGCATTTCACCAAAAGTTTTAATTCTAAGAGTTTCAGGATTTGCTGCTGTATTTGTTCTCCAGCAACATAAAACTTCCAGTTATTATTCAAATTAGATGCTACTAATTGAAAGATTTGTAGTTCATCTAATTGCTTTTTGGCTTAACTTCATCTCGATACTACTGTGCGACGAGATTTAGTTTAACAAGGTTGATATTATCGCAAACCTTTTTAACAACCCAGGAAGGTGTGATTTCTTGAGAAACGGTGAGCAGATATAATTCACCAGTTGCTCTGTTGCGGCCTTTGTGTAGCCATAATTCCTCCCCATAGATAGACCAAAAAGATGCACCAGATAAAACCCGAATTTTTTAACAAATTGATTGCTTTTAGCGATCTCTTTATACCATTTAGGTGAATTATTAAGAATACTATCGACATCAGAACCCATGTGGCCAGAAAATATAAATATACCGATAATCATGACGAGAAACCAAAAGCATTCTCATCTGCCGAAAAAAACCTGTATAAGCAGCATGAAATAAAATCACCGCTTCTATTACCTTCTTTCTTAACCATAATGCTTCCATATTAAACCTTCAATCTATAATAAAAAGAATTGGTTGATGTCCGAACAATACTAAAATCATTATTTTGATGAACAGCAAAGCAAATGCCACAATACAGATTGTTCAAAACAACAGTAATACGAATAAGAACGCCCAAGCCACGTGTTTGTTTTCTTCCTACAATTTGCCTGCCCACCTGTTAAAGAACCCTGGCTGTATTTGTCTTAGAAGGTTGTGGTTAGACACACATATTAATAGTTGACTTGACAATTACTTACCTCCACTCAGTGATAAACTTAAATCATGCTGCAGATTCCTCCTTAACCAAAATTTTCTAATTTAATACAAAAATCATGATATTTCTACTCTACGTGTTTCACAATTGAACCACAATTCAAAACTTTGAAAACATGGTATAATAGAAAAGATGTTGTTTATTATTTGAATGAAAGGTTTTGGTATTTTGATTTGATGACACTAAACGGGAGCCGCAAGTAGACGGCAATTCATATAAATATCTCAAATCGCTTAAAAACAATGGCGGTTGAACCTTATCGCAACAGGACGTTCTCCTGTGAAACACGATATTACATGGAGAGGCGAACATCCACCTCAGAATATTTAGAATGGTCATGTCGTTCCTTTATCGAGATTGTTTATTTCGAGATTCCAACCGAAACAGTTGAAAAATTTCATCAATTAAAGAAGACGGATACATTCTTACTGCACACAATGATAAACAGCTCCATTTGCAGCATCTCCAGGATTAAAGACGCTTATGGATCATCCACTTCCAACCCACCAGCACTTAACCAGATTTACAAAGAAAATCCAATCAACATGATGCTCATCTCGCCTTCCACAGCCGAAGAAAATATAAAGTAGCTTTCTCTGAATCTTGATTTCTCGAAATGTTCTACCTGAAGTCGACGTAATTTGTAAGAATTTTGTGTTAGTAAGGTACTTCAAACGCTTAGAAACACTGTAAACCAAGAAGATGCCAAAACTTAGTGCATTTGAGATAACAATGATATCGAAATGCCCAAGCAGACCTCTATCCCAGGCGGGCACAATGCCTCCCATTTTAAAGAAAATTGCTGATTATTTACAAATAGATAATATGGATAATGGGATTGTAAATGGTTTAAACACATGGAATTTTATATATATAAGAGAAGGAAGACGAATAATCTATGAAATCTGAAGTTCCTAATGGCTGGATTGTGGCTCAATCAATACTTAGAATTTAGAGGTCAATTATTGATTGTCAATACGCAAAGCGGATGACTCGCACCCCAGTTTGAAGGCCTGGAAAACTCTTTATTTGGAATTTAATGAGTAAAAGTGTTTTCCGTTCTTGGGTCTCTCTTTATAACCAATTTCAGTACAAGAACCTTAACTGCTGAACAAGTTTAATCATTGCCAATTAACGCAATAACACGACGTCTCCAATGTTCGGCAAGGCAGTGCACGGTCTTCAAACTCAACTTCTTGCTATTGAAAAAAGGCAGACAACTGACTTTAGGTAGTGCTGTCAAATGGAATCACAAAATTCGCGAAGAAGATGGAACGATTTCAAAACGATTTGCCCTCATAACGCCTTCCGAACAAATTGAGACGAAATTGCAAGTCTTCATAATCAAATATATGACAGGAGCCAAAAGAAAAACGTAAGGAGAAAGCACCATGGAAGCTCATGAAATTTCATGTATTTTCTAGAAGAAATGAATGAAGTTGTTATGATTTGGTGATCAGAAATTAACCCTATGTAATGCCATATCTATCGGTGTTGCAACCAAAAATAAAAGTTCTTTGAAGTGACAAGTCCAAAAACGTTCTCACAAACGAATCTAAAATTAAAATCCGAAAGTACATATCATGGTGAAGAGGAAGACCACTGAATCCAAGTAATTGGCTGAATAAAGGTGAAAGAACTGCATGTGAACGCCTTGAAGAAGTGCACCTGTGACAACCACCAAGCAAAGGATGGGTTGCACTCAACCAAGAAGACATTGCTAAGTGCACAAGTATTCCATTGTATACGAAGGAAAGCATTTTCACCAGTAGTCTACCCCAGGACACAAATACGTGTTTGATGATTAACGTAACAAGGATTAGAAAGAGGATTTTATGAAAAACTTTATTAGCATCACAGCATTAATGGTTTATGACCAGTTTTACCTTCAGGATTTTTACTGATAACAGTACATTGCTAGACGCAAATCAAATGTATTTCAAGATTTAAAGTGGAAAGAAATCAATAAGAAAAAATTTCACCAGAAAAACCACCAGTCTATTATGGCTAAGTGTACAGTCTCAGACTGTCAACAAGAACTTCCTATCTTAAAGGCCACTTTAAAAGAGTAGGTTATGAGACAGTAGAATTGTTGATGTTGCGATGCTTAGTCAAAAAGAACTGATTGAGAAAAAATTTGAGTGAACACTTTTCGTTTCACCATACTAGATGATTCAAGCTCCAAAAATATCACACGAAATACAGAATTCCGACCCTAATCATGACAAAATGAAAGATCGCCAAGAAGTCAAATGGTGTTCTTCCCAAGAAGAAATCGAATCTCACATCGTTGAATGAGTAAATTAAAACCAGCAGAAGATTCATGTTTGTTCGAATATTAAAAGAGGGATAATGCATCCTTTTATTTCTTTCATGTAAACACCACATGATTTATTGCTTTACTTAGCCAATTTTAACGATCCATATCGCTTTTGAACGACCGCCCACGTTTAAACTTTTTAGTTTTTTATCTTTGCATGTTCGGCACTGCTCAGATTAATGTCTTCAAAAATCGTTCAGCTAATGTTGGCACACCGCTTATTACTATCCCCACAACTCCACCACCGATTGCAATGCACCAGTTGGCGAATCTCTCAAATCGTTTCAACGAAGTGCTCCCGATTTTTAAAGGAAGCATGATTGAGCATGATGGTAGTATGGTGATCTCCGCTAATGACCGCATTTGGCACTCACAGAATAGGAACGATGGTTATACATCTTCTTCCTTTCTGTGTTGTGGACAACGATCAGTATCTATGTTCGTTATCTTTAATTTCCTCTCAAATCATGCTTTAGCTTTTTACGTTCGATTGATCCATGTTACGGAACACATTCTTCTGGAAGACCATCATACAAAACCATCGATAATTCCTTTAAACCGCGAACTGTATCTTTAATTGGAACGCATGAACCAGGTTGTCCAGTGAAGGCTTCAAAGCAATCGTGAATTATGATAAGAAGAACTGAATTTTCAGTAACGGTTTACACAACTTTTTCGCTATCTTGATAATTCATCAACCCCAGATGGCAACAATGATGTCTTGTAATTCACGGATGCTGTTGTAGCATTGCTGTATTTTCCATCGCCACTTCATAGGCCCAACAATTTCTGGAGTTGAAATTAGTTGAAAGTAAGGATCCACCGTTGATAAACTCCTTTGTCTCGTTAAACATTTCGCCTGCTTGTAGTTGCATCTAGTGAAATGAATGCTGTTGCTGAGCCGGGTCTTGTATAGTTCATCAGCCGGCACACAAATCGCTTTCAATGCACAGATCCGTTCTTTAGCTGAACTGATGTTTGTAATTGACCATTTGTTTTGCTAGTTAAGCGATAATCACGGCAGAAGGTACGCCCTGGGTAACGCGACTTTGAACCCGTTTGGTGAAATCAGACAAATGTTATCGATGGTCAAAAGCACGTTCTGTTTTTCCATATCATATTCCGCAATAGGTTAATTTTGCCAGTTACACGCATACGTAGAGCTCCTGGTGGTTCGTTCATCGGTCCAACACCATCGCTGTTTTAGCAGACAGCTCGACTTTGCATGCAAAGGTTCCTTCACGAGTATTCCCCACCCCTGTAATACTGGAAATACCACCGTTCTTGAAGGAGTATTATGAATCACACTTTGAATTAATTGTTTTCCTTGCACCGCACCACCGAATAGTCCCCACTTTACCACCTTGCAGATATAAAAAGGTACAGTCAATACAACTTTAATCCTGTTTAGAATTTCATATTGACTGTTTACCTTCAAATTTTGGTGCGAGCTATGGATTGCTGTCTTGTAAGTCTTCAGTTTGTTCTTTTCGCCGACATTCCAGAACGAATACATTTGACCTAATGTTTATATCCCAATAGGAACGCCACTGTGTCCTAAGTCCATCACTACGTTGCAAACCATCTTAGATTCCATATAACTGCACGAACTGCACCATCCCACCCTACAGTAGTTTCAATGTAACAGTCTTTTCACTTCCTGTCACTTGTTGTTTTCACAACCTGGAAGGCATTACAGAATATCTGAACCGCCTTTCTCTTCTAAAGGAAACACCACGTTCACAACTGTCTTACTTGTAAAATTCTTCAGTTCTCAACCATTTTTCCTCCTCTCAAATCAATGCTCTTCCAGAGCTGGCTGCCCTAACGACAATTTCTGTAATTTCAGTACCTTGCGCTTGTCCTGGTCAAATCTCGTTGGTTACTGATTAAATCTAGCATATCGGTAAGCACTTCATCGCAGCCAGCATGAGAGGTATGCCCGCAGATTTAGCATCGATAATGGTCTGCAACAAGGATTCCACATTGTGGGAGGTGATGTCCATAATTATTTTATTTGGCCTGAAATATAACCAATTCGTACTTTCCTTTTGTTTATCTTCTATCCAAGTCGATAATTGGTAACATTTTTCAACACGATAGTTTGATAAAGTGCATTGCTACGGTGATTATAGCAAACGTAAATTCATCAAATTCACCTGCCACGGAACATTTGACCGCACTTGATTGCCGAATCTTTTCATTTTCAAAGGTTGGAATATCTGGATACATCAATTTCAAGACGTACATCCACTCCCATTTTTGAAGAAGACCTGCAGCATCCCTTACCGTTAAGATGACATATTCATCCTCTGATTGGTGTCTAACTTCAACATTTCTCTGCGTTGATTGGCATCGGAAGCAGCTTGTAACCCCAGCAAAGTCCTCGCGATCGATGAAATCACTAACATCTGCCCTTAACTGATGTTCCACTATTGTAAACGATTAGTCGACAAAAGAAGCAATCATTTCCATCCTCCGATGTTCATCGACAATTTCTTCTTCATTGTGATTTATGTATGGTAAGGAGGTTGGCAACTCCACGGATTTTTGAGCGTAGTTTGAGACCATCGCTTTTGCCTGATTTACACTTTGCCGTAGAGACCATCTCGCATGGCGCTATGATTGACTTGTTTTCAGTTGTTTAATTTCTTAAATCACGGCGAAGGTCATCTTGTGGGTTACCCTCTTTCTACGTTTATTAACATGTTCCAAATAAATGAATTTGCTTTGGAAACTCTCAATCACTTTTAGAATTTCTCTTCATCCAGAAATCACACAAGTTGATCGCGGATTTCATTCAATAAATCTCTCATGTTCTCGCTTTCAGTCGTTGATATAACGTTTTTCAAATGATTAACATGATCGATTGAATCGCATTCATTAAACCATGTGCTAAAGCAACAAATCGAAACTTGATATCTGATTGCAATACAGTGCACATCTTACCAAGACTCAACTTTCCACGTCACGATTTACTTGTTGAGCGTTGCGTCTGGCCAGAACCAAATTGTGTTTCAACTCACGGCAACTTCCACAAGTCAATTAATGCGTAATGCACCAGAAACTTCTTCATCGCTTTAATTTAAGAAGAACTCTCAACACATGATACAGATAATCCGCAGATAACTAGGACGTACCCAGAGTAGAACACAGTCATTTCTAAGAAGATTTGTCCATCTTGTAATAGAGATTACGTTTGTTGGAGCATGCAGAAATATCTCCGCTTCAGTTGGATGATTGCAAGGCAGTTAATGACCCATCTAATTCATCACGACTTCGCTGCACGTTCTGTGCAGGAAAGTGGGGTGCAGAACATCCTTGACAAGCTTCATTTCATCTGGTGACGATTTCAGAAGTAATAGGGAAATTAGTGGTAGCGGCCGCTTGTTTAGATAACCTACTACACAATTTAACACGTTGCGACTCGATATATCCACTTTCACCCATTGCAGTACTATATGGTGTAACATAAAGTATTGCGCTATTATAGCGCTGGCAGATACAACGGTTGTATATTCCATGGCTCCATACAACGTTTTTACCGCTTTGACGAGGCTAATGCAGATTCTTGTCCAATTGGCAACATAACACATAATGTATTTTTACCTTTTGTTCAAAAATCGTATCCACTGCAATTTCATTTTACCAGTTTTACGGTCACCAATGATTAACTCAGTTGCCTTTACCGATTAAGCATCTGTTGGCACGACTACTTTTTAACCCTCAGATTGTTTTACACTTTGACGTTGCATAACGCCAGGTGCTTATTTTCTACTGACGTTTTTTGTTGTTTCGATAGCACCAAGTCTGTCAATTGGACGGACCCACCCATCCATGGTCACGCCCTGACAAGTTATCTCAACAGGGAATATTCAAAATATGCCTGTACGTTTACAGGTTTCCTCTCATGATGTTCTCATAAGAACCAAAATGACAGACAATCACATCTTGTTTTTCCAAGTTTGTGCCATACCATAAGCTATTAAATTTACTAATTTCCAGCCATTACGTCAGGCGTCGATGACACGAGCAATTCCGTCACGCAATGAAAGAAACCCTCCGATTGATTTGTTCTTTTCAGTTTCAAAAGAAGAGATTGGTCACGAATTCGCTGCACATACTCAGCTTCCATTGTTATTCACCTCTTCAATCCAGTTTCATTGAATTTTTTTCTTTTGTCTGTTTTAATTATTCGAAATTGTTCATCTAAAAAGAAATTTTGGTTTTAATTGAACACCGCCTATAACAGAAGCGGATCAACTGTATTTACCTTCCAAGAATCGTATTCTTTTTCTGCCTTTATTTTGAAAAGCAATAGCACGACGTTCAATTTGTTTTATCCGTTAAAGGAATTGCATGAAACAATAATTTATTTGAAAGAAACTGGAAGAACGCTTCTAGTGTTTCTACGATATTCAGAAATCATCTTCGATGGAAATGGCACTCATGTTTCATCACAGACAAGTGACCAAAATGATCGTAGAACTGCCAATTTTTTTACCAGTTTAAAACATGTTCCAAATGCACGTGCTGTCTGCGGCAGATGTATTTTAATTCATTCAAATTTCGTTTGAATTTCTATTATTTGTTATTTCTGATTTAAGTGACTTCATATTTTTGCCTTTGCATAAAATGGCTGGCTTTTAACGATATCTTTATGATATTTTACCATTATCCTTCCAACCCCTAATAGTTGACCCAATCACCTCTTGATGTCTTTCTTTTTGTCACTTCTTTTCAAGAATCCTGACTTGCAAGCTGGATCAGATGTGTCCGTTAACTTCATCTGTACTGATAATGTATAATGTTGCTTCACCGAATTCCATACTTTTCGTTGCCCTTCTGCTTTCTCATACGAGAGACCACTTCACCTTCTTTAATCATTTTATCTCTGTTTTTGATAGCCAAGCTTCCACGAGCGTTATTAGCCATCGCCCTCTCTGCCCTGCTTATGAATAATTTATCTGCGCATTCGTTTAATCTCTTCCGCTACTTTTCTTTTCTTTTCTGCAGTCATTCCAAATCTTTAGAGATTTTATCTCTACGAGACTCTAACATTGCATCACTTTTGTCCAAGCAAAAATATTTTACCAGAAAAGCAATGTCACAGAACCAAGCACGACTGGGGCATCACCAAACGGTACCGGTATTACCTGACAACATTAAACATCGTTTCACCCCTCCTTTTCGACAATCCCTTCATTTGAATTCCACGACGAAAAAACAAGGATAAGAGCACATCACTGCGAAGATTGGCATCGCTCGATTGGGCAACCTCGATAAACATTGTTGAACGCACTGTTGGGTTAATTCCGGTTGATGAGCTGCTGACCTGATTGTTTACGACACACGGTTCCTGTAGGTTGCTGCCAGCTGCTCCGCTACCGTACTATGTTGCTAATTTCTGTCATTTTAAATTCATTTCTTTAAAAATTAATGTTTCATTACTTTATGAGATATATACCATCGCTAACGCAGAATGTAACATTGAATAGCTCAATCACACCGAAAACTCGCCAAATTACACCCTAACGGAATGGAAGAATATGTTATTAATCCGGCTAGGATGAGAACATCACACAATTAAGCCTAATAACATTTCACCAGCATATATATTTGCAAAGATGAAAAGCTAGTGTAATTGTGGCTCAACCTTCACTAATTAATTTGGGAGTGCCAAATGACATTGACTAGTCAGAATTGAATATCTTGAGTCCTATCTTCTACGCTTATCAATAAAGTGATTAATGAATATCAACGCCAATGCTGTAAACACATGATTACTGGCAGTAGGTTTCAAAATAACTATGATCCTATAATGGATATAGAAATGAGTTCACCTATATTGGCGAATAACACAAAGAAAACAGTGAAAATATATAACATTATGTTTGTCCTGGTTTTCCACTGCAAGATAACAATGCCTTTGTAACTTATTGTGCCTCCAGTTTGGTAGCTTCCCGGCTTCATGGATGCCACTTTCCTACGATAACACAAATACAAATGAGAAAACACCAACTTAACACGAAATCAAAATCGAAACTGAGTATCTAAAATCTCAATCACTTTGGTGCTGCTCTATGAATCTATTTTCCTCCTTTCACTAATAAAATTGACAAATATCTCCCCACATTGAGGCATTGCCCAGTACGGTGATTATTGTCAGATTCGTTGGCAATAGCTCCACGCAAAGTGCTGACTACACCAATTATTGTCTGAATAAACGATTCTCAGCATCCCCCAACTTGGAAGAATGTACCATGCTCATTTAATCGTTCATTCAAAGCGCATAAACAAGTCGATTTCAGATGTGCGCTACGGCATCATCTTCTTGGGGCAGCTACAATAAAACTTTTAATAGGAGTTAGTTGTGCACCACGTTTAAGTACGTGAACAATTGCTGCAACAGCACTTCCCTTGTAGTTGAAGTATTGATTCACGACAAACAATCATCTTCAGAAATATCTGAAGGCAATTTCACGGAAATATTCTATGGCTGCGTAAGTATCACATTCGCGACACACACCAACGTGACCAATTAGCAGCTGGAATCAATTCTGCAGAACCCATCTACCATCCCCAAACCATACCGAAGGATTGAATAATTGCTACTTTTTACCAGCTAATGTTTTTACTATTGTTTAACAAGAGGAGTTTGATTTTCAAGAGTAGTAACTTGAAACCCCTCATGTTACTAGCATTGAAATTTCGTTTACAACTTCGCGGGAATACTTTTGTTCCACAATCTTTTGACTGAATCATTGTTAATTTATGAATTGTTAACGGATGATTTAAGTACGTAAACTTTCCTCATTTGTCATTCCTCCTTCCACCACATTAGTGTCACTTCTGTTATTTTACTCAAAATTAGTAAATTCTCTAAGTATCGTTTGTAAACTTTAATTATTTTTGGTAACAGTGTCAAACCTTACATGAAGTTGTTTATGGCTAGTTTGAAAGTTCAGCCAATTGTTTGCATTTCTTGATTTGACACCAACACTCCCTTTATTGGTGATTTGTTAATGTTGTAAGGATTAACTCATACTTTCGCAGCTCTCATCAAAGCTACTTATAGCTGCCGTTCTGGGACACGAACCTACTTGTTTTTAACAGGTAATATCAAATGGAATGGCGTTTATTCACTGCACCTGCTCAGTGTCAAGTACCTTGCGCTTCTTTACCGTTTAACCAGCTTTAACATTGAGGAGCAATAGATGGTTATCACACCACCTGAAACGCACGATTGCTGTCTTCGAATACCTTCATTGCTTTTATATCTTCACGACTTGTTCGATATACTACCAACGTTGTTGAAGTATCATGAAAGCAACTGCTTTACCAGCAATCACGTGTTCTAACGGTCCACCTTGGATCCCAGGGAAGATGGTTATTTAGTTTCACAAATTCTTCTTTTGCTAAAATTGCCACCACGTGGTCCCCACGCAATGTTTTATGTGTTGATACATTACATCAGCATGGGCGTACTGACCTCGATGTGGCCCTTTGGCGACCAAACCAGCAATACGCCAGATCCAATTACATAAATAAGCTCCAACTCCAGTAATTTTCAATGTTTTAGTCAATTTCTCGTGGCACGCTGAAGCTCCAGCCACGATTACACTGTAGTTTTTCTTCTTAGCAATACGTTCTAATTTCATCAACGATTGTTTCTGTTTCACTTCATCTATAAACGAAATGGATAATTCATCCGAGAAGTTTACTCATCTGTGAGTCAAGTGACCACCATGGTTTAAGTCCTATCCCAAAAATCTTACCGCCTTTCAATAAAGCACGACACGTAAGCTGTATTTCTGTTTGAGAACCTGAATGAGGTTGACCATTGGCATACCCGCCCAAACAATTTTTTACGATCAATCGTTGTTGTTCGATGACACGACGTACTCATATCCGCTATGACGTCCTGATATCCTCTGCACACTATTCGCCAGAATACTTCGTAATGCAAAACCCTTCGATAATGGAAGCTTGATGCAATCAATTCAATCCCTGTTATGATTTATTTTGTCTTTTTCAATTCAAGATTTTTATCTTTCAAATTGACTCATTCAACTACCTTTCTATTTCATCTTACTCTATCACATTATCACTTTTTTGTAGAAAAGCTATGGTTTTCTAAAGGATTTGTGATGCTGCTTTTTCAAACGTTCATATACGCGATTCCAACGTTCTCTGGCGCGCTCTGAGTTGCAAATTATATCTAACTCCAAATGATCTAATGTTTGCATCAACAACGAGCGATTCATACATCCACACCGTACCCATCTTGTAAACACCTTCACTTCCTTTCAAACGCATCTACAATCATGCTCGATTGCTGATACCGACTGTTCATTATTTTGAGCTTCTGACAGCTTTTGTGAAGGACCCCACGTCCTTCTACAAACCAACACCGCGTTTGGGGTAATGACGATATTTCATCCTGAGTACTCTGGGTACCTCACGCTTCCAGTTTTGTAGTATTGTGAAGACTGAATAGCCCAATAAACTGATTCAATCTGCTCTTTATATCACAATTGGTTTTAAAATTATTTTGGGTCATTCGTCAATCAATCAATGTTGACTCCACCTGCTGTAGATGAGCTCCCATCCAGTAAATTCCATGAATAATGACCATTCTACATCTTCAAACACATGTTCTACTCTTTTGTTGACCTTGGCTCGTCGATAGGTTCGCAATTCTGGTCCCACGAGAGGAATAACCCACTTTTGTGATTAATCTAGTGTTAATGGATGATTTGGCATACGAAATGACACCGTTGGAAAGTCCTGAAATGGATGTGCCGCGCATAAATCTCGGTTTTATTTTAGAATCATCGTCAGTGGTCCAGGCCAAGTTTTCGCTAGCGCAATTTCAGGATTTTCCATAGAAGCTCATCTCGTTGATATCACTAACATGAACAATCAGTGGATTAACACTTCGGACGTCCTTTGGCTCAAACACCTTTAAAACATTTGACTTGTTGCGGATTGGTTCTAACTATACACTGCTCTGTTGAAAAGAAGTCACCCTCCTATGTAAAGCTTTAGCTGTACATTCAAGTTTTGTAAAATTAGGCCTATCACTGTTCCTTTCCACACTCAACAATCATTCGTCCATACCAACATTCTTTTATGAACGTTACTTTTTGATTCTGGACAAGCTTCTTCACCAAAATTCGTCGTACCGCTTTGCTCCTTGTTAAATCCACTTCAAAAAGGCTTGCCCACTGATCTGTTAAAATTTTCTAACGTTAGCAATCTTTTTCGGGTAAATCGTAAGCTCCCTCATTCTGCAACAACGCTTGAGATTGTTCCGCGTCTGTTTCATGATTCTCATCCACACAATGCTTCTTCGAATAAGGATATACGGTGATTACTAATAATAATCAAACCCTTTCCTGAGTACATTGGGTTAAGGCCACGTCGCTGTAAACTCACCCGGTTTGAAGATTGATTTTTCTCGATTCTTTGAGCAACGATGGAGTGCTTCAAATATCGCACCCTATAACGATGTCTTCCAACCAGTCTTCTAGACTCAAAATAATGCATCCGTTCCGACGCCAATTTTAGACATTCCAACTGACACTGTTCTAAAACGACTGGACCTTAATATGTTTCTGTTCTTGATCGAGGAATTCAGGTATCCCAGCAACGAGGCCCTCTCCTAGAAACCCATAACCCAGCAGTAATTTTGCTGCAATGGTTCAACCACAAGGCAACAATCAGGTTCCAAGTCCTAGAGTCACTGAGCTCTTTGTCGGAATTCAACAGAAATTGCGATGGGTCCATGATTCTGAATAGTATTAATTCTCTAACCAGGGTTCTGGGTATTCTTAGTCTCATATTCGGTTGTTTCTCTATGTCGCTAGCCTCATGAGGACCCTGGTTCGTTGATTAGCGAGTCATTATCAATTGTCTAATTTTCTCAGGATTGCAAAAGAATAAAGGCCACACTAATTAATTCTTCAGCCAACACTGGTCTAATCTTGAAGTGTTAAACCAATACGGGTCTAAAATTACTATTTCAGGGAAGTTGTACGTACGAATATTGCCCTGAATGGTCCCTAGCACCAACTGCAGACTTATTGCCTGCATCATATTCAGATTGGGTTTCTGAGAAATCTTTGTCGGCACACGCGCAATCGCAATACTTCTTACATTGTCGTTTGTCTTTTTTCTAGCGTAAATTATGGCATTGCAAACAACAATTCCTGTTGGCAAGGATAAACGCATTGCAGATGTGAGTTTTATTAACGTGCCGTCCACGGCACCCATGCATGTGTAAACATCCACACGAACATCTTTATCTCTAACTAATTTCTCACTCTGCTCAGGGTATCACAACGACTGTAGCTAGTTAGCATGCACACGTCCCTGAGATTCAGTTGATGGAACACTAGATTTTCATTTTAATTTAGAGAATACATATCCTGTAATTGCTTAATAATCTCATCCACCGATAATTGTAACGTTGGTATCCATCACTTACACGCCAGCCTTGTGACTTCTTGCATATTTTTTGGATATTCGTGCTGCTCGGTAAAGAGTGCAGCTTGTTCTCCACCAGCAGTCTGCGAATTTCCAAGGATGATGTTTTACCATCATTTGGTCCTTCGGTAATAGCAAGAATCTTGATTTTATCTTCTAATTCTCTACTTTTTCTTTTTTGAGGGAGCTAGTTCTTCGCCATTTTGCCATTTCAAGAATTCAAGTTTCACCAAGCATTTCCATAGTCGCTAATTCTTCAACCACTTGTTGATAACGTTTAAAGTGTTTCAGCCTTAAGTAAATTCGCTTTCTTTAATCTAGCGCTTTTAATGCCGACAACTTCGTCACTTTAATAGTTCTGAAAGTTCATCACCGAATAAGCAAAATCATTCATTGATCGAACATACTTTTCCTTTTCTTCTTATATGTTCTTCACCAGTGATGGTTATA